>Ga0193739_1000115_pt1 | contig 20579 bp, 21 predicted proteins | sample L2a2metaG_FD_144926 | JGI IMG/M metagenome (GOLD analysis project Ga0193739, IMG submission 144926) | Soil microbial communities from a riparian zone of the East river system, Colorado, United States - L2a2 | ecosystem: Environmental > Terrestrial > Soil > Riparian zone | place: USA: East River...
ACAACAAAATATACCCACTACCAATTTGTCTGAAACTAGTGATATAGATGGTACACAGACGGAAGAACAACAAAATATACCCACTACCAATTTGTCTGAAACTAGTGATATAGATGGTAACAATAATGTATTGCTTGTTTCAATTTTTCCTCTTAAAAATCCCGTCGCAAGGGGTGATTCTCAAAATACTACAATAGCTGTTACCGACTCTGCTTCAAAACCAGTTCCTAATGCCGAAATAGACGGAAATTTAATATATCCAGGAGATAACTACGAGAAAGAATTTAGCGGAATAACGGATTCTCAGGGAAAATTTGTTTATTCCTGGATTATCGGAGAGAACGGAGATGTTGGACCGCTATCCATAGAGGTTGAAGTATCAAATCAAGGATATCCTTCCGCTTCTGCTACAAGTTCTTTTGAAATTGTGGATTCCTCTGAAGCATCAGGAATCAATAATGACTCAGACGATCCTTTTGATTGATAACTAGATACCCTATGATAAGGTTAGATAATTCTTGTTATGATAATCCTTAGTAAAGAATCTAGATCTAATTTACAATATTTTAAGAATCTGGACACGCAGTATTCATAATTTTTTCTAGTAGCGTCGGAGTTAATGGAGTTTATAAAGTTAAAGATGCTTCTGCCTTTTCCAGGTCCAGCATACTCTTTAAACTCAAAAACCCGTAATAATAGAACTAATTATTTAACTAGTTTTATCTATAGTACTATCTTCCTTAAAGTAAATAAACTATATCAAGTTTTAAAAATTAATTACAATGGATAATACAGATTTAAAGGTGGTCGTAGAAACGCCTGAAGAAAGGAGAAGAAGGTTCCTTATAGAATTTGAAAAACCCTTCAAATGTGAGAAGTGTAACGAACGATTTAAGAAAAAGAAATATCTAAAAGAGCACAAAATAGAAGTTCATTCTTACTAAATTTCTTCATCACCTATCGGCATCTCAATAGCCGGATAAATTCAAACAAACCTCATGGTTTATCGCACTAGGAATTATCAATTTGACCTGTTTGATAAAAATTACAAAAAGTAATTTATGCAATCAACTAGTATTGTATCTCAATCTTGAAAATATATACTAAAACAGGCGATAAAGGAGTTACGGGATTGATTGATGGTTCAAGGACCTCCAAATCTGATCTAAGAATAATAGCATATGGAGAAGTTGATGAGGCAAATTCTCATATCGGATTCATCATATCAAATATTCAAAGAAATTCGATTTTTGATGATATAAAAAAAATACTCCTGGATATTCAACAGGATTTATTCGTGTTGGGAGCAGAGTTGGCCAATCCCAAAAGTTTGAAGGATGACAAGATGTTAGTTAAAAAAGAAATGATTTCTACTATTGAGAGGAGTATTGACGATTTTGAATCTGAGCTGCCACCGATAAGTTATTTCATCCTCCCGGGTGGAACCACTGAATCATCTTTACTACATATTTGTAGAACCGTTATAAGACGTGCTGAAAGATCTGCAGTAGCACTATCTAAAGAACAAAAAATAAACCAGGATATTCTCACATATCTAAACAGATTATCGGACTTGCTTTTTGTTCTCGCAAGAGTGACTAATAAGCGACAGAAATGTACTGATATCCCCTGGAAGTCAAATTGAGGTTTAATTAGATTCAAATCTCTTTTATAAGCGCATTAATACGTTGAACTTGAGACGATTCAAAGGCACTTGTAGTGACTAAACTTAGGTAAGCCAACCTCTTATATCTAATTACTTATACTGGCAGTACTCTTTAACACAAATCGACACCAGCCGGTGGGGCACTCTACGCAGCGAGTCCTAGTCCCACCGGTATTGATTATATTTTTTATTGTACATTTCTTTTACCCCTCAAGCTTCTGAATTGGTGGCACAATTCTCGTAGAATTGTCGAAGTCAGACAGTTCGTCCCATCAGTAAATCATTCATAATTTACTGTGCATTATTACTTACTGCTTCCAACGTTTCCGTCGGTGGGATATCTTCTATCACCAGATTCTAGGTCCCGCCGACTGGTTACATTTACAATTTTTGATGATTTACAACATTGTGCAAGTGTGTAAATAATCAGCCAAGATGCATTTTATCGTGTAGGATTGAATCCTTCCTCTCTAAGAATAATTTAAATGATTCAAAAAGGAAATGACAAAGTGTTATTAGGAAGGGCCTCTCATATAATAGATGTTAAGCACTGAAATCACTGGAGTGGTAGAAGGATGAACGTTACTGTCTCATGTAAGTAAATTTGTTTCAATAGTAGATGACGAGCGTGATATTACTGAACTTTTCCGAGATGCATTACAAAGTTTGCCAGGTTTATCCATATTCACGTTTACAGACCCGACAATTGCATTAGAACATTTTAGAATAAACAACTGTTTCTATGCTCTAGTAATTTCTGATTTAAGAATGCCAGTTATGGACGGAATACAGTTAATTACTAGGGTCAAAGACATGAACCATTCTGTAAGGACCATATTGATGACTGCTTTTGACGTAGACGATAAACTATATCAAGAGTATAGTAAAAAAGAAATTATAAACGGATTTGCTCAGAAACCTGTTAGCCTACAGACTTTAGTTCACGAAGTAAGTGACCAATTGCATTCTTACGAAATGCAAAAAATATCTGCTTCCTAGCGATTGAATCGTAAAAACATTTACAATTTGCAAAAATAAAATTCCTAATGATTCTTTCGTCCACCGTATAAACGAGTATAATTACAGAATACTAATTGATATGTTGACTATCCGAATGACTTCGGTATAGACAATCAGCAATGTAACCTAAATTTATTTAAAAATTGTAATACAATTGTCTAATTATGGGTTGGCATATTCGAAAGATCTTCCATTTCAATTCATTAGATATATTAGTCCGCGACAGTTAAAGTAACGGGAGATAAATGGTTAATACACTTGCAAATTCTGCAATTAGTTTAACCTTAATGGTCGTACTCTTGATTCCATTTTCTATTACTTCTTTCGCTCAGAATTCAGATTTACAGAATATGGCTACAGACATTTTTAATGATAAAATATTAACTGTTCCCCATACGGTAAAGAACTTTATTGTTCTAATTCCGAATGAAGCCCATGAGTCACCACTCTTGCCAGAGGAGAAGAGACTCATAAACCAACCGTATGTTCCACAGAACTTAGTAGTGGGCCCACAAACAAATATCATCTGGTTTTCAGGAGATGTTGGTCATACACGTAAAGTAACATTAACTGATGATAACTCGAAAGAAATCTTTGATTCTACCTTAAAATTCAATTCTGCTAGTGAGCCTTTATCTATAAACCAAAGTGGGAAGTTTACTTACCATGAAGAGGACGCAAATAGTCAAGACCCAGATTTTGTTATGGAAGGAACCATAACTATTGCTAGTTCCGATTCGCCATCAAATATCAGTAACAATGTTAATGACACTCAACCCAATATTGACACAATGGCAGTCCTTATGGTTCCTACAGAGGATATCAAGAAACAATCTGAGATAATCAGTGAAAATAATGTCAATATACTTGATCAATATTCATTCAAAGACCTCAGGGAAACTGGAAGTGGAGGAGAAAATCAGACTTTGCTTGTGTTAGGCAGTAATGAACCAGCAGATGAAACAATCGCAGTACTCAAGAAAATAACATCAACACTACCCTACAGTTAATCTTTGAACTTTCATAATAGTCACAGTTTGATAGTAGATTTTCATATACTGGGTTCAAAAGAAGAACCATTAATTAAATCAACCATATGGATGACATAATTAGATTTAAATACAAATTAGCATACCAAAATTACTGCGGTTTAGAATTGGAACAGACGAGAAATGTTCTGCTGTTGATTTTCATTACAACAATCTTGGCCATAGTAAGCTGTGCGATATTGTATTTTCTTGATCATCTTCTTTCTAATCTATTGATCATCTTTGAATGCACTTTAAAGATTCCTCAAACCCCTCATCAGACAATCCCATGACATACATAATTGCATAATATTACATATTACATTATATTAATATGAATTAGAATTCAATACACGGTATGAACCTAAAAAGTAGCCAAAAGTCAGACCTTGTATCTTTTTTTCGTGTTGTTTGCAATCTTAAAAAAATAAAGCGATCTGGATGGATAGACAAATCTAACATATCATCACCAGAATCGGTGGCGGATCACTCATACTCAATGTGTATGATGTCTATGGTCTTGTCAGAAATAATAGATCTGGATACAGAACATATCATGAAAATGGCGAATCTGCATGATCTGGCTGAATCATTCGTTGGAGACAACATGCCTGATAAGATATCTTATGGAGAGAAAGTATTGCTAGAAGATAAGGCTATGACAAAAATTATTTCCAAGCTACCTAGCTTTCTTCGTGGAAAATATCTCGATATTTGGAATGAATATATTGAGAATAGTACAGTGAGTGCCAAATTTGTACACAATATTGACAAGTTGGAGATGGCTCTACAAGCAAAGGAATATGAGTTTGACGGATACTCGAAACAATCTCTACAAATTTTCTTAAAATCTGCCACAGATTATATTTCAAGTGATGGTATTGATATAATCTTTGAAATTTTGCAAACTATAAATGATGATTCGAAAAAAATATGAATAAATGCAGTATTTTGTGTAGTTTATACTCCAGAAAATCGTACTTGATTAGGTATCCATAAGTGTAACTTTCGAAGTCATTCAGTGCCACAAAGTGTCACTTTCTAAAATTTAGTTTCTAAATTGGGTTGAAACTTTAATTATCATATTAGAACTCGAATTGATGCTTATGTTGTAAGATCGTAATCTACTCACAAATTATTCATACTTATCTGACTTTGCCTCTGCCTCTTTTAACGACTCGAGTATCCTGGCATTCACATTATCCATATTCAAATTTTCTTTAAGGTAACCTGCAAAATCAGTAGGAGTAATTATGCCAAGTGGTTTAGTTATATCGTCACCCTCTACAACGAGCAAATGTCTAACATTATTTTGTATCATTATATCGGCGGCAACTCCGACTTCTGAAAGCGCGTCTGTAGTCACTAGCACGTCAGACAGAATATCTTTAACATTTGTATTTTTGCTGCTTGAATCATTAGCACATACCTTCCTTACTAAATCTCGTTCTGTAATGATACCAATAGGTTTGTTACTGCTGTTCACCACCACTAATGAACTAATGTTCTTCTCGCGCATTTTCTTTGCCGCATCTCGGACTGAACTAGATCCTTCAATGGTCTGAAGTTTGTTGGTCATTAATTCACCAATAGTTGTCAATATGCCTGCTTACCAATTTACGTAATGCTAAACAAGTATTAAAATGATTTACTTTTACTGTCGTTAACTGTCAAGTAAATCCGTCGAGGATAAAAAGTAAATTTTTTATTATATTATTACAATATTATTGCTTCGTAGCAAAAACAAAGTATAAACTTGCTGGTTCTTCATAATCTTCTATTATTCTATTGATAATAAAATTATGATTTAAGAAATATTTTATTTGTTGTGTAGTAAAAAATCTAATTTGAAAATTATTGATTTCGTAAATATTGTTATCAATTCGGATTCCTTTATTATATTGCGTATCTTTATCACTTCTGACAGAAAAATACAATAAACCATTATCTTTTAGAACTCGGCTAGATTCGTTGAAAAGGAACTTTAGTTGGTCATCTGTGAAATTCATATTATAAAACATGTGTGAATAAACTACATCAAAATAATTATTATCAAATGGTAAACCACTTTGTGCGTCAAAATTCTGTAGATTTATTGAAACGTTTTCCTTTCTTGTTCTTTCATTCAAGGTTTTTATCGCTACTTTAGAAGAATCTATGGCGTGAACTTCAAGGCCCTTATAGGCAAAGAATATTGTATCTCTTCCCTGACCACATCCTAACTCAAGTAATTTCCTACAGCCGTATTTACTGAAATCCTCATAACAAAGTGTGGCAAAACTACTTGGTTTCTCACCAAAAAAGGACGAATCCTTAGCGTAAACTCTATCCCAAATTTCGCTCAATAAGGATAATGCATAATTGGTATCATATATCTCCCGCCGGTTTTAACGATTTTATAACTTGTTGATGGTAGTAATTTACGGTTCCGAAATCATCATCTGGTGGGTCTGCTCATTACCATTCTTGGCCCATCGGATTCTTATGTTAGAAATCAGGTAACTTTTTATAGTTTGGTACCTCGTGATGAGATCCGAATTACTTACCTCCTGATGGGTCTTCGATATTGGTTCAGCCTCTCTTTGGACCCGTCAGGTGTCTTGTATAATTCTAACAGCATTTAATTTTCATAACGGAAAATTCTTGCATTAACATTGTGTCTGGAGACAAGTTGATTCACTCATTAAGAAATAAAGTAAAATCCATTTAATCATATATTTATTAAATCAATATCATACACGTAATACTAAAAGTTGGCTGTCGAGCAGGAAGCAATAATACATGTTTTAATTTCACTTGCCGTCCTGCTTTTTGCTGCAAAAATATTTGCTGAAATTTTCAACAAATTAAGACTTCCGGCTGTTTTAGGCGAGTTGATTGCAGGTATTATTGTAGGTCCTTTCGCGCTGGGCTCAATACCCATATTTGATGGCAAGCCACTCGTTATCTTAAATGAAACAGTTCTGCAAATTGGTCAAATTGCCGGAATTGTCATTTTATTCATAGCAGGTCTTGCCATCACTCCAAAAGAGTTTTTGAGAGGTGGAGTAGCGTCTTTTACCATAGGAGCATGCGGAGTGATTGTTCCGTTCCTCTTGGGATATTATGTGTTTACGCTCTTTGGGTTAGAGGCATTGGAATCCGTTCTCATTGCAACAGCACTTACCGCAACCAGCGTTGCAATCTCAGTAAGCGTGTTAACGGAATTTGGAAAAATGCAGACAAAAGAAGCCAAACTTATTCTAGGAGCGGCCATAGTTGATGATATTCTTGCTATAGCAGTTCTATCTGTTGTAGTAACAATGGTTCAAACTGGTAACATGGAACCAAACGTTATCGATATTATAATCCTAATTCTAAAAATATTAGGTATATTTGTTGGGTTACTTATCGGGGCCATAATCATAATACCAAGAATAGTAAATACGGAAAGGTTATGGAATGCTAGAGGTAGCATTGAAGGTATTGTTACCGCATCGTTCTTTGGTGCTTCTGCGATATCCGCAGCAGTAGGACTATCTCCAATAGTGGGAGCATTTTCCGTAGGAATGGCTGTGGCCAGCACAAGAATAATCAAACGAGTTGAAGAGTACGTTGATAAATTAGAGATAATTTTTGGTCCCTTATTTTTTGCAATTATTGGCGCACAGGTGAACCTTACTGGAGTTAATATAGAAGTCCTAATCTTATCAGGAATAGTAATTATCGTCGCTATTGTCAGTAAATTAGTAGGATGTGGATTGCCATCCATATTATTTTTGAAGACTAAATCAAAGGCTATGATAGTAGGTATTGGGATGATTTCAAGAGGAGAAGTTGGTCTCATAGTGGCCGGTATTGGGGTAACATCTGGTGTTTTGTCATCAAACATTTACACCACGATAATCATTATGGTAGCTGTAACTACACTGATTACTCCAATGTGGTTAAGGAGAGCATATGGTAAAGAAGAAATTGTTGACACAAACTAATTTAAGGTTAATACAAACTTTGCTTTCATCCTGATTACTGGTTGGAAGTATCTGTTAATAATAGATTTGTTAGTATCGTAGATGAAAAAGAATAGTGATAATTATTCTTTTTCATGAGGGATTAAAGGCTTCGCAGGAATTACGATGTTTACATATACGGATCGCACTTTAGCACGAGCATTTTCAAGTTAATGAGTATCCAATTTTATCATGGCTGGGATCGCAAATTCATCCCACCAGTTTTAAACTCAATTAAAGAGCATAACATTCAAGTTAGAGTGGCCGTGGGATTATTTTCGTCAGTTATCGCGTACGATTCTAATCCTACTTGCGTTTTTATTAATTTCTAATCATCAAATACAAACTCCATTTTCTTACCGTTATTTGCATAAATGGTATGTATTTCTTTACCACTAGTAGTCTCTATAACAGTAAAGCCCGATTCATTCGACGCAAACGTCATATTAGAGTAACGTTGATTTATTGCTTCGGGTATTGCGCCTCCCATTCCATAAATAGGATAGCAGATATCACCTTTTTGGAACATGGCCATTGTATGAAGATGCGCTTGTATTACACAATCAACACCTTTCTTCACAAACATGGGATGATATAACTCATAAAATCCACACATCTTCCTAGTATCCTTCGATACCGCTGGACAAACTTCTGGTAATGCTGGTGAATGTATGAATACTAGTTTATGGTCTGCCATTTGATTTAGAAAACGAGATACACTTTGATACTGCTTTGAGTAATTCTGGAATGGCTTCTCCGAATTCATGCCTACCAATAGGACATCGTTAATCTTCTCATACCATATGTTATCATTAAGAGCAAAATGGCCTGTAATGTTTTTCCATAACGTATTGTTTTCATGATTTCCTCTAATCATTCTTAGTTCTGTATATTTTGGTATCTGTTCAAGAAAGTGCTGTCCACATATTGAATAAGAGGTTCTTAGATCTGTTTTATTTCTATAATCTATATCTCCCAGGAATATAAATCGGTCAGTATTGTTTTGTCGTAAATATGATAAAATAGAGTTCATCGTTTGTAAAGATCTATGACTACAATCTAGATCTCCCACTGTCACTATTTTAAACGCATAAGTTTGATTTAATAGTGAAATCGCCAAAAATAAAGTCATTACAATAATCAACAACACTATTGCCAAAGCACACCACCAAGGTTTGCTTTTAAGGAGTTAATATAAAAATGATCATTTTTACGCTTTTAAATCCACAATATAGGAGGAATCAAGAAGCGCGCCTAGAGTGTATTGTAAAATGAATGGGAGAGAATTCGAAGATCCCCCGATTATTCGAAACGAAAGACGGTAATGCAGATTGCTCACTCAACTGGCGTGTTTATCTTGTTATTATATTTTGCAAACCATAACTTAGCGTTGATGAGCAATTATTTTACGAAATCTGTGTTGGTCGGTGCACTGATAATTTCAGTCGTTTTTACAAATGTGGGTCTGTTTGGTAGCGCGAAAGCAGAATCGGGAGTCGGAAATGACGTGTTTAAAGTAGTGGTTTCTCTTTTTGGGATATCCAATTCAACTAAGGATGTGTTAACTTTGGTTAACGTTAAAGATCAAACAAAGATCAAATTGTTTAATGCTGAAAACCCCGAAAATCAAGGACAGGACAAAGTCAGTTACACAATAACTTTCCCAGGCGAGGAGGTACAAGATAGTGAACCGTATACTGTGTGCACAATGACAGTCAAAGATCTTAAACTGGAATGTCAGAAAGGAAATAATTCCCCTCTCAATAGACCGGAATTTGTAGACATCAATGTAGGAGGCGGTTCGTCAAGTGAAGAAGAAAATGAAGATGATGAAGAAAACGACTGATTTAACTTTTTTATATTTGTAGTAATAAAGATGTCATCCCGAGGCAATGTCGACAAGTCAAGATATCTTAGGTTAGGACAACGAACGACAATCATGATAATTGCAGCAATCATTATTGCAGCAACTATACTCGTTCTAATTTTTATTATTATTCCCGAAAAAAATGAATTGGAACAAACAAATACAGACTACTTGCCACCTGATTGTTATAAGTTGAATGGAAAAATAATTTGCCCGAAAAGGTAATTCACTTTTGTTTCGTTCTTACTTGAAATTGTTGCCAGTTAGTTACGGGTGCCCGTAGGCGGTGTCAGTATTAACCAAAACAGGCACAGCATCTCCTGTAAACTCATCATCATCAAAGTCGAATTTTGAAAGGGAATCAGAAGGACTGGTGTTACCGGGCTCCAAAGAAATCGAATTAACTATCTCATACGGTGTTAACAACGCCAAGGATGTTGTTGCCAAGACCACGCATACCAAGACGAGTCCAGTATTTTTTATTGAAGCCATGCATTTACTTCGATTCTTTGGTATTTCAAATTGTGCAAAATAATTACTATACTAAATGTCAGATACATTTCAATAGAAACAAATTATTAGAATGTTAAGGACTATATCTGACTGCTAAAATCTTACAAAAGATTAACCTATCGCAATAATTAACATACTATGCCTAAAGGTGCGCTACTAGATTTGCTCTTAAGGAGTTATAAAACATTATCATTTACGCTTCTAAAATGAAATATTGTGGGTATCATAAAAAAGAACTCATCCCGGGCTAGCACCATTCAGGCAATTGAAGAACGAATAATACTTCTATTTATTTCAAAAATTTCATCTTTCGTTCAACTGTATTATTTCCCTAGGCGGTATACGCATAGAATTGTTTCACCTTGCTACCAGATTATGTATATGTCCTGTATGCGATGTTTTTCTATGCTCACATTCTGTTCCTTCAGGAGGATTTAACTCATTGGCAGATACGCAAGCAAAGAACATATCACCCTCTTGGATCGCTCCAATTTCAGGAATCTTATCAAATACTAGTGGAACCATTAGTGTATTATCGTCAGATTGTTTCAACAGCTTATGTGCATCTATTATCTTTGATTGGAATTCTCCCCTAATCATGGTAACTACTTTGATGTCCTTTGCGTCCTTTCTATCCGAAAGCGGTATCCAGACATTAATAGTGGGATCCATTATTTGGCCACCACTGACAGTTTGGAATGACCCAGTGGACAATGTCTCCTCTGCACCTGAACCTAAACTTATAGTATTTTTTCCATCGGTATTTTCAATATTACCTTCGGCACAAGTATAAGATTCCATCTGATCTGTCAATGCATTAAGGGCATATGCGCAAACAAAATACTCATCCCTACTGCCTACATTAACAATGCCATTTTTTTGGTTGAGTTCAAATGAAACTGTAGCAGTGTTTGAATTTAGGTCCTTGCCTATCAGATATTTTGTTTCGATATCTCCGTTAGCAGAGACTACAACCTTCAACTTATCTGGATGATTTAATTTTTTTAGATCTATTTTAGCATCCACTGAAAATGTTTCAGCTGCAAACACATGATTTGAATTCAGGAAACTCAATGAGAATATCATAAAGATTATGGGTATGAAAAGAGGCAAACCTGATTTGGTTCCGGTTCCCTTGTTGGTCATTAATCCTTCTCGTGAAATCCAGATATATATTAAGTTGGTATCTTGCATTCATAACATTCTTATCGAAATTTATTGGTAATAGAATTTCAGAGATAAAGTGTCTGCGAGTATGACATCGAATGGTTGTACTTCATCTTGTGTCATAGCTAATTTTTTAGTTTCAACCATCAGCTGAACTATCTCGCTACTAAGTTATGTATGTGTCCTTTGTGTACTGTTACTCTATGTTCACATTCTGTTCCTTCAGGTGGATTTAATTCGTCGGCAGATACACAAGCAAAAAACATATCTCCTAGTTGTATGGGTCCAATCTCAGGTTCCTTGTCAAAAACTAAAGGAAGGATAATTGTATTATGATCGGATTGTTTGAGTAATTTTTGTGCATCTATTGTCCGGGATTCAAATTCTCCCCTAATCATGGTAACGACTTTAAGATTTTTTATATCCTTTCTGTCAGAAAGTGGTATTGAAACCCTAATAGTTGGATCCTTTATAACGCCACCACTGACAGTTTGGAACGAACCAGTGGACAAGGTATTCGAATGCCCAGAACCTAGGTTTACTGTGTTTTTTCCGCCGGTATTTTCAATATTTCCCTCGACGCAAGAGTACGATTTCATTGCATTTGTTACCGCATTAATGTCATAGGCACATGCAAAAAACTCATCACGCTTGCCAACACTAACAATGTCGTTCTTCTGATTAAATGGAAATGAAACGGTAGTGCTTTTTGATTTTAGGTCTTCGCCTTGTATTATTTTGGTTTTGTTGTCGCCATTGGCTGAGGCTACAACTTTCAGTTTATCAGCTCCACTAAATTTCTCTAGATCTATTTTAGCCTCAATAGTAAATTCATCTGCGGCCGCTACCTGACTGGCAGAGTTCAAAATTGAAAACGCTAAAAATGTGATGGATAAAGAAACAGCATAAACTAGCATCTTGTTATTTATCTTCACGTTCATTATTTTCGTAGTCTATATTTACCATTATTTAATGATTTGGGAAGAATATTACACAAAGGTTGAGAAATGGTTTTCTAGATATAGATATCACTAATAACGGATCAGCACTAGTTGGAACATTTTATGAGAATAGATAGAAGATTGACAAAGATCATTTTACCATAATAAAAGCATGATAAGTTAAAGCCGAATACCTTAGTATCAATTTCGACGCTGACCGGTTATTCGGATGAATCGTTCATTTTATTTCAAGTTTGGGACTATTCTGTATATTGCACCGGCATCTGTTCCGCGATTGCCTGATACTATATACAAGTATCCATCAGGTCCAACTTGCAAGTCTGTTACAATCCCAAAATTTTCACCGAATATTATTTGTCTAGCATTATCTTTTCTATTCAATACCGAATCAGAAAGGTCGCCCCTTAACGACAGTGATTTTCTATCATTATCTAAATCAAAATGATAAATCACTCCATTTTTTACTGAGCCTACAAAAATATCATTTTCATATTCTTCTCCTAATTTATTAGACGCTAAAAATAACAAAGCAGTCGGCCCTACAGGTTTGTCCCAAACAAATTCCGGACTGCTATATTTTCCTTCATCATCAAAATCTACTAACTTTACGTTGTCACTGCTTTCATCATATATTCCATTTTTGGATTTTGTCTGATTAAGTTTCCAAATTCCTTGAACCTTTTCCCATCCACTATTAAAGCCGGGTTTAACCAAATTAATTTCGTCTCCAAATTGTGGTCCATTTTCTGTATCCCATAGAGTTCCTGAAAGTGGATCAACGTCAATGCCAAAACTATTCTTTACTCCATAAGCATAGTACAAGTTAAGTGGGTATTCTTCTCCAAGACGGCCGTTACCAATGGGCTTCCCGTCCTGGGTTAGTCTAAGTATTCCTGCTCGTCCATCGGGGGGAGTTCCGTTTACAATGTTTTGTGCTGTAGTGTCATAACCTGTTTGGTTCTTATTAAAACGAGTTGATTGCAAATCTCCAATAGTAACATACAGATTCTCATCTTTATCATCTAACTTCAATACTCCTCCATTGTGGCTCGGCCCTGGCAAAGCAGGTAATGTCAGAATTAACATGGGCTCTATCAGTTTACTATTTTCAGTATCAAGTTTATATCTATAAACGTAATTCCCGCAACCTTGAGAAGTGTTATTAACATTAGCCTTTACTTTAGGACAATACGTATAGTAAAGGAAAACAAGTCTGTCATCTTGTTTCGATTCATCATTGCCTGTTACTGCGATTCCCAATAGCCCACGTTCATCTTTGGATGATACATTTAGATGGATCATAGGATTAGTGATATTGCCATCTATTATTCTGTACACTATTCCAGTATTTTTTTCCAGCAGCAAGATATCATTATTGCCCAAAAAAGCAATGCCTGTCGGAAAATCAAAGCCAGTGGCTACAGACTCTATCTTAAGATTGGGATCACTCACAACTGGATTGGAAGAACTTACATTTGGACCCACTGCATAAGCAATTGAATCATCGCTAAACCCCAGTAGAAAGAAAACAATTGAAGTCGCAATTAGAAATAATGTGCCAGTGAGGTTTTTTCTATCCAGGGTTATCATCATCTGATGAATTTTTCTGTCTACGATATATGGATTCCGAATTTGCAAATCCAATCAAAGGAATAGAAAATTTATCTAAAAACACAACGCTTAATGCTTATATTCAGGAGATATTTAAAGTGCATTTTGGTTGGTGAGAATGGTTGCTTGGGCCTAAAAACTCTTTTAAAGCTATTCTTCGGCATAAATTTAATGCTTGCATTCCTCTTATTTCCTATTAATTATGGTGAATCTGCGGTGAATTACAGCGATAATTTTAATTCCAATTCAAATTTCATCCCTTCTACCATCAATGATTCTACTTCAGGACAAGCTAGAGTTACATCAGAGAAAGATATCGGTTCCAGTGTAGAATAAACTGTTATTATTATTTTCGATAGAGGATACAAGAATCAATTTACCAATGCCAAACCAATAATAGATAAATACGGATTCAAAGCTTCATTTTTCGTCATATGTAGCTTTGTTAATGGAGATGGTTACTATAAACTATCAAATGGAAGTGAGTTAGCTCATAAGGGTGATAACGCTATGGAGTGGGATCAGATTAGACAATTGCATAAGGAAGGACACGACATCGAATCACATGGAATGGAACACAGAGACTTGAGGTTATTAACGTCTGAACAGCTCGAAGACGAAATAGCCGAATCAAAGAAATGTCTACAGGACTATGGTTTAAAGCCAACTTTCTTCCAAATTCCAAACAATAGATGCGCAGATAATTCCACCGTACTTAAAATGGTATCAAATTACTTTGATTTTGGCTTGTCAGGTCATTCTAGACTCATGTTCCTAAACTGTGATGGTTGGGTAAATCATGGCTTTAAGACTCAGAGTTATAAATATCAGTATGATTGTAATCCATTCTCTGCTGACGGTACGCCAACTCGTACTAATAAATATGCCATTAAAGAGTGGTCCCATAACAGAGAACACTCCAAATTAAATAATAGGAATCCTCAACTAGCACCACATGGAGCCCAAATTTCTGACTTGTTGTTTACTGAATTTGTCAGGGTAATAGAGGCACAGACCATATACAATAACAAGGCAGGAAAAATAGTGTCAATTCCAATAATAGGTTATCATTTTATAGGCAACTCTACTAGTTATGATACTTCAATGGAATTATTTGATAAGGAAATGAATTATCTTCATAAAAATGGATTTAAGGTGCTAACACTTACCGATTTAGGTTACAATGATAAGGAAAATTATTTTTACATTAAATAGTTGATATTACTAAGAAAACTTATTAATAAAGATAGTATATACTCCGTAAATGCAGTACTTTACGGCTCTGAAAATAGGCGAAAAAAGAGTTAGAGCAGCTCAAGATATTTTAAATAAATATACGGGAAACATAGCTATGCCCGCTTTAGCATTGAAGGATAATAACAATAACAACTGGGATCCCGTCGGAGAAGAAAATTATTTCACTGCAGTAAAGGATCAGAATGGTTACTTGATTGCAATATGCGATAAAAATGGAATTGCAAAAACTGTAGCACAATGGTTTATCGAAGTTAGAAAAGATGAAATTATTAATAAAATAATTCAAAATGAAAACATTCCCGAGTATAACGGCAAAGTGATACTCCCAATTTAACACTTAAGTAGATTTATTATTTAGTGATCTTAGTTGAAAAGAAAATATGAACAATCCATAGAGATCAAAGGTCATCTAATTGATTCAATGATCCTGACAAGAATTTTTGACAAGGTTATGGACTTGAAAGGAGATTTTAATGTCCTTGAATTTCATGTAGGAAAAAAGAAGGATGAATTGAGTTATGCAAGATTATTGATATCAGGAAAAAATAAAAAACATCTTGACCAATTATTAGAATCAGTCTTTATTGAAGGTGCGCAGCCAACAAAAATTGACGGAGTTATTCTAAAGCCTGCTCCAAGTGACATGGTAATGCCAAGAGATTTTTACAGTACAACTAACAATACCACGCAAATTTTTTTCAAAAATGAATGGATTGATGTTGAAAATATGATGATGGATAAGTGTATTGTAGTCGACGTAAGAAATAAGAGGGCAGCATGTAGGAAAATTAGGGATATCCGTAGTGGAGAAATGATAGTAACGGGTGAAAATGGAGTTAGAATATTACCTGAGGAACGTCCAAGAGAGGGTGTAGATATCTTTCAATTTATGAGTAGTACAAGTTCCAGTGAAAGACCTACTCAACAAATTGCAAGAAAAATAGCAATGGATATTTACAATACCAAGAATAGTGGTGAGAAAATAATTGTCACAGCGGGACCAGTAGTTGTTCATTCTGGTGCTGCAGATTCGCTAGCCAAAATGATTAGAATGGGATACATAGATGGATTACTTACTGGTAATGCACTAGCTGTCCATGACATAGAAAATTCACTATTTGGTACATCCCTAGGTATGAATGTAAAAAATGGAACATTAGCGATTCGTGGTCATAGAAATCACATGCAGGCTATAAATGAAGTTTTTAGAGCTGGGTCTATAGAGGAAATGGTCAAGAAGAATATTCTAAAATCTGGAATCATGTATGAGTGTATTAAAAATAACGTACAGTACGCACTTTGCGGGTCTATTAGAGACGATGGACCGATTCCAGGAGTAATTACTGATATTATAGAGGCCCAAGATAAATACAGAGCAATATTAGGGGATACAAAAATGGTTCTCATGCTTTCTACCATGTTGCATTCAATTGCTGTAGGCAATATGATCCCTGCAAGAGTAAAGGTTGTTGCTGTAGATATTAGCCAAGCCGTTGTCACAAAACTGCTAGACAGAGGAACAACACAGGCAATAGGTGTTGTTAGCGACATTGGAGCATTTCTTCCAATGGTATTAGATCACTTAGACCAAATATCTAAGAAATAATTATATCAATTAATACAATCTAAATAAGTTAATCAATATTATCGTCATTCTATTGACAGCAAAACCCTATTTATCAGGATTATGTAATTTGTTATTTATTATGCGCATTGCGATTTTTGGATCTGCACGCCCATTAGTAAACTTCATCACTTTTCCTAGTAAAAAATTTATTGCCTCACTATTAGTTTTTGCATCTTCAACAGCAGATTTTTCTTTATCAAATACTGACTGAACAGCATCCATGAGAGTTTTTTCATCAGATATCTTGTAAGAATTTGTATTATTCATAACTTCCGATGGTAACATTCCACTCTCAAATATTTTGACTAAAATATCCTTTGCTGTAATTCTACTAATTTTATTACCTTCAATCAGTTTCACCAATTCTGCGATATGTTCTGGTTTCACTTTCAAGTTTTTCAAGTAGTCGGTACTCTCACTATCATCTTCAATCAAACTTTTAAAGTCAGTAACTAGAAAGTTGGCTATTTCTGTTGGCGAAAAGTATACCTTCAAAGTAGACTCAAAGAAATCTGCCAATTTCTTATCATTTATGAGAATATTAGATGTATGTTCTGAGAGCTTATATTTTGATACAAAGCGTTCAAATCTTTGGTTTGGTAGTTCTGGCATTCGTTTTTTTAGATTAGAAACAAAATCATTACCTAAGACGATTATTGGAATATCGGGTTCTGGAAAATATCGATAATCGTGTTCTTTTTCCTTACTTCTTGACTTAAACGTGATTTTTTTCCGATCATCCAAATGTCGCGTTTCATGCTCTATTTTGAGATTCCGGCTATACAGGCTGGATTGTCTGGTAATTTCATAGTTGATGGCTTTTTCAACTTCCCTGAAGGAGTTAATATTCTTGATTTCAACCTTGTTACCACCTTCCATGGACACATTTACGTCACACCTCACTGATCCCTCCAGTAAAGTATCACAAACGCCAATATGTTCAAGAGTTAGTGATAGTTTATTTAGAAATTGTCTGACCTCCTTTGGACCTGTGAAATCTGGTTCTGTAACTATTTCAATTAAAGCAACACCGGCCCTGTTGTAATCTATCAAAGCAGAATTCCTAACATTCATGCCACCTTCAGAATATGCTATTCTACCCGGATCTTCCTCCAATTGAATTCTACTAATTCTAATCTGTTTTGCATCATCCAATTCGTATATGCCGTCTACTCCTATGCTTGAAAAACCATATACATTATACTGGGTAATCTGAAAGTTTTTCGGCAAGTCAGGATAAAAATAATTCTTGCGGTAAAACATGATCTTGTCTGGAACTTTACACCCTAAAGCGAGTGATGTCGTTGCTGAATATTCTATCGCCTTTTGATTGATAACTGGTAATGAACCCGGAAGTCCGCAGCATATTTCACAAATGTTAGTATTGGGTCCAAGATCTCGATAGTTTCCACGACACGTACAAAATAATTTACTATTGAGAGCAGTTATTTGAGCATGAATCTCTAAACCAATCATTACCAAGCTCATATCGCATTTGTCTTCCTTTGGATAGTGATAGAATTCTCAAGATCATATGATGCATCGATTAGCTTTTGTTCTTCAAATGGAGCTGCCATAATTTGCAGTCCGATGGGAAGACCGTTACTAAATCCAACAGGTAGTGATATTGCAGGAATGCCTGCAAGATTTGCTATGACAGTATTTATGTCAACCAAGTACATCTTAATTGGATCATCTATTTTTTCGCCAAACTTAAACGGAGGTATCGGCATCGTTGGTCCAATTAAAAGATCATATTTTTTGAATAAGGTAAGCAATTCTAATCTTAATAGTGAGCGTAGTCTCCTTGCTTTGAGATAATATTTGCTATAGTATCCTGAAGAAAGAACATACGATCCAATTAATATTCTCCTTTTTACCTCTTCACCAAAGTTTTCTCTAACCTTACTAAAATAAGTATCCCATTTATACTCCTCTACCGGAAGATCAAACCCATATCGAATATTATCATATCTTGCAAGATTACTACTTGCTTCAGCGCTCGCAAGAGTATAGTAAGAGGGTAATGCATAATTTAGGTTTTTTATCGAAATTTCATCCAATGTGCATCCGATGTCTTTCAATTTTTCTGATGCAGAATAAATTGTTCTCGTAACTTCATGATCACTGCCAGTAATTAACTCCTTTATTATTGCGACATTCAATTTACCTAATTTATTATTAAGAGTGATAGGAGAGGACGGGATACTTGTATTATCCATTTCATCCTTTCCCGAAATAATGTTTACCATCATTACCAAGTCCCTAACCGATCTGCATATAGGACCAATTTGTTCTAGGCTATTTGCATAGGAAATTAGACCGTATCTGCTTACCCTGCCATAAGTAGGCTTAAGTCCCACGACGGAACAGAAGCTAGCAGGACATCTTATTGAACCTCCAGTATCTGATCCAAGAGAAACAGTACACTCTCTAGCAGCAACGGCGGCGCCGCTTCCACCTGATGAGCCTCCGGGAACATAATCCAAATTCCATGGATTACGAGTTGGTGGATATCTACTATATTCAGTTGTTGAACCCATCCCAAATTCATCCAAGTTCAATTTTCCCAATATTATTGCTCCATTTTTCTTCAGGTGCTTTATTACAGTGGCGTCATATGATGGAACATAGTCTTCCAGTATTTTTGAGGCGCATGTAGTTCTGATATTTTTTGTAGAAATGTTATCCTTTATTCCAACTGTTACTCCCGCTAATTCACCTGTGTCTTCTTTTTCTCTAATTTTCCTGTCTATTATCTTCGCAGCAGATAAAGCTCCCTCAGAATCCAATGTGATGAATGAATGTAATTTTGATTCCACATCTTCTATTCTTTTAAGGATAGAGCTAACATACTCTTCTGCAGTAAATAATCCTCCATTTATGCCTCCAACAACTTCATACGCGAGTAGATCATGTAGGTTTGACATTCTATTTCATCTTTGGGCCTCTTAAGAAACCGTCTTCTGTGAGGTTCTTGCTAATTTGTTTTCCGTCAGACATTCTGACCACATCATCTCTAAGCTCTTCAATTTTCATTTCCTGTAAGTCTAAAATAACTGAATCATCAGATGCAAGTTCCTCAAGAATATCAATATATTCAATTGTCTTGTCTAATTGTTTAGGAAATTTTCGAGATTCATTTTCATTAAGATTAATTTTGGATATTTGAGCGAGATACTCTAATTCTTCTTTTGAAATCATAATATTGTCATCTTTTCATAGATTTATTATTTGTTAAGGCGATAATCTATCTATATCCCTAGGAAACAATACAACATCTCTAATATTGTCAACACCGCACATACTCATCATTAACCGTTCAAGCCCCAAACCGAACCCTGCATGAGGCGGCATACCATAGTCAAAAACTTTCAAATGAAAATCAAATGCATCAGTGCTTAGGCCTTGTTTTTTCATTCTTTCAGTCAATTCATTCTTATCGTGGATTCTTGTACTTCCAGAAGATAATTCTAGCGTATCATACATCAAATCAAAGGACTCGCACTCTGTTCCCGTAGATTTTGGTTTAACATAGAATGGCTTTATTGAAGTAGGCCAATCAAAAATAAAGTAAAAATTCTTCATATCTTCATCATTGAGGTTTCGCAACTTTTGTTGCGAAATGTCATCGCCCCATTCAATAGATTCTCCGGCACCTTGCAACTTTTCTATTAGATCCGAATATCTATATCTTCGAAATGGAAATGATATATCTGGAATTTCTATTTTAAGATACTCAAGCTGTGATTTGTTTTTATTCTTAACTTCATCAAACAAAAAATGTATCAACCTTTCTAAAATTTCCATTATATCATTATAATCAGCATATGCTTTTTCTATATCTATAGAAGTTGCTTCTGACAAATGTC
>Ga0193739_1000117_pt1 | contig 20468 bp, 17 predicted proteins | sample L2a2metaG_FD_144926 | JGI IMG/M metagenome (GOLD analysis project Ga0193739, IMG submission 144926) | Soil microbial communities from a riparian zone of the East river system, Colorado, United States - L2a2 | ecosystem: Environmental > Terrestrial > Soil > Riparian zone | place: USA: East River...
GTGGACAAACACGACCTCGTATACAAGACACGGCGCGAGAAGTACAACGCGATCATCGACGAGATCGAGCGCGAGCACAAGCGGGGGCTGCCCGTGCTGGTCGGCACCGTGAACGTGGAAGTGTCGGAGACGCTGGCGCGGATGCTGAAGCGACGCGGCCTGAAGCACGAGGTCTTGAACGCCAAGTTCCACCAGCGCGAGGCCGAGATCGTCGCAATGGCGGGCCAGTCCGGCTCCATCACGATCGCGACCAACATGGCGGGCCGCGGAACCGACATCAAACTCGGTGCCGGCGTCAAGAAGTGCCAAGTCTGCGGCATCAAGGCGCGGGAGGCGCCGTTCGGTCAGTTGGTCGAGCAGGCGGACCTGACGGCCGAGCAGATCAAAGAGCTCAAGTGCAACGAGAACCCGCCCTGCGGGCTGGTGATCATCGGAACCGAGCGCCACGAGGCGCGGCGCATCGACCGCCAGCTGCGCGGCCGTTCCGGCCGCCAGGGCGATCCGGGGCAGAGCGTCTTCTACATGTCGCTCGAAGACGACCTGATGCGCCTCTTCGGCTCGGACCGGATTGCACGCATCATGGATCGCACCGGCGCCGAAGAGGGCGAGGTCATCACCCATCCGTGGGTGACGGCCGCGATCGGCCAGGCGCAGAAACGCGTCGAGCTGCAAAACTTCCAGCAGCGCAAGAAGCTGCTCCAGTTCGACGACGTCATGAACAAGCAGCGCGACGTGATCTACGGACGCCGGCTCTACGCGCTGGAAGGCGGGGAGGAGCTCAAGGCCGAAGCGCAGCACATGATTGACCTGGCGGTGGAGCGTCTCGCCGAGGGCATCGTCGCCGAGTACGACGATCCCGGTCAATGGGATCGCGCTCTGATCGAGACGGAGTTCCTCCAGAAGTTCCTGATCACGATTCCCGGTGTGACCGATCCGGCCGTCATCAAGGATCGGGATGACCTCGTGCGCGCCGCGCAGGAGGCGGGACGGGCGGCCTTCGAGGCCAAGATCCGGCAGCTCAAGGACGTCGAGGCCAAGGTCGGCGCTCAGAACCTGCCGGAGCAGGCGCTGTCGCACGTCACGCTCGGCGTGATCGACGAGAAGTGGAAGGACCACCTCTACGACTTGGACCAGCTGCGGGAGGGCATCTACTACCGCGCCTGGGGCCAGAAGGACCCGCTCGTCGAGTACAAGCAAGAGGCCTACGAGATGTTCGTCGGCTTGATGCACGACCTGAACGCGACGTTCACGGAGCGGTGGCTCAAATTGCAGATCGAGATCGGGCCGCCGCAGAGCGGTCCCGCCCGACCCGTGACAGGACCGGCGGGCGGACTGCCGGGACGAGCCCCGCGGCGCTCTGCGCCGATGGTAGCCTCGAAGCCGGCCGCCGACGGCCTGGTCACGAGTGGCGACGCCCCGCCACCGACTCGGCCCCCCAGGCCGGGCGCCGGCGGTGGCGTGGCCGAGCCCGCATTCGCGGCGAACCCGTACGCCGGCGTCGGTCGCAACGACCCGTGCCCCTGCGGCAGCGGCAAGAAGTTCAAGAAGTGCCACGGGGCGGGTCTATAAAACGAAACGAGGGGCACCGAACCCGGTGCCCCTCGTCGCAAACCAGGTCCGCTCAGTGCGGTGTCAACACCGAACTCCCTGACGCATCCGCCGCAATCGTGAACCTCGCGACATTACGGCCCAGTGCCTGCCCGGCGGTGATGTCGAACCGGTAATGGATGCCCCCGTATATGCGCGACAGCCCCGCTTCGGCTACCATCGCGTCCAACTGCGCGCGCTGCTCGGGGAAGAACGCGCTCAGCACCTCCGCGGCCGATGCCGACAGACAGCTGTGCCCCGAGGGATACGCCGGGTGGTTGGGCTTCCCGACCGCCGCAGTGGTTGTGATCGCGGGGTCCGCCTGCCACGGCCGGATGTACCAGTACGTCTCCTTTGCGTCCCAACAACTAATCTGTGCGTCGAACATGGTCGCGCCCAGCAGCGCATAGAGATGTGTTGCTTCGCGCTCGGACAGGCCGTGCTGATCGATCCCGTCGGTCGCGACCTGGAGCCAGAAGCCCGGCGTGGAACGCGTGCCCACTCCTTGCGCCCAAAACGCGGCAATCGCTACTTGATCGGCGGTGCGGGTATCCGAGACCTGGCGGACTTCGGCGAGATCAACGTTGAACGCCGCAGACCCAAACGCCGGTGGCGGCGCCGACCGGAACTGGCTCGGGGACGTCAGGAACCACGGTGTAACGCCCGGCAATTGCCCGCCCGCGATCGTCGGGGGAGTCGTGTTGCTGATCCAGAGTCCGGGGCCGGTCGGGATGGTCCCGGTGAATGGCAGGCTGAAGCCGTCCCCCTGGGCTCGAGCAACAATCTCGGCGCCGACCGCGCGACCGATCGCTTCACCGCGCGCGAACGCAGGATGTGGGTCGCCTGGACCGGTGTTCGCCTGCGCAGTGACCATGTCCTCGAGCATCTGCGCGTTGCTGGGGAACAGGTACGTCAGCACGACCGCCGACGCGCCAGCGACCGCGCCGCGATCCAGCTCCAGCTGGTTCCGGCCACCGCCGCCTGCTGCGCCTTCAGCCGTCTGCACGGCCAGGTACTGCGCGACGCCAAGGAGTGGATATGCGTGACCGGCGACCTGCGCGTTGAAATTGGCTTGCGCGACGAGAGTGGCGGCCGTGCCCTGCCAGGCCGGGCTCGCGAGACCCGATGCGAACGGGACTCCACTGCGGGACGCGCTGATGCCCATAGGCGCAGGACTGTGGTCCGCGCATGCTGACAGGAGTGCCAGGACGGGCAGGAGCGCCGCTATTCTAGCGGTTGTGGTACGCATGATTCCTCCACGAGTAGGAGTGGACGGCGGGGACAGCGTCGCCTCGTGGATCGGTCGGCAGGCACGAAGTGGCAGGGATCAAGATCGCACCAATCCCTCCTCGCGGTAAGGTGCCGCCCGGCGTTAAAAGGGGTATGCCCCAGCGGGTTGGCACTCATAGTGTTGCCCATGGCGCTACGCCTTTCCGAACACCTGGATCGCGACCGTCCCCGTGAGCGTTTCTGGGCCGTCGGTCCCACCGCGTTGACGGGGCAGGAGCTCCTGGCCATTCTCCTAGGAACGGGGACCACCGGGCGCGACGCGCTGGCCGTGGCGGGCGACCTGCTGGCCCGAGGCGAGGGCTCGCTGCGCCGACTCGCGGCACGCCCGTGGGCGGAGCTGGCCCAGATCCCCGGGGTGGGGAGGGCGAAGGCGGCGCGGCTCGCGGCGGCGGTCGAATTGGGCCGCCGGATCGCGGGGGAGGCCGAGCCGGCCCCCGAGCGGATCCGGGGTCCGGGCGACGTGCACCGCTACTACGCGCCGCGGCTTCGGGACCTGGCGGTCGAGGAGTTCCACGTGCTCGCCTTGGGGAGCCAGAGCCAGATTCTGGCCGACCTCCTGATCACGCGGGGCATCTTGAACAGCTCCCTCGTCCACCCCCGCGAAGTGTTTCGCGCCGCGATCGCGGAGGCCGCCGCGGGGATCATCGTGGTGCACAATCACCCGAGCGCCGATCCGACGCCCTCGGCGGACGACCGGGCGGTGACGCGGCAGCTGGTGGACGCGGGGCGGTTGCTGGACGTCCCCGTGTACGATCATGTGATCGTGGGAGGCGAGCGGTACGTGAGCTTCGCGGAGGCGGGACTGCTGTGACGAGCACGGCGCCGATTCTCGCGCCGGAGTTGGCCAAGGCCGTGGCGGCCCAGCGGGAACGCCTCGACTTGGGCCTCCTGTCGCGCGCGTACCGCGCGAGCGCCCAGGCGCACCGCGGCCAGAAGCGCGTATCGGGCGACGATTACGTCTCGCACAGCGTCGCCGTGGCGACGATCCTCGCCGAGCAGCAGATGGACACGACCACGATCGCCGCGGCGCTGCTGCACGACGTGGTCGAAGACTCGAACGTCACCCTCGACGACATCCGGCGCGACTTCGGCGGCGAGGTTGCGGAGCTGGTAGACGGCCTCACCAAGATCGCCACCCTCACCTTCCGTTCCACCGCGGAAGAGCAGGCGGAGAACTACCGCAAGCTGCTGATGTCGGTCGCCAAAGACGCGCGCGTCATCATCATCAAGCTCGCCGACCGGTTGCACAACATGCGCACCCTCGAGCCGCTGTCCGAGGAGAAGCGGCGGCGCATCGCGCTCGAGACCAGGGAACTCTACGCCCCTCTCGCGCACCGCTTCGGCATGGCGGGAGTCAAGGCGGAGCTGGAAGACCTGGCGTTCAAGCACCTCGAGACCACGGAATACCGGCAGCTCGTGCGGCAGGTCAAGGCTCGGCGCGTGGAGCGGGACCGCACGACCGAGCGCCTCCGCGAGCCGCTCACCGAGGAGATGCGTCGCGCCGGCATCACCGAGTTCGAGATTACCGGCCGGCCGAAGAACCTGTGGTCGATCTATAAGAAGATGAAGCAGCGTGGCAAGCCGTTCGAGGAAATCTTCGATCTGTTGGCGGTCCGGGTGCTGGTGAGCTCGATCACCGATTGCTATCACGTGCTCGGGATCATCCACCACAAGTGGACGCCGCTCCAGGAGCGGATCAAGGACTACATCGCGAGTCCGAAGTCGAACGGCTACCAGTCGGTACATACGACGGTGTTCGGGCCCGGGGGCCAGCTCTACGAGGTCCAGATCCGCACGCGGGAGATGCACCGCACCGCCGAATACGGCATCGCGGCGCACTGGCTCTACAAGGAAGGCGGCAAGGGCGCCGATGAGCTGGACCGCCACCTGTCATGGTTCCGTCAGCTCATCGAGCTGCAACAGGACGCGCACACGCCCGAGGAGTTCCTTGAGTTCCTGAAGATCGACCTGTATCAGGACGAGATCTTCGTGTTCACGCCGCGCGGCGACGTCAAGCGGCTTCCCAAGGGGGCGACGCCGATCGACTTCGCGTTCGCCGTCCATACGGAGGTCGGTCAACGCACCCAGGGCGCTCGGGTGAACGGCCGCATCGCGCCGCTGCACCGGGCGCTCAAGAACGGCGATACCGTCGAAATCATCACCAGCGCGCAGTCGCGTCCGTCGCGCGACTGGATGTCGCACGTTCAGACGGGGCGCGCGCGCCACAAGATCCGGCAGTGGGTCAAGCAGGAAGAGCACGAGCGCAGTGTCACGCTCGGGCGCGAGATCCTGGCCCGGGAGGTGCGCCGCCGCCGGCTCAATGCGCCAACCGACGAGCGCCTCGCCCAGGCCGCCGTCACCCTGTCAGTCGGCGCGCCCGAGCAGCTCCAGGCGGCGATCGGGCGGGGCGACGTCCCGATCGGTCAGGTGATGAAGGCCCTGTATCCCGATCTCCCCGCGGAGGAGCTGAACCCCCGCAGCCCGACCGCCTTCGGCCGCGTCATGCAGCGGCTGCGGCTGGGGCGGGGAATCAAGATTCAGGGCGTCGACGGCCTGATGGTGCGGTACGCTCAGTGCTGCCAGCCCGTGCCCGGCGACCCGGTGGTCGGCTACGTCACGCAGGGTCGCGGGATCTCGATCCACCGCAGCGACTGCCCCAACCTGCTCACGCTGTCCGACGAGGTCGAGCGGCGCGTCGACATCGACTGGCGGGAGGTCGAGGGCGAGGTGGTGACGGTGCGGCTGGCGGTGAGCGGCGAGGACCGGCGCGGCCTCTACGCCGACATCTGCGAGGCGATTAGCGGGACGGGGACAAACATCAAGAGCGCCGACCTCACCTCCAAGGACGGCGCCGTGTTCGGCTCGGTCCTCGTGGAGATCGAGAATCACACCCACCTCCACAAGGTGCTCCGGGCGGTGCGGAAGGTGAAGGGCGTGACCGACATTGCCCGCCGCGACTCGGGCAGCAACACAGAGCTTTCGCCCGGTTAGCTTTCTGTCTATGCCTTTCGATCTCGTCTCGCCCTATCAACCGGCGGGCGATCAGCCGCGCGCGATCGCCGAGCTGAGCGCCGGGTTCGCGCGCGGGGACCGCTATCAGACGCTCCTGGGCGTCACCGGCTCCGGCAAGACGATGACGATGGCCAACGTGATCGCGCGCCTCGGCCGTCCGACGATCGTCCTCTCGCACAACAAGACCCTGGCGGCCCAGTTGTACGGCGAGCTGAAGGCGTTCTTCCCGAAGAACGCCGTCGAGTTCTTCATCTCGTATTACGACTACTACCAGCCCGAGGCCTACGTCCCGGCGACCGACACCTACATCGCCAAGGACTCCTCGATCAACGACGACATCGACCGGCTGCGGCTGCGGGCCACCTCGAGCCTGATGGAGCGCGACGATGTGATCATCGTCGCGAGCGTCTCGGCGATCTACGGCCTGGGCGACCCGGAGGCGTACCGCCGGCTCCTCGTCACCGCGCGGACCGGCGAATCCCGGGGCCGCGACGCCCTCCTCGCCGACCTGGTGGGCATCCAGTATCAACGCAACGACGCAGCGTTCGAGCGCGGCACCTTCCGGGTCCGTGGCGATACGATCGAGATCTTCCCCGCGTACGACGAGCAGGCGGTACGCATCGAGCTGTGGGGCGACGCGGTCGAACGAATCGCCAAGATCGACCCGCTGACCGGCAATGTGATCACGCTGATCGATCGCTGCGCGATCTATCCGGCCACCCACTTCGTGACCCAGCGCGCCACCATCGAACGGGCCGTGTCCGCGATCCGCGCCGAGCTGAAGGACCGCCTCGTCGAGCTGCGGGCCCAGAACAAGCTGGTGGAGGCTCAGCGGCTCGAATCGCGCACCAACTTCGACGTCGACATGCTGCTCGAGGTAGGGCGCTGCACCGGAATCGAGAACTACTCGCGCCACCTCACGGGGCGGCAGCCCGGCGAGCGCGCGGCGTGCCTGCTCGACTACATCACGGGCGACTACCTCTGCATCCTCGACGAGTCGCACCAGTCGCTGCCTCAGCTCGGGGCGATGTACGAGGGTGACCGGTCCCGCAAGCAGACCCTGGTCGACTACGGCTTCCGCCTTCCCTCGGCGCTCGACAACCGGCCTCTCAAGTACGACGAGTTCATGCAGCTCGTCCCGCGCATTCTCTTCACCTCCGCCACGCCGGGCGACGAAGAGCTGCGGCTTTCCGGGGGAGTCGTCGTGGAGCAGATCATCCGCCCGACGGGCCTCGTGGACCCGGAAGTCGTCATCCGCCCCGTCGCCGGTCAGGTCGACGACCTCCTGAACGAAATCCGTCTGCGGGAGAAGAAGAACGAGCGTGTCCTCGTCACGACCCTGACGAAGCGGATGGCCGAAGACCTGACCGACTACCTGCAGCAGCACGGCGTCCGGGTCCGCTACCTGCATTCCGAGATCGACGCCATCGAGCGCGTCGAGATCATTCGCGGGCTGCGGCTCGCCGAGTTCGACGTCCTGGTCGGCATCAACCTGCTGCGTGAAGGGCTCGACCTGCCGGAAGTGTCGCTGGTCGCCATCCTCGATGCCGATCAAGAGGGGTTCCTCCGCTCCGATCGCTCGCTCATTCAGACGGTCGGCCGCGCCGCGCGGCATCTGAGCGGCCGCGCCATCCTGTACGCCGACCGCGTCACCGGCTCGATGGAGCGGGCGCTGAGCGAAATGAACCGGCGCCGGGCGACGCAGGTCGCCTACAACGTCGAGCACGGCATCACGCCGCGGTCCATCGTCAAGTCCGTGGGAGACATACGCTTCGTTACGCGGTTCGCCGACGCACGCACCGCCAAGCCCGCCGAGGCGGGCGTGCGGCGGCCCGCGGACGCCAAGGAACGAGAGGCGCTCATCCGCCTGCTGGAGCAGCAGATGCAGACCGCCGCGGAGGAGCTCGATTTCGAGCTGGCCGCGGTGCTGCGCGACCAGGTCCTCGAGCTGAAGGCCGATGCGCCTCTCCGCGGACGAGCTCAGCCGGTTCGGTGAAGGCGTCGGCGCCCAACTCACCGCTCCCGTCGTGATTGGCCTGTCGGGGGAGATGGGTGCCGGGAAGACGACGCTCGTCCAGGCCATCTGCCGCGGCCTCGGCGCGCGCGCGCTCGCGACCAGCCCGACCTACGCACTGGTGCACCACTACGAGGCGGCGTCCACGCCCGTCTATCACGTGGACTGCTATCGCCTGAAGCACCCCGACGAGGCCCGCGACCTGGGCTTCGACGACATGGTCCGCGAGAACGCCGTCGTGCTGATCGAGTGGCCCGAGCGCGCCGGTCCCTGGGCGCCGCCGCTCGATCGCCATTTCCGGCTCGCGCACGATCCCGACCCGACGATTCGGGTCGTGGAGGAGGCGGCGTGAGCGGCCCCTGGCTTGCCATCGATACTGCGACCGAACTCGCGAGCGTCGCGCTTGGCTCCGCCGAGCGCGTGCGCACCGTGCGTTCAATGCGGGGGGCTCGGCAGCACGCTGCTCAGATCGTGCCGCTGGTGGATCAGGTGCTCACCCTGTCGGCCGTGCGCGTCCGGAACCTGGGTCTCGTAATCGTGGCGGACGGGCCCGGAAGCTTCACCGGGTTGCGCATTGGGTGGGCCGCCGCGAAGGGTCTCGCGCACGATGCCGGCATCCCGATCCGCGCGATCCCTTCGCTGATGGGGGCCGCGCACGCCGCGGCCGCCGGCGAAGTGGGGCCCATTGCCGTGTGCTTCGACGCCCTGCGGGGACAGGTGTTTGGCGCCGTGTACGCCTTTCCACCCGGCCGCGTCGAGACCCTCGTCGCTCCCGGTCTGTTCACGGTCGGGGAGCTGGCCCGCGTCGCCCCGGTGCGACCACTCGCGGCCGTGGGCGATGGCGCGCTGCGTTACCCGGAGGAGGTCCTGGGTTGGACCGGACACCCGGCGGTGAGTCTCGAGTCCCTTCCGCCCGTCGCGAGCTCGTTGCTCGCCTTGGGGGCTCGCGACGGCGCGAGCCGTCCGCTCGCCGACCCGGCGAGCGCCGAGCCCGAGTATGGGCGCCCTGCTGAAGCGCAGGCCAAATGGGAGGCTCGCCACGGCCGGCCGCTACCGAATTCGTCCCGCTGAGGCTGCCGACGTGCCGGCGGTGCACGCGATCGAACAGGCGTCCTTCACGGACCCCTGGTCGGCGCGCGACTTCCGGGAGTGCGTCGCGTCGGAGGTTCTGTTCCTCGTCGCGGCGGCAGGTGACGGCGTCGACGGATACGTCATCGCACAGGATGCCGCCGACGAGGGTGAGATTCTGAACCTCGCCGTCGCCGCGCCACGGCATCGCGGCGGGATCGGACGAGCCCTCGTCGAGCAAGTGCTCGTCGCGCTCGCCGAGCGCGGTGCGCGGCAGGTTTTTCTTGAGGTCCGGGAGTCGAACGCAGCGGCGCGCGCGCTGTACGAGGGCGTTGGGTTTGCGGAGGTCGGTCGTCGGTCGCGTTATTACCGGCGTCCGGTCGAGGATGCCATCGTTTTGAGGGCTGCCATTCCTGCAGACGGAGGTGATGCGTAACTTCGCTACAAGTGGCGTATCTTTGATTGACAGAATAACTTGCGATTCATATACTGTGGGGCATCCTTGGGCCCCCAACCCGCGTTAGCGTCGGAGGTCGTTGTGAGCCGCAGCCTTAACAAGGTCATGATCATCGGGAATCTGGGGGCCGATCCCGAGGTGCGCAGCACGAACAACGGGTCCCGGGTGGCCACCTTGTCAGTGGCAACCAGTCGGCAGTGGAACGCGCAGAGTGGGGAAAAGCAGGAAAAGACCGAGTGGCACCGGGTCATCTGTTGGAACAACAAGGGATCGGGCCTGGCGGACGTCGCCGAGAAGTACCTCAAGAAGGGCGATAAGGTCTACATCGAGGGGCGGGTCGAGTACCGCACCTGGGAAGACCGCGAAAAACAAACGCGCTACGTCACCGAGATCATCGCGCGCGAGCTGATCATGCTGTCGCCCAAGGGCGGTGGGGGCGAAGGTGCCAAGGTCGCCGCTCGGGCAGCCCCGGAAGGGAAGGCAGCGGAGTCGCTCGAAGCGTTCCCGGAGGCGCTGGATGAGGAGGACGACGATCTGCCGTTCTAGCCGCGCGGCACTACTGGTCCTGGCGGCGGTGCCGCTGACGTGGTCGGTCCTGCCTGCGCAGGACACCACGCAGGCGGACCCCGCCGCCATGGCCCAGGTTCCCGCCAGCCACACCGTCTCCCGGGGCGAAACGCTCTGGTCCATCGCCCAGATCTACTTCGCCGACCCGCTGTTGTGGCCGGAGATCTACCGCCTCAACACCAACGTCGTCGAGGATCCGCACTGGATCTATCCAGGCGAGGTCCTCGTGCTCGCCCCGGTCGTCGGCGTCGTGGCGCAAGGCGGCGACACGGTCGTGGCGGTGCCGCCGGACACGACCGCCGCTGCGGCCGACACCGTGCAGCGGGAGCCTGGCGATACGATCGCCGCCATGGTGGACACGACGCAGGTCTTCGTCGAACCGCCGCCTCCCGAGCCGGTGGGCGAGTCGTACGAAACCATGTTCGATCGTCGCCGCACCCCCCAGCAGCGCGTGGAGGATGTGCTGCGGGGGTACGTACACCAGCCGTACCGGCCGTTGCGCGCCGGCGAGTTCTACGCCGCGGGTTTCCTCACCGAGAACGAGCGCCTTCCCTGGGGCACGGTGATCGGTGTGACGACCCCGCCCGCCATCTACCGGCTGTCGGAACGCAGCACGGCGATGACCTACGACGAGATTTCGATCAAGCCGCCGTCCCGCGCCTCGTACCACGTGGGGGATTCGCTGCTCATCGCGCGTATCGACCGGGCGCTCGCGTTCGGCGATTGGGGCGAGGTCGTCGTGCCCCTCGGCATCGCGCGGGTGACGTCGGTGGAAGAACAACAGGTCTTGGCCCGCGTGATCGCCCAGTTCGGCCGCATCCGAGACGGGCACTTGTCCCTGCCGCTCGAGCCATTCAAGAGTCCGGGCGAGGTGCGGCCCACGCCCGTCGAGCAGGGCCTGGCAGGCCGGATGCTCGCGAGCCGTGACTCGCGGTCGATCGCCGGTCCGCAACAGTTCTTCTTCATCGACAAGGGTCGCGCCGATGGCGTTGTGCCGGGCGACGTGTTCGAGGCGTATCTTCCCGCGGCGGGCAACGTGGGGTCCGCGTCAGAAGAAGTGCGGGCTGTCATGATGATCGTGCACACGCGCGAGCAGTCCTCCACGGGACTCGTCCTCCAGATCATGCACCCCGGGCTCGACCGCGGTCTTCCGGTCCGCCTGATCAAGAAGATGCCCTCCTGACCGGCGGCCGGGCCCGCTGCGGCGGGCCCGGCGCGTACGTGCCGTGATTCTCACCCTGCATTTCCTCGCTCTGGCGCTGTACGGATTGGCCACGGCGCTCACGCTGGCGCCGGTCGTGGGGATGCGCGCCCCGCCACGCGTCTTGACGATCGCTTTGCCGTGCGCCGGCGCCGCCCTCCACGTCGTGGCCGTCTCGCAGCTCACCCTCGTCGGGCTCGCGCCGGCCCTGTCGATGCTCGCGCTCTGTCTCGTGCTGTTGCAGCTCGCGACGGAGCGGCTGGTGCGTGGCTCCGCGGTGGGGTTCTTCACGGGACCGCTCGCCGCCGGGCTCGTCGGTCTCGCGCTTCTGATCGGTCTCGGGCCGGGTGCCGAGCCCTCCGCCGGGCGCAACGTGTGGTTTATCTTGCACGTCGCGCTCAGCGTGCTGGGCCTGGCCCTGCTCGCCCTCGCCTTCATCGCCGCGGCGTTGTACTTGTTGCAGTTCCGCGAGCTCAAGGCCCGGCGCTTCGGCCAGGTGTTTCAGCTCTTCCCGCCGCTCGAGCGCCTCGACCACTTGAACCGCGTCGCGCTGGTCGCGGGATTTCCCGCGCTCACCCTTGGTGTGCTGCTGGCCCTCGGGTACGCGGTGCGCTTCGCGGGGGGCCTCCACGTGGCGAAGGCGCAGATCGTCTGGGGGCTCTTCACCTGGGTGGTCCTCGGGTGGGCAGTTTGGGTGCGGGTGGTGCGCCACTGGGACGGGCGGCGCGCCGCGTTCGCCAGCATCGCGGGGTTCTCGGCGGTGCTCCTCGTTTACCTGGCGCTCAAACTGGCCCAGCCGGGCGCCGAGCGATTCCTATGAGCGACTCCAACGCGACGGGCATCAAGGTGCTGGGAGTGAACCACCGCACCGCCCCCCTCGAGGTACGGGAGCGTTTCGCGCACGGGGCCCACGAGGTGCCGGGCGCCCTGGCGCGAGTGATGGCCGCGGGCGCGACCGGGGGCGTCCTGCTTTCCACCTGCAATCGGACCGAGTTCTACCTCGTCGGCGACGAGGAGCGGGTCACGGACGCCGTCTGGGACCTTCTCGGCGAGCGGCTGGAAGGTGGCGCGGCCGCGCGCGCGTACGGCTACATCGCGCGCGACCGCGACGCCGTGCGCCACCTCTATCGAGTCTCGTCCGGCCTCGATTCGATGATTCTCGGCGAATCGCAGATTCAGGGACAGGTGCGCGACGCCTGGGAGGCCTCGCGCGCGCAGGCGGGTCCCGTGCTGCACCGGCTGTTCCAGACCGCTCTCCACGTCGGCGCGCGCATCCGGACCGAGACCGCCCTGGGGATGGGCACGGCCTCGGCGGCCTCCGCCGCCGTGGCGGTGGCCGGCAAGATTTTTGGTGACCTCGCCGGGCGGGCGGCGCTGATCCTCGGGGCGGGGGACATGGCCGAGCTGGCCGCGACGTGCCTCACCGACGAGGGAGTGCGAGTCACCCTGGTCGCGAACCGCACGCACGAGCGCGCTCGCGTCATCGCCGAGCGGCTCGACGCCCGCGCTATCACTCTCGAGGAGGCGTGGCCGCACTTCGCGACCACCGACATCGCGCTCTGCTCCACCGCCGCGCCGCACGCCGTCGTGACGTGGGAGCGGGTGGGCGCGATAATCGGGGGGCGCCGCGGGCGGCCGCTTTGCATTCTCGACCTCGCGGTCCCCCGCGATGTGGATCCGGCCATCGCGCAGCTCGAGAACGTGTTCCTGTACGACATCGACGACCTGCAGACCGTCGCGGCCCAGGCCACGGCGCGCCGGCACGACGAAGTGCCCGCGGCCGAGCGCATCGTCGAGCAGGAAACGGACCTCTTCTGGGCCTGGTACGGCGGGCTGGGTGTCGTACCGGTCATCAAGGAATTCCGCAGCCGCATGGAGGCGCTGCGCGCGGCCGAGGTCGAGCGCGCCCTCCGCCAGCTCGGGCACCTCGCGCCGGAGGACCGCGCGCGGGTCGAGCAGCTCAGCCAGGCGCTGCTCAACAAATTCTTGCACCAGCCGACCGTGGCGCTCAAGGCGGCCGCCGAGGAGGGGCGCGGTTACGGGCTCCTCGAGGCGCTGCGGCGGCTGTTCGGCCTATGACCGCGCGCGTGCTCGTCACTGGGGGAGCGGGCTACATCGGGAGCGTCGTCGCCGATCAGCTCCTTGCCCGCGGCTACGACGTCGTGGTGCTCGACGACTTGAGCACCGGCCACCGGGCGGCGGTCCCCGCGGCGGCAACATTTGTGGAAGGCGGCATCGGCGATCGCGCGGCGGCCACCGCGCTCTTCGCCCGGCATCCCGTCGAGGCGATCGTACACATGGCCGCGGTCGCGCTGGTGGAGGAATCGGTCGCGAACCCCGAGAAATACCGGGCCATCAACGTGGCGGCCTCCCAAGTCCTGTTGGACGCGGCCGTGGCGGCCGGCGTGCGGCGCTTCGTCTTCTCGTCTTCTTGTACGGTGTACGGCTATCCCGCCGCCGTGCCGATCGTCGAGGACGCGCCCAAGGCGCCCGTGAGCCCCTACGGCGAGTCCAAACTCGCGTTCGAGCGCGTCCTCGGGGCGTACGCCGCCCGACACGGCGTCGCCTCGGTGAGCCTGCGATACTTCAATGCGGCCGGCGCCACCGAGCTGCGCGGCGAGGATCACGATCCCGAGAGCCACCTCATCCCCAACGTGCTCGGCGTGGCGCTCGGGAAGCGCGCGTCTGTGGACGTCTTCGGGACCGATTACCCGACGCCCGACGGGACCGCGGTGCGCGACTACATCCATGTCGACGATCTCGCGGACGCACACGTCCGCGCGCTCGACATTCCGGCCAACGGCGCGGTCGCCCTGAACCTGGGGACCGGCCTGGGCAGCTCGGTGCGGCAGGTGGTGGAGGCGGCGCGGCGCATCACGGGACACCCGATCCCCGCCGCCGACAGGCCCCGCCGGCCGGGCGACCCACCCGAGCTGGTCGCGGCGGCGCAGCGCGCGACCACCCTACTGGGCTGGCGTCCGCAGCGATCGGGGCTCGAAGAGATTCTCGCAAGCGCGTGGCGCTGGCACCGAGGGCACCCGCGCGGGTACAGGAGCTGACTTCGTGGAGGCAAGCGTGCTGCTACAGGCTGGACGGGCGATCCCCACAACGCCGTGGGAGCTGGTGCTCACTTCGAGCCGCGAGACGCAATTCGTGCTCCTCGTGCTCGTGGTCTTTTCGCTGGTCTCGTGGTACTTCATCGTGCTGAAGTGGTGGCAGTTCCGCCGCATGCGGCAGCTCGGCGACCGCTTCCTCGCGGAAGTCGAGCGAGCCCCGCGTCTCGAGGAGGCGTATCACGCGGCCATGCGGTTGCCACCGTCGCCCTACAACCGGCTGTTGCGGGAAGGCATTCACTTCTTCTCGGAGCTGCGGCCGGGGAGCCTCAAGCCGTCGGCCGCGGCGGGCGCCGCGCCTGCGCCGCAGGCCGCGCTCACCACGACGCAGCTCGAAGCGCTGCGCATGGTGCTTGCCAAGGAGGTTGCCGCTGAGAGGGACGGGGCCGCGCGGTTCATCCCCTGGCTCGCGACCTTCGGGTCGGTGAGCCCGCTGCTCGGCCTGCTCGGCACCGTCCTCGGCGTGATGGACGCCTTCATCGGGATCGCCATCGGCGGGTCCGGCAACATCGCCGCGGTTGCGCCCGGCGTCGCCGAGGCGCTCGTCACCACCGTCGCCGGTCTGGCCGTGGCCGTCCCCGCGGTCATCGCTTACAACATCTTCGTCAATCGGCTCGGCCTGTTCGCAGGGGAGCTCGAGGGCTTCGCGCAGGAGATCATCGCGACGCTGGCCCGCGAAGGACGGCTCTAATGGCCGGGCTCCTGGGCGGCGGCGGTGGGTTGCGGGGCCACGGTGAGTTGCCCCTCAACGCCGACATCAACGTCACGTCGCTCGTCGATGTGGCGTTCGTGCTACTCATCATTTTCATGATCACGGCCCCGATCATGCAGGGAGGCGTGGACGTGCGGCTGCCGCGCGCGCAGGTCCGTCCGCTCGATCCCAAGGAGGGGCTGATCGTGACCGTCGACCGCGAGGGCCGCGTCTTTCTCGATCAGGCGGCCCTCTCGTACGAGGACTTCCGGGCCACCTTCCCCGCGTTCGTGCGAACCAAACGCCCGTCGGGGGTGTATTTGCGGGCCGATGGTCGCGTTCCGTACGCCAGCGTGGTGCAGGTACTCGCCGTGATCCGTGCCTCGGGCATTCAAGACGTGGGACTCGTGGCCGAACCGGAGACCGTCGCTCCGTGAACGGACGCAGCCTCGGGCTCGCGGGAACGATCGCCGTGCATGGCGTGGCCGTGGCGCTGCTCGCCGCTGGTCCCGCGACCCGGAAACCCCTGCCGCCCACGTACACGGTGCGGCTCGTGGCCGCGCCGGCGCCCGATCAGGAGACGCGGAAGGCACCGGAAGCGTTCGACCGGCCCGCCGAGGAGAAACCGGCGCCCGTAGCCGCGGCCAAACCACCGCCGCGGAGCAGCGCCGTCTCGCGGGCCGCGCCGCCGCCCACGCGGGACACCACGCGTCGCGAGGCGGCGGCGCGGACGACGTCCACGAACCAGCCGCTGCCGGGAGAGCGGCCTTCGACCGGCAACGATGTGGCCACCGTCAGTACTGAAGGGGTGACCTTTCCCTTCCCGGAGTATCTGCAGAACCTCGTCTCGCAGGTGCTGCGGCGCTGGCAGCGGCCCGAGCAGAGTACGCCCCTCGAAGCGGAGGTATCGTTCTTCGTGCATCGCGACGGCTCCGTGACGGGTCTGCAGCTCATCCACCGCTCGGGCAACTACGCCTTCGATCTCGAGGCGCAAGGCGCCATCGAGGAGTCGGGCCGCCGCCGCGCGTTCGGCGCGCTGCCGGATGGCTGGACGTCCGACGTGCTGTTCGTGCGGTTCTACTTTTCGGGGAAGAGACAATGACGGGCGGACGGCCGGACGGCCGGACGGCCGTGCTCGTCGCGATGCTTCTGGCCGTCGGGCCGTCGGTCCGTCCGGCCGTCGGTCAGGATACTTCCGCCATCGACCGCGGCGTGCGTGTCGGGATCATCTATCGGCCCGGCGTGCGGCCCGGATTCGTGTTGCTGCCGCGGCAGGGCAGCGGACTCGACTCCGCGCGCGCGATCATCGCCCGTGATCTGGATTACAGCGATCGCTTCGAAGTTATCACGCTCCCCGGTGGCGACTCGATCCGCCTCGCCACGACGACGCCAACCCGGGGGCAACCCCGGCCCGCCACCCGCAGCGCCGGCGCGACGGGGGCGGCAGGAGGCGGCGCGCAGGCGGCCGCCCTCAACTACCCGCTCTATCAGGCCCTCGGCGCTGATTTCGCCCTCGATCTGACGCTCGCGGGCGACACGACGGTCGTCACGCTGCACGACGTCGCCGCCGGCGGCGTGCGCCGGACGATCCGCGCCCGCCTGCCGACAGTCGGTCAGTCCGACTTCCGCCAGGCGACGCACCGCGTCGCGGACCAGGTGTTGCAAGCGGCCCTCGGCACGCCGGGGATCGGCGCGACCCGCGTGTTGTTCGTGAAAGACGGCAAGGTGTATCAGATCGACCAGGACGGGGCGGAGATGAAGCTGGTGTCGGCGAGCGACCGCCAGGCGATGTCGCCGGCCTGGGCCTCCGACGGGCGGCGGTTTGCCTACATGGAATTCCAAGCAGGGAAGGGCCAGTTGTTCCTCCAGGAGATGGCAACGGGCAAGCGGACGCCCGTGGCGACCACCGGCAAGGCGCTCGACTTCACCCCAGCCTTCTCCCCCGACGTGCAGACGTTGGCCTTCAGCCGCGCGACGGAGGAAGGCACCGACTTATACACGATTAACCTCAAGGACAACTGCTGCTTACGGCGCTTGACCGTGGGACGCTTTTCAGACAACTTGTCCCCGACGTTCAGTCCCGACGGGCAGCGCATCGCGTTCGTGTCGACGCGGCCAGGCCTGCCCCAGATCTATGTGATGGCGGCGGACGGGACGGACCAGCAGCTTTTTGCGCCGTTCGACTACGGCGTCACCGGTTCGTCCAACGCGCCGGAGTGGTCGCCCGACGGGCAGTCGGTGGCGTTCCACCGGGACGTTGCGGGGACGTTGCAAGTGTTCGTGCTCGACGTGCGGACCCGCACGGTCCGGCAGCTCACCTCGGTCGGTCGGAATGAGGATCCGAGCTGGGCGCCCGACAGTCGTCACCTGGCGTTTGTGTCGGACCGGTCGGGATACCGTCAGTTGTGGATCATCGATCTTGACACCGGCCGTATCCGCCCGCTGCTGCAGCAGAGCGGCGCACGGCTGCCGGCTTGGTCTCCACGGCTTCCGGAGGCTGCCTCTTCCACCCCCTGATGGGAGACTATAGATGAAACCGGTATCGTTGCTCTTCGTGTTCGGCATCGGCGCCGCGGTGTTCGCGGGCGCCTGCGGCGGGAATCCTCCCGCCGAGCAGCCGGCTCCCGTGGCCAACGCCGACTCGGCCGCCGCGGCGCAGGCGGAGGCCGAGCGGTTGGCGCGTGAGGAGGCTGAGCGCCGGGCGCGTGAGGAGGCGGAGCGCGTGGCGCGGCAGCGCGAGGCCGATTCGCTGGCCGCGATGGGCCGCACCACCGAGGAAGTCCGCAGCACGCTGGCGGCCATGATCCACTTCGACTACGACCAGTCGAACGTCCGCCCGGACGACGCCGGCACCCTCGACCAGAAGGTCGCGATTCTGCAGGCGAACCCGGACCTGCGCATCCGCGTGCACGGTCACTGCGACGAGCGCGGCTCGGACGAGTACAACCTGGCCCTCGGCAACCGCCGCGCCCAGGCCGCGAAGCAATACCTCGTGAGCCACGGGATCGACGCGAGCCGCATCGAGACGCAGTCCTGGGGCGAGGAGCGGCCGCTGGTCGACGGACACGACGAAGGCGCCTGGTCGCAGAACCGGCGCGATGAGTTCGAGATCATCGGTGGCGGTGACGCGCTCCGCCGGCCGTAAGTCCCTGGTCTTAACGCTGGGGCTCGTCGCCGGCTGCGCCCTGAAAGGGGACGTCCGGAAAGTCGAGCTCCAGGTTCAGGCCCTTCGGGGCGAAGCGGCGCAAAGCGATTCGGTGCGGGCGGCGGAACGGGATTCGATCCTCGCCGCCGTCCGCGCCGTGCAGCAGGCTCTCACCACGCAGCAGGCCTATCTGGTACAGCTGCGCGGCGACCTGCGCACCGAGCTCCTCTCGGTGCAGCAGCAGCTCGTGGCGGTCCAGGAGCTGACCGGCCAGAGCCAGCAGCGGCTGAGCGAGTTGCGCACGCGGATCGACGCGCGGGCGCGCCAGCCCGATCCGGTGGTGCCGACGGGTGGCGCGCCCGTGGGGCCGTCGGGAAACCCGGCGGGTCCCGGACCCGACCAGATGTACGACGTCGCGCTCCAGCAGTACCGACGCGGCAGCGTGTCCACCGCCCGCCTCGGCTTCCGTGAGTTCCTGCGGGTCTTTCCCACCCACGAGCGGGCCGCCGATGCCTTGTTCTATGTCGGCGAGAGTTTCGAGAAGGAAGCCCCCGATTCGGCCGCGGCGGTGTATGAGCAGGTCGTGAAGACCAACCCCAATTCACCGCGCGCCCCCTCGGCCCTGTACAAGCTCGGCCTCATCGCCGAGCAGCGCGGTGACAAGGCGGCGGCCCGGACGTACTACGCCCGGGTGATCGCCGGCTACGCGCGCTCTCCCGAAGCCGACCTCGCGCGCCAGAATCAGCAACGCCTGCGGCCCTAGCCGGCCGCGGGTAAGCCGTGCCTGACGCTCCTCCCCGCGGCGAGATGCCGTTCCTCGATCACCTCGAGGAGCTGCGCTGGCGCATCCTGTGGAGCCTGCTCGCGCTCGCCCTCGGTACGGCGATCGGCTGGTTCGTCCTCGATCGGATCGACATCATCGAGCTCCTGAAGCGGCCGATCGCCCCGTACCTCCCGGGCGGGCGGCTCGTCTACACGAGCCCCGCCGAACCGTTCATGCTGACGCTCAAGGTCGCGTTCGCGGTCGGCTGCCTGCTCGCGTCACCGGTCGTCATTTACCAGATCTGGGCCTTCCTCGCGCCCGCCCTGTATGCGCGCGAGAAGCGGCTGATCGTGCCGGCGCTGTCGGTGGGCGTGGTGCTGTTCGCCGCCGGGGCGTTCGCCTGCTACCGCTGGTTGCTGCCGGCGGCGTTGAAGGTGCTGCTCGGATTCGGCGGCGAGGACCTGGCGCCCATGATCACGATCGACCGGTACTTCGGCATGGCCGTGCCGTTCATTGTCGCGTCGGGCGTGATTGCGGAGCTGCCGTTGGTCGTGACGATTCTGGCGGCCCTCGGCGTCGTCACGCCGCAGTTTCTCTCGCGCCAACGGCGCTACGCGGTCGTCATCGCCGCGTTCGTGGCCGCGCTGCTCACGCCGCCCGACGCCGTGTCGATGATCCTCATGCTCGTGCCGCTCCTGCTCCTCTACGAGATCAGCATCTGGTGCGCCTGGGTGGCGAGTCGCCGCCGCGCTCGCCGCGCGGCCGCGACGTTGGTCGTGCTGCTCGTCATCGGGGCAGGGGCGGTGCACGCGCAAGGCACCCCTCCGCCCGATACCACAAAACCGCCGCCCCAGCAGGCGACCGGACAGACGGTGGACACCGCGACGGCCCGCAAGCTCGGCCTCCCCACCGGCCCCACGCGCACCTTCCCCAAGACCGATGCGGTGATGGACTCGCTCCTCAAGCTCGCGGGATATCAGATCACGCACTACATGGCCGAGACGCTACTGGTACAGGGCGACAGTCAGGTCATCTTCCTGCGGCGCGAGGCGTTCGTGAACCGGGATGGCACTGAGCTTCAGGCCGACTCGATCCGGTACCGCCAGGCGAGCTGCCGGCTCGACGCAACCGGCAGTCCAGTCCTGTTTGAGCCGGGGACGGTGCTTGCGGGGGAGGAGATGACTTACGACACGTGCATCCGGCGTGGCACCGTGCGCGACGCGCTCACGACTGCGCAACAGGGCGGGGCCACCTGGCTGACGCGCGGCCACCTGGCGATCGATTCGGGCTCGACCCGTGTCTACGGCCGCGGCGCCACGTTCACGTCGGACCAGCAGCCCGTCCCCGATTACCACTTCGCCGCCGGTCAGGTGAAGTGGCTCAACAAGACCACCATGGTGGCGCGCCCTGTCGTGCTCTACATCCGCGACGTCCCGATCATGTGGCTGCCGTTCATTTTCCAGGACATCCGCTCGGGCCGGCACAGCGGGATTCTCATCCCCCGCTTCGGCCTCAACGACCTGGTACGGACGTCGAGGCCGAAGCGGGGGATGAGAATCC
>Ga0193739_1000118_pt1 | contig 20460 bp, 16 predicted proteins | sample L2a2metaG_FD_144926 | JGI IMG/M metagenome (GOLD analysis project Ga0193739, IMG submission 144926) | Soil microbial communities from a riparian zone of the East river system, Colorado, United States - L2a2 | ecosystem: Environmental > Terrestrial > Soil > Riparian zone | place: USA: East River...
AGGGGATGGACGTCGTCGAGGTGGCGCTGCGGTGAGTGACAAATGAAGAACTGGCTGCCGCCGGTGTCCTTGCCGGCGTGCGCCATCGAGAGCGTCCCCGCGACGTGCTTGTGCGTGTTCTTCTGCGTCTCGCACTTGATATTGTAACCGGGCCCGCCTGTGCCGACGGGCCCCTTGCCGGTCTTCGAGTAGGGGTCGCCGCCCTGGACCATGAAGTTCGGGATCACGCGGTGGAATCTCGTCCCGTCGTAGAACCCCGCGTTGGCGAGTTTCTCGAAATTGGCCACCGTGCCGGGGACCTCGTCGGCGAAGAGCTCCACCTCGATGGCGCCCTTCACAGTGTCGAATACGGCCTTCTTGTTCGGCATCTACGTTCCCGCGTTGAGGTTGTCGTCCACTTGCTCCACGGTTTTCATCCCGACGATCGCGCAGGCGATGTCGGTGCGGTCCAGCACGAACTTGAGCGCGAGCCGGGCGGCGCTGAGCCCCGACTTTTCGGCCAGCTCCTTCACGCGCTGGCCGAGTGCGGTGAGCTGCGCGACGTAGGGCCGCGGCATGCGGGCCCGGATGTCGCCGCGCTCCCAGGTGCTGTCCGGCGCGTATTTGCCCGCCAGGAATCCGTTGGCCAACGGCTCCCGCACGATGACGCCGACGTTCGCCGTATGCGCGGCCGGGAAGAATGCGTCCTCAGCCTCCCGGCGCGCCAGGTTATACACGATTTGCACCGTATCGGGCATGGTGGCGTTGACCGCGGCAATTCCTTCCTCCGGCGGGTGCACCGACACGCCGTAGAACCGAATCAGACCCTCGCGCTTGAGCTGCTCCAGAACCTCGTAGGTCTCCATCGTGGAGATGACATTGATGGGCGGATTGTGCAGCTGCAAGAGATCGATGTAGTCGGTGCGCAGCCGCGCCAACGAGCGCTCCACGGCGAAGCGCAGGTATGACGCCGTGAAATTGACGTCGTGCGTGACGGGCAGCGTCGCGCCGCGCTCGATGTCCTCGAGCGGGCGTCCGACCGCCTGGACGATCCGCTCGCGCAGCAACGGGTGCACATCGCGATTGTAGAAGTTGCCGCCGACCTTGGTCGCGACAATCACCTTGTCGCGCACGCCTTGGAGCGCCTCGCCCATCATCGCTTCCGAGTGACCGTGACCGTAGACGTCCGCGGTGTCGAAGAAGGTGCACCCCAGATCGTAGGCATGGCGTACGGCGCGCTTCGACTCGGCGTCGTCGGTCGGGCCGTACGAGTTGCCGAACGCGTTGCCGCCGATCGCCCACCCGCCGAAACCGATCTCGCTCACCTGGAGACCGGTGCGTCCGAGGGCGCGGGCGTTCACGCGAGCAGCTCGGCGAGGCGAGCGGGGGCGTCGACCGGCAGGGAACAGGTCGTGCCCACGCAAACAGTCGCAGCCGGCGCCGCCGCGATCTTCCGGACGACGACTTTGCGCGGGCGATACGTCTGAAGGGCGAGCAGGTGCATGGCGCACGCCGGGCCCTCGCCGGTGGGGCCCGCGACCTCGATGCGGGTGACGGGATGGACCGCCCAATCGGCGGCGCGGAGCAGCGTCGCGCCGTGCAGCGACAGCTCCCCCGCACTTCCCGCGAACGCGCCGAGCTGACGGTCGAGCTGGGTGCGCCACTCGGGGTTGTCCTGGTCAGCGACGGCCCACAGGCGCGCGAGGACCAAAGCGGCGACACCGTTGGGTGACGGGGTCGGCGCGTCCTGGACGGGCTTGCCGCGCGTGGCGAGATAGGCGGTGCCGGCCCCGGCCTTGGCGATGTCGAAATAGCCGCCGGCGGCGTCATCCCAATGAGCGCCGGCGCAGTACGTCATGATGTCCGTGGCGCGCTCGAGCCACGCGGCGGTGCCCGTCGCCTCGTAGGCGTCGAGGAACGCGGCGGCCGCCTGCACGTTGTCGTCGAGCATGCCGCGCGGTTCATCGCGACCGATCACGTGACCCATCCCCCGTCCCCCGTCCCACGCACCGTGCCAGATGCGCTCGAGGACCTTCAATGCCAGCGCATTACAATCCTCCCTCTCCAATACCGCTCCGGCCTGAAGAAACGCGCCAGCCATCATCGCGTTCCAGTTAACGTACGCGGCGCGATCGACAAAGGGCGCTTTGCGGCGATCGCGCGCGGCTTTGAGCTTTCTCATCGCCTCCTTGAGGAGCGACTGCTCGTCATCGGCGGGGCTCTGCTTCCACCACAACACGTTCTTCTTCGGGTTGTGGTGCATTTCTCCCGTTTCCCCGATATCAAAGACGCTCGCAACTACCGCGCCTTCTCGCGCCGTCAGCTCCGCCTGCGCTTCCTCAAGCGTCCACGTCCAGTAGTCGCCGTCATCCCCGAACGCGAGGTCGGCGTCCTGAGACGTGTAGAACGCGCCTCGGTCCTTGTCCGACAAAACCTCCGATGTCCAATCGACGATCCCTGTGGCCACTTCGCGGAACAGGGGTGTGCCGAAGGCTTGATACGCCGAGAGGTAAGCGCGGAGCAGCTCGGAGTTGTCGTAGGCCATCTTCTCGAAATGCGGCACGATCCAGCGCTCGTCGGTGGCGTAGCGGTGAAACCCGCCGCCCAGATGGTCACGGATCCCGCCGCGGGCCATCGCGGTGAGGGTTTTCTCGACGACCTCGCGCTGCCAATCGAGTTTGGTGTCGTGCCACCGCGCCAGCAGGAAGTCGCACGCCGCGGGATGCGGGAACTTGGGCGTCGTGCCGAAGCCGCCGTAGCGGATGTCGAACATCCGGGCGATCTGGTCCGCCCCGCGGTCGATGAGGGCGGCGCTCACCACGCCGGGCTTGCCTTCGTTCAGCGACTCGGTGACATGCTGGCGGATGGCGCGAGCGTTGGTCGCGACCTTTTCTCGATCCTCGCGATAGGCGCGGGCGATCTCGACGAGGACGGTGCGGAATCCCGGGCGGCCGTAGCGGTTGTTCTCGGGCGGAAAGTAGGTCCCGCCGAAGAAGACTTCTCCTTCCGGCGTCAGGAACGCCGTGAGGGGCCAGCCTCCCTGCCCGGAGAGTGCCTGCACGGCGCGCTGGTAGCGTGCGTCGACGTCGGGGCGCTCATCGCGGTCCACCTTGACGCACACGAACTCACGGTTCAGGACATCGGCTACGCCTGCATCTTCGTATGACTCGCCGTCCATCACGTGGCACCAGTGGCACCACACCGCGCCGATGTCGAGCAGCATCGGCTTGTCCTCGGCGCGCGCGCGCGCGAACGCCGCGTCGCCCCAGGGGAGCCAGTCGACGGGCTGATGAGCGGCGGACTTGAGGTAGGCCGAGGGTTCGGTGCCGAGCTGGTTGGTCATGGCTGCGAGAAATGTATCCGTGGGCTGAAGCCCCGGCTCGGCTACTACGCGCGTCCTTAAGGACGTGTGATTTGGCCGAGCCGGCCCTTGAGGGCACGGGTCGAGGCGGGACTCACTCTTTCTGTTCCAGATAACGCACCGCCACCCGACTCAACAATTCCGCCCCGATCACCAGCGACTCCTCGTCGATGTCGAAGCCCGCGCTATGGTGCGGCGCCGCCTTGCCGGTCTTGGGGCCCGATCCGACGAACGCGAAGCAGCCTGGCACCTTCTGCAAGAAATACGACATGTCCTCACCGCCCATCGTGCGGACGCCGGCTTTCACGTTGTCCGCGCCGACGACCTGAGCGGCGACTTCACCCATCAGCGCAGCCATGCGCTCGTCGTTGACCAACGGGCCGGAGAGCCGGCGGTAGCGCACCTCGGCGCGCGCGCCGAAGGCGCTCGCGATCCCCCGCGCGGTCTCTTCGACGAGCGACGGGGCATCATCCCAAAACTTCCCGCCGAACGTACGCACCGTGCCCCGCAGGTCGGCGCGGCCGGGAATGACGTTGAAGGCGTGCCCGGCGTTGACCTGCGTAACTGACACGACGCCTTCCTCTAATGGATTGCGCCGTCGCGCCACGAGACTCTGCAGGGCCGTCACGACGTGCGCCGCGGTGAGTACGGGATCGACGGTCTGGTGCGGGGCGGCGGCGTGGCCGCCGCGGCCCAGAATCGTGATCTCGAACTCGTCCACCGACGCCATGATCGGGCCGGGCATCACGCCGATGGTACACACGGGGAGATCGTTCCACAGATGGATCCCGAACGCCGCGTCGACCTTGGGCGCCTCGAGCACGCCGTCGGCGATCATCGCCTGCGCGCCGTGCGAGACTTCTTCGGCGGGCTGAAACGCCAACTTCACCGTCCCGCCGAGCTCGAGCGCGGCGAGCCGCCGCGCCACCTCGAGCCCGATCGCCACGTGCCCGTCGTGACCGCAGGCGTGCATCTTGCCCGCATGTCTGGAGCGGTAGGGGACGTCGTTCGTTTCCTCGACCGGGAGCGCGTCCATGTCGGCGCGCAGCAGCACGCAGCGGCCCCCCCCGTTCCCTCCGGGCCGCACGGCGACCACGCCGGTTTTTCCGACGCCCGACTTCACGTCGTAGCCGAGGCTCTTGAGCCGCTCCGCGGCGAGGGTGGCGGTACGCGTCTCCTCGAAGCCCAGCTCGGGGTGCTGGTGCAGGTCGCGGCGGGTCGCGACGAGCTGAGCGCGGTCGACGGGCGGGAGGCTCATACCTTGCTGCTCGGGCAGAGCCGGTTCACCACGCAGTCCTCGCACTTCGGCCGCCGCGCGATGCACACCTGCCGGCCGTGCTGGATGAGGGTGTGCGACCACCAGGTCCATTTGTCGCGGGGCAGGAGGTCCATCAAATCCCGCTCGATCTTCACCGGGTCGTCGTGCTTGGTGAGCTTCAGCAGCCGGCTGAGACGCTGGACGTGGGTGTCGACTACGACCCCTTCATTCTTCTTGAACCACGTGCCGAGAATCACGTTCGCCGTCTTGCGGCCGACGCCCGGGAGCTCGGTCAGGGCTTCCATTGTATCGGGCACCTCGCCGCCGTGATGCTCCACCAGGGCCTGCGCCATGCCGATGATCGACTTGGTTTTGTTGCGGAAGAACCCGGTGGATTGGATCTCCCGCTCGAGGACCTGGGGGTCGGCCGCAGCGTAGTCCTTCGCCGTGCGGTACTTCGCGAACAACGCAGGCGTGACCATGTTCACGCGGGCATCGGTGCACTGGGCGGAGAGAATCGTCGCGACGACGAGCTCGAGGGCGCTCGCGTGATGCAACGCGCAGGTCGCGTCAGGATACTCCCGCTCCAGGCGCGCGATGATCTGCTTCAGGCGCGGAGTCTTTGCTTTCGTTTTCATGCGAACGCGGCGTGCGCGAGAAACCCCTCGGCGTCGCGCGTGTTCAGGACGTCCTCGGCCTCGAGCCAGCCTTTACGGGCGATGCCGACGCCCACCGCCACGTTCGTCAGACCGGCGACCGAGTGCGCGTCGGCGCCGAGCGAGATGCGGACACCCAGCTCGCGGGCGCGCCGCACCATACGCCAATCGAGATCGAGCCGGTGGGGGTCGGCATTCACCTCGACGGCGACGCCACGCTCCGCGGCGTGGCGCAGCACGCGCTCCAGGTCAATCGCGTAAGGATCGCGGGCGAGGAGGAGCCGTCCCGTGGGGTGACCCAGGATCGTCGTGTGAGGATCGTCCAGCGCGCGCAGCACCCGCTCGGTCATCTGCGGTTCGGTCATCGCGAACCGCGTGTGAATCGACGCGATCACGAAGTCGAACTGGTCGAGGATGGCGGGACCATAGTCGAGCGAGCCGTCGGCGAGGATGTCGGCCTCGACGCCCTTCAGGACCCGAAAGCCCGAGTAGCGCCGATTCTCCGCGTCGATTTCGGCGTGCTGGCGGGTGACGTCCTCGGCGCGTAGTCCACCCGCGTAGGCGGACGACTGGCTGTGGTCGGTGATCCCCATCCACTCGTATCCCGCGGCACGGCACGCCGCCGCCCAGTCCGCGACGGTCGTCGTACCGTCGGAGTAGTTGGTGTGGCAATGGAGGAAGCCCTTCAGGTCGCGCTGCTCGAGGAGCCGCGGCAAACGGCCGGCGGCGGCCGCCTCGATTTCGCCCAGTCCCTCTCGCAGCTCGGGTGCGATCCACGGCAGGCCGGCGGCACGATAGACGGTTTCTTCGTCGGGACAGGAGCCAGGGGCGCCCATGAAGCGCGCTTCCAGCTGCGTCACGTGATCGGTCGATCCGGTTGCCCGAACGAGCACGAGCCCGGCGTCGGCCTCGGTGGCGAGATGGACCTGGGCGACCGCCCCAGAGGCGAATCGCAGGGTGATCGCGCCCTCCTTTCCCGCCAGCTCGATCACGCCGGGAGCGTCGTCCAGCCGCTTGATCAACGCGGCGCGCATCCCGTCGCCCGCGTGAACCACGACGAAGTCGAGATCCCGGATGATCTCGAGCCTGCGTCGCACGCTCCCGGCAATCTCGACGCGCCGCACGCCTTCCAGCGCGGCCAGCGCCTGGGCGATGCCCTGCGCTTCATCGAGCGCGTGATGGAGCAGGCGCAGGGCGCTCGCCTGGCGCAGCGCCGCGATGCCCTTGCGCACATTCTCCGCGGTCTTCCGCCCGAAGCGCGGCAGCGCCGCCAGCCGGCCGTCGGCCGCGGCATCCTCTAGCTCGGCGAGCGACTCGATGTGCAGGCGCTCGTGAATCTGGCGGACTTTGGCGACGCCCAAGCCAGAAATGCCCAGCATCTCGACCAGTCCGGGAGGGATCTGTTCGCGCAGCTCGTCGAGAGTGGTCGATCGCCCGGTTGTCTCCAGCTCGCGTCGCGCCGCGTCCTGACAGGCGCGGACGCGCGCTGCGTTCTCCCCCTTGAGCTCGAGAAACGCGGCGACGTGCTCGAGGACCGAACGAACGGCGAGTTTATCCATGTAAAGACGAACGTAATCCGGGATGTGGGATGCGGGAAGCGGGATACGTTAGCTGACGTCTACGAAGTGCTCCATCTCGGGCAGGAGCACGAGTAGCCGGCACGTTAGCAGCAGCAACTCTCCTGCATTTGCTAGTGAGTAGAGCCCTGCTTGCGCTCCCCCGGCGAGTGTCGGGCTGAATCGCTCGCTCCCGTCTTCGCGCGCGGCCGCCACCGCGATCTCGCTGCCGGCCGGATCGTCGGCGTCGGCGTGGCCCTCGAGGCCTACGGCGCTGAACCCCGGCCGCCCCTCGCGCATTCCGAAGATGCCGAGCACCGCGATCCCACGCTGCTCCGGTTTTTCGGTGACGAATAGACCGTCGAGCGGCTCCGACACGCCGTCTGCCGTTGGGGTCCCCCAAACCTTCAGCTCCGGCAGTTGGAGATACAGTGCCTGCCGCGGGAGGTGCGACGTGATGGACGGAGTCTCCGCGGCGCGCCGCAACGGTGACTCAGCGATGCGATACACCCAGCCGCCCCCCGCCCAATGCCGGTAGGCGTGGTGCAGCATCAGCATGTGCGCCTCGAGCGCATCAGCTCCGGTACCGTCCGGCGCAATCTCCCGCAGCAGCCGGCCCACCGGCTCGAGCAACATGAAGCGGTCGCGGTCGGCCGACGACACCCCATCGTGCTCCAACGCCTGCGCGATGGCCGGAAAGCGGTCGCGCGCCAGCTCGTCGAACGCGAGCGCAAACGGTGTGGGTCTCATTGCTTCGGGAGAAACCCGTCGAGCGCCCGCACGAACTCCTCCGTGGCCTCGACGTGCGGACAGTGTCCGACGGGAAGCTCGACGAGCGCCGCGCCGAGCAGCTGAGCCAATTCTCGGGAGCCCTCGATGGGGATTGGATCGTAGGTGCCGTGAAGAATCAGTGCGTGGGGCTTTGGGCGTAGGGAGCGCAGTTGCTCCCGCAGATCGTACTCGCCCAGGCTGTCCCAGACCGCCTGCTGCGTGCGGGCGTTGACCCGGAACGGCGTGAGGTTCTTGGCGTCCGCGAAATCGCGGAAGTATCCGGCGACCGACAACTCGAATGCGCGGCGCTGATAGGCGGCGGGGTCCTTCTCGCGCAGCCCGCTGGCCCGCAGCCCCTCCCGGGCCCGCACGATCTCCGGCGCGGCCATGCGTCGCGCGAATTCCTCTTCGAACTGGCGCCGGTAGGCGGCCGTCGGCGAGGCGGGGGAGACGAGCGCCAGGCGCTCCACACGCTCGGGGTGCTCGAGCAGATAAAGGAGGGCGAGCAATCCCCCCCACGAGTATGCGCACAGGGTGAGCCGCTCGATTGCCAGTGAGACCCGTATGGCCTCCAGATCGGCGACGTGCTCGCGCCAGCCCACGGGCGTCTCTCGGGGCCCCGGCGACCGCCCGCCGCCGCGTTGATCGTAGTAGAACAGCTCGCGGCCTGCGGCGAGGCGGTCATACTGAGGAAGGAGATAGTCGTGGTGAGCGCCGGGACCGCCGTGCAGTACCACGACGAGGGGACCCGCCCCTACCCGGCGGGTGAAGAGCGGAGGTCCTACAGCAGCACCGCCAGGGCGTCGGCGACTTCCTTTACCTCGGCGTACTCCTTCTCTCCGAACCCCGCGGGAACGTCGGAGTCGATGTCGATCTGCCCCATGATGTGGTCGCCGCGGCGGATCAGCACCACCAGCTCCGACTTGGTGAATGCATTGCAGGCGAGATAATTGCCGGCGGCACTCACGTCCGCGACGTTTTGATCCTGCTTCGCCGCCACGGCCGTTCCGCAGACGCCCACGCCGACAGGGATCCGCGTGTGCTCCGTGTCGCGCCCCGCGTGCGCCTCGAGCACCAGCTCGTTACCGTGCAGCATGTACGCATACACCGACGTGTAGGGCGCGCCCAGCGCGCGGAGGCGATCGCACGCCATTTGGAGCAAGGCCTGCCGGCCGACGTCGTGCAGATGGGCGGCACGCAGCGCGCGCACGATCTTGCTCGCCTCGGAGACGACGGTCACGACCCCCCCCGGGTCCCCAGGACGGCGGTGAGCAGCGTCAGCGAGCCGTCCCGCCGCACTTCGATCACGACGGTGTCGCCCGGCTGATGGCTGCGTAGTGCTTCGGTCATGTCGAACAGATTCGCGACGACCTTCGCGCCGATCGCGGTAATCACGTCGCCGCCCTTGAGGCCCGCCTGCTCGGCGGGACTCCCGGCGCGGACAGCGGTGATGCGTACGCCTGTCGCGCCGCCCGATCCGGTCATGTCGGGGATCGTGCCGAGGTAGGCACCGTATCCTGACCCGCCGCCGGCGGTGGCGAGGGGGCGTGGCGCATCCACGAAGGTGAGTGGTCCGGGCCGGTTCGCGAGGGTCCACGCCAGGTCGGCGACGAACTGCGCCACCTGCGCCAGCCCCGACGCGTTGATCTTGTTCCAGTCGTCCGTGGAGCGGTGATAGTCGTCGTGGAGGTCGGTGAAGAAATGCAGCACGGGCCGCCGCGCCGCGAAGAACACCGCGTGATCGCTCGGTCCCCAGCCGTCCCCCGACGCGCGCAGGTCGAAGCGGGGGGGGGGCGTATTGAGCGAGTCGAGCAGGGCGGGGAACTCCTTGGCGGTCGCCGAACCCAACGCCAGCAGTCGCGCGCCGCGGAGCCGTCCCACCATGTCCATATTGAGCATCGCGTAGATCGAGTCCACCGGCTGCGGCATCGGATGTTGCACGAAGAAGCTCGAGCCGAGGGTGCCCAGCTCCTCGCCGCTGAAGGCCACGAACACGATCGTCCGTGCGGGGTGGCGGCGCGCGAGCAACCGGGCGACCTCGAGCAGCGCGGCCGTGCCGGAGGCATTGTCGTCGGCACCGTTGTGCACGCGGCCCGTCGAATCGGGGTCCATGGCGCCGAAGCCGCCGAGCCCCAGGTGGTCGTAGTGCGCCCCGATGACGACAACCTCCCCGCGCAACGTGGGTGACGCGCCGCTCAGGATCGCGACGACGTTGCGCGTGGCGGTTCCTGCCAGCGCGGTGTGCAGCACCGCCGGCGCGTCGGCCGGGATCGTGAAGTCCTGGAACGACGCCGGCAGCCCGGCGCGCGTGAAGCCGTCGCGGATGTACGCACCTGCGCGGCCCAATCCGGCCGTCCCGACGCCGCGTCCTTCCTGTCGATCGTCAGCGAGAAAGCGGACGTCGGCGAGGACGCGGCGCGCGGCAGGCGAGAGGGTGTCTTGCGCGGCAGGGGCGGGGGCGGGGGCGACCAAAGTCGCGGTGATGAGCAGCACGTTCGTGAGCATCGTGTAACTCTAGCCACCCCGTCCCGTGTCGGGAAGCGTTAGATTGCTCCGCTCCATGATCGTTGCCCAGACATTCGCCACGCTCTTCGCGCGCACTCTGGACCTGTTTCGCGACCCCGCCGCGAAGGAGGATCAGAAGGTGCAGTTCCGGGCGCTGGTCGAGCAGCTCAGGTTCGATGCGGTGTCGATCGCGATCGATGCAGGGCGGCTGTCCGTCAACGGGACACCGCTCGAGGGCGCGGCGTACGCGGCGCTCGCGCAGCGGCTCGAGTTCCATTCCATTGGAGAGATTCAGATTCCGGCAGCCCCGCCCCCCTCGGAGATGTTCGAGCTGCTGCGGGCCCTCGCCGACCAGCCGGGCGAAGACGACGTCCCCACTCGTCTCCGTGGGAACGGCGCCCAACGGATCAGCGTGGCCATCCAATCCCCGCTTGCCTCGACGTCGCTGGACGACGTGCCGCAGGTCTCGCACCAGGCCCCGGCTGCTCCTCCCGAGCTACCGCCCGACGACAGCGCGGCCGCTTTCCCACCAGCCACCGTGGCGACCCGCTCCTCGAACGACATCCTGGCGGAACTACTGCGTAAGCCGACGGGCCCGGACGTCGGCGACCTGCTCGCGATCCTCGGGCGCCAGCTCGAGACCGCCATGCACGCCAACCGGCTCGAGCAGGCGCTGGCGATCGTGGCGGGCATCGTGCGGGCCGAGCAGTCGATCGGCGACGAAGCGCGGCGGCGCCAGTACTCGATTGCGCTGAAGCGGATGTATAGCAAGCCCCTGCTCGAAGCGATCGCTCACCTCGTGCCGATGCCATCGCAGCGCGACGCAGCGCTCCTTGCTCTGCAGCGGGCCGGGGAGAGTGGCGTCGAGGTGCTGCTCGATTTGCTCGTAGCGGCCCCAACCATCGATGAACGGCGCGGCATCTTCCAGGCCCTCACCGGTATGAAGGAAGGCACCGATCAGCTCGTGCACATGCTCGGCCACCATCAATGGTTCGTGGTGCGCAACGTGGCGGAGCTGGTGGGCGAGCTGGGGCTCGAAGAGGCGGTGCCCGCGCTGGCCCGCCAGCTCGACCACGAAGACGAGCGCGTGCGCAAAGCCGTGGCGCTCGCCCTCGCGAAAACCGGATCCCGCTCGGCCGCTGAACCGCTGCGGCGCGCCCTCAAGGACAAGTCGCCCGAGGTCCGGATTCAGGCGGCCGTGGGCGTCGGGGGCCGCAAGGCAAGCGCGCTCGCGATGCCGCTCGTCGTCGCCATGGGAGAGGAAGAGGACGAGGCTGTCGAGCAAGAGCTGATGCTCGCGCTGGGGCGGATCGGCAGCCCCGACGCGGTCCAGGCGCTGATCAAGTTTGCGCAGCCGGGCGGCAAGCTATTCGGTCGCAAGCCGACGGCGTTGCGGGTCACCGCCGTCGAAGCGCTCCGCCTCGCCGCTACGCCGGCGGCCATCGGCACTCTCGAAGGTCTCGGTGCCGACAGCGACAAGCAGGTCCGAGCGGCCGCGCAGGCGGCGCTGCGGGACCTGAAACACAAGTAGGCATGCAGCGGCGCGAGTTCACCGCGGCCGCCGCCTCGGTCTTCGCGGGCAGCCTCGTGCCGTGGTCCGCACGTCTGCTCGCCCCGCGCCCGCGTCCATCGCCGTCGCAGCTCGCCTGGCAGCGCGAGGAGTTGGCGCTGTTCCTCCACTTCGGCGTCAACACCTTCACCGATCGTGAATGGGGGGACGGGCACGAAGATCCCGCGATCTTCGATCCGGCGCGTCTCGATACGCGGCAGTGGGCCCGCACCGCGCGCGCCGCCGGCGCTCGCGCGCTGATCCTCACCGCCAAGCACCACGACGGCTTCTGCCTCTGGCCCAGCCGGGTCACCACCCACTCCGTCGCCCGCAGCCCATGGCGCGGCGGCGCGGGCGACCTGGTACGCGAGTTCACTGACGCCTGCAAACAGGAAGGGCTCCGGGCCGGTCTCTATCTCTCTCCGTGGGATCGGAACGCCCCGGTCTATGGCGACTCGCTGCGTTACAATGACTTCTACCGCGACCAGCTCACCGAGCTGCTCACGCGCTACGGGCCGATCGCCGAAGTCTGGTTCGACGGCGCGAACGGCGAAGGACCGAACGGCCGCCGCCAGGTCTATGACTGGCCGCGCGTCTTCGGCCTGGTGCGGCGGCTGCAGCCCCGGGCGGTGATGTTCTCCGATGCCGGCCCCGACGTGCGCTGGTGCGGTAACGAAGCGGGCGTCGCCGGGGACCCCAACTGGTCGACCGTGGATCCGGCCGCCGTGCCCTATCCCGGCGCGCCGGGCGATGCGGTGATCGCCGCGCTGCAACACGGCGATCCCCAGGGCTCGGTGTGGCGGCCGGCGGAGGTGGACGTGTCCATCCGCCCGGGCTGGTTTCATCACCCGGCCGAGGACGAGCGCGTGAAGACGGTGGATCAGTTGATGGGTATCTGGTTCACATCGGTGGGGCGGAATTCGAAGCTGCTGCTCAACGTCCCGCCGACCCGTGATGGCCTGCTCCACGCCACCGATGTCGCGCGACTCACGGCGCTGCGGGCGCAGTTGACGACGCTATTCGCCGAGGATTTCGCGCTGAATCGACGCGTGCGGTGGCGTGCCACAGGGCCGGGGTCGGCGGTCGCCGAGGTCGATCTGGGACGGACGGTGAGCGCGGGCGTCGTCCGGCTCGAGGAGAACATCGTGCAGGGGCAGCGCGTGGCGCGCTATGCCGTGCACGGCAGCGTGGACGGAGCGTGGCAGGAGCTGGTCCGCGGCACGACGGTCGGCTACCGCAAGCTCGACCGGTTCGACCCCGCCGTGGTGCGAAGGCTGCGTGTGACGGTCGAGGGCGTCGTCCGGCCAAACCCGTTGCGGATCGGCGTGTACGGCCCGGGCCCTACCGCGGCACGAAGTCCTGCGTAGGCTCGAGGCTCAGCCGCACCCTCTCCTCATTCAGCGGCCAAAGCCGTTCGAGGATCCACCTGCGACGCGCGACGCGCCGGGATCCACGTTGCGAGGACGGCTACCAGGCCCACGAACGCGGCCGCGCCGGCGAACGTAGATCCATCCGTCGTGCTGACTCCGTACAGCATCGATGACAGCACTCGCGTCAACGCGAAGGCGCCCGCCAGTCCGATCGCGACTCCCATGGCGACGACACGCGCGCCTTCGCCCAGCAAAGCTCGCACGACGCTTTCGGGAGTTGCGCCGAGCGCGAGGCGCACGCCGATTTCGCGACGCCGCTGCCCCACCATGAGCGCCAGCACGCCGTACAAGCCCACGAAAGCCAGCACCAGCGCGAGGACGGCAAACGGTGGCGATGAGCGTCATGCTGAAGCGCTGCCGCGCCAGTGAATCGGCGACCACGCTCTCGAAGGTGCGTATCTCCTTCAGCGTCAGCGACGCGTTCACCTCGTGCACCGCCCGGCGAACCAGCGGCAGCGCACCGAGTGGGTCAGCGCCGGGCACGCGTACCACCAGCGTCAGTGCAAACGAGGGCAACTGCGAAAGAGGGACGTACATCTGGGGCGAAGCGTCGGCGTCCAACGACACGGTCTTCACATCATCTACGACGCCGACGATGACGCGGGGCGGCCGATCGCGCGCCCATTCGAACAGCGCCGTTACTTCCCGCCCGAGGGCGTCCGCCTCACTGCCATAGTGCATGCGCGCGAACTTCCGATTCACGATCATGGACGCACGTCCCGGCTCGTCATCCGACGTATCGAACACACGGCCGGCGACGAGATGAATGCGCGCCGCACCGAAGTAGTCGCCGGCCACAATCTGGAGTTGCGCGCTGGGATTCCGTCCGTTCTCGTACACCTTGCCGACTGGACGGACGCCGCCGTATTCGACCGCCCCGCTCATCGGGAGGGTGACGACGCCGCCGGCTGCGACAATACCTGGCGCTGAGGCGAGACGGGCTATGATTTGATCGAACGTCGCGGACCAGCGAAGCCAGGCCGCACCTGCTGCAGACTGATGAAGCTGCGGGTCAACAGTCCAGCGCCGACGAGCAGGATGAGCGACAGCGCCACCTCGGTCATGACCAGAACGCGCCGCGTTCTCGACACGGACACCGCAGCGCGAGTGAAGCGCAAACGCGCTGCATACGCCGCTGCCACCCCGAATCCGAGCGCCGCGATCAGTGCCAGCAGGCCTGCGAACGACAGTACCCGCCAGTCGAACCCGATGTCATCGGCTCTCGGGAGCGAGCCCGGCACCAGCGACAGCATGACCGTCGTTCCCCAGAATGCGAGCGTCAGCCCGACCACCATGCCCAGGAGACAAAGCACGAGATTCTCGGTCACGAGCTGTCGAGCGAGGCGCCCGCGCGTCGCTCCCAACGCCGATCGCACCGCAAGCTCGCGCTCGCGTGCGTGAACTCTGCCGATCAGGAGGCTGGTGACGTTCGCTGCCGCGATGGCGAGCACGAAGGCGACCGCGCCTAGGAGAATGAAGAGGGGCCGCCGGACACGTTCAGCCGCCTGATCCACCATCGACACCAGCTTGTAGGCCGATTTCGGCTGATCGTTCACGGGAATGTTGCGTCTGAGCACCTCGGTGAGCTCGGCTTGCGCCACGGACGCCGAGCACCCGCCACTCCCGCACCGTTCCGACAGTTTGCCGACGGCCACGAGGTTCTGGACGTCGTAGTTGCGCACGTCCGACGCATCGAACACGAGCGGAGTCCACACGTCCGTGCGAGAGCCGAACTGGAATGGCGCGGGCAGCTCGGCGCCGCGGGGGAACGCGAATCCGGGAGGCATGACGCCGGTGAGCGTAAAGGGGACGTCGCCGAGGTAGATTGGCTTTCCGATGATGCTGCGATCACCGCCGAACTTGCGCTGCCACAGGTCGTAGCTGATCATCGCGACCTGAGGTCCACCCGGCACGGCCTCCGCGCGCGTGAATGCGCGGCCAACCGCGGGCGAGACGCCCAGCACGTCGAAGAGCGCCGGCGACACGCGTGCGCCGGCAACCGGCTCTCGCTCGGCGTCGGGGGACGCGGCGATTGCCTCGGGCCACGCCCGGAAGGCTGCCAACGCCTCGAAGCTGCGCGAGTCACGTTCGATGTCCGAGTAGGAGCCGCTGCTCAGCGGCTCCGTCCACACATTGCCATCGTCGCCGCGCAAGGCAAGCCAGATGATGTTGATGCGCTCCGGATCCCGGTATGGGAGAGGTCGTAACAGGACGCCGTTGACGACATTGAAGACGGCGAGCGTGGCACCGAGGCCAAGTCCCAATGTGATAACTGCCGCCCCGCCGAAGAGAGGGTTGCGGCGCAGCATGCGAACGCCGTATCGGAGATCCTGGATGAACTTCTCCAGTGGGGCCAGCGCGAGTGCCAGCGTGGCAGGACGGAGCATCGGAACCTCACAGGGGGGGGGGCGCAGTGGCCCTTCGCAGAGTCTGGGTTCGGGAGCGACACCTGGTTGGACGGAAAGGCGTGGCGCAGGGTTGCAATCTGCCTTGGCCGCCGCACGGAGGCCTTGCGCCATTCTGATCTCGGTCCGACGCGAGCACAGCCTCCCCCTCACAACGAGGCCCTACCGCGGCACGAAGTCCTGGGTAGGCTCGAGGCGACGCGCGAACGCCGCCAGGAGCCGCGCCGCCCGCTCCAGATCTTCCAGCGCCACCATTTCGTTGGGGCTGTGCATGTAGCGGTTGGGCACGCTCACGAGACCCGTGGGGACTCCCCGTAACACGTTGTAGATCGCATCCGCGTCGGTCCCCGTGTCGTGCGGGGCTGCCTGGATGGTGTACGAGACCTTTTCCTTGTCGGCGCATTCGACCAGCAGATCGAACACGACCGGGCTCACCGACGACCCGCGCGACAAGACGATGCCGCCGCCCAGCCGGTGATCGCCAGACTGTTTCTTTTCCGCTCCCGGATAGTCGGTCGCGTGCGTCACGTCCACCACGAGCGCCACCTGTGGGTCGAGGCCCGCCGCGCTGGTTCGCGCGCCGCCGCCCTGCCAGGCGATCTCCTCACGGGTCGTCGCCACCGCGAAGACACCCGCATGTTTGGGCCGGTCGGCGGCGAGCCGGCGGACCGCCTCGGCCACCACGTACGCGCCGATGCGGTTGTCGATGCTGCGCGACACGATCCTGCCGTTCGGATACTCCTGCACCGCGGTGTCGAGCACGCCCGCGTCACCGACGCGCACACGCTCGCCCGCCTCCGCCTTGTTCGCCGCGCCGATATCGATCCACAGGTCCAGCACCTTGGAGACCTTGTCGAGCTCTTCCTTCTTGAGGTGGTGCACCGCCTTCTTCCCGATGACCCCGCGCACCGGCCCGGAGCGGCCCAGAAGCAGCACGCGTTGGCCAACCAGCACCTGCGAGTCCCAACCGCCGATACCGCTGAAATAGAGGAAGCCGTCGTCATCGATGTGCGTGACCTGCACGCCGATCTCGTCGATGTGGCCCGCCAGCATCAGCCGCGGCTTGCCCTTCGGGTTCAGCGCGGCGATCGAGTTGCCGTGCACGTCGGTCGAGACCTCGTCGGCGAAGCTTTCGACCTCCGCGCGCCACACCCGTGCCGGCGCTTGTTCGAACCCCGAGGGGCCTGCCGTATCGAGCAGTTTCTTCAGGAATCCCAACGTCTGAGCCGTCATGTCGTGCCAGCCTTCCGGGAACGCGGGGGGGGGAGGTTCAGCCGGCGCCGGATGCTGTCGGCGGCGGCGCCGTCAATGAACTGCGCCTGATGCCCGGCGCGCACTGGGATCGCCGAGATCGTGACCGAGCCGCCGGGGGGGGGCGCTACATCGAAACGGAGAATCGCCGACAGGTCGGTCCAGGGCTTTCCCTGTCGGAAGATAAAGTTGCCGAGGGACTGCGCGATCGGCTTCCCCTGGTGCCACACCACCGGCTGCAGCACGTGGGGATGATGCCCCAAGACGATGTCGGCGCCGGCATCGATCAACCCCTCATAGAAGCGCCGCAACGAGGGCTGGGGCTGGTCCGAGAACTCCATTCCGGCGTGGACGCTCACGACGACGAGGTCGACGCGACCCTCGGCCTTCATGCGCTTCAGGGCGGGATAGATCCAGCGCGGATCGCCCCACGCGACGTAGTTCGCGCCCTCGTGACCATAGAAGTCGTCCGGCGACGCGTTCCAGGCGCGGGTGACGGCGAAGAAAGCGACGCGCCACCCGTGACTGCGCACGATGACCGGCTGCTCGGCCATCGACCGGCCGAGCGCTGAGCCGACGAACCGGACGCCCGCGCGCGTGAGTTGCCGCATCGTTTCCTCCATCCCTGCGCGCCCGCCGTCCCAGCCGTGGTTGTTCGCCGTGCTCAGGATGTCGAACCCGGCGCGGGCCAGAGATTGGGCCGCGAGCAGCGGGGCAGTGAACACCATCCCGCTCGTATCGCGGTGGCGTGTCTTCAGCGAGATCGCGCTCTCGAGGTTGCCGAACAGGATGTCCGCCGCGCGCAGCGAGTCGAGGACGGCCGCGAACGGATACAGCGTGTCGCCCTGCAGCAGGTGATCGAGCGCGTCGCGGCGGCCGAGGTTGATGTCACCCACCGCGTAGAGACGCAGCGTGTCCCGGGGGCCCTGGAGCAGAACGGTGCACGACGCCAACACGGCAAGACTCATCACGGGCATCAACCGCCGATCAACTGGGCCAAGAGTTCCGTTCCTTCCACTAGCCGCGGTCCCGGTCGTGAAGTGTATGCATTGCCGTCGAGAAACACGACTCGCGCCTGTGCGAGCAGGGCGCGGGCATCCTGGTCGGTGACGGCGGCCACCTCGCGGCGCGCCCGCGGCACGTCGAATCCGCACAGGGCGACCACGACCACGTCGGGCGCGAGTGCCTTGAGCTCTCGCCAGGTCCGCGTCACCGAGCGATCACCGGGACGGGCTAGGGCGTCAACACCTCCCGCTGCCGCGACGAGCTCCGGAACCCAGTGGCCGGCGACGTAGGGTGGGTCGATCCATTCGATGACCAGAACCCTGTGAGGCGTGCGCGGTGCGCGGTGCGCGGTGAGCCGTTTCAGGCGGTAGCGTAGGCCTGCCACCAGCTCCTCGGCTTCGCTCCGGAGATCGAGCGCGTCCCCGACCTTGCCGATGTCATCGAACACGCCGGCGAGATCATGTGCGTGCAGCGTGACGACGCGCGGGTGGCTCGGTAACGCGGCGAGTAGGGGCGCAGCATGCTGCGCCCCTACATCAACCGCGCAGACATCGCACACCGATTGCCCGATGATCACGTCTGGGGCGAGCCGTCCCAGCAGGTCCCGATCGATAGTGACCGGAGCCACGCCGTCGCGCTTGGCTGCGGCCATGCGCCGGTCGATCTCGGCCGAGGAGAGCGACGAATCGACGCTGGTGCGCGTGACCTTGGGTAACATCCGGACTTCCGGGGGCCAGTCGCACTCGTGCGACACGCCGGCGAGCCACCCAGCCGCTCCCAGCGCGGCGACGATCTCCGTGCCGGCTGGGAGCAGCGACACCACCCGCATACGGGCTCAGGTCTTCCGGAGGCCCGTCCGGTAGAGCAGGACAGCGAGGATGCCGAAGAGCACCAGCGCGACGAGGCTCGACGTGGCGAACCCGCCCAGCGAATGGTACAGCCCGACCGTTTCGGCGAGCCAATCCGCGGCCTTCCCGCGGGTGCTGCCCCAGCCGGCGATCGCCGCGACGGCGATGCCACAGATTGCGCCGCCGGCGATGAGACCGCTCGCGAACAGCACGCCGGGGCCCGATTCGACTTCAGCCAGCGGGCGGTTGTCCGACCGGACCCGCCGTTCCACCAACCACCGCACGATGCCGCCCGCGAACATGCCCGCGGATGTCGTGAGCGGGAGATACACGCCCACCGCGACTGGGAGCGACGACACGCCCATCAGCTCGATGGCGATGGTGAGAAAGACGCCGATCAGGACGAGCGCCCAGGGCAGACGGTGCGTGAGGATGCCGTCCGTGATCAGCGCCATCAGCGTCGCTTTGGGCGAGTCCAGTCGCTTGAGCTCGCGTCCGGCGTACTCGCGGAACCGCCCCCCGATGCCCGGATCCACGACGTAGCGGATCTCGTGCGATGCCGGATCGACGAGGTATTTCCCCGGGGGCACGCCTTGGGTTTGCAGGTAGACGCGCACGACCTGATAGGTGTTCGCATCGATCGAGTCGGTGCCGCCGATGCCGAAACCCGACATCGTTTCGTCGAGCACGACGACGTTGCCGTCCGGTGTGCTGCCGCTCGCCGGGGCCACGAACCCGGGACGAGTCTCGGGGACCTGATAGCGGTACGCATCGTTCAGGAACGTCAGCGTCCACCCGACCGCCAGGGCCGACCCGATTGCCCCGACGAGGATCGCGATCTGCTGGAATCGCGGCGTCGCGCCGACGAGGAATCCCGTCTTCAGGTCTTGCGACGTGTTGCCGCCGTTCGCGACGGCGACCGCGATCACGCAGGCGATCGAGATGGCCCGCACGCGGTCGTCGATCGCGGTCCATCCCAGCAGCAGGAAGATGAAGGAGATCGCGATCAGCGCTGCGATCGTCATGCCGGAGATGGGGTTGGCGGAGCTGCCGACCTGTCCGCAGATGCGCGACGAGACGGTCGTGAAGAAGAACCCGAACATGATGATGAGCACTGCGCCGAGCAGGTTCACGCCGATCTGCGGCAGGAACGCGAGCACGATGGCGAGCCCGACAGAGCCGAACACGGTGACGCTGATCGGCAGGTCATCGTCGGTACGCAGCCGCGCCGCCACGGCCTGCCCCACCCGGCTGGCCTTCATGTCGGCGAACCCGGCGCGGAACGCGGAAACGATCGTGGGGAGCGAGCGGACCAGGGCGATGATACCGGCGGTCGCCACCGCGCCGGCACCGATGTAGAACACGAACGCGGCCCGGATCTCGCCCGCATTCATGTCGCGAATCAGCTTCGTGGTGCCGAACATCGGCTCGTCCATCGCGCTGCCGAACAGCTTGATGGCCGGCATCAAGACGACGTACGCGAGGCAGCCGCCGGCGAACAGGTAGCCGGCGATCCGCGGTCCGATGATGTACCCGACCCCCAGCAGCTCGGGGCTGGCCTCCATCCGCACCTCGGCGCTCTGATACGACTTGAGCACCCGGCCCGGATACTCGTTCCATAGTTTCAGCGCCGTCATCAGGAACTTGTAGCCGAACGCGATCGCGAACGCCTGGAACACGGTCTTGGCGTGGACGCCGCCGCGCTCTCCGGCGATCAGGACCTCGGCGCAGGCGGTCCCCTCGGGGTAGGGGAGGTTGCCGTGCTCCTTGACGATCAGCGCCCGGCGCAGGGGGATCATCATCAACACGCCCATCAACCCGCCCGCAATCGCGAGGATCGTGACCCGCGAGATGTCGAGGTCGTAGCCCATGAGCAGGATCGCGAT
>Ga0193739_1000119_pt1 | contig 20458 bp, 21 predicted proteins | sample L2a2metaG_FD_144926 | JGI IMG/M metagenome (GOLD analysis project Ga0193739, IMG submission 144926) | Soil microbial communities from a riparian zone of the East river system, Colorado, United States - L2a2 | ecosystem: Environmental > Terrestrial > Soil > Riparian zone | place: USA: East River...
CGCACGGTAGGCAGGATCAGCGTCGACCGCACGGGGCTTACGCTCGGCCGTCGGCAGGTTCGACAGCACGGCCGTAGGCGTGACTGGAGAACCGTCGGGAAGATCCGAGACCGCTCGATCGGCGTCCACACCGTAGTGGCGGAAGGCCTTGCGTTGCTGCGAGATCTGACCCGTGCTCATGCCAGACACGCCGATGGCGGCGAGGTCGTCAGCGAGCGACTGAGCCGTACCGTCCCAGTGCTCGGCAGCCTCGCCACGCTTGAGCATGGCCGAGACGTCGTCACGGCCACGCCGCAGGATCCCACGCTCCGTGTCCACGAACACGCCGAGCACCTTGTCATTGGTCCATGTAGCCATCGTTCTCTCGTTTCTGTGTCGCTTGCCTCATCAGGACGCCAGTAGCGAGCTGGCGCCGACGTCCGTTAGGACGTTTCGGCTCAGACCGTGAAGGTCACTGGGCTGCGGTCGTGCGCAGCCGCACGCTCGATCGCCACGCCGATCAACCCGTCTACGGTTGACTCGCTCAGACCCGACAGCTCGCAGACTCGCCCGAGCACGGAGTGATACCCGCCGAGCACGAAGCTGTAGTCCTCGTCCGTCAGCACGGGGTTGTAATCGCTGGCCCCATCCTCATCGGAGTAGCGAACTGCCGTCAGCTGGTATGTGGTCATGAGAACAGTATGACCCAGGGGTACCCTTGTGTCAAGTACCAACATGCGTGACGTGCGTCACACTGAGCAGGCGTGGTCTGTGTGTCGACGCCACACATTCCCACCTATCCCTAACACCGTACATAGTACAGAGAACCATAGGCGCAACGGAGTGGAGCACACATGGTTCGACTATGTACCCATAGTCTCACCCCTTATATGTACCATTACACTGTAATGCATGCATCGTATGCATGTATTACCTGATCGATGTATTGAACATCAGTTCAACTCGGCTACCACACCCCACACCCCTGGGGGGGATGGTGGGGGGGGAGGGTAGTAGGGTATATATAGGAGTCCCAAAATAGGTACTTACAGCTATTTCCATACCCTTTTGACCCTTCTCATTTAGCGGATACGTCCAAGCCGTAGCGCCAGCGGAGGTGGGACGTGTTCGCCTACGCATGCTGCTTCGGCGAACGTGGACGCCCAATCGCCTCCGCTGTGCAGCTACGGCGATGTGGACGCCAGATTGCTGGAGCTGTTCCACTCGTGGTGGAACAGCGGTGTTTCTGGTACGTGGTCACCTTGAGGCGCCCACGTGATGAGGCAGAGAGATCCCTTGGGTCCCTCCGTACGTTCATGGCCGATCTCACCAGCTGGATCGGACCGTTCGCGCTGCCCAGCGTCCTGCCAACTTCAAACCGCCGCTCCCTGAGCTCAGCCCTCGGTGGTGCGTGACAGGTCGCCCCCGTCTTACGGCTCACGTACACCCGTGGTCAGCGGGGGAAGGGAGGCACGGGGTCCGCTATTGGCGGAGCGATCTACCCACTCACTCTATAGGTGGTTCTGTCCACCTCGAGCGCACTCGAGGTTGGGACAGCCCCGTGTCCCAACAGCCCCACGGGGTCTGCGCACAAGCCCGCCTAGTAGGTGATGAACACTCTTCGCCGCCCGCGCAAGCAGCCCGAGCTGACGCTCGCCATGGCCGACGTCACGTGGCTCTCGAAGTACGGGGGCCCCAACGAGGACGTGGCCAAGGCCAGGCGGGAGCTGGAGCGCGGTCGCTCGACCATGTTCGAGCCCGAGGTCCTGAGCCAGATCAGGCGGGCGCGACTACGTGCCGTTCCGCCACGGAAGCGGCGCGGCAAGCGCAAGCCCAAGCGCTTCCGTGAGATCCCGAGCGGGCTGCACCTCGGTGACCGTGGACGGAGGGTCGGATGAAGAAGTTCCTCGCCCTCGCGGCTGCAGCGCTGGTCGCTGTGGTGTTCCTCGTTGGCTGCCACTCGCCCGTGGCCTTCCTGTACACGGCGGGCGCCGTCGACTACGTCACCGTCTACGACAACGATCCAGGCCCTGGCTACGTGAGGCTGGAGTTCGGCTGCCAGACGTACTACGGCGGTCCCACCCACATCCAGGGGCCGTTCACGTGGCTGAAGAGCGACGAGAACGGGCTGCCGTGGACGGTTTCACGATTCTGTCCGAACTGGGCGCCCATCCTGAACACGGGAACCGTGAGCCTGGAGATCTGGCACTGACATGAGGAAGTTCAACGACCTCCTCGAGGAGACCCGCCGCAACCGCACCCTGCAGGAGCGCGTCGAGCAGCTCGAGCGCCGCGTGCGCGAGCTGGAGGCGCAGCCCGCGGCCCCACGGCTGCGCCCCACGATCCCCGACCCCACGCCGTGGATCGGCCCGCCGAACGTCTGGTACTTCCACCCAGGCAGCCTGAGCTAACCCAAGGAGTTTCACATGCGCAAGGTTCTGGCTGCTCTAGCGATCTCGATCGCCTCGATCGGCGCCACGGCCACGGTCCCCAAGGCTGAGGTTGTGTCAGCCTTGATGCCACGCTACCCGACCAACTGTGGTCGTTGGCTGACCCAGAACGCTGGCCACACGTCGTGTGGCGGCACGGGCGTCTACTACGCCCACGTCAGGTGCGTGAACGGCTGGGGTGGCGTCACCTACCGCAATGGCAACCAGACCCGCCCTCAGGGCGTCTCAAGCGGCTACTGCCCGAGCGGCTACCGCTCCACGAACGTGTGGACCTACGTCAGCTCGCCTTGGTGACCGAGAAGCTGACCACCGAGAACGACCAGCGCAAGCGGCAGCTGCTGGACTGGCTCCTGAAGCTGCCCAGCGAGCGCGAGCCGTCCAGCCAGCGTGAGCTGGCCGCCGCGCTCCACATCGATCCGAAGACGCTGCGGGACTGGAAGAAGGACCCCGTCTTCCGTGCTGAGTGGCAGGAGCGCTCGACCGATCTCATCGGCGGACCCGACAAGACCCGCGAGATCCTCGAGGCGCTGCACACCACGGGCACGGACCGCGGCCACTTCCAGCACGTGAACGCCGCCAAGACATGGCTGGCTCACGTCGAGAAGCTCTCGCCACCTGCCGACCAGGGCGGCCTGGTCAGCCTGTCGACCGAGGAGTTGAAGGCAATGTACGCCGAGCTGCTCGGCGACGAGCTGGCGAAGCGCCGCCATGCCTCGTAACCTCGCCCGCCCGCAGGGCTTCAGCCCCGAACAGCGCGCGCTGCTGCAGGACCTGTCCCGCCGCATCGAGGAGCTGCCCAAGAGCAAGGTTGCGTCAGGCACCCTGCTCGCCCATCCCGTCGGGCTCACCACCACGTTCGCCGACGTCACGGACGACCTGCGCTTCACGTTCCGTCGTGGGCGCGAGTACGCCGTGAAGTTCTTCGCCCGCGCCGTCGACAACGACGTCGGGACGAAGTACCAGCTGTGCGACGGCGGGACGTCGATCAGTGGGATCTGCCACTATTCGCCCACGTCGGGTGGCTTCCAGGCCGTCTATCTGGAGTTCCCCTTCGAGGGCACGGACGTGACGCGCGTCCTGACGGTGCAGGGGGCCACGGATTCGGGAACGGCGGACCTTCACACGAACGGGAGCAACGTCGGCTCCTTCTACGTCGAGGACCTGGGGGCGGCGTGACCGAAGATCTGAGCGCCGTGCGGCTGGAGCTCGAGTGGCGCCGCTGCTTCCCCGACTGGGACTCGACGACGGTCGACGAGAAGGTCGAGGCGTTCGACTACTTCTGCCGCACCTACTGGTGGATCAAGCGCCCGCCCACGGGCAAGGTGCGCATGAATCTCTACGAGGCCCAGCGCGAGACGGTCCGCCTGTGGCTGAAGCACCGCAAGACGGTCACCCTGAAGGCTCGCCAGATCGGCTTCTCCACCCTCATCGCCACCTTCGCCTTCTGGCTGGCGTACGGCTGGGAGAGCCGCGAGATCCTGCTGATCTCGCAGAACCAGGAGAAGTCCCGAAAGCTCCTCGGCCACGCCAAGTACGGCTTCGGCCGCCTGCCTGAGTGGATGGTCCTGCGCGGTCCGTTGAGGATCGCCAACACGCACGAGCGGCAGGAGTTCATCGGCGGATCGATCATCGCGTCTCTGCCGTCCGCCTCGGAGCCTGGTCGTGGCTCCACGGCCTTCGTGGCCGTCGTCGACGAGATCGGCTTCCTGCCCAACTCCACCGAGGCCTACGCCGCCGTCGAGGGTGTGGCCGACGTCGGGGGCTCGCTCATCATGCTCGGTACCGCCAACGGTGAGGGCAACCTCCTGCACCAGCTGTGGCTGGGCGCCACGGGCGTCACCCAGCAGTTCGGCCAGTACAAGCCCAACTTCTGGCCGTGGAACTCCAACGGCCGCTCGCAGGCGTGGTACGACGCCCAGGCGACGGAGCTCCCATCGTGGCAGCTGCACTCGGAGTACCCACGCGACCCAGAGGAGGCCTTCCTCAAGTCGGGCCGCCCACTCTTCGATGTGGACGCCCTGAGGGACCAGGAGATCCTGGAGCCTCGCCTCGGCGAGCTGCTCGAGGGCGAGTTCATCGAGCTGGGCAGTGGACCGCTGCGCGTCTGGTCGGAGCCGAAGAAGGACGTCGTGTACGCGATTGGCGCCGACGTAGCCGAGAACCTGGAGCACGGCGACTTCTCGAGCGCGCACGTCATCGACGTGAAGGCTGGCCGTCTAGTGGCCTGCTACCACGAGCATATCGACGCCGACTTGTTCGGCGAGTTCCTGGTGGAGCTGGCCAGGTTCTACAACAAGGCCCTGCTCGGGATCGAGCGGAACTCGATCGGCCAGGCCACGATCCTGGCCGCCAAGCGGCTGAAGTACCCACACCTCTACCGCCAGCACGACATCGCTCAGCGCAAGGAGCCGAAGACGGAGCTGGTTGGCTGGCTCACCACGGTGAAGTCGAAGGGCGTCGCCATCGTCGAGCTGGCCCGCGCCCTGCGTGGCCACCTGGACGACAACGGCGTCCGCATCGAGCACCTGCGGGTCCCTGACGGTCCGACGATCCAGGAGCTGAAGACGTTCGTCTCGGACGGCAAGGGGAAGATGCACGGATCGCCTCACGACGACCGCGTCATGTCGCTGGCCATCGCCCAGCAGATGACGAAGTACGCCTACCTGCCGCAGTATCGGACGATGGACAAGCCCCCGCCAGGGACGATGGGCCACATGATGGCCTTCATCTACGCCGATGACGCCAAGAAGACGCCCGTCATCCTCGGCCATACAGCGGTCCGTCCCAAGAACGTCGCCTGATTGGTGGACGATTCACCCCAGTAGATGATGGATACCTTCGTCTGCTCGTCCTGCGGCAAGCTCAAGGTTGAGAGGCCCCGCGCGAGCGGCGAGTGCTTCAGCTGCCACGTCCGCGGCGTGGGCTTCAACTTCGTCGGCGGCGGCGGCCGCGGCCGCAAGGTCTGGAACGACGCAACGATCCCCGAGCGCGTGCGTCAGGAGATCGGCGGGCGCAGCAAGGACGAGGTCGAGTACGCAGGTCGGGCGGTTCTCCGCTGATGGCCCCCACGCCCCACAAGGAGACGCTCGCCTACTACGTCGGCGAGCTGAAGCGCTCGAAGCACTGGCGCGAGCATGATGGCTACGACGACCTCTGGCGCCGCATGATCGACCTGTACCGCGGCAAGCAGTACACGGACGTGCTGGCCGAGGACCGTCTGGTCATCAACATGGCGTTCTCGATCAAGAACGTCATCTCGCCCGCCGTGTCGATCAGCGACCCCAAGTTCACGATCGAGGCGCGGAAGCCCGAGATGGCGCCGCACGCCATCGTCGCCGAAGAGGCCCTGAACGCGGCGTGGCGGGTGAACAAGTACCAGGACGACTTCCAGCTCACCGTCGACGACTTCCTCATCTCGGGCCACGGCTGGATGAAGACCGCCTACAAGTTCGTGCGCGAGGAGGCGGCCCTGCCGCTGGAGGCGGCGAAGAAGGACGGCGAAGAGGTCGGCATCGACGACCGCGAGCCGATCCCTGGCAACGTCGAGTCGGAATCCAAGGTCCTGGAGGACCGCCCGTACTCGGAGCGCGTGTCGATCTTCGACATCTTCGTCGACCCTGACGCTCGCTCGATGCGGGACATCCGCTGGATCGCTCAGAGGGTTGCGCGGTCGGTCGCCGACATCAAGGTGGACAAGCGCTACACAGGCACGCTCGCAGGCGGCGGCCTGGCGCGCAACAAGGTGACGCCCGAGCGCTCCTTCCGCTATGACAACGAGACCGCCGACAGCGGGCGCGGCGAGGTCACGGGACCGAGCAGGGACAAGGGCTTCGTCGACGTCTTCGAGTTCTACGACGTGAAGCGCAACACGATGTGCGTGTTCATCGAGACCCAGCCCGACGGCTTCCTGATTCCACCGCAGCCGATCCCGTACAAGAAGGGCCACCCCTTCGAGATGTTGCGGAACTACGACATCCCCGACATGTTCTACCCGATGGGTGAGCTCGAGGCCGTCGAGCTGCTGCAGTACGAGCTGAACGCCGTTCGTACGGCCATGCACAACCACCGCAAGCGGTACGCGCGCAAGTACCTGATCGCCGAGGATGCCTTCGACGCCGACGGCCTGGCTGCCCTCGAGAACGACGAGGACAACACCCTGGTGACGGTGAAGTCGGGCGCCGACCCCGAGAGCGCCATCAAGCCGATGCCCGCCATCATCAACCCGCCCGACTACTACAACCTGTCCGAGCTGATCGCCGACAACATCGACACGGTCTCGGGCACGTCGGACTACATGCGTGGCGACGCCCCCAACCTGCGCCGCACGGCCACCGAGGCCGCCATGATCCAGGACAGCCAGCAGGCGCGCGCCGCGTGGAAGCTGCGCCGCATCGAGCTGTACCTCGGTCACCTGGGCGAGCGGGTGCTGTGCCTCATGCAGCAGTTCATGACGGGCGAGGCCATGCTCCGCATCGTCGGCGCAGACGGCATGCCGTTCTGGGTCAACTATGACCGCGACTACATCCAGGGCGACTTCGACTTCTCGGTCGAGGCTGGCTCGACGCAGCCCGTCAACGAGTCGTTCCGCCGCCAGTCGGCCGAGCAGCTGATGCAGGCGATGATGCCGTTCATCGAGGGTGGCATCTGCAACCCGCAGGCCGTGATGCGTCACGTGCTGGTGAACGGGTTCGGCATCAAGAACCCCGCCGAGTTCATGCAGGTGACGCCGCCGACGGCGCCAGGAGCGCCGCCAGGCGAGGAGCCGCCGCCTGAGGGCATGCCGCCCCAGGGCGCGCCTCTGCAGCAGCAGCCGCTGGGCATCCCGTTCCCAGGTGAGCCACCCGTCGCAGCATGAACAAGAAGAAGCTGAAGAAGCTGAAGAAGCTCGCCCGACGCATGGCCGCCCTAGAGGCCGCTCGGGAGATCGTGGCCGAGCGCGAGGAGCCGCGCGAGCTGGGCTACGACCCACGTCGCTGTCCGCGCCGTTGGGCCGACGAGGAGGCCGACGACGGCCGCGGGCCAGTCGCTTTCGGGTGACTGTCCCAAGAGCGCCCTCGCGTTTGCGCACAAACCTTCCCTATGGGTGACGGAACAACCTACGGAAGGATTCCCGACCCCCATGAGTGATACCTCACTCGCGGATCTCGACTCGGCGCTTGGTTCAAGCTTCGATGACGGCTCCGCACCAGCGACCGAGGTAAGCGCCCCCGCTGAGAGCGGACAAGGCGAGCCAGAGGTCACCGAGCAGCCCGCACCGAAGAGCTACGTCAACGTTGACGAGCTTGGCGATCACTTCGTCAAGATCACCGTCGACGGCGTCGAGCACGAGGTTCCGCTGAAGCAGGCGATCAGCCAGCAGATGATGCACGCTGATTACACCCGCAAGACACAGAGCGTTGCAGAGCAGCGTGAGGCGAACGCCGAGGCGGTCGCCCTACGTGAGGCCTGGGAGGCGAACCCTCTCGGGACTCTCGCTTGGCTCCAGTCGCAGCTCGTCCAGCAGGACGGGTACGGCGTGCAGGAGCCCGAGGTCGAGTATGCCTCCGACGAGGAGCGCATTCTGGCCCAGACGCAGCGCCTGGTTGACGAGCAGGTGGCCCCCCTTCGCGAGGACTTCGGCCGCCGCGTGATGGCGAACACGGTTCGTGGACTGCAGCAGAAGTACGGCGAAGACTTCGACGTAGTCGAGGTGGCTGAGCGCATGAAGCAAACGGGTCTCACCGACCCGTCCGCAATGGAGACCGTCTACAAGGTCCTCGAAGGTGAGAAGGCCCTCGGCCGCAAGAAGGCCGAGCGGGATGTCACGCAGCAGCGTGCCACCCAGGAGGCCGCCGTCACCGCTTCGAAGGCCCAGGTGGTTGACCACGGAGCTTCGAGCGCCATCCCAGGAGCCGCTCCTGCGCCCGAGCCCCAGAGTTTCCGCGAGATCGCTCGCCAGGCGCTGAGGGACAACGGGTTCTCGTAAACCTCCCCTCTCCCTGAAAGGTCCATCCTTCCGTGCCAAACCCGAACTATGACGCGATGCTGGCGACCACGTTCGCCAAGCATCAGACGAAGCTGGTCGACAACATCTTCCGCTCGACCGTCCTTCTGTGGCTCCTGACCACGAAGAACGAGGTGCGCAAGTACAGCGGCGGCCACAAGATCGTCATCCCAACGATGTACGCCGCAGGCCAGTCGGCCTCGTACGGCGAGTGGGACGCCCTCACGCTGACGCCCCAGACGGGCATCTCGGCCGCTGAGGTCCCCTGGAAGCAGCTCTACGCCTCGATCGTGATCTCGGGCCTCGAGGAGGCCAAGAACAACGGCGAGGAGGCCATCATCGACCTCCTCCAGGCGAAGACGATGCAGGCCGAGAAGACGCTGAAGAAGAACCTGAACCTGATGCTGTACGGCGACGGTACGGGCAACGGCGGCAAGGACTTCCATGGCCTGGGCATCTGGGTCGACTCGCTGGGCACGATCGGCAACATCAACCGCGCCACGGGTGGCAACGAGTACTGGCGCTCGACCGAGACCGCCCACGCTGGCGTGATCACGGGCGACGTCCTGCGCGCGGCCTTCCGCAACCACGTGAACACGGTGTCGGACGGCGCGGACTCGACGGACGCCATCCTGACGACGCAGACGCTCTGGGAGGCCTACGAGGCGGCCCAGGTTCCGCAGGCCCGCTACTCGGACGTGAAGTCGGTTGACGCTGGCTTCAACAACATCCTGATGGGCGGCGTCCCGATCTACTGGGATCGTGACTGCCCTGCCGCAACGGTGTTCGGCCTCAACTTCGAGTACCTGTACCTGGTCGGTCACACGGACCGCTGGTTCAAGCAGTCGAAGTTCAGCGAGGGCCTCTCGTCGGCGGGTGGAACGGGTGTCGGAAGCGTCGTGGACGCCCGCTACGCCTACATCACGTCGTACGGCAATATGGCCTGCTCGGCCCCACTCCGTCAGTTCAAGATGACGTCGGTCGACGGCACGTGATCCAACCCTGACCTTGTGTCAGGCCACACAATGGAGCAGCCCCTGGGATCCGTCCCAGGGGCTCTCCCGTTTCAGAGGACAGTTTCACCCGATAGGTGATGGGTGCAGATGTTCAGACTCGGGCTTCCTACGGTCAGCGAAGCGAAGGCGCTTCCTCGATGGAAGCTCTCTTTGGATCGGATTCCGATCAACGCTGGCGGAGGACCTGGCGCTGCTCCTGCGCCCCCTGGAGGGGCGCCCTACGACGACGGTCGTGGTGGCCTCTGCGGGGGGAACGACAACACCTGCCTGGCCCACAGGGTCAAGGGCGAGGACTTCTGCATTGGGCACCTGCGCAGCGAGGCCAAGAAGGCAGCGGCTGAATGAGCCTGACCAAGACACAGCTGCGCGACTTCGTGCGCAGCCAGCTCGACGTTGACGAGGAGGAGCTGCCGAACGATCGGCTGGACCTGTACCTCGCTGACGCCTTCTGGTCGACCGTTGAGGCCGAGCAGCGCTGGCCGATGTACGAGGTCGAGGCACAGATCACCTTCACGGACGGTGTGGCCGCCATGCCCGCCTCCCTCCGCGGCATCGAGACGCTCTACTACAACGACCAGCTGCCGTTCATCGACTACGGAACGGTGGAGCGCGCCTTCGGTGCGCCCGCGCCGTTCGGCATCCCCCGCTTCTTCACGATCCGCAACCAGCAGATCCTGATGTACCCCGCCCAGGAGGGCGGCGTCGAGGCGTTCGCCCAGGGGTGGCGCACCCCTGACGACTTCCTGCTGGCGACGGCGGGCGACGCGCCCGACTGCGACGAGCGCCTCCACTACGCGCTCATCTACTTTGCCTGCTCCATCGCCCAGGCGGCCAACGAGGACGAGGTTCTGCGTGGCCTCTACTACAGCCAGTGGGAGGCGGCCGTTGAGCGCGCGCGCAGGGACATCATGCGTCCGCATCCTGCCCGCTCGAGGATCCTGAACGGTGGCGTTGGGAAGGCGGTCAACCGCACGTCGTACTGGTGGGCCTAATGGCGGGGAACCGTCTCCGCCCTCTTAACGTCCGCCTGTTCACTGGCGGCATCAACCTGAGGACCGACGCCTTCGACCTGGCGGAGAACGAGGTGCAGCTGTGCCTCAACGTCGAGCTCGACCCACGTGGCGGGTTCTACGCTCGCAAGGGCTGGCAGCGCTGGAACAGCGCCGACATCAACACGACGCTGGCGCCAACGTGGAACCCACGGGCGATGCATGCGCAGACGCTCGGGGGAACCGAGGTTGTCTTCGTGGCGAACGCGGCGTCGTATGCGGGAGGCGGTGCGAACAAGGGGTCGGTGCTGTATTCAACGGCTGGCACCTTCGTGCTGCTGCTGGTAGGCAGCAACCCGCTGGTGGCCGACGCCACCCCACACATCGCTGACTTCGCTCCGTGGAAGGACCTGGTCTACATCGCCTGCGGCAGCGGCGAGCAGGCCGCCAAGTGGGCTGGCCCTGGCGGCGGGTCGATTGCGACCCTGCTGACGGCCTCGGCCGCCGCGAACTTCGTCGATGACTACACGGCGCCGAGCGGGGCCTGCTTCCCGAAGTGCGAGCTGGCCACGCCGCACCTGGACCGCATGGTGGTGGCCTACACGAACGAGGACTCGACGGCGCACCCGAACCGCGTCCGCTTCTCGCACCCAAACAACGCCGAGAACTGGGCGTCCACCGACTACATCGACATCAGCGCAGGCGGCGAGAAGATCACCGCCTTGCTCTCGTTTGGGGACCACCTGCTCGTCTTCAAGACGAACTCAGTGTGGGCGATCCACGGCTACGACGCCGAGTCGTTCCAGATGGTGCAGGTCACCGAGAAGGTGGGGGCGCTCCACCGTCAGGCGGTCGCCAAGGCGGAGAACAGCGTCTACTTTCTGTCGTGGCCGCACGGCGTGTACGAGTACGACGGCGACGGCGTGTTCGAGGTGTCGGAGCAGCTGCGCCCAGGCATCCGCTCCCCCAACTTCAACTCGGAGGCGCTCGAGAGCATCTGGCTGAACTACGTTGACCAGCGGCTGTGGGTGGCAGTGCCGTTCTCGACGACGGCGACGCCGTCCGACGCAGCGACAAACCTAATCCTCGATCGGTCGCTGTCGTCTCGCGGGTCGTGGATGGCGTACCGAGGCGCCGACGACGCCGCCCTCGGACCCATGGTCGAGGCGGTGCAGAGCGACGTCGTCTACGGCGCATGCCGCGCGACGCGGAGCGTGGCCAGGGTCGAGCAGCTCGACGACCCGAAGGACAACCTCAACGGTACGGAGACGCCCTTCAGCACCTACCTGATCACGAGGTGGTTCGACGCTGGGTGGCCCACGCTCAAGAAGAGCTGGAAGCGACCTGAGTTCCTCCTGCAGGACTCGAACGAGCGGGTCGACCTGAGGGTTGACGCCTACCGCGACTACAACGAAGCGTCGCCGCACCGCTCGCTGATCGTGACGATCCCCGAGTCGCTGGGCGGCGCCAAGTACGACGACGGATCCACCTACGACTCGGGCATCCGCTACGGCGGTACAGCGGAGGGCTCGAAGCTCGTGCGGGGCTCCTCGTTCGGTCTGGCCCGTTCCATCCGTCTCCGCTTTATTGGACCCCCTGGCGTCCGCTGGGGTGTCGACGCCTTCGTCCTCAAGCATCTGAACAAGAGGTTCAAGTGACACCAGAACTACTGCTGGCGCTGTCGACGCTGATCGCCGCCCTCTCGTCGGCCGTGGTTGCCGTCATCACGGTACTGCGTGTGGGCGCAGTCAAGAACGAGGTGAAGACGATGAACGAGCTGACTCTCGGGCAGCTCGGTGAGGCGACCGAGACCCGCCGCATCGATGAGATCCCCGCAGACGAGCGCACCGCCAGGGAGTCGCGTCACGTTGCGATGACCAAGGACGACGTGCCGAGGCCCCCACCCGACAGCGGTCGCGCCCGTCCTTAGACAATCCTGACCTTGTGTCAGTCCAGTACCCCAAGAGGTTCCGATGCCCCTGAACATCCCCAACGACATCGTCGCCGACGCCGACGTCGACGCCGCCCCGCTCCAGGCGAACTTCAACGCGATCGAGTCGCACGTCAACACCGAGGTGATCGCTCGCAACGGCAGCGTTGCCATGACGGCTGGCCTGTCGCTGACCGCACCCACGGCTGACGCCCACGCCGTGCGTCGCACGGACCTATGGAAGCGCGCAGGCGAGGCCGCCTACGACGAGACGGGCAACGGCACACAGAACAACTTCAACGTTTCGACTGGCCTGGGCCGTCAGGTGACCGACATCTCCGCACCGTTCACCGCTGATGCGACCGTGAAGTACAAGGTGACGTTCTGCATCCCGTGGCTGGAGCTGGTGTCTGGTGCTGGCTGGGCTCGGGTCGCTGTTTCAAAGGACGGCGGGGCGACGGCGCTGGCGGAGGTGGGTCGATACTTCCACGCGGACAGCAACACGGACCCTGTCTATGTGATTCGCAGGCTCGCTGCGGGAGTTCTGAGTGGGGCGACAACGCTCACGGCGTGGGTCAAGTCAGATACAGGGCAGACTCTGCAGCTCATCGCTGATGTGCCAGCGCAGCGACCCTACATCCTCGTTGAGCCGCTGGGTGTCTGATGCCTGTTGACACCTCCGCCTTCGAGCGCCAGCGCCGCGCCCTCACCGACGACTACGCGGCCAAGCGTGCCTCCAACACCTTCGGTCGCTTCGTCTCGCAGCAGGGCTTCCAGCGCAATCAGGGCACGAACCAGCGCAACTTCCAGCGCGGCTACGGCGGCATGGCGGGCGGCTGGGGCCGCCGCGGCATGACGGGCGGGAAGGTCCAGAGCGGCTTCTGGCGCAAGGCCCTCGACGACTACGTGGGCGACTACACCCGCAACCAGGGCTACGCCCAGCAGGACTACGACACGCAGGTGAACCAGTTCAACAACACGGACGCACAGCTGGATGCGTCCTACCAGCGTTCTCTGGCTGACATCGAGGCCGAGAAGGCACAGCTCATCGCCAACACAGCGCTGAACATCCAGGCGCTCAAGACCAGCTTCTAGTGAGGTAGCCATGGCAGGATTCTCGTCCCCGTACGCACCCAAGCCCAAGGCCAAGCCCAAGGCTAAGCCCAAGAACGCCCTCAGCAGCCAGCTGCCCAGCGGCAAGCCGCGCCCGCCGAAGCCGACGCAGGCTCAGCTCAACGCCCCCAACCGCATCATCTACTCCAGTGATCCCGACTGGAAGCAGATCACGGACGTCCATAGGGCCAACCCAGGCACGAGCTTCCTCGCGGCGGCCGACTACGTCCGCGGTGGGGGCGGCGGATCGAGCGGTGGATCTTCGGGTGGTGGCCGCAGTGGCGGCGGTGGTGGTTCCTCGAGCGGAGGAGGCGGCCGCAGCTACGGTGGCGGTGGCTATGGCGGAGGCCGCAGCGGCGGCGGCGGCGGTGGAGGCGGAGGCGGCGGCGGCGGAGGCGCCGATGCCAAGGCCAGCGCGATGAAGCAGGTCGGGTTCATCATGGACCTGCTGAAGACGACGGCCTTCAAGCCGAAGCCGAACGACGCCCTGCGCGAGCGCGTGCGGGGCGCGCACAACACGGACCACTGGGCCGCATGGGACACATACCGCCAGGCGTACGACAACGCCAAGGCGATGAAGAACCAGTACGCAGGTCGGGCTGGCACGACGACGCAGCGAGCAGCCGACCCAGGCCTCATGGCTCTCCTGCAGTCGCAGGGCGGGAACCAGGCCGCCTATCAGCAGCAGATCGGCCAGAGCAACGCCGAGGGCCAGAACATGGCCGACAACTGGTCGAACCTCTACCGCACGCTGCAGAGCGCCGAGGACTCGTCGATCCAGTCGCGTGCGTCGCAGCTGGAGCAGGCTCGCATTTTCAACGAGCGCGAGATGGCGGCCGTTCGGGACGCCATGCTCTTCCAGGTCGACCAGCAGGACGAGGCGGAGCGACGCGCCAAGGAGGCGCAGGCTCTCGAGCTCATCGCCACGATCCCAGGGCTCCTGGGTCCTGTCGGCCTCGACATGCCAAAGGCGTCGGAGTTCGGTCTCGAGTACGCCGATCCCGCAGCCGTGATCCAGGCGCTCGCAGGCGGTGCAGCCCCAGCGCCAGCGCCCGCGCTTAACAAGCGCCTGACCAGGAGGACCTGATCGATGACCGACTACTACGACCCATACGGATTCGAGGAGTACGAGGAGGAGGACCCCTACCTCGACCCCCAGCTGATCAGCATGCTCCTCGGCGGTGGGCTGCCTAGTGGCATCTCGACCCGCGTCAGCGACATGGGCACGCCGCTGCCGTACGACATCTCGACGTACGCCAAGCAGAACAACGCCTTCCAGGACGACCTGGACATCATGTTCGACCCGAAGTTCGCCGCTCTGACGTCGATGCTGACGGGTGCGCCCACGCAGGACTACATGCAGTTCGTCCCTGGCGCCACGGGCAAGCAGGATCCCGAGCCCGTTGCGTGGACGCCAACCCTGGACGCCCTGTTCGCTGGCGACCCTAACGAGCAGTCGATCGCAACGAACCTGCAGTCGGGCATGTCGCCGTCGAGCATCAACGCCGCCATCCGCCAGCTCGCTGCGGAGGGCACGATCGATGAGGACCAGCAGGCCGACCTAATCCAGATGGCTTCGGCTGGCTGGAAGGAGCTGTCGGACTCTGGGCGTGCGCAGGCCGAGTGGGCGGGCAAGCCGCCAGCGCAGTCGCCGCTGCAGATGGCATACGCCAAGGCAGGCATCCCCGACCCGACCGAGATGTACAACGAGGACACGGTCCCCCTGAACGGGCTGCAGACCCGCTCGCCAATCCTGGACTCCCTCGTGAACACCAGGCGGACGGAGGCCCGCACGGGCGATCGGGAGTACGCCCGCATGAACGCTCGCCCCGAGAACCAGACGGGCATGCTCTCGCGCGTCCTGGCTGGCCGCGGCGGCCCGCGGGCTGGCGCCCAGGCAGCCAACGGTCTACCTCGCGCAACGGTCGGCGAGGTGCTCGTCAACAAGGATCGGTACCGCAAGAACACAAGGCCGAGCCCTGGTGCGGCCCAGCGCGAGAGCAGGGAGCGCCAGGCCCGCAACGCCAGGCGTACTCCTGCCGCCCAGAAGCGCTACACGACGCAGTACCACGCCAACACGGCGAAGCGGAACGCTGACACGAGGGACCGCGACGTGAGGAAGATCGCCGCCCAGCAGGCGACGGCCCAGGGCCGTAGCCCTGCGTCCGACGCCATCAGGTACAAGCTCGAGGCACTGCGAGCCCTGCGGGGCTACTGATGGTCGACCCCCGCCTAGCGGCGGCACGTCGCGCCATCGCCGAGCAGCAGCGCCAGCGCGCCCTGGCGGCGCGTGGCCAGGCCCAGCGCGGTCGCTCTTCGGTCGTGCGCGGCCCCGTGCAGGGGCTGCGGCAGGGCCGCGCCCAGGCGCAGCAGCAGCAGCGCCAGCAGCGCGTTCAGCAGGAGTCGGGTGGCGATCCCATCCGCGCCGCCCTCTCCCGCAAGGAGCAGGGCCGCGTGCAGAAGGCGAACGAGCCCGACGGCTTCTCGGGGATGTTCGGGCGCGTCCTGGGCAACCCTGTCGCTCAGGCGCTCCTCGCCCCGCTCCAGGTCCTGGACACGGGACGGCGTGCCGCGGTCGGTGGGCTGTTCGAGCTCGACGACCTCATCGAGGGCAACGACGACGCCTCGTTCGGTGACTGGTGGGACGCTGTCACGAACAAGACGCCCGTCGGCGTCGGCGACCGCGTCGACACGGGAAACGAGTGGGTGGACCGCGCCCTCGGCTTCGCGGGCGACGTCGCCCTCGACCCGCTCACCTACGTGACGGCTGGAGCGAACGTGGCCGCCCGCTCGATCGGTTCGGGTGGACGCGCAGCGCTGGCTACGAGGGTGGCGCAGCGTGGCGCCACCGAGTTCGGTGAGGAGGCGGCCGAGCAGCTAGCTCAGCGCGCTGGTCGCCTGGGTGTCGCTGGGCTGTCGAAGGCCGAGCGCGAGGCGCTGCAGCTGCCCCGTGCTGGCCTGCGCACGATCGGTGGTGCGAGGATCCCTGGCACGGCTGGAGTCGACAACGCCATGTCGCTCGGGTTCGCCAAGGCCCGCGGCACTCTGAGCGACTCGGCTCTGGGCCGCGGCGCTCGCTATCTGGGTGGTGGCCGCAACCCCGCCGTCCGCGACGCCGTGGGCTCGCTGCAGACGGGTAAGGGCCTGTCGGCCCTCGACGCCCAGAACGTGTTCCGTGGCGTGCAGGCCGAGCAGGCCATGAAGCGTGGGTTCCTCGGTCGGCACACCCGCCCGATCCAGGACCTCAAGCACCGCTACCGCGGCAAGAGCGAGGTGCTCGACGCCATCGAGCGTGGCGCCTTCACGCCCGAGACGGCCGAGCTCCAGAGCGCCCTCAAGGCGATGCGCGCCGACGCCGTGCGCATGGGCGTCAACGTGGGTGACGAGGGGCCGACCTACGTGCCCCGCATCCAGACCCGCCCGCTCAAGGACTTCCTGGGCCGCGCCGAGCACAACTTCTTCAAGAAGAACGCTGGCTCGGCCAGCGGTCGCCTGGCTGAGCGCGTGTGGCGCCCTGGCACGTACCGCGTGAACGGGAAGACCGTCACGTTCGAGACGGCGACCCGCGCCGAGATCGCTGACGTCCTGTCGGAGAACTTCCCCGAGCTGCGGGGCAAGAAGCTGTTCGAGGACGATCCCGCCTTCATCCTGTCGAACTACGCCGAGTCTCTGGCTGCCGACGTCGGACGTGTGGGCGCACTGAAGGAGCTCCAGGGCGGAGGCGCCCCCGCCGTGTTCGCCCAGGGTGACCCGCGGGCCTACGATGAGGTTGTGTCGGGAGCGACGGCCACGCCGCCCGATCCCGCCGTTGTTGGTCCCGCTCAGGCCGCCTACCGCCAGGCGCAGGGGGCCTACTGGACGAACGCCACACGCGCTCAGCAAGAGGGGGCTACACTAGCCTCAGTAATTCCTGGAGGCCCGCAAATGGCCGAGGGGCGTCCACGTACCGTCGATGCCATGCAGGGCCGTCTGAACGAAGAGGACGCTGCGCTACGCTCGGCCATCGAGGCCCTGCCTCAGGACGCTGACGGCATGGCCGCTCGAGAGCTCTACTCCGAGTACGAGGCTGGGCTGGCCAGCCTGCCCGCCGAGGCGCAGACGGTGGCCGCTACCCGCCAGTTCCTGAAGGACGCCAAGCAGGCGAAGGTGACACCGATCGTCCAGATGGAGCTGAAGCGTGGCTTCACCGAGCTGGGCCAGAAGCTGATGGGCGAGGATGTCGCCATCCGCTCGGCGGTGGCCGAGGCCTTCGAGCGGGTGCACGTCGCGGTCGACGACAACATGTTCTGGCGCGCCGTGGATTCGTTCACGTCGGTCTTCAAGACGTACGCCACCATGACCCCTGGCTTCCACCTGCGCAACGGCATGTCGGCCGCCTTCATGAACGTCGTGAACGGCGTGCGTGCGGAGAACATGCTGAACGGCGCCAAGCTGTGGAAGGCGTACCGCCAGGATGCTCAGGGCGACTGGTGGAAGGCGCTGCCCGAGGAGTGGCAGAGCCTGGCACCTGAGGCCGTGCGTGCCGTGCACGCCACGGGTTCGGGTGGGCAGTTCTCGACGGTCGAGCTGGCGCATGACGCCCTACAGGAGCGCGGCCGAGGCCAGCGCTTCGCCGACAGGCTCACGGACTGGAAGCTCCCCCAGACGTCGCGCGCGCTGGGCGAGTGGGTGGAGGGTCCCGCCCGTGTGTCGATGGCCCTCGACGTGCTGCGCAACGGCGGCGACTACAACTCCGCCGTGGCTGCGATCAAGCGGGTCCACTTCGACTACTCAGACGTGTCGGCGATGGACCGCCAGATGAAGCGGCTGATCCCGTTCTGGACGTTCTTCTCCCGCAACCTGCCGCTGCAGGTGCAGTCGATGTGGCTGCAGCCGAAGCGCTACGCCCAGTACAACTCGCTGGTGCGCAACGTGCAGGGCGGAGACGAGGACACGGTTCTCCCTCTGTCTGTCACGGAGGCAGGCGGCTTCGGGCTGAGCGACGACTGGGCGCTGGCGCCCGACCTGCCGCAGACGAGGCTGTTCGCCGAGGCGGAGCGTCTGGGCGACCCCGTGCGCATGCTGGCGAACGCTAATCCACTCGTGAAGGTTCCACTGGAATACTGGACGGGGCAGGACCTGTACAGCGGCTACCAGATGGACGGCTACGAGGAGGCCGACTCCTGGAAGCAGCTGCTCCACATGCTGGGCGCTGGCGAGACGACGCCCGCGGGCGCCGAGGTCATCGACGAGCGCATCCCGAACGCCCTGCTGGATCTCCTGCCGACGCTGTCGCAGGCGAACCGCCTGGGAGGTGTGGGCGACTACTACGACGACCGCCAGATCCAGTCGGTGCTGAACTTCCTGGGTATCCCCGTGCGTCAGCTCACGGACGACGTCAAGCAGCGTGAGCTGGACCGCCGTCGCCGAGCCTCGGACCAGCCGAGCCGCAGCCGCACGGCTGAGCTGCGGCGCCTGGCCGAGTTCGACCGTCGGGGCTGACTGTCCCAGGAACTCGAGCGCTGGAGTGGACGCTCCGACCTATACTATGGACGGGGAGTGCTGCAGCATGTTGATCCGTACAGATCGCGGGTGCTGGGCACAGGTTGGTCTCCAAAACCGACCTTGCGGGGTTCGATCCCTCGACGCGGTGCTTCTCCTCGTGTAGCTCAGTTGGTACGAGCGCCTGGTTGAAACCCAGGAGGACGCAGGTTCGACTCCTGCTGCGGGGGCGGTGTCGGAACCCAAGTAGCGAGGGGCCAGGCTGTGAACCTGAGCGCTAGCGGGGGCAGTACCCGTCCTTCACCCCAGGTCCGTTGGATCAACAGGTAGATCGTCAGGCTCTCAACCTGAAGATTGCGGGTTCGAGTCCCGCACGGATCACTTACATCTGAGTGTGGCGCAGTTTGGCAGCGCGCTCGCCTTGGGAGCGAGAGGCCGCAGGTTCGAATCCTGCCTCTCAGACTGCGGGGAACTAGAGTTGGCTCGGGCCTCATAAGCCTGAAACCGAGGGTGCGACTCCCTCCTCCGCCACCATCTTTGCTGGGTAGTTCAGCGGTAGAACGACGGTCCGTTAAACCGTGCGTCGGGGGTTCGATTCCTCCCCTAGCAGCCATGGTCCTCTAGTCCAATTGGCAGAGGCGCTGGTCTCAGAAACCAGATGTTCTGGGTTCGAACCCCAGGGGGACCACCGAGGGCCGTAGGAGACTGGGATCTCAGCTTGGCTGTAAACCAAGCGCACTACGCTAGTCAGGTTCGATTCCTGGACGTCCCACTTGAGGGTAGTTTAACGGTAGAACACTTGGCTCTGAACCAAGTGGTGTGGGTTCGATCCCTACCCCTCGAGCCACCTTTGGGGTTGGCGATGGCCGCAGGGTTGCCTTGCAAGCTGCTCTTTGTGGGTTCGATTCCCACCTGCTCCACGCACGTGCAGCACGATGGATCGTGCAACTGGCTACGAACCAGCAGGCTGGGAGTTCGAATCTCTCCACGTGTACGGGGATTGCGTGTGGCCCTCGGCCCAAAACGGACGCCGCCGACCACTGGCCAGGTTGACGGAAACAGCGCTCCACCACGAGTAGCTCAGTGGCAGAGCACCTACCTTACAAGTAGTTGTGCGGAGGTTCGAGTCCTCCTTCGTGGACGCAAGACGGCGTAACTCAGTTGGTCAGAGTACCTCCCTGTCACGGAGGAAGCCGAGGGTTCAAGTCCCTTCGTCGTCGCCATAGTGGCGCTCGGAAGAGTCACCGCCTCCTAAGCGGAAAGCTGGGGGTTCGATTCCCTCCGTCACTACTCATGGAAGGTGACCCTGCAGCGGTGCAGGACCCGCTTCGAAAGCGGCTTGGTCGAAAGACAGGGGTTCGACTCCTCCTCCTTCCTCTCACATGGAAGGTGAATCGCGCAGGGCGCGACTCCCGTTGCTAGCGGGCTGGCTCGACAGAGTGAGCTTCGATTGCTCCGCCTTCCTCCACGGGGATGTGGTCCAAAGGCTACGACACCTGGCTTCCAACCAGATGATG
>Ga0193739_1000120_pt1 | contig 20442 bp, 18 predicted proteins | sample L2a2metaG_FD_144926 | JGI IMG/M metagenome (GOLD analysis project Ga0193739, IMG submission 144926) | Soil microbial communities from a riparian zone of the East river system, Colorado, United States - L2a2 | ecosystem: Environmental > Terrestrial > Soil > Riparian zone | place: USA: East River...
TTGACCCGAACCAGGTCGACGCCGACGTCGGGAGCGTCCAGCTCGACACCCAACTCGGCCGATTCCGCCACGTCGGTCATCACCTCGGCAGTGGCGACCAGCGTCTTGCTCGGCACGCAGTCGGTGAGAACCGCCGAGCCGCCGAGCCCGTCCCGCTCGACGACAGTGACCTCGGCGCCGAGCTGCGCGGCGACCAACGCGGCTTCGTAGCCTCCCGGTCCGCCGCCGAGGATTGCGATTCGTGTCACGCGACCCATTGTCCCGCATCGGCGCCGGCGCGCTCCGCGCTATCGTCGCGCGGGTGATCGAGGAACCGACGGCGGCAGCTCGCGCAGCCGCCACCCGGATCGCCGACCTCACCGGTGCGGAGCGCCATGACGTCGCTCTGGTGCTGGGCTCGGGCTGGGCGGGGGCGCTGGAGCTCCTGGGCCAGACCGTGGCCGAGGTTCCGCAGAGCGAGGTACCCGGGTTCCCGCCGCCGGCGGTCGCGGGACACGTCGGCGTGATCCGCTCGATCCGGATCGGCACGACCGATCGGCGGGCGCTGTTCATCGGTTCCCGCACGCACCTCTACGAGGGAAAGGGCGTCCGCCAGGTCGTCCACGGTGTCCGGACGGCTGCCGCTGCTGGCTGCCGGGCCATCGTGCTGACCAACGGCTGCGGCGGCCTGCACGCGGAGTGGGGCCCCGGCACCCCGGTCCTGATCAGCGACCAGATCAACCTCACCGCGACCTCCCCGCTGGAAGGCGCCACCTTCGTCGACCTCACCGACCTCTACGCCGCGCGGCTTCGCGAGATCGCCCGGCAGGTCGACCCGTCGCTGGCCGAGGGCGTCTATGTCCAGTTCCCCGGCCCTCAGTACGAAACGCCCGCCGAGGTTCAAATGGCCAAGCGCCTCGGCGGCGACCTGGTCGGCATGTCGACCACCCTCGAGGCGATTGCCGCCCGCGAGGCCGGCATGGAGGTGCTCGGCATCTCGCTGGTCACGAACCTCGCCGCCGGGATCGGCGCGGAGCCGTTGAACCACGCCGAGGTGGTCGAGGCAGGACGGACCGCGGCGCCGCGGATCGGGCGCCTGCTGGCCGACGTCGTGGAGAGGATCTGACCCATGCTGGGCGAGGCGCGACGCTGGCTGGCCGAGGATCCTGACCCTGACACCCGCGCCGAGCTCGCCGGCCTGCTCGAGCGCGCGGAGTCCTCCGACGAGGCGGCCCTGGCCGACCTCGAGGACCGATTCTCGGGCAAGCTGGAGTTCGGCACAGCCGGCTTGCGCGGCACCCTCGGCGCCGGGCCGAACCGGATGAACCGGGCGGTCGTCATCCGCGCGGCCGCCGGGCTGGCGGCGTACGTGCGAGCGCACGGCGGGTCGAGCGTGGTGGTCGGGTACGACGCGCGGCACAAGTCCGAACAGTTCGCCCGTGACACCTGCGCGGTGATGGTCGGCGCCGGACTGCGCGCCATGGTGCTGCCGCGCCCGCTGCCGACCCCGGTGCTGGCGTTTGCGATCCGCCATCTGGGGGTCGACGCAGGCGTCATGGTCACCGCCTCGCACAACCCACCGCAGGACAACGGCTACAAGGTCTACCTGGGCGACGGGGCACAGATCGTGCCTCCCACCGACGCGGAGATCTCCGCCGCGATCGACGCCGTGGGTGCGCTGGACGCCGTGCCGCGGGCGGACGCGGGCTGGCAGACCCTCGACGAGGCCGTGCTCGACGCGTACGTCGCCAGGGTCGCCACCGTCGCCCGGACGGACGGCGCACGTGACGTCGCGACCGTCTACACACCGCTGCACGGCGTCGGGGGCGAGGTGATGCGCCGCGTTCTCGAGGCGACGGGCTTCCCCCAACCCGCGGCAGTCGAGCAACAGGCGTACCCCGATCCCGACTTCCCGACGGTCGCGTTCCCCAACCCGGAGGAGCCGGGAGCGATCGACCTTGCGCTCGCGCTGGCCGAACGCGAGGGCGCCGACCTGGTGATCGCGAACGACCCCGACGCCGACCGCTGCGCTGTCGCAGCACCGATGCCGGGCGGCTGGCGGATGCTCCGCGGCGACGAGGTCGGTGCGCTGCTGGCGACCTACCTCATCGCCCGTGAACCCGGGCTGACCGGCGTCTTTGCGTGCTCGATCGTCTCCTCCTCCCTGCTGGGCAAGATCGCGGGCCGGCACGGTCTCGGTTACGCCGAGACGCTGACCGGATTCAAGTGGATCGGACGGATCGACGGTCTGCGCTTCGGCTACGAGGAGGCGCTCGGCTACTGCGTCGATCCCGAGGCCGTCCGCGACAAGGACGGGCTGTCCGCGGCCGTGCTGATCGCAGAGTTGGCGGCGACGCTGCGGGCCGAGGGCAGGGGCATCAGCGACGCCCTCGACGACATCGCCCGCGGCTACGGCCTGCACGCCACCGACCAGTTGTCGGTCCGCGTGGCCGACCTCGCAGAGATCGATGCGGTCATGGAACGGCTCCGCACGATGCCGCCGTCGACCCTGGGCGGCCGTGCCGTCGAAGAGGTCGAAGACCTCTCGCTGGGTGTCGGCGGCCTTCCCCCGACCGAGGGAATCCGCTACTGGCTGGCCGAGAGTGCTCGCGTCATCGTCCGCCCGAGCGGCACCGAGCCCAAGATCAAGTGCTACCTCGAGGTCGTGATCGAGGCAGCCGACGGCGCGGTCGACGCCGCCCGGACCGTCGCCGCCGGACATCTGGAGGCGATCAAGGCCGACCTGGCGGCCGCGGCCGGCCTCTAATGCGAAGCCGACCCGGTGGCGTGGGTGGCGTAGGAGCGGCGCGCCTTGTCGCGGCTGCCGCATGCCGCCATGCTGCACCAGCGCCGCCGTCCGTTCCTGCTGGTGTCGAGGAAGAGCCATCCGCACGACGGACACTCGCCGATCCGCTCGAGCGGGCCACGGGTCAGCAGGTCAACCGCTGAGGCGGACACCTCACCCAGCAGGGTGGCGAAGGTTCGTGGCCCGGGGTGGCCAAGGTATACACATCGTGTTCGCGCTGGAGGCGACCCCGGGATGCCGCCTGGCGTAGCCGTCCGCGAGCGCGTCGAGGTCGCGCCAGACCGGCTCCTCCATCCGAGCCACGGCCGCGAAGGCGCGGTACACAGGTCAGGTTGACGTCCCTCCAGGCTTGACCAGTGAAGTTCACTTCACCAGTAAGATCATCCGCTTCAGCGCAGGCCAGCTGGGGCCGTGCGTTCCGCGGGCTGTGGGTGGGGACGGCGGCGGCCAACCTCGGCGACGGATCGCGCTGTTCACGCTTCCGCTGCTGGCACTCGCGGTAGGGGCGACGGCCGGTGGAGTGGCCGCGTCACAGCGGCGCTGACGTTGGCGTGGCTCCTGTTCGGCCTGTACGCGGGGTGGCTGGTCGACCGCCTTCCTCGGCGTGCACTGCTGGTGACGGTCAACCTGGTCCGCGCTGGGGTCCTCATCGCGCTCGCCGCCCTATACGCAAACGGCGGCCTTGGCATGGTCACCGTCCTCGTAGCTGCGCTTCTGCTCGGCGTGGCCGAGACGCTCGCCGCCGTCGTGGTGCGACCGCACACGACACCGTCGGCACGGGTGGCTCCCCCGACCGGAGTGGGCGCGGGCCTCCGCCACCTCTGGCGCCAGCCGGTACTGAGCGCGTTGACGCTGTTCACGGCCGCGATGAACGTCGTCTGGGCGGCGTGGACGGCCCTGTTCGTCGTCTATGCCGTCCGGCCGGGGCCGCTGGACCTGACACCGGCGCAGTACGGGTTCTTGCTGACGGCGATGGCGGTCGGCGGCCTACTCGCGTCGACGACGGTCGATGTGCTGCGCCGAGGGTTCGGCGTCGGACCGTTGCTGGTCGCCGACGCGGCCGGAACCGTGCTGCTGGTCGCCCCCGCGGCAGTTGGTGCACCGCTGTGGGCCGTCGCCGCGGGTGCCGTCGTCGCCGGGAGCGGGCCAGCATCTGACGCATCCTCGTCGCGACGATCCGGCAAGACCTGACCCCACCGGATCTGCTCGGCCGCACGTACTCGGCATCCCGGGTCGTGAGCTGGGGGGTCATCCCGGTGGCTGCGGCCCTGTCCGGCGTTGCTGCCGAACTGTGGTGGGTGCCGGCGGTTTTCGGCATCAGCACGGTGCTCGCCGTCGGTGTCCTGGTCGCGTTCGTCGTTCATTCCTTTGGACTGTCGACGCGGTAACGCAGGTGCGTGACGTTCGGTGCGTCGACGACCCGGGTCTTCGTCAGGTGCCAGCCGGTTCCGGACCGGTCGAAGAGTGGCACTCCGTCCCCGAGGATGACCGGGACGACGTGCAGCTGCACCTCATCCACCAGGTGCTCGGCGAGACATTGGCGGGCGATGTCGGCGCCTCCTCCGATCGTTGCGTAGCGATCGCCCGCCGCATCCCGAGCGAGTTCGACGGCGGCCCGCACGCCGTCCGGGACGAAGACGAACTCGACGGTGCTTCTGGATGTAGGCCGCGGTGGTCGGTGCGTCACCACAAAGTGGGGAACCATGTATGGGGTGTCCTCCCAGCCGCCGGCGTCGTCGCCTGTGCCGAAGAAACCCCGCCCGATGATGATCGCCCCCGTTGTGCTGACCAGCTCATCGACGACTGGCCGGCTGACCTCCGACGGGTCGAAGTACCAGTCGTACAGGCCGCCATCCGCGCCGCCGGGTCCGCTGATCAGCCCATCGAGCGAAATCGCCATGTCGAGCAACACCCGGGCCATGGTTGCGCCTCCTTCGATCGCCGATGGGTCGCGGGGAGCGGCCTGCGTTGTCAAGATGTAGACGCCCGGCGGTCACGAGAATCATCGCCAGCATGCCAGCACGACTCCACGGGCCTTGCGTTCGCGGCGTCGGCGGGCGAAGCATGGCGACATGGGTGATCGGACAGGCCCAAGCCCCACAGACGAACGAACCGAACGTGCCCGGAGCGAGTGGGACCAGGCGGCGGCCGGGTACGACCGCGGCGCCTGGATAGAAAGGTTCCTCATCGGCGACACGAGGGCACGGCTGTGCGGCCATGCTCAGGGCCGGACCCTCGAGGTGGCGATCGGCACGGGGCTCAACCTCGGGCTGTACCCCGTGGACGTCGACCTGACCGGCATCGACCTGTCAGGCGGCATGCTCCGGATCGCCAGTGCGCGCGCCGTGGGCGTGCGCCACACAGTGAATCTCGTGCAAGGCGACGGACAACGGCTCCCGTTCGATGAGGCCACCTTCGACACGATCGTCTGCACGCTCGCGCTCTGTGCGGTCCCGGACCAGACCGCCGTCATCGCCGAGATGCACCGGGTCCTGGTGCCCGATGGACAGCTGCTGCTCGTCGACCACATCGAGTACGCCCGGGCGCCCCTGCGTTGGCTCGAGCGGTTCCGCACACGCCGCCGCGCGCCCCGGCGGAGGCCGCTCGACCTGATCGTCGAGCGGGGGTTCCGGATCGCGCGGCACGACCGGTTGGTCCTGGGTTTCGTCGACCGTATCGTCGCCCGGAGAACGGCCTAGACTCTAGGCGTGACCGTGCTCGAAGCGCTCGATGGTGCGCGCTTGTCGGAGATCACCGCGACGGAGACGTCGTTGCGGCGCTTTCTGCACGGACTACCCGGCGTCGACCAGGTCGGTGCCGAGGCCAGGGCGGCGACCCTCGCCACCCGGTCGATAAAGACAACGGCGAAGCAGTGGGCGATCGACCTCGCCATCTCGATGATCGACCTGACCACGCTCGAGGGGCAGGACACCCCAGGCAAGGTCCGAGCCCTGTGCGCGAAGGCGCAGCGTCCCGACCCGTCCGACCCGAGCGTCCCCCACGTCGCGGCCGTCTGCGTCTACCCCGACCTGGTCGCGGTTGCCAAGGAGTCACTGGGCCACAGCGGCATCAAGGTCGCCAGCGTCGCCACGGCGTTCCCCAGCGGACGGTCCAGCCTCGCGGTCAAGCTGCAGGACACCAAAGACGCCGTCGCGGCAGGCGCCGACGAGATCGACATGGTCATCGACCGGGGCGCGTTCCTGGCCGGCCGCTACGGCGAGGTCTTCGACGAGATCGTCGCCGTCAAGCAGGCGAGCGCCGATGCCCACCTCAAGGTGATTCTCGAGACCGGCGAGCTCGCGACCTACGACAACGTGCGGCGTGCGTCCTGGCTGGCGATGCTCGCCGGAGGCGACTTCATCAAGACCAGCACGGGCAAGATCTCGCCCGCTGCCACGCTGCCCGTGACCATGATCATGCTCGAAGCCGTGCGCGACTTCCGCGACGCCACCGGTCGGCAGGTGGGTGTCAAGCCGGCGGGCGGCATCCGCACCACCAAGGACGCCGTCCGCCACCTGGTGATCGTCAACGAGACGGCGGGCGAGGACTGGCTCGACCCGGACTGGTTCCGCATCGGCGCGTCCAGCCTGCTCAACGACCTGCTCATGCAGCGCCAGAAGATGTCCACCGGCCGTTACGCGGGCCCTGACTACTTCACGTTGGACTGAGCCGGGCAGGTCCGCCACCTGCGACGATACCGCGAACCCGCTGTCTGACCTGCACTTTCACCTTTCAACGTTTGTCACAAGCTGACGGCGTTTCTCAGCCCCATGTGCCCTGGATGTGCCCTCGCGGGCCTCCGGGAAGGCCGGGGGTCATTCGTCTAACACGACAGGCGGCCCGACAGGTGTTCGCGCACCTGCCGAGGCCTCGACCGACACCCTGCTTGGAGGGGATCGACCGTGAGCACCATTCCACCACCCGAACCGCGCCATGGCATCGCCGAACTGCTGGGCCTGGTCGGCGCTGTGCGCCAGCTGGCGTTCGACCCCACCCTGCCACCGTCGGAGGCGATGGGCAGAATCCGCGACCTTTCCGCGGCTACGACGATCACGAGGGGGGACCACGTGGTCCGTTCGCCTGACAGGTCGGCTCGCCGTGTGCGAACATCCATCACTTTCTGGCATCGGACGCTGGATGCCAGCCGAGGCACTTCCATGGAGGCAGTTATGCGGGGTCGCCTGATCTTGGCCGGGCCGTTCGCGGTGGCCGTCGTTCTTGCCAGTGCCATCCCAGCGATGGCTGACCATACCCACTTCCGGATCGTGGGTAACGGTGAATGTGTGCTGCTCGCTCCTGACGGCGGTGAGAAGGAGGTGCAGCTTCCGCATGCAGACGACTTCGCCACCAACCGGCAGCACCCCCTGCACGTAAACGTGCATCTCGGTCAACCAGGAGAGGTTGGACAGGTCTACGTGGCTTATGGAGCCGACGGGGTGCTTACCCCCGACGCGCAGGCGCTCTGCGGCGGGACATTCGTCAACCGCTGATCCGCTGCCTGACGTGCCGAAGGTCAGGTGGCGGCCCGCGGTTGGGGATCGTGCGCTCGGACGGGAATACGAACCCGCAGGACCACCTCACCCGGTAACACGTCCGGCCGGCCGATGCCGGTCGTGGTCTGCATCGTGTGGGAGCACGACGGCGAGGAGCACATCGAACCGTGGCGCTGGTCTGGACCGGCCATCACGCCTACATTCGCCTCCCGGACCGCGCTACCGCTTCACCGCCGTTTGGCTGGACGCAGCGGACGTCACCCGGCGCTAGTGGCGGTGTCGACTGTGGTGGTCAGTCTGCAACTCCACGGCGGGATTCCTCGACGAGCACATCCTGCAGATACCGCTCGTCGTCGAGCTCACCCCAGATACGCGCAAGGCGCCCTAGGGGCTACGGCGGGACGTCAGCACCGGGTGAGGTGGCGCGATGGAGTTGTCGGCTCGCAACCAATGGGCTGGAACGGTCAAGCGGTGAAGATGGGCACTGTCATGGCCGAGGTGGTAGTCGATGTCGCAGGCAACGACGTGGTGGCGGCGATTACGGCCGGGTCGGCAGAACGGCTCAGTCTGGCCGCGGGCGACCCGGTCGTCGTACTTGTCAAGGCCACCGAGGTATTGATCGGACGCGAATAGGGCCTCACGGGCCCTATTCGCGTCCGACTTGGTGCCCATTGTGCCCGCGCCGGCTGAGACGAACCTGAGAAGCCAACTCACCCGGCGGGACGCTTCCATCACGGCGCAGCCACGGCAAGGTAAACAGTGCGATGGCGCCGCTAGCTGGCAGGGGGACGTTTGCGGCGCCCAGGTCGCAAATCACCAGCGGGCGCCTAGACGTCCGAGGATTACCGGAGGAAGGTGTGGTGCGGGCGCTTACGGCGGAGGGGGGCTGAGCACTCGCGCCCGCACTGTCGATGGATCACCCGTGCCTCTGCTGGCGCGGGCACACATGACTGAATGGGGGGAACAGATGTTCCGTCGCTTGTTCGCTGCCGTCCTTGCGGCAGGGCTGCTGCTGCTGATCGGGGCACCGGCCTACGCTGCACCACCCGAAACTACGACGAACACAGCCAAAGATCTCGTCGAGACCTTCGTCGATGTGGTTCCCAGCTGCGAGGGGGGACCGCCCTATACCGTCACCACCACCAGCAACCTGGTCGAGCACTCGACCATCTTCGCTGACGGCCGGGAGCACTTCACTTTCACCCAGACCGGCACCGCCGTCGGCGTGCCGTTGGACGACCCGAGTCTGCCGACCTACACCGCCAAGTTCACGGTCTGGGGAGGCTTCAACGCCAACGGCCAGACGGTGAACGGCACCTTCACGTTCAACGTCCATGGGACACTCTCGGACGGTTCGACGTTCAGCAACCACGTGAACGACCACTTCAACGTCCGGCCCGACGGCACGGTCAACGAGTTCTTCCACTGCCACGACTAGTCAGGCAACGAACAGCCCCGCCGGGTCGTCGGGATCGGCGGGGCTGTGCTGTCGACACGTCAGCGCCGCCGTCCCTCTGGATGTATCCGAACATGCGTTCGACACTAGATGGGTGGTTAGGCCGGTGCTCAACATGGATCAGCCGCCGGACATCCCGCAGCGGCCGATGGGCCGAATCCCGGTCGTGGCCCGCCTCGTCCGGGGCAAGGGCACGCTGCGCACCTACGGAGAACAGTTGCGGAAGGCGCTCACATGTGACCCGGCGACGATGATGCAGATCACATCGGCGGCTCAACGTGCACGTGTATCCGCGGATCGGCGACGTGTCCATGGGTGCGCTGGCCAAGCGGCCGTCGCTGATCCAGCAGTGGATCAAGAGCCTCGAGGGCCAACTGTCGGCGTCGACGATCAAGGGGATCACCGGCTGGGTGAGCACGATCTTCAAGGCCGCGATCGACGACGGGATCGTCGCCAGGAACCCGTTCGACGCGGGCTCGGTTCGTCGGCCACGGGTGCAGGCGACCAAGGCCGTGCCTTGGGCTTGGCGCAGGTCGTGGCGATGGCGGCGCAGATGCCGGCGAGTTGCCAGGCGATGGTGTTCCTGGGGGCCGGGTGTGGGCAACGTCAGGGTGAGTTGTTTGGTGTCGGCGTCGACGACGTCGACTTCCCGGGTCGGGTCGTGCATGTGCGGCGTCAGGTGCGGCTCATCGACGGCGTGCAGGTGTTCTCCCTGCCCAAGGGCGGGAAACAGCGGTCTGTTCCGCTTCCGCATTCGGTCGGCCTGCGCCTGTCCGCGCACATCGGCGAACACAGCTCGACTGAGGTAACACTGCCGTGGGGACGGCCTGGGTGGCGCACCGCACACGGCAGCCTTGCTGTTCTCCGACCGTGGGGCGTTCAATCGCAACGACGTCAACCGGATCTGGCGGACCGCCCGAGCCGCGGCCGCCATTGCGGAATCCCGCACTAACGGCATGCACGTGCTCCGCCACACCGCGGCGTCGGCGTGGCTGGCGGCCGGCGTCGACGTCCGCACGGTCGCCGAGTTCCTGGGGCACAGCGACCCGGGGTTCACGCTGCGGACGTACACACACCTGATGCCTGACGCGGCAGACCGGGCCAGGAGGGCGATGGACTCGTTCTTTCGTGGCGAAAGTGCCCTCGTTGTGCCCTCGGTGGGTGCCGGATGACGGTTTACCCTGGTCAAGACGGCACCCACGAGTTCACGTTGGACTGAGGCCCATGGCCACATTCGAGTACGCACCCGCCCCGGAGTCGCGGGCCATCGTCGACATCGCCAGCTCCTACGGGCTGTTCGTCGACGGCGAGTTCATCGACCCGGCCGACGGCACGCCGTTCAAGACCGTCAACCCGGCCACCGAGGAGGTCCTCGCCGAAGTCTCCGCCGCCGGACCCGAGGACGTCGACCGGGCCGTGCGGGCCGCACGTCGTGCCTACACCCGGGTGTGGTCGAAGATGTCCGGGCGCGACCGCGGGAAGTACCTGTTCCGGATCGCGCGCATCATCCAGGAGCGTTCGCGCGAGCTGGCGGTGCTGGAGTCCATCGACAACGGCAAGCCCATCCGCGAGTCCCGTGACGTCGACGTGCCTCTGGTGGCTGCGCATTTCTTCTACTATGCGGGCTGGGCGGACAAGCTGCGATATGCCGGATTCGGGTCCGACCCGAAGCCGCACGGCGTCGCCGGCCAGGTCATCCCGTGGAACTTCCCGTTGCTCATGCTGGCGTGGAAGATCGCTCCTGCGTTGGCCGCCGGCAACACCGTCGTGCTCAAGCCGGCCGAGACCACCCCCCTGACGGCGCTGCTGTTCGCGCAGATCTGCCAGCAGGCCGACCTGCCGCGCGGCGTCGTCAACATCGTCACCGGAGCGGGCGAGACCGGTCGTACGCTCGTCGAGCACCCCGACGTCGACAAGGTCGCGTTCACCGGCTCGACAGAGGTCGGCAAGCAGATCGCCCGCAGCATCGCCGGCACGCCCAAGAAGGTGACGCTCGAGCTCGGCGGCAAGGCCGCCAACATCGTCTTCGACGACGCGCCCCTCGACCAGGCGGTCGAGGGGATCGTCAACGGCATCTTCTTCAACCAAGGCCACGTGTGCTGCGCAGGCTCGCGGCTGCTGGTCCAGGAGTCCGTCGCCGACGACCTGATGGCCCGGCTCAAGCGCAGGCTCCGCACGCTGCGGGTCGGCGACCCGCTGGACAAGAACACCGACATCGGTGCGATCAACTCCGCCGAGCAACTGGCCCGCATCCGCGAGCTGTCCGAGATCGGCGAGGCAGAGGGGGCCGAGCGCTGGTCGCCGCCGTGCGAGCTCCCCGACCGCGGCTACTGGTTCCCGCCGACCGTGTTCACCGGCGTGTCGCAGGCGCACCGGATCGCCCGCGAGGAGATCTTCGGTCCCGTCCTGTCGGTGCTGACGTTCCGCACCCCTGCGGAGGCCGTCGAGAAGGCCAACAACACCCCGTACGGCCTGTCCGCGGGCGTTTGGACCGACAAGGGGTCGCGCATCCTGTGGATGGCCCAGCAACTGCGCGCGGGCGTCGTGTGGGCAAACACGTTCAACCGCTTCGATCCCACATCGCCGTTCGGCGGCTACAAGGAGAGCGGCTACGGCCGCGAGGGCGGCCGGCACGGGCTCGGCGCCTACCTGTCCTCGGACGGTGCGGCATGACCGAGCGGCTGGAGGTCCGGAAGACCTACAAGCTCTACATCGGGGGTGCTTTCCCGCGCTCGGAGAGCGGCCGGTCCTACGAGGTCACCGATGCACGGGGCCGGTTCCTCGCCAACGCCGCGAAGGCCTCGCGGAAGGACGCCCGTGACGCCGTCGTCGCCGCGCGTAAGGCGTACGGCGGCTGGTCCGGGGCCACCGCCTACAACCGGGGCCAGGTGCTCTACCGCGTCGCCGAGGTCATGGAGGGCAGGCGGTCGCAGTTCGTCGACGAGGTGGCAGCCGGCGAGGGCCTGACGCGTCCCCGGGCCGAGAAGGCGGTCGACGGGGCGATCGACCGCTGGGTCTGGTACGCGGGGTGGGCTGACAAGATCGCCCAGGTCACCGGGTCCACCAACCCGGTGGCGGGCCCGTACTTCGACTTCTCGGTGCCGGAGCCCACCGGCGTGGTGGCGGTGCTCGCGCCGCAGTCGTCGTCGCTGCTTGGGTTGATCTCGGTGCTGGCGCCGGTCGTCGTCAGCGGCAACACCGCGGTCGTAGTCGCTTCGGAGGAACGGCCGCTGCCGGCCATCACACTGGGTGAAGCGCTGGCGACCTCCGACGTCCCCGACGGTGTCATCAACCTGCTGACCGGTCGCACGGCCGAGATCGCGCCGTGGCTCGCGTCCCACATGGACGTCAACGCCGTCGATCTGGTCGGTGTGACCGGCGACGACGAGGTCGCTCGCACCCTCGAGGTCGACGCGGCCGAGAACCTCAAACGGGTCGTCCGTCCACCGGCGGCGGAACCGGACTGGACCGCAGAGCCCGGCCTCGACCGGTTGACCGCCTACCTGGAGACCAAGACCGTCTGGCACCCGGTCGGCATCTGATTGCCTGTGCGCGTAGGGGTCTTGATCCTGCCGGAGCACCGGTGGCCCGCAGCTGTCGCGAAGTGGCGGCGCGCCGAAGCGTTGGGCTTCGACCACGCGTGGACCTACGACCACATCGCCTGGCGCGAGCTCAGGGACTCGCCGTGGTTCGCGTCGATCCCGACGCTGACTGCCGCCGCCGTGGCCACGACGACCATCCGGCTGGGGACCCTCGTCGCTTCCCCAAACTTCCGGCATCCGGTGCCCTTCGCCCGTGAGCTCGTCAGCCTCGACGACATCGCTGGCGGACGCCTCACGCTCGGCATCGGATCAGGCGGTCAGGGATGGGACACGACGATGCTGGGCCAAAAGTCTTGGAGCCTAGCCGAGCGAACCGAGCGGTTCGCGGAGTTCGTCGACCTGCTGGACAGGTTGCTGCGCCACCCAGAAACGACCTTCAGCGGCCGATACTGGATCGCCAATGAGGCGAGGACCTATCCAGGGTGCCTACAGGAGCCGCGGATTCCCTTCGCGATCGCAGCGACGGGTTCGCGATCCATGCGAGTCGCCGCCAAGCATGCGGCGGTCTGGGTGACGAACGGCGACCGCTCCCACACCGGTCCTCCGCTCGGTCCTGAACAGGGTGCTGTGGTCGTCGCTCGGCAGCTGGCGTTGTTCGAGGAAATCTGCGAGACCGAGGGCCGCGATCCAGCGACGGTCCACCGCCTTGTGCTCACGGGGCCGAGACTGGATGCCGGACTCCAGACAGCGGAGGCGTTCGACGAGGTCAAGGAGGCCTACGCAGCCGTGGGCGTGACTGATCTCGTCGTTCCCTGGCCACGTCCGAACGAGCCCTACGCCGGAGACGAGTCCATCCTCGAGCACATCACCGGCTGAGCCAGACACCGGTGCGCGGAGAGGTCAGCCGCAGTGGATACGGCTGAGAGACCGCGAGACCCAGTCGACCCACCCACTGACGTCGATACATCTGTTCGTCATGTTGACACCCGCCGGTGTGTACACCGGACCCGCGTAGTACCGGTACTGGCCTCCGTCGCATCCGGTGCTCGATGGACAGCTCGGCCAGGCCGAACCGCTCGGACGGATTCGCGCTTCCGTGTAGGTGCGCACGCCGTATGTGGGACCGGCATGGTTGGTCACCAGGCAGTTCCGCTTTGCGCTCCACGACCAGTACACATCGAGGTAGCCGATGGTGACCGAGCTCTTGATCGGGTAGTGGCCGATGTGGGTGTACGAGGAGCCGCACGGTCCGCCAGCCAGTTGCGTGAGCGCCCCAAACGGCAGCGCGGAGTCACCGCCCGCGTCCGCCGGCAGAGCGAGCCCCATGGCGAGGGCGAGCGTGGTGGCCAGGACAGCGAGGAAACGTCTCATCCGCCTCAGCCCTTCTCGCGCCGTTGACCGCACGTGAACAACCCTGTCAAACCGGGCTCGTCGCCACAAGGCCGTACGCTCAATACATGCCTCCGCGGCACCGCCCGCCAGCTCAGGTGTGGCGGTTCGCGGCGATCGCTGTCATGGCGGTCTTGGGCACGACGGCCTGTGGTGCGTCGGCCGAACCGCGGGCGGAACCCGAGACCGACGGCGCTCCGACATCGTCGCCCGCCACGACGGCGCTCAGCCCGACCCCTACGCCCGAGCCGAAACAGGCGCCGGGTCCGATCACCATCGCGTTCGCCGGTGACGTCCATTTCGAGAGCCAGCTTCGTCCGCGCCTCGACGATCCGGCGACGGCGTTGGCGCCGATCGCGCCGCAGCTGTCCGCGGCCGACCTGACCGTCGTCAACCTCGAGACGTCGATCGGGACCAGCGGGACGCGGGAGCCCAAGCGCTTCACCTTTCAGGCGCCGCCGCAGGCACTCGACGCGCTCGCGGCTGCGGGTGTCGACGTCGTCACGATGGCCAACAATCACGGGATGGACTTCGGCACCGGCGGGCTTGCCGACACTCTCGCTGCAATCCCCCGGGCGCCGTTGTCAGTTGTCGGCATCGGCGCCGATGCGGGCGCGGCCTTCGCGCCTGCGCTGCGCGAAGTGAACGGCACCACGGTCGCGGTGATCGGCGCGTCCAGCGCCGACGACCCCACGGCCGACCCCACCGCGCAGTGGGCCGCAGAGGACTCCACCCCCGGTATCGCGGTGGCCACCGATGCCGACCGGCTTCTCGACGCAGTCCGCGCGGCTGATGCCACAGCCGACGTCGTCGTCGTGTTCATGCACTGGGGCATCCAGGGCGACCGCTGCCCGAGCACGACCCAGACGACGACGGCCCGGGTGTTGGCTGACGCCGGGGCGGACGTCGTCGTCGGCAGCCACGCACACGTCGTCCAGGGCGCGGGCCTGCTCGGCGACACCTACGTGGCGTACGGCTTGGGCAACTTCGTCTGGTACACCAACGGATCCGAGGCAGCATCGACCACCGGGGTGCTGACGATCACCGTCGATGGTGGGCAGGTCGTCGGCGAGAGCTGGGCACCTGCCCGCATCCAGGCCGACGGACTACCCAGGTTCAGCTCGGGCGTGGATGCAGAAACGGCGGTGACTGCGTTCACCGACCGGCGGGCCTGCACCGGTCTCGAGCCGCTCTAGCGTCATGGCGGGAAGATTCCCTGGCCTGGGGTAAGGATGCGGTTCGGGTCGTAGCGATCCTTGGCCGCCACCAGCTTGCGGTACCGACCGGCGAAGTGCTCGACCCAGTCCGACGGGGAGAACGGGACCGAGCCGATCGGGTACTGCTTGCCACCGCGATCGCGCGCCCGCTCGAACAGCGTCCTGTTCGACGCGATCATCGCCTCGATGACGCTCGGGCTCTCCGGTGCTGTTCGGAGCAGTCCGAGGATGAAGGCGACGGGCTCGTCGGGCACCTGGAGCATCGGCCGGGAGAGTCGGGCCGGACGGAACGGGTACAGCAAGACGGGGCCGTTGACGTCAGCGGCAGTGAGCTCGGCGAGCACGCCGGAGACGTAGCCGTCGACGGCGGAGCCGGGCAGGAAGACGTTGAGCCAGGGGTGCGGGAGGAACCACACGCCGATCGACTTGAGGAACTCTACGGTGGGTGCCAGCCGGTTCTGGAAGTCGAAGTACGACTGGTCGGAGATCTGCTCGGCGCCTGGCTCGTACCGCAGGCCTGCGAGTAGGCGAGCATCGTCCGGAACGGCCGGCGGGCTGAAGTAGATGGCCGCCTCCAGCACAAAGCTCCAGCCGCCCGCCTGGCCAGGCAACACCTGGCCCTCGACGTAGTCGAAGCGCCCGTCGGCGATGACCCGGCGCTGATCGGCGGTGAAGGTCGCCAGGTCGGTATACGGGAGCAGGTAGGTCCGGGCCTGCTCCGTGGCCGGCACGAGCCGCACCGTCGCCCGTACGATCAGCGCGCACTGTCCCAGGCCGGCCAGCACGGCCTCGAACAGGCCCCGGTTGCGTTTCGGCGAGCACGTGACCAAGCGCCCCGCACCGGTCACGACCTCGAGCTCCAGCACGTTGTCGACCTGGAACCCGCGCCGGTGAGTGGTGCCGCCGATTCCTCCGACGGACAGCGTGCCGCCGACCGACAGTTCCAGGAAGTCGGCGAGCACCGGCGGCGCCTTGTGCTCAGCCAGCGAGGCCGTCAGCAGCGAGCTCCAGACAGCGCCCGCGTCCACAACGGCGCGGTTCGACCCGATGTGGTGCACCGCAGACAGCGTGCTCATGTCGACAACGAGGCCGTTCTCGACCTGAGGCTGACCGAAGGTCGAGTGACCCTGACCGCGGGCGGCAACCGGGATCGCGTGGGCGTTGCAGAAGCGGACCATCGTCACGATGTCGTCGACCGAGCCCGGCTTCAGCACCGCAACAGGTGCGCGGTGCACGATGTGCCCGAAATCGTCGGCGGCGTTCCTGAGCGACGTCTCGTCGGTGAGCAACTCCCCGTCCAGCGGCGGGACGTCGACAAGGGGAGTCGTGGCGACTGCCTGCGAAACCCACGTGCGGCCGAGCGGATCGAAGCCGACCACGACGGCACCTGCCGCGAGGCTGATCAAGAACGAGCGGCGCGATGTGGTCGAGGACATGGCGGCTCCCTTCCCGCTCCGACGACCTGCTGCGCGACTCCGGGCCGGACCAGCCGCACCGCCCGTCGGGTGTTCATTTTCTCAGCCGGACCTTCCCTCCTTCAGTGAAACGGACAACTCGACCATGATCTCCGCGGCCACCGGGTCGGGGGCGAGGACGAGCTCACGCACCCGGCCCGCAGCCGCGAGGTCGTCGTGAGCGACGGCGACGAGATCCAGCGTGGCCGCCGGGCCACGAACGACCACGCGATCCAGCTCGGCGCGCATGGACAGCTTCCGGGCTGACTTCAGGCCACGGATGCCGGCCAGCGTCGTTGCGACGGAGAGCAGAACGGCCGGATCCCCGCCCGGTGGGAGTTCGCTGACGACCGGCCATGACGCCCGGTGCACCGAACCGTCGTGCCACCACGACCACACCTCCTCGGTGACGAAGGGCAGGATCGGTGCGAACAGCCGCAGTTGGACCGACAGTGCGGTCGCCAGCGCAGCCCGGGCCGAGGTCGCGCCGGGCCGGCCCCGGTCGCCGTAAGCGCGGTCCTTGACCAGTTCCAGGTAGTCGTCGCAGAACTCCCAGAAGAAGCGCTCGGTCACCTCGAGCGCGCTGGTGTAGTCGTAGGCGTCGAACGAGTCCGTGGCGGGGCGAACGACGTCGGCGAGCGCGGCGAGCATCGCCCGGTCGAGCGGTGCGGTGACCGCGGAGACATCGGCATTCGCATCAAATCCGGGACCGAGGACGAACCGGCTGGCGTTGAGGATCTTGGTGGCCAGTCGGCGTCCGACCTTCATCTGCGCCTCGTCGAAGGGCGTGTCAATGCCCAGCCGTGCACCCGCGGCCCGCCACCGCACGGCGTCGGCGCCGTACCGCTCCAGCACGTCGACCGGTGTGGTCGCGTTGCCCGTGGACTTGCTCATCTTCTTTCGGTCGGGATCGACGACGAACCCTGAGATCGCCGCCCGGCGCCACGGCAGCGAGCCGTGCTCGAAATGCGCGCGAACGACGCACGAGAACAGCCAGGTCCGGATGATCTCGTGAGCCTGCGCGTGCAGGTCCATCGGGAACGTCCGGGCGAACAGGTCGGGGTCGCGCTCCCAGCCACAGACGATCTGCGGCGTGAGCGAGGACGTCGCCCACGTGTCCATGACGTCCGGGTCGGCGACGAAGCCGCCGGCCACGCCGCGATCGCTCTCGGCGTACCCGGGCGGAACGTCGGTCGCAGGGTCGACCGGCAGCGTTGCCTCGGCGGGGACGATCGGCGTCTCGAAACGCGGCTCACCGTCGGCCCCGAGCGGGTACCAGACCGGGATCGGCACCCCGAAGAAGCGTTGCCGGCTGATCAACCAGTCCCCGGTGAGGCCGGTGACCCAGTGTTCGTAGCGGTGGCGCATGGACCCGGGCACCCAGACGAGCTCACGACCACGGGCGATCAGGGCGTCGCGCAGGTCGGCGTCGCGGCCGCCGTTGCGGATGTACCACTGGCGGCTTGTGACGATCTCCAGCGGCCGGTCGCCCTTCTCGTAGAACTTGACCGCGTGGCTGATCTCGCGCGGCTCGCCGACCAGGGCACCGGAGTCGCGCAAGAGGTCAACCATGCGCCGCCGGGCCTGCGGCACCGTCGATCCGGCGAGCTGGGCATACGGCTCGCCTGGGACCCCCGGCGGCGCCTCCGGCGCGAACCTGCCGTCCCGGCCCACGACCGCCCGGATCGGCAGGTCCAGCTCACGCCACCAGGTCACGTCGGTGACGTCGCCGAACGTGCACACCATCGCGATACCCGTGCCCTTCCCGGGATCGGCCAGCCCATGTGTCAGCACCGGCACCTCGACGCCGAAGACAGGCGTGGTCACCGTGGCGCCGAACAGGGACCGGTGCCGATCGTCGTCTGGATGGGCGACGAGCGCGACGCATGCCGGCAGCAGCTCCGGCCGGGTGGTCTCGACGTGAACGTCCCTGTCAGGACTGTGGAACGCGAGCCGGTGCAGGGCGCCCGGGCGCTGACGGTCCTCGAGCTCCGCCTGGGCGACCGCGGTCCGGTATGTGACGTCCCACAGCGTCGGCGCCTCCGCCTGGTAGGCCTCTCCGCGCGCCAGGTTGCGCAGGAAGGCCCGCTGCGAGACGGCGCGTGACGTCGCGCCGACCGTCGTATAGACGTGCGACCAGTCGACGGAGAGCCCGACCCGGCGCCAGAGCTGCTCGTAGACCTGTTCGTCGCGAGCCGTCAGCTGTTCGCACAGTTCGGTGAAGTTGCGCCGTGAGATCGGCAGCTGAGGGTCCTCCGGTCGACCGGACGGCACGAAGTCCGGGTCGTACGGCAACGACGGGTCACAGCGCACGCCGAAGTAGTTCTGCACCCGCCGCTCGGTCGGGAGGCCGTTGTCGTCCCAGCCGATCGGGTAGAAGACCTCGCGCCCGCGCATGCGCTGATATCGCGCGACGACGTCGGTGTGGGTGTAGGAGAAGACGTGTCCCACATGGAGGTCGCCGGATGCCGTCGGCGGCGGCGTGTTGATCGAGAAGACGCGGTCCCGCGGGGCGGACCGGTCGAACCGGTACGTTCCCTGGTCCTCCCAGCGGCGGATCCAGGTGTCTTCGAGACCGTCGACGCTCGGACGGTCGGGCATGGTCTGCGGCATGGCTCACCTGCGGAGATGTGTGATCGGTGGACTGGGGGCGGCGCTCAGGGGCGCACGCGTACTCGACACCACTCGTCGCCGCGGCGCGTCGACACCCCGATCCGATGATCAGCCACCGTGCCATCGTACGGCTTCGGCGCCGGCACGGTGTCCGGCCGCCAGTGCGGGTGTGCTGGTGGTGCAGGGCGGGAACATACTGCCATGGCCTCCGACATCATGGTCTTCGCGCCCGCTCCGCTACTGACCGTCACCATCGAGCAGGCCGCCGGCGCGGTCGAGCTTCACGTCCATCCCGGCGGACAGGGGATCTGGCAGGCGCGGATGATCACCTCACTGGGCGCCTCGGTCACCGTCTGTGCCTGCCTCGGTGGCGAGGTCGGTGCGCTGCTCGAGCCCTTGATCCTGGCCGAGGGTGTGCAACTGCGGTCCGTGCCGCGCGACCCGAGCAACGGCTGGTACGTGCACGACCGCCGCGACGGCGACCGTGTCGAGATCGCTGACAGCCCTGGGCAGCCGCTCGACCGACACGACCTCGACGAGCTCTACGGACTGGCCCTGGCCGAAGGCCTGGAGTCACAGATCAGCGTGTTGAGCGGTCCCGCCGAACCAACAGTCGTTCCCGCCGATGTCTACCGGCGGCTGGCGGCGGACCTTGGCGTCAACGGCGCCCGCGTGGTGGCGGATCTGTCCGGCGAGTACCTAACGGCGGTGCTCGAGGGGGGCGTCCACTTCCTGAAGGTCAGCGACGAGGAGCTCATCGACGACGGCCGCGCGGAGAACGACGACGTCGACGACCTCGTCGCGGCGGCGCACCGGTTGCATGACGACGGAGCCGCGTCGGTCATCGTCACGCGGGCCGAGCGGTCGTCGATCGCCCTGCTCGACGGACACGTGGTGGAGGTGACAGCTCCGCCGATGCAGGCCGCCGACCCCAAGGGCGCAGGCGACTCGATGACCGCAGGGGTTGCCGCGGTACTGGCCCGCGGCGGCGACCTGCACGACGCCGTGCGCACGGGTGCGGCCGCGGGAGCGCACAACGTCACCCGCCACGGGTTGGGCACCGGGCGCGCGGAGGCCATCGCCGCGCTGGTGCCCCGCGTGCGGATGGAACCCATCGACCCCTCGGAGGGCAGGCCATGACTCGCGTCCTGGTCACCAACGACGACGGGATCGCCGCACCAGGTCTCAGCCGACTAGCCGCTGCCGCTGCCGGCCACGGGCTCGAGGTCGTGGTGGCTGCGCCGACGGACGAGTCGAGTGGAATCAGCGCCGCCCTGAGCGCCGTCGTCGACGACGGCCGCGTCCTCATCGAACGCAGGACCCTGCGCGACCTCGACAGTGTGCCCGCCTACGCGGTCAGCGCCTCCCCCGGTTACATCGTCGTGCTCGGCACGCTGGGCGCGTTCGGCGCGCCGCCGGATCTCGTCATGTCCGGCATCAATCGCGGCGCCAACGCAGGCAACGCCGTTCTCCACTCGGGCACAGTCGGCGCC
>Ga0193739_1000121_pt1 | contig 20425 bp, 22 predicted proteins | sample L2a2metaG_FD_144926 | JGI IMG/M metagenome (GOLD analysis project Ga0193739, IMG submission 144926) | Soil microbial communities from a riparian zone of the East river system, Colorado, United States - L2a2 | ecosystem: Environmental > Terrestrial > Soil > Riparian zone | place: USA: East River...
GTTGGTCAAGATGTTTTTTATTTTTTCCTGATATCAATAATCTTGCATAACTCAATTCATCCTTCTTTTTTCCTACATGAAATTCAAGGACATTAAAATCCCCTTTCAAGTCCATAACCTTGTCAAAAATTCTTGTCAGGATCATTGAATCAATTAGATGACCTTTGATCTCTATGGATTGTTCATATTTTCTTTTCAACTTAGATCACTGGATAATAAATCTACTTAAGTGTTAAATTGGAAGTATCACTTTGCCGTCATACTCGGGAATGTTTTCATTTTGAATTATTTTATTAATAATTTCATCTTTTTTATCTTCGATAAACCATTGTGCTACAGATTTTGCTATTCCATTTTTATCGCATATTGCAATCAAGTAACCATTCTGATCCTTTACCGAAGTGAAATAATTTTCTTCTCCGACAGGTTCCCAGTTGTTATTGTTATTGTCCTTCAACGCTAAAGCTGGCATAGCTATGTTTCCGGTATATTTATTTAAAATTTCTTGAGCTACTCTAACTCGTTTTTCGCCTATTTTCAGGGCAGTAAAATACTGCATTTATTGAGTGTATGCTACGCTTTTATATTTGTGTTTAGTGATCTAACACGTGAGTCTAGAACTCTTTTTAGAGTCAAAGGACTAAAGTCCGAATGTCAACATAGTTAACACTACAAATAGAATTAATCGTTGTCGGGGTCACTGGCCTGAGAGAAGGTGACATTATTGTCTAATTGTCCAAGAATATCTGCATGTTTTGAATAGGTTTTCTCTTGTGAATCTTCAAGATTAGTGGAATCTTCGAGGATACCTCCTCCTTGTTGAGGGGCAACTGTTTCTACTTCAGGTAATTTTATTGCTTATTTAGTTTTATCTGTGCACTTTTCATAAGTAATTGAATAGAATATGCAGTGACAGTTAGTGAAAGTAAAAAGTAAATCATTTTAATACATGTTGAGCATTACATATATCGGTAAGCAGGCATATTGACAACAATTGGTGAATTAATGACCAACAAACTTCAGACCATCGAAGGATCTAGTTCAGTCCGAGATGCGGCAAAGAAAATGCGCGATAAGAACATTAGTTCATTAGTGGTTGTGAACAGCAGTAACAAACCTATTGGTATCGTAACAGAACGAGATTTAGTAAGGAAGGTATGTGCTAGTGATTCAAGCAGCAAAAATACAAATGTTAAAGATATTCTGTCTGATGTGCTAGTGACTACAGATGCGCTTTCAGAAGTTGGAGTTGCCGCCGATATAATGATACAGAATAAAGTTAGACATTTGCTCGTTGTGGAGGGCGACGATGTAACTAAACCACTTGGTATAATTACTCCCACTGATTTTGCAGGTTACCTAAAAGAGAATTTGAATATGGATAATGTAAATGCAAAGATCCTCGAGTCGTTAAAAGAGGCAGAGGCAAAGTCAGATAAGTACGAATAATCATATCTCATTTTGTAACTTGTAGTTGTCTCGCATTCAATTTTTATGTAGTTTGTACGCGTCTAGTATTTGCGAGATCCAATAACAAACTACTAATAAAACAAATATGAATTTGAAAGGTTCAGGAATAATCCATGTCGTAAAGAGAACAAGTTTTTTAAAGATTACGTGGTGGGCCCGTATGATGGTAGAATGAATGGCCCACCAAGTTATGACAAACCGTAACTATTATTGGACTAACTATTATAAAAGACTGGTGGGCTCTTGGCAAACCCACCATGATGAAAAGTCCACATTAAGAGTTGATGGTGTTTGCTATTTTTATGAACAACAATCATAAAAGGAATACCTAATCAGGTACGATTTTCTGGATTATAAACTACACAAGATACTGCATTTATTCATATTTTATGGGAATCATCATTTATAGTTTGCAAAATTTCAAAGACAATATCAAAATCGTCATTCGAAATGTAATCTGTGGCAGATTTTAAGAAAATTTGTAGCGATTGTTTCGAGTATCCGTCAAACTCATACTCCTTTGCTTGTAGAGCCATCTCCAACTTGTCCATATTGTGTACAAATCTGGCACCGACTGTACTATTATCAATATATTCATTCCAAATATTGAGATATTTTCTCCGAAGAAAGATAGGTAGCTTGGAAATAATCTTTTTCATGGCCTTGTCTTCTAGCAATACTTTCTCCTCATAAGATATCTTATCAGGCATGTTGTCTCCAACGAATGATTCAGCCAGGTCATGCAGATTAGCCATTTTCATGATATGTTCTGTATCCAGATCTATTATTTCTGACAAGACCATAGACATCATACACATTGAGTAGGAGTGATCCGCCACCGATTCGGGTGATGATATGTTAGATTTGTATATCCATCCAGATCGCTTTATTTTTTTAAGATTGCAAACAACACGAAAAAAAGATACAAGGTCGGATTTTTGGCTACTTTTGAGGTTCATACTGTGTAGTGAATTCTAATTCATATTAATATAATGTAATTATGCATATCATGGGATTGTTTGATGAAAGGTTTGAGGAATCTTTAAGGTGTATTCAAAGATGATTAATAGACTAGAAAAAAGATTATCAAGAAAATACAATAACGCACTGCTTACTATAGCCAAGATTGTTGTGATGAAAATCAGCAGCAGAACATTTCTTGTCTGTTCCAATTCTAAACAGCAGTAATTTTGGTATTCTGTTTTGTATTTAAATCTAATCCAGTCGTCCATATGGCTGATTTAGTTAATAGTTCTCATCTAGACAAAATTGCACTAACAAATAATTTCCAGGGCAGGCTAAGGTATGCTATTTGAATGCGTATTATTCGGGTTACCTGATGGTAAAGATTGGTTACTATTTGTAACAAACCCATACCTTTCGTTTAATTCTTGTTGCCCCAGCGAAGGCTGCTCAGTTATTGGCCACTGAGCAGAACTTATAGTTGGAGTACAAATGAGAACGAATGCCATTGCAGCGACAAAAATAAAGTAACTTTTACTACCCATTGATATTCCTACCACTTCAAAGTTTATTAGGTGGGCGCTCCGACAACTGAAATATAACTTAAAAAGTGTAATTGTCATCCACATGATCTATAAATTATTCATGTCTTTGAATAGATCGTTACTTGTTATGGTATTAATTATTGTTTCCATTTACTTAAATGGATATTAAGTATTTTAGGATGAGGCTCAATCTTCATCTTCATCGTCCTCTTCATTATCTTCATTCTCATCTGAAGATCCTTCTCCTTGTGACACATTGACATCGACAAATTCCGGCCTAGTCAGGGGAGCGTTATTTCCATCTATACACTTAAGCTTAAAATCTTCAACGCTTACTGTGCATACCGTGTACGGATCTCCATCGTTTACTTGCAGATTTGGAAACGTCATTGTGTAACTAATAGTATCCTTATCTTCTCTCAGGTTTTTCGGCATTGAATAGTTTGACTTTGGTCTCATCTTTTACGTTTACTAATGTAGTAATGTCCTTTGTTGAATTTGTTATTCCAAACAAAGTGACAACCACTTTAAAGACATCGTTTCCTACTCCTGTTTCTGCCGTCACTTTGGTGAGTTGATTTACATTTGCCATAATCATTGCAACCATTACCCCCAAGATAATCAATGAATTCATATATTATTCACTTCAAGACATAGTTTAAATCCGTTTAGGACAACTAACTTATTGCACTACTGTTCAATTATGTTATCTTACAAAGGATCGAACGATCAAGATATTATATTTGATTAACTTCAGTCTCACTTAATTTTATTAATTGCTTGTGATATTCAAATCTAACATCAAAGTGTGACTATTATGAAAGATCAAATATTAACTGTAGGGTAGTGACGATGTGATTTTCTTGAGTACAGCGATTGTTATATCTAATGGATTATTACTGCCTAATACAAGTAAAGTCTGATTATCCCCTCCACTTCCAGTTTCCCGGAGGTCTTTGAATGAATATTCATCAAGTATATTGACATTATTTTCGCCGAGTATCTCAGAATGTTCCTTGACATCCTCTGTCGGGACCATAAGGACTGCCATTGTGTCAATATTAGTTTGAGTGTCATTAACATTGTTACTGATATTTGATGGTGAATCGGAACTAGCAATAGTTATGGTTCCTTCCATAACAAATTCTGGGTCTTGAGTATTTGCGTTCTCTTCATGGTAAGTAAACTTCCCACTTTGGTTTATAGATAAAGGCTCAGTAGCAGAATTGAATTTTAAGGTAGAATCAAAGATTTCTTTCGAGTTATCATCAGTTAATGTTACTTTACGTGTATGACCAACATCTCCTGAAAACCAGATGATATTTGTTTGTGGGTCCACTACTAAGTTCTGGGGAACATACGGTTGGTTTACGAGTCTCTTCTCCTCTGGTAAGAGTGGTGACTCATGGGCCTCATTCGGAATTAGAACAATAAAGTTCTTTACCGTATTGGGAACAGTTAATATTTTATCATTAAAAATGTCTGTAGCCATATTCTGTAGATCTGAATTCTGAGCGAAAGAAGTAATAGAAAGTGTAATCAGTAGTACGGCCATTAAGGCTAAACTAATTGCAGAATTTGAAAGTCTGTTTACCATTTTTCTTCCTTTACTTTAACTTTCGCGGACTAATATATCTAATGAAATGATATGAAATGGAAGATCTTTCGAATATGCCAACTCATAATTAGACAATTGTATTACAATTCTTAAATAAAACATTGATTACATTGCTGATTGTCTATACCGAAGTCATTCGGATAGTAAATTGGTTGATCCTTTTTCTTTACCGGATAGGTATCAACCAATTCATAATTTAATGCCTGTTTATGTATTCAATACGCTTTCAATTCTGCCGCATCAGTTTGAGGGACCAAAACATTCGATTCTACTTCTCTGACTCTCAAAATGTTTTTTACAGTTGGTAAACAGTAGCACCTATACTAATATGAATAGAATGTAATTAATTAGTATTCGAATTTATTTTACAATCGTTTCGTTTACAGAATTTTGGCATACCATCTCTTCTATTAATCTATTATCGCTTGTCAGGCTTTTAAGAAAATCGTCAACAGACTCATTTGTATTTATAACTCGATTAGGCAAATTTGTTAGATTTTCAGTAGTGCATGTTCCGTTTTCATAAAGTATAGCATGGATAAATCGGATAGATGAACTGAACAGAGTAATAGTGAAGATCGCTAAGATAATTAAAATCCAGTACGAACCTAAGATATTCATTTAGTATTTTGTAACTACACTCATTTATACGGTGGACGAAAGAATCATTAGGAATTTTATTCTTACAATTTGTAAATATTTTTATGATTCCAATCACTAGGAAGCATTATTTTTTGCATATCGCAAGAAGACAATTGGTCACTTACTTCTTGAACTAAAGTCTAGAGGCTAACAGATTTCTGAGCAAATCCGTTCATAATTTGTTTTGAAATAGTTTATCGTGTACGTCAAAAGCGGTCATCAATATGGTCCTTACAGAATGCTTTATATCGTTGACTCCAGTTATTAACTGTATTCAGTCCATAATTGGCATTCTTAAAATCAGAAATTACTAGAGCATAGAAACGCTTGTTTATTTTAAAATGTTCAAATGCAATTTTCGGGTATTCAATACCGGTGGGACTAGGACTCGATGCGTAGAGTGCCCGACCGGCTGGTGTCGATTTGTGTTAAAGAGTACTGCCCGTATAAGTAATTAGATATAAGAGGTTGCCTTACCTAAGTTTAGTCACAACAATTGCCTTTGAATCATCTCATATTCAACCTGTTGATGCACATGTAAAAGAGACTTATCTAATTAAACCTCAATTTGACTTCCAGGGGATATCATTACATTTCTGTCGCATATTAGTTACTCTTGCGAGAACAAAGAGCAAATCTGATAATCTGTTTAGATATGTGAGAATATCCTGATTTATTTTTTGTTCTTTAGATAGTGAAACGGCAGATCTTTCAGCACGTCTTATAACAGTTCTACAAATATGTAGTAAAGATGATTCAGTGGTTCCACCCGGAAGGATGAAATAACTTATTGGTGGCAGCTCAGATTCAAAATTGTCAATGCTCCTCTCAATAGTAGAAATCATTTCTTTTTTGACTAACATCTTGTCATCTTTCAAATTTTTGGGATTGGCCAACTCTGCTCCCAACACGAATAAATCCTGTTGAATACCCAAGAGTATTTTTTTTATGTCATCAAAAATCGAATTTGTTTGAATATTTGATATTATGAATCCAATATGAGAATTTACCTCATCAACTTCTCCATATGCTATTATTCTTAGATCAGATTTAGAGGTCCTTGAACCATCAATCAAACCCGTGTCCCCTTTATCGCCTGTTTTAGTGTATATTTTCAAGATCGAGATACACTACTAGTTGATTCCATAAATTACTTTTTGTGATTCTCATCAAACAGGTCAATTTACTAATTTCTATCGTGATAAATCATGTGGTTTTATTGAATTTATACTGCTATGAGATGCTGATAAATGATGAAGAAATTTAGTAAGAATGAACTTCTATTTTGTGCTCTTTTAGATATTTCTTTTTCTTAAATCGTTCGTTACACTTCTCACATTTGAAGGGTTTTTCAAATTCTATAAGGAATCTTCTTCTCCTTTCTTCAGGCGTTTCCACGACCACCTTTAAATCTGTATTATCCATCGTAATTAATTTTTAAAACTTGTTATAGTTTATTTACTTTAAGGTAGATAGTACCATAGATAAAACTAGTTAAATAATTACTTCTAATATTCTAGGTTCTATGTCTATGGTGCATGCCAGTGCAGGAAGAAGCGTATTTTTAACTTTGTAAACAGTTGTCTTGATGATGGATATCCCAGCTAACCGCTGACACACTCGAATTTGAAAATTGTGAGCCAAAATTTATTGCAAGAATGGCAAAAATAGATTGCATAACGATGGGCAGACCAATAAATTAGGTTTATAACTCATCATATTGCTTTATCATCGGCCTGAGTCTTTCATTGAAACATGGAATAAATTCGCTCTTTTTCATACCATGTCTATTAAAAACATGTTTCTCTCCGTTTCTAAAAAGATCATCATCTATATATCCTTCTATTATATAGTCACAATCGAACCCAGATTCTCGACAAAAAACTTTTTTCATAATAGAGATTATGCATTAAATTATAAACGGATTAAAGTCGTCAAGGACCCTCCTTTTTGCAAACTTTGCTAGGCATGTTATTTGGATAAAGAATCCGATGAAAGTGCACATTGCCGCCATCTGAGAGAACATGTTCTAATCTCGACTAGGCATCCTCCCGTCAGGTTCTAAGTTCATTATATTTCAATCAAACTCAAACTCCAAGAAACAAATATCACCATACTTGGTGGGCACAGAGCAGAGAAATTTTAGTCCGATGCCTCATTTAGTAACATGTCGATTTCTTCCTGGGTTGGTTCGTCCTCGCGCTCGAATTTGGGACTTACTAATCCATTTGACACATCGATCCAGATAGAGCTCCCATCATATTTAGTGATATACTGCTTTGGGATATAATACATGTGGACGTTTACGACGCCCTCTCTCACTACTATAAACTCATTTCCAACTCTGTCTACGTCACCCATGTCAAAATTGTCAACTGTCCTTACGTGTTTATGTATTACATCCTCCCAGGGAATTTTTAGAATATCACCTGACTTTTCTCCCTTTAATTCCAGTCCAGGCTCCTTTGCCATGAATGGTATTACTTCGTGATATGAAGTGTATCCTTCGCCAGAACGTTCTGCTTCTTGAATTCGCCTGGACCGACGTCTGGTTTTATTGTTCTTGCCATACTATCATTATAGTCCCCGAAGTATATCAATCCTTGTTTATTCAGTTTGCTACTTAGTGCCCAAATGACAAGTCCAGCGATTAACGTCGCAACCGTTAATATCAATGATAATACGGTCCACTTCGATAGGTCTGTAGCCATTTCTATCGCTTGCTATCCACAGCAGCCAAAGGGATCTTATTATCCATTGCTGCTATCTTAGCCTTAAAAGATTATTAGCGTAGAATAAAATCAATTTATCAGAGTAGTAAATCCGACATATGTCTTCTATGTCATCTTAAGGCGAGCCACTTTTCTGATAAGGACGGTGATAAGTACTGTAATGAGCATGAGCGTGATTGCCGCGGATTTAGGGGAATAATACAAAGCCTGGGGGATTCTAATGGTAATAAATACCAATTAATACCAACATATATATGCCCTTGTGTCTAATATAATAACATGGCATCAAATAAAGAAGTAAAAAATAGAGAAATAATCAATATCGCTCTCGACGAAACAAAATCAACTGTTAAAAAGACAACAGATGAGGCAGTAAGGGAAATTCCACGGTTTACAAAGGCCGTTAATGAATATCAACAAGAGACCATTCAAGCAACAAAAGATATTGCAGATAGCTTTCTAGATTCACAAAAAGAGGTTATCCATTCAATGCAATCCTTATGGGTTCCGTACATTGAAAATGTACAAAATTCATTTTTGTCATATTGGGGTTCTCCACAAAGACTCACAGAAAATTATGCAAGAGCAGTAAGCAATATTACAGACAGTACAATAGTCGCAACCAGACTAGCAAATAACGAACTATTTGCAACTATGGATGCATGGAAAAATTCAATACAGCACACAAGAGACAACGCAAAAGAATTTTCACGGCTGAATGCTAATGTCGCAAATACATTCGAAAACGCTGCAAGAGACAATTTAAGAGATTTTTCGACGAGAGAAGTACAAACACATTCAGGACGACAATAAGGGCAATATTGGAATAGATTAATAAAAATTAATCCCTCCACTCTTAATTTTTTTATAATAATAAAACCAAATATTCATCATTTTTCTATGATTTGATTTGAAAAGATTCCACGAGTTTACTAACTAGAGGTAACGTTTCTGGCACTTTCAAGGGATCTTCAGCGATATAGAACATAGAATTTTCCGTTAGCAATAGTAATAATTTGGAATTTATAAGAAAATCCGTCCGTAGATTCGAACTTCCATCCTGGGTTTCCAGAAACTGTAACTTCATTTTCTCTAATTAGTTCATAGGATTGATCGGAATCCCTTTTCTGTTTCTGCTCTACGTATTGTTGTAAGGACGTATTTTTTAATGTCATCGTCGCAGTATCAAGATAGGGTTCAACATCCTCAGTATAGACCATGAGATCACAATTACAACGGTCAACACTATCCGGTCTATCTCCGACTAAAGTTATTTAAAATATAATGACCATGTCTGAAGATCAGAGTGATATACGGCTGTGTCAAATGAAACGATTGGAAAATACCTTCTAAAACTTCAAGAGAAAACAATTGATGGCCAAGTTAGTTATGATGATGTGTATAAAATTGGAGAAGACATCGGATTAGTAGATAAAATTCAAACTGATCATATAGTAGAGATTCTTTTGAAAGACGGGCACATAGATAATGATAAGGAAAACCCTAAAATCAGATTAACCGAGATTAACCGAGGAGGGCTATAAAAGGCTCAGAAATAATCATAGTGAACGGCTTACAACGTAAATATTCGGCGGCTATTAAACGGCAAATTCCGTTTCTAATAGGGGGTACAATAACGGCGGTAATAATGACTTATTTCTTGGGCTTCCTTTTACCTTACTTCTCAATTCTATAATCTGGTATCTAAAGCTTATTTTTAGCCTTTGTTGCGCATAATTTATCGATGGTTGAAAGAAGCACTCTAAGTCCTGGGCTAATTAGAGGTAACACCTCTGCATGTATTGCCAATACTAGGAAGTTAGCTGAAGTTACAGTAAACCAAAAAGAAGATTCTGAGGAACAAGTTTACTTTAGGGTAATAAGGGACATTCAAGGTCTAGATATTATCATATCGTTACAGCTCGTTGATTGTTATACGTTACCATATAGATCAATGTTTCGCACAATAAACTTCTCCGTTATACTGAGTACATTAGCTAAAAGGCAGACAACATTCAAGGAGGTAATACAGGGTAGGAAATTCAAAGAGAGTTTCGGATTTTATGGCTATGAAATTTTGAAGATGGTCCTTCACTCACGTAGGATTTCTTGTGTAATTACATTTTAGAAACAACTTGGTTAAGCAGAAACTACCAACACTTCTAATTTTTGGATATCCTCTCGAGTATCAACATCTCGGAGGTCTCGTGTGGATAAAAAAAGTTGTTGACTGTATAGAGAAAGCGAGACTTTTTGATATAAAGAAGGTGAGTAACGCTAGGATCTCAAAAACCTACAAATTTCCTTACGTATTTGACATCCTTGCTCTCTGGAAAGGCGTCTTCTGCAGACCTAACATTGCCATTTTGGACACGTATGGTGAGGCAGCCATATGGATGTGGATTTTGTTACGTTTGTTCAGACGAGATACAAAAATAGTTACGATATTTCATCATTATGAACCGCTTTCCATTAGACACAAAGAATGTAAGAGTGCGTGTATGAAATATTATCACTTAGTCGACAGCATTACCAAAATAATGCTAAGGAATAGTGATAAAATAATTACCGTCAGCAACTCGTCACTGCGTCAATTAGAAACGGCTGTCCAAATCAGAGATACTAAAAAAATAATAAATGTAGGATGTTCGTGTGGAAGTTATTATCCTATAAATAGTAACGGTAAAAAAGATATTGATTTTCTATGTGTTGGAAGGTTAGAAAAATTTGATAGAATAGAAAGGATCTGGGCTACAATAAAAAAGAAAACTCCGAGTAGCCGATTCATAATGATAGGACGTGCTACTTCAGAGGAAAAAATTCGCCTTAGGGTGCTGGGCATCGATCATAGAGGCGTTGTATCAGAGACAGAAAAAATCAAGCTATATGGAAGAGCAAAGGTTTTCATTTTTCCCTCTTTATTCGAAGGATTTGGATTGGCCATAACCGAAGCCATTTTGGCTGGCTTGTCTATCGTGGCGTGGAGAATTCCAGTTTTTGAAGAACGGTTCCAAGATCGACCACTTAATAACGGCGGACTAGTGGAGACAGGAAATTACGAATTATTCGCTGAGAAAGCGATAAAAGCAGTTGAAGAATATGATAAGTGGATTGAACGATCAAAGGGATGGCCTCAAGAATTTTTTACAAAGAGTTGGGACGATGTTGGCTCTCTCGTTGTTAATGCTCTTAATAATTTTCATAGCCATACCAGTTCAACCAATAGTTCTTTGGTAAGGAACGAACGACACTTGATTAAATAAAATCTATTCCGAAGAACACAGAATGAGATTACATTTTTTAAAAATATAAGACTTAAAACGACACTTGTCATTTTGCGCAAATTATAAAACAGTTCAATGGCGACTGGCGGAACTGAATGCCAAATTATGCGGGTTCCACCACTCCTGGCGTTATTTTCATTAGGCCAATAAAATATAAAAAATTCCATTATTTAGAAAAATAAAATCTTTGTTAATCTCTTATAAGTAAGGTGAAAATATGTATGGTGAGTGGATACAAAGGTTTTTCCCATCAGTCCCCGATGAATCGTTAATTTAGTAAAGTCAATAAAGAATAAAAGAGTTAGATTCTATCAAAAGACTTGGACATAAGAAAAGAAGTCGAAAAGAGTAAAATTGTAAATATTTTATATGATTCCAGCCGTTAAGCAAAGTTCGTGGAAGAAAAATTACCTATCTGATGTAATTAATGTACATACACCCAACTCTGGTATTTATTACCATATAATATCCCAGGCCCTCAAATGCTGTATTTTTGATTTATGATTGGTATCAGTTCACTACTTTAGATTGAACAAGATCGCAAAACTGCATGGTAAAGTGATTTAGCCATAATTGTGCACCTGTATCCTGATTTTACATGTGATTTCCTTAATCTATATGAAGGTAAGCTTATTTTCTTACCATATCTTCTATCGATGTATTCTAAGGCTTCGGTTTCTGTTAATCTGTACGTTATGCAGTCTCGGACCAATTCATTTAACAGTCTAGATTCTCCTTTTGAAATATTTGACAATACTATTCATTATCCCCTTTAATTGATAGATTTCCAATTAATCATATATTAAGTACGTAACCAATTCTGAGTAACATTCTGATTCTCTGACATCCTACCTGTTTAGTCGGACAACTCCATATCATAATCAAACTTTATGCCCCTGGTCTTTTGTGCGGCTGCCATAAATTCATCATCCTGAGTATATTTTTTTATTATGACTTTATGCACCTTAGATAAGCCGTAATGTAGCATCGCTTTTTCGTCAGGAAAATCCCTTATGCCCGTGTATTTGTCATCATAATCGCTAGTTCTATGTATCTTTACTTTTACTTTTTGTCTAGTACTCGTCGTTTTCATTTTTTATCCGGCCTAATTATTATTACGTGTTCTTTCCTTAAGACCTTTTTGATTCTTTAGTTTCTCATTACCCCTTTTAACTATTGCTTTGTACGCATTAGGGCTCATTTTACGCTCATAAAGTCACCCATTAATTATATGGCACTTTTTGGCACTAAAATGAAATATTAGGTTCGATATTTCTGTAAATCCTATTCTAACCAGGACATCTCCCACCAGCCTACGTCTTGGGACTATTCTCATTAGGTGAATAAAATATAAAATAATTTAATAGTAATCGTACTGATAGTAACAAACCAATAGTTTACAAAGATAATAGCAAAATATGACTGGTGGGATAGGTTGATGGTGATTGGTTTGAGAAATGCCCACCAGTCTATATTTGGAAGCGTTGGTTTATTTAGACAACAAACTATAAAATGATTAAACTAAACTGCTGGACCGTATGATGCTAATAGAGTCGTGATCCACCAGTCTTGAGTTTTTCTAATTAAGTTATTCTCAACAAATTATAAAATGGTTCAAGGCGACCAGCACTGCTGATCACCTTGGGTTACGGAATTATAACTGATGGGCCAATTTGTAAAAGGCCCACCAGCCACGCGCGTGTTCTTGGCACTTGTCGACACTTGTAAGGCTATAGTCAACAAACAATAAAAGAGTTAACTGCCGGTGGGATTAGGACTCGATGCGTAGAGTGTCCCACCAGACCCAGTGTCTCAAACAGTTTTAGGAAGTAATCATACTTGCGAAATTGAATATATGAAGTTGGCTTACCTAAGTTTACTCGAATAATGAACGTGTAATTTAATTGATGTATGTATACTGCTAACTCAAGGAAAGATAGTACTAGATTTAGGGGATTTCCTTAGTCTCTATTTGTTGTGGATTTCAAGACAAGATTATATATAATTCGTACAGAAGGTTAGCTGTGCCGTCGTAGCTCAGCCTGGGAGAGCACTCGACCAATGTTGGGGTGAAGCTGAAGACCGAGCTGTCGTGAGCTCAAATCTCACCGACGGCATTTACGGTTTACCATAATCACTATTGTTTTAACAAGATGTCTAGGTCAATAGGGCATTAATGCCTAAATGAAGGGGGCCTCGATCAATCGCTTGTTAATAGCTAGATATAGGAAAACAAATGTGCAAAGATTTAGAACTGAGGTTTCTTATTTATCAAATCTTGTTTCATCTTTAGAAATTCCTCATTCCTTAGAACTCCCTTTTCCTTGAGATCTGCTAACTTCATTAATTCGTCCGCTATCGATTCTTTAATTTCAAGCAATTGTTTTTTTGTGATTCAGTTTTGATTTTTTCCATCGAATTCTTCACATGTTCAACTATTTGCTCAGCCACTTTTTTTGATATAGATTCCATGACGTCAGCAAACCCGGGGACCCTAATAATAATCTTAGAAGAAAAAACGCCTCTTTCCAGTTCTATTGAGGTTATTATGTCATAGGATACGTACACAATATTTTCCCTAGCACCAAGTAGTGATGGGTCTCTGATATTTTTTTTGTTGGTAACAAATATTGTATCGGGAGTTGTAAACGAACCACCTGGTCTATGTTTTGATTGTCTGGCGATAATTCCACTTTCTCGTCGTCATCTAATCCATTTTTTATCTTCTGAATCTGTTTAAATTCTGTATTGTTAAATTCCTTGGAAACTTCAAGTTTTCCTCAATTATTCTTCTGATCCACTGCGTCTTAATTTTATGACCAACTATTAAGTCTTCATTAAAAAAGGTACTATTGAATTGATTCTACTCATGTTGGCCTTATTTCTCCTGTCAATTCCTGCGTTGGCTTTTGGTGAGCGATTTTTTTGAAATATCCTCTCCTAGAACTTCATTAATAATTTTCAAAAATTAACAGAATTATCTCCGTCGACAACATAATCGTTATTATGTATGTAAGTATAAGAAACATGCGGATGACAAATCCACTATTAATAGTATTCAAGCGAATCTTTTGTAACCACGACAATACTTTTTCAATAAGAAAGTATAAAGACTTTGATTTTTTTGAATATAATATATGTAATAACTGTGAAAAAGTTTTGCGACATATTCAGGGCTTTGACGAAAGCATTAGAGGGTGATAGTCTTTAGTATCAATCTTCAAATTCTGATTATCCTCTGGTGGGTAGGGGCCATTATTGCTGGGATGTCGCTCTTGATCAAACAATACATGTACTATCTTATGATGGGATCTCTGGGATGGATAACGGTAGTTATAGCCTCGGGTCTTATTATCTACGCAATAAAAAGAAATAATAAAGAAAGTCAGAGAAATATGTCATCGAATATTAGCTGATTTCCTTTCCGCCCTGTTCCTCAATTACTACGAGAGTTACGGTAGATGTTATACCAGGTATCTTTCTTATTCTGCTGGTAATTGTATGATTCATTGTTTCAGTATTGTCTGATTTTACTTTGACGAATACATCATGAACTCCATAAGTTCCGCGAGCTTCCTTTACATCGGAGAGCTTTGCAATTTCATCTATTATTCTTTCTTCTGAGCCTAGGGTACAATTTACAAGTATGTATGCAGTAGACAATAGTGATTCTAGAAATTTAGTGTATTTTAGTCTTTTCTATAAGCGAATTCTCTTAATAACGAAATAAGAGATCTACTGTTTTAAAGTATAAAGTTTGTAAAGTTCTCCCGTTCGTTTGCTCACGTAATTCCATTCTCTTGCACTATAATTTACTCTGATAAATTCTTGTCTTAAATCTGGATGCAGTCTTACGTATACATCATCTCCTATTGTTATATTATTTGATTTTGTTAGAGACGTCATTTTTGCTGATACACTCATACAATAACTTAGGATATCAAGTGGTGAATTTTCATCATGCCCATACTGTACAATAATGTTTTCTCCTTCGTCAATCCCTATCTTCGCACTTAGATCAGGATAGTCATACTGATTCAAAATCGGATTTAATCCATTCTTAATGATGGTTAGCATAGACATTCCACACCTGACAGCTCTATCACATACTACAAATTTATTAGATAATGATGGAAAGAAAGCAATAACCGCGTCGCCTACATATTTCAGGACAAATCCTCCGTACCTATAAACACCCGATGACATTTCGTATGTGAACGCACGGATTATTGTTACCAATTTATCTACCGGAATAGTCATTGAAAGGTTGGTTGAACCTACTAAGTCTACATATAATATAACTAGCGGAATTTTGGAATTTACGTGATTTTTCAGGAAATTTTGCCCAGGTTCTAGGTTTGAGTCATACTGATATCTCCGTTTAAGTGCCTTCCATAACCTATTCTGTGTTTGCTTGATTTGAGTGTCTGTATCGTAAATAATTTCAGATTCCACTTGCCCCTTCTTTTCACCTGTAATCATAGAAATAAAAGGCGATGTACTTTTAATCACATTTTGAGTTTTAATTTCATCAACTTCCTTCTTATCCCTAGTCATAAGCTTTGTCCTAACCGATCTTTGTGATAGTTATCAACTAATAATAAGATATTGAAGTTATGGTGATACACATTGACTGCAAAATATCAAAGTAGGAAACCTAGGTCTTTATCAAATAGGTAATGCGCAAAAGAACCTCTGCTCAATTAATAAATTGTATATCGGAAGAAAGACTAATTAGGACTAAAGTTTATCTTGGGTAAGGATATCTATTTTTTATGAGAATTCCAAACAAAGAAGACGATGATTTTGGCAAGAAATTAAATGGCTTTTTTGATGAAATTCAGGATGCCTATTTACAAGGTATAAGACCATCCCTAACTACAACAGAGATTAATGTAATGCTTCAGGATGGCTCTGTCACAAAATCTACAACCTTTGATCCGCAGTCTGTTAAAGGATTTTATCGATCCTTTCTGAGAGACCTGAAAAATTGGAATGTGGGTGATATTCAAAAAGCAACAGGAGAGCTAAATCGGACATATTGTCAAATTCTTGCTAATCTTGATAATTATACCATCAAAGGATATTTTGGTATACAGTTCAATGTTTTACCATACTACAAACCAGATAAACAAGTCATACAGATACAAAAAGAATTACTTGATCTTTCGGCTAAAAATTCTTCATCATTAGAATCAGTAGCGAATATTGGTAACAATACAATAAAACAAGAGTTAAAAAACATGTCGCTAGATGATTTAGAATTTGGAGATTTGTTTGAAAGACTACTTCAAAATCAAGAATTAATTGGCAAGCTAGAAGACAAAATAAAGAGTGTTGAAAAATTATATCCAGAATTGGATGGAGCTGAGAAAAAGAAGAACTCTTTAATTTATGAACTAGATAACTTGATAATGAAGGTATATCAGATTTCTCCAAATTTGATAGATTACAATAGACTTATGCAGGGCGAAGAAGGACTCATCGTCTATTTTGATATCGAAACTAAGGTTAATGCAAAATCAAAAAATATTTCAAACAAATCAGTTAATTTCGGGCGGATGAAATCACCCGCAAAGAAAAGAATATCTGAACTTTTTAAAGAAATAATCATGGCCTTAAACAACCAGCGCAGATAGACTCAATTTGTAGCACAATAAAACAAAATTCATAATATTGGTTGAATAAGGGTTATTTGGTTGAACAATCTTAGCAAGATGTACGTAAAGGACAAAATTCCATCAGTAGAAGATATTCTGAGGGCGCAGAAATTAATGAACAAGGCAGATGTGAGAAAGACGCCATTATTAAAGTCAAACACATTTTCAAATTCTGCAGGAACAAATATCTTCTTAAAATTTGAATCATTTCAAAAAACCGGTTCTTTCAAGGTTAGAGGAGCATATTCAAAAATCAACTCGCTCACAATTGCCCAGTGCAAAGCCGGTGTTATTGCAGCCTCAGCAGGCAATCACGCACAAGGTGTCGCTTATGCTGCTATGAAGAGAAATATAAAATGCAGCATTGTAATGCCAAAAAATGCATCTCCTGCCAAAGTCGCTGCTACGCGTTCTTATGACGCAAATGTAATTCTATCTGGAGACACGTACGATGAATCTTGGAAAACAGCAGATTTAATGTCAAGAGAGAATGGATATTCAATAGTTCATGCGTTTGATGATCCAATAGTCATTGCAGGTCAGGGTACTATTGGTTTGGAATTAATGGAAGATTTGAAGGATATTGATACTATTTATTTGCCGCTCGGCGGTGGCGGACTTGCATCAGGAGTATCTATCGCCATCAAGGCCAGGAGGCCTAATGTCAAGATTATAGGAGTTGAATCCAACCAATTTCCCGCTATGAAAAAATCATTGGATAACGGCAGTCTATGTCATATTAATGGCGGATTTTCTATAGCTGATGGTATTTCAGTCAAGTCTCCAGGCGAGCTTACATTTGAAATATGTTCAAAATATTTGGACGATGTTGTTACTGTAGATGATGTTGCTATCGTAGAGACTATGTTTACCCTTATGGAAAGAGAAAAAGTTGTAGTTGAACCCGCCGGAGCAGCAAGTCTAGCCTATGTTCTTTCGAGTGGTAAAATAAAAAATAATCAAAACATTATTTCAATCCTTTCTGGAGGTAATATTGACATGTATCTATTAGGTCAAATAGTATCGAAAGGATTAATGCAAATGGGAAGATTAGTCAAGATATTTATCCAGCTACCCGACAAACCAGGTGCACTAAAAAGTGTCGTAGATAAGATCGCGGAGATAAGTGTCAACATAGTTCAGGTCGAACATGACCGTTTGAGTTCAAACGTTGCAGCAGGTTCAGCTGGGGTATATCTAAGTTTAGAACTTGAAAATGAAAAGCATTCAAGGAAACTTTTAGATTTTCTAAAGAAGGAGAAAATGGTTTTTAAGGTCGTAACTTAGCTACAATAGCAGTATTCTCTGAATCCGGCTTTATCTGCCGTAGAACCGCCAATTTTTACCAGGATAAACTCATTTTTGGCTCTTGCATAAGAGTCATTCAAATTTCGTTGATTTTCACGTAGAATTTGATACTCTTCCATAGATAATTTCTTACGAACTCCAATTTCCTCTTCAAGATTCATATCCTTTACTACTTCTTTGTAACCTGGTTGAATTACTCCGCTGAAAACCAACGCACTGCTACCACTTCCATAGGATCCAAATCCTACCCTGTTACCTTCGATATCATGATGTTTCTTAAATTCATGTTCAAGCAAACTTCTAAATCCCATATACATTGATGCAGTATACAAGTTTCCTATAATGTTTGAAGCTTCAAGAGAGCTTGCCAACTTTTTCTCATACACCTCATTGTAAAATGAGGTTTGCATGAATGCTTTTCTGAATTGTTCATCTGCCTTCATAAATTCTGTATCTGCTAAAATAGATTCTATTGTACCTCTGCTATCTTTTGGCACAGGCTCATTAAAGCCTATCTCCTTGATAACTTGTTGCCATCGCGGAAGTGTTCTCCACTCATGTCTTAGCAAATATGCAAGTGCCTTTTCTCCCATTCTTCTATACGGTAAATGCACTGTAAACAAATCAATGTAATCTGTTATGGATTCTCCATCCTTAACATGAATCAATCCTGTTCTCATTGCCTTTTCCTTATAGCTATCAAAAGCCTTCCTAACTTGGATTAAATATAATAAATTGGAATACAGTCCATTTACGAGTGGTGTTTCCTTTCCAAATGGCCTGTAGAAATCATATTCATTCTTGATTATTGTTGAAGTGACTTTTGGATCCAGTGCTAGCAACCTGGGATTTTCCTTTATCAATAGCGCGACTGCCCCTGCTCCTTGAGTATATTCTCCTGCCGAACCAACATCGTATTTTGCGATGTCACTTACGACTACAATAGCAGCCTTATCATTATTCTCTTCTGCCCTTATCCAATTGGTGTTGTCATAAATAGCATAAGATCCACTGACGCAAGCAAACTTACATTCAATTCCACCTGCATGCTCAAAAGAACTATCGCCATAAACCTGTTCCAGCATACCGACAACGAATGAGTTTAATGCCTTTGATTCATCAAGACTTGATTCCGTTGCTACATATACTCTACCAATATCGTCGGGATGTAAATTGTTTTTCTTCATTAGCTCTAGGCATGCATTTGATGCCATACAAGCCGCATCCTGATTTGTGTCCACCAAGGCCATCTTTTTTATTCCTATACCACGTTCTAGCTTTTGGGGATCAATACCTCTTGCTTGAGCAAAATCTTTGTAGTCAATGTACAGTTTTGGAACGTATATAGCAAGGTCGTCAATGCCAACTGGCATGTTAATAATTTTTCTCATAATAGACATTTAAAGGTACTTGTTGATATTCGACTCCAATTAAAAGAAATTCGTTAAAAAATTGGCATCTTTATAAGAAAATTGTATCATTTATCTCTTTTAATTAATGTGATTGTCAAAGTAATCATGCCCTTTTTGCCGGAATGATTAGAATCCAAGACCTAATAGTTCTGAATTATCCCAGATTTAGTATCATGAAGTCTCATTTATCACTCGACTTAATGAACTCGGATAGTTACATAGAAATTATTACGTTCATGCGCCATGAAACCAATTTGCTTAATCGCTGCAATAATTTTATCTGCAGTTAATTCTGTTGATCTAGCTCCGGTCGCACTAACTACTTCTTCACCAATCAAAGTGCCTCCAAAATCATCTGCACCATAAGATAATGCAAGTTGTGCCATTCCTATGCCATTCGTAAGCCATGATGACTGGAGATGATCGATGAGTCCTGAAAAAACAATCCTAGAAATAGCAATCATTTTTAATAATTCCAAACCACCAGTAGGATATTTTATCATACCGTCTTCCTGCATTTTCGTATTATTTGGTTCAAAGCTCCAGGGAATAAATGACATGAATCCACGGGTCTTTTCTTGCAATTCTGCAATTTTCATCAAATGTCTTGCACGTTGTTCATAATCTTCTCCCGTACCATACATCATTGTAGCAGAAGATTTTATGCCCATCTCATGGGCCTGTCTCATGATATTTAACCACTCGTCACTTTTTATTTTCAGGGGACTAATTCTAGACTTTACATCATCATCGAGAATTTCAGCCCCAGCACCTGGTAATGAGTCCAATCC
>Ga0193739_1000122_pt1 | contig 20386 bp, 20 predicted proteins | sample L2a2metaG_FD_144926 | JGI IMG/M metagenome (GOLD analysis project Ga0193739, IMG submission 144926) | Soil microbial communities from a riparian zone of the East river system, Colorado, United States - L2a2 | ecosystem: Environmental > Terrestrial > Soil > Riparian zone | place: USA: East River...
CAGACGTACGGCGGGTGCGGTGTTGGACGCGATCTCAGCGCCGCGATCGTCGTCACCGCGTCGGAGCCGGCCGAGTGGCACGGCCCCGCACTGACCGAGGATTGGATGCTGTCGACGAGTACCCGAAGGAGGGACGCCCGATGAACACACCACCGATCGTGTTGCCACCGGAGTGGGAGGCCGCACGTCAGGAGCTGCTGGTGAAGGAGAAGGAGCTCACCCGGGCGCGCGACGCGATGGCGGCTCAGCGTCGCCGGATGCCGTGGGTGGCGGTGGAGAAGGATTACCGCTTCGAGGGCCCGAACGGGCCGGCGAGTCTCGCCGATCTCTTCGAAGGCCGCAGCCAACTGATCGTCTACCGCGCCTTCTACGCGCCGGACGTCACCACCTACCCAGAAGGGGGCGGCGCGTACCCGGAACGAGCCTGCGTGGGCTGCTCATTCCTCGCCGACCAGGTCGCACACCCCGCCCACCTGAACGCGCGGGACACGACGCTGGCGTTCGTTTCGCGCGCCCCCCAGGCCGAAATCCAGGGCCTGAAGGAGCGCATGGGCTGGCAGCTGATCCCGTGGTACACGATCACCGACGACTTTGACAAAGACTTCGGCGTGGACGAATGGCATGGGACCAACGCGTTCATCCGCGACGGCGAGCGGATCTACCGCACCTACTTCGTCGACAGCCGGGGCGACGAGGCGATGGGAAGCACCTGGAGTTACCTGGATATCACGGCGCTCGGCCGCCAGGAGGAGTGGGAGGACTCGCCGGCGGGCTACCCGCAGACTCCCCCGTACAACTGGTGGAACTACCACGACGCGCAAAACGGCCGCGCGTGATCGCGCATTCGCGATGAGTTCGTGAGTGTCGGCCGGGCAGGTCGAAGCCCACGAGGTGGCTCCGACTCCTAGGCAAGAGACCGGGCGGGGCCCCGAACGCGCCGGCAACGAGCTGGGATCTGCAGGACAGAGGAGGCGACATGGGCAACGTGGTTATCGACATGAGCATGTCGTTGGACGGCTTCATCGCCGCGCCCAACGACAACCCGGAGCAGGGACTGGGCGAGGACGGGATGCGGCTCCACAACTGGGCGTTCGACGATCCTTCGGTGTTCGAGCGGGTGTACGGCAACCTGGTCGAGGAAACAGGCGCCGTGATCATGGGCCGGCGGTCCTACGACAACTCGATCAAGGAGTGGGGTGGCAAGGGCCCACTGGGCGACGTGCCGTGCTTCGTGGTCACCCATCGGCCGCCGGCGAGCTCGGACCCAGTTTTCACGTTCGTCACCGACGGGATCGAGAGTGCCCTCGCGAAGGCCCGGGAGGTCGCCGGGGAGAAGCGGATCGGGCTGATGGGCGCGAATATCGACCAGCAATTCCTCGCCGCGGGGCTTGTGGACGAGATCAGGATCCACCTGATCAACGTGCTGCTCGGCGGGGGCCGTCGGCTGTTCGACCAGCTCCCGGAGCGAATGGAGCTGAAACAGACCGGGCTCAGCCAGACCGATAGCGTGACGCATCTCGCGTACAACGTCGTTCGGTAGCGCTTGCAGTGCGGGGAGCCCCGTCCAGGGCGTTGGGATGGACGTCAGCGGCAAATCCGGATACTGATCAAGGCGGCGGGAGGGCGGCGGCAGGACATGCGGGTGGCGATGACGAGCGCTGCGGCACGGACTGGCCACGCGAACGAGGACTTCACTGGCGCCGTACCGACGGCAGCGGTGCTGATCGACGGCGCCGGCATCTCGGGAACCGAATCGATCTGCCGGCACGGCGTGGCCTGGTACGCCAGCCGCCTGGGAGGCAGCCTCCTCAGCCTCTTGTCACTCGTGCGGGACCGCAGCCTTTCGGCGCTGCTCGCCGAGGCAATCGAGCAGGTGACGGACGATCACCGGGACACCTGCGACGTCGCCGACCCCATCAGTCCGTCGGCGACCGTAGCCATCCTGCGCCTGTCCGACGGCCTCATCGAGCACCTGGTGCTCGGTGACTCGGTCCTCGTGCTCGACAGAGGAGACGGTGCGCCGCTCGTCGTCTCCGATCCCCGGGAGATGATCACCAGCCGGTCGTACCGGTCCGCGCTCGAGGCCGCCGCCGAGGGTAGCGACGAGTACCACCGAGTCCTCCGAGAGTTGCGCGCCAACCGGAACCAGCCGGGCGGCTTCTGGGTGGCCAAGGACGACCCGCGGGCGGCAGACGAGGCGATCACCGGAAGCTGTCCGATCTCCGAGCTGACCGGTGCCGTCCTGCTCAGCAATGGAGCCAGCCGCATCGTGGATCGGTTCCGGCTCGCCGACTGGCCAGGGGTCATGGCCGTCCTAGCGTCGAGCGGACCCACCGAAATCATCCATCGTGTCCGGCAGGCGGAGGCGCGCCACGCGGTGGCGGCGGACGATGCGACGATCGCACACTGTACCGACCTCGGCGAGGCCTGACCGTCGCCGCCGCCGGGTTCGCCGAGATCAGCAGGCCTACGAAGAGGCGGGTCGTCATGCGGATCGACTTCTAGCGGGATCGCCCACACCGGTCGGTGGCGTCCCGAAAGCTGATCCCTGACCGGGCACCGATGGAGCGGCCACCCGCGACCCGAGCCGTTGTTCCGTGCCGCCGGATGGGCGTAGTGAGCACGATCCGACTGACCTCTGACGGCGCCGTGCCGATCCAAGACAGCGCCGCGCCGATCCTCTTCGGGGCCCCCTTCGTTCCCGTGTCGACCGGTGTGACCCGGCCGTCGGGATCGAGGCAACGCGAACGAGTTGACCAGGTCTCACAGCGCGGTCGGGATGCGGTACACACCGGGGACCAGTTCGATCGCCGAGATCTTGGCCATGACGTGACCTCCACTTTACGTCTCGAAGGCCTCTGGAGCCGGGCACGAGCAGACCAGGTGGCGGTCGCCGTAGGCGCCGTCGACACGCCGCACCGGCGGCCAGTACTTGTCCACCCGGGCAGACGCCGACGGGTACACCGCCGTCTCCCGCGAGTACGGGTGCGTCCACTCGCCCACCAGTGTTGCCGCGGTGTGCGGGGCGTTGCGCAGCGGGTTGTCATCCGCCGGCCACTCCCCCGCCGCCACCCGGTCAGCCTCGGCCCGGATGGCGATCATCGCGTCGCAGAACCTGTCGAGTTCGGCCAGGTCCTCTGACTCGGTCGGCTCGATCATCAGCGTCCCGGCGACGGGGAACGACATCGTCGGGGCGTGGAAGCCGTAGTCGATCAGTCGCTTGGCCACGTCGTCGACGGTCACACCGCTCGCCTTGGTCAGCGGTCGCAGGTCGACGATGCACTCGTGGGCGACCAGGCCGTTCCGGCCCGTGTACAGCACCGGGAAGTGCTCGCGCAGCCGGGTCGCGAGGTAGTTGGCGGACAGGACGGCGACCTGGGTCGCGAGGTGCAGACCGTCGGGTCCCATCATCCGCACGTACGCCCACGAGATCGGCAGCACTGACGCCGACCCGAACGGTGCGCCCGACACCGGCCCGACGCCGGTGGCGGGTCCGGCCTCCGGAAGCATCGGGTGGTTGGGCAGGTACGGCGCGAGGTGGGCCCGCACCCCGATCGGCCCGACGCCGGGCCCGCCGCCGCCGTGCGGGATGCAGAAGGTCTTGTGCAGGTTGAGGTGGCTCACATCGGCTCCGAACTCGCCGGGCTTGGCGAAGCCGACGAGGGCGTTGAGGTTCGCGCCGTCGACGTAGACCTGCCCGCCGGCCTCGTGCACCAGCCGGCAGATCTCGGTGATGCCCTCTTCGTAGACGCCGTGCGTGGACGGGTAGGTGACCATGATCGCGGCCAGTCGGTCGCTGTGCGCGGCCAGCTTGGCGCGGAGGTCGTCCAGGTCGACGGTGCCGTCCTCGGCCGCGCCCACCACGACCACGCGCATGCCCGCCATGACCGCCGACGCCGCGTTCGTCCCGTGGGCGCTGGACGGGATGAGGCACACGTCGCGCTGGTGGTCGCCGTTCGCGTGGTGGAACGCACGGATGGCGAGCAGGCCGGCAAGCTCGCCCTGCGACCCGGCGTTGGGTTGCAGGGAGACCGCGTCGTAGCCGGTGATCGCGGCCAGCCAGTCTTCGAGCTGGCGCACGAGCTCGAGGTATCCCTGAGCCTGTTCGACCGGTGCGAACGGGTGTATGCCGGCGAAGCCGGGCCAGGTCAGCGGCTCCATCTCGGTGGTGGCGTTGAGCTTCATCGTGCACGACCCGAGCGGGATCATGCCGCGGTCGAGCGCGTAGTCCTTGTCGGCGAGCCGGCGCAGATAGCGCAGCATCGACGTCTCGGACCGGTGCGTCGAGAAGACCGGGTGGCCGAGGTACGAGCTGGTCCGCCGCAGGTGCCCGGGAATCGCATCGGCCACGCCTGCTTGGTCGCCGCCCGAGGCGCCGAAGGCCTTCCAGACGAGCTCGAGGTGCGTGGTCGTCGTCACCTCGTCGCAGGCGATGCGGACGTGGTCGGTGTCGGCGAGCCCCACGTTGACCCCGAGCTCGGCAGCCGCAGCGACGACGGCCTCGGCACGTTCGGGTACCCGAGCGAGAACGGTGTCGAAGAAGGCGCCGTGGACGACCTCTACCCCGCCGGCGCGCAACCCTGCCGCGAGTGCCACGGCGTGCCGGTGCACTCGCGTGGCGATCTCGCGCAGACCGTCCGGGCCGTGCCAGACCGCGTACATGGATGCGACGACGGCGAGCAGGACCTGGGCAGTGCAGATGTTGGACGTCGCCTTCTCGCGGCGGATGTGCTGCTCGCGGGTCTGCAGCGCGAGCCGGTGGGCCTGGGCCCCGTCGGCGTCGACCGAGACCCCGACCAGCCGGCCCGGCAAGCTGCGCTCGAGACCTGCGCGCACCGCCATGTAGCCGGCGTGCGGACCCCCATAGCCGAGTGGTACGCCAAAGCGCTGCGAGGTGCCGACGACGACGTCGGCGCCCTGCTCGCCGGGCGCCTCCAGCAGCGTCAGAGCGAGCAGGTCGGCAGCGACGGTGGCGAGAGCGCCGCGCTCGTGGGCGGCCTCGATCACCGGCCGCAGGTCTCGCACCCGGCCAGAGGCGCCGGGGTACTGCAGCAGCACGCCGAACAGCTCACCGTCTGGCAACCCGTCGGAGATGTCGGCGACCTCGACGGTGATGCCCAGCGGTTCCGCACGGGTCTGGACGACGGCGAGCGTCTGGGGCAGACACTCGACGTCGACCACGATCCGGTCGGGCTTGCTGCGGTTGGACCGCCGCATGAGCGTCATCGCCTCGGCTGCGGCCGTGGACTCGTCGAGGAGGCTGGCGTTGGCGATCGGCAGGCCGGTCAGGTCGGCCACCATCGTCTGGAAGTTCAGCAGTGCCTCGAGGCGGCCCTGGGAGATCTCGGGCTGGTATGGCGTGTACGCCGTGTACCAGGCCGGGCTCTCGAGCACCCGGCGCACGACGACCGGCGGGGTGACCGTGTCGTAGTAGCCCAGCCCGATCATCTGGACCTGGCGCCGGTTGCGGCGGGCGAGGCCGCGGAGCTCATCCAACGCGCCGATCTCGGTGGCAGCGGCCGGCAGGTCCATTGGCTCGGGAGCGCGGATCCCGGCCGGGACCGCGGCCTCGACAAGAGCGTCGAGCGACGGCTGGCCTACCGTCTCGAGCATCCGCGCGAGGTCGTCGTCGCGCGGGCCGATGTGCCGGCCGACGAACGGAGCCGTGCTGCTGACATCGGTCAGGGGGGACAAATCAGACATTCAGGGCTCCTCGACGGCACGCGGCGACGGTTCCCCCTCTGTCGTGTCACCGGTGACGGCGCTCCAGAGTGGCCTCGCCCGGACGGTCCGTGCTGCCTGAGAGGTTCCGGGGATGTTGCCCCTTCGGCGCTCCACGCCGGCTGCGTGAAGTCTCTCCCGGCCGGGGTCGACGGCTCAACCGCTAAGCCTACCCGGCCGTGGCGGAGTGAGCCCGTCAGGCGCCGACGACGCGGGTACGGCGGCGCACGGCGAGCTCGTCGCCGGGGTGCTCGCCGGGCTCCTCGCCCGGACGCTCGCCGGGCATCTCGACCAACGTGGCCTCGACCTCGCGCCACACCCGGCCGACGGCGATGCCGAAGACGCCCTGACCACCCTGGACGAGATCGACCACCTCGTCGGCGGACGTGCATTCGTAGACGCTGGCCCCGTCGCTCATCAGCGTGATGCCGGCGAGGTCCTCGACACCACGGTCGCGTAGATACTGAACCGCTTGGCGGATCTGCTGCAGCGAGACGCCGGTGTCGAGCAGCCGTTTGACGATCTTGAGGACGAGGATGTCGCGGAACGAGTAGAGCCGCTGGGTGCCCGAGCCCGAGGCCGGCCGGACGGTCGCTTCCACCAGGCCGGTGCGCGCCCAGTAGTCCAGCTGGCGGTAGGTGATGCCCGCGGCGGCGCAGGCGGTCGGGCCGCGGTAGCCGACATTGTCGGGGATCGGGCCGACCATCCCTTCGAAGAGCAGGCCCTGTCGCCCTGCTTCTGCGACGGCGTCAGCCGAGGGTGGCGCGCCGACCGGACCCGTTCCGCCCGTGGTGTCTCCGCTCACGCCGACTCCTTAGTCTTCGAACTGACACCCGCGACGCTAGGCGCGGGGGTGACAGCGGTCAACGCAACACGCGGGCCGAGTCTCGACCTCGACCTCAACTCGAGGGTTGTTGTTGATCAACAACGGTAGCCGAGCCGTGGCCGGGCTCAACTGGCAAAGTCCTCGGGCGACACGTGGTCGAGGAACTCGCGGAACTTCTCGACCTCGTCCTCCTCGTCGCCCTCGGAGCCTTCAGCGATGACGATGCCGACCTCGTCGAGCAGGGGTTCCGCCGCGAAGATCCGGGTGCCGGTCCGCAGCGCGAGGGCGATCGAATCAGAGGGCCGCGAGCTGACCCGGATGCCGCCGGCGAAGACCAGTTCGGCGTAGTAGGTGCTGTCGCGCATCTCGGTGATCCGGACCTGCTCCAGCTTCGCGCCGACGGCTTCCAGGACGTCCTTGAACAGGTCGTGGGTCATCGGGCGTTCAGGGGTGACCCCCTGCTGGGCGAAGGCGATGGCCGTCGCCTCCACCGCTCCGATCCAGATCGGCAGGTAGCGCTCACCGTCGACTTCGCGCAGCAGGACGATCGGCTGGTTGGACGGCATCTCGACCCGGACGCCGACCACGTCGAGCTCGCGCACGGCTTCAACCCTACGCCAGTGTTCCTGCCGGTGGCGTCCGACGGGGTCGCGAGGAGGGCCCGCTGAGTCAGTGGTTGCGCACGTTGCGAAGCTGGGCGTCGACGAGAGCGGCGTGCAGGCGCGAGGTCAGCCGCGCGATCTCGCTGGCGGTCTCCTCGCCGCGGCCGCGTGCCTCGGCACCGCGCTGGCGCAGCATGGGGGCAACGACCTGCTCGACCAGACCGACCTCGCGCTCGGCGGCGCTGCGGATCGTGCGCAGGTGCCGGGGCTCGAGCCCGAACGCGGCGAGCTCTCCCGCGGTACGGGCGACCACGAGCGCGTCGGCGTCGAAGGTCGCTCCCCGAGCCGTGACGAGTCCGTACGACTCGAGATCGGCGAGCAGCTCGTCGGAGATGCCGGCCGCCTCGGCCAGGGAGGACCGCGAGAGCCGGACCTCACCGGGTTCGTGGGCGGAACCGGCGACCGCGAACGGGGTGCCGGGACGGCCGCCTTGCGAGAGCTCCATTCCACCGTCGAGTTGCTCGAGCTGTTCCTTGATCACCCGCAACGGCAGGTAGTGGTCGCGCTGGACGGTGAGGACGAACCGCAGTCGGGCGATGTCGTCGTGGCTGAAGCGGCGGTATCCCGATGGCGAACGCTGCGGTTCGACCAGGCCCTCGGACTCGAGGAATCGGATCTTGGAGATCGTGACGTCGGGGAAGTCGGGGCGCAGGTGGGCCAGGACCTCCCCGATGCTCAAGGTCTGGCGCGCCGGCAGCGCCGAGCTCACCTCGGTCCGCCGCCGAACCCGTGCTGACTGGAGTAGTAGACCAGGCGGTACTTGCCGACCTGGACCTCGTCACCGTTGGACAGCAGCACCTCGTCGATGCGGTCGCGGTTGACGTAGGTCCCGTTGAGGCTGCCGACGTCGGAGACCACGAACCCCTCGTCGCTGCGACGGAACTCCGCGTGCCGCCGCGACACCGTGACGTCGTCGAGGAAGATGTCGGAGTCGGGGTGGCGGCCGGCGCTGACCGAGTCGGTGTCCAGCAGGAACCGGCTGCCCGCATTGGGACCGCGGAGAACGACGAGGAGCGCGCTACCGGTCGGCAGTGCGTCGACGGCTGCCTGGTCGGCCGGGCCCAGGTCTCCGGCCTCTTCCCTGGCGCCGTCTTCACGCTCGACCTCGTCACGGGCGATCGCGAGGGTGCTGGTGGAGTCCGTTCCCGTTCCGGGTTCAGCGGCCGTGGGGAGACGAGCTCCGCACCGGGAGCAGAAGTTTGCGTCGTCAGGGTTCTCTTGACCGCACTGGGTGCAGAACGGCATAGGCTCTACCGGCCTTCCGCCGCGGGCTCTGCCGCGGCTGGACGGAGGTGACGGCTCGCCGGTCTGGTGGACCCTCGATCGTCACCTGAGGGTTGACGGTTCCTGGCAACCTAGGGCCGGACGAGCCGAAGGGTCAACCGGACCTCGAGACCCTCAGGCCTCGACCTGTGCGCGATAGTCCGCGGCGTCCAGCAGGCCGCCGACATCGGCCGGGTCGGCCGGTGCGATCTCGATCATCCAGCCGGCGCCGTACGGGTCGGCGTTGACCTGTTCCGGCGCCGCGTCCAGATCGTCGTTGCGCGCGACGACGCGCCCAGCCAGCGGTGCGTAGAGATCGCTGACGCTCTTCGTGGACTCGAGCTCGCCGCATGGCTCGCCGGCCGTGAGCTGGTCGCCCACCTCGGGAAGCTGGACGTAGACGATGTCGCCCAACTGTTCCTGGGCGTAGTGGGTGATGCCCACCCGGACACTTCCCTCAGCCTCACCGGGGCTGCGCACCCACTCGTGCTCCGCGGTGTACCTGAGATCGTCGGGATACACGGTCGCCTCCTCGGCGGTCAGCCGGCGTCCTCTTCCGGGGCCGGCACAGCGTACTCAGCCGGCGTGCTCTCGTGCACGGCGTCCACGACGACCTCGTCGTCCTGGGTCACGGTCACGCGGCCGCCGCCCTCGGTGACCGTGTCGACGAGGCCCTGCGGGAAGTTCATCGCCTCGGTCAGCGCCTGTGGCTCACCGATCACCGTGAACCGGTACGGAGCCTCGAGGTGGACACCGTCGACCTCGACGCCGGAGCCGTCGTCGACGACGTACGTGCTCGCGACCACGCGCGCCTGCTGGTCGTCGGCTCCGGCGATCTCGATCGCCTCAGCTCCCGCGCTGCGCAGCTCCTGCACCGCCGAGAACAGCGCGCGCGCCGGCAGCGATCCGGCAGGGTCGTTGACTGTGACGACGATTCCCGGGCCCGTCGCCGCAGCGGTGCCGGCCAGCACAGCGAGTTGCCGGGCCAGGGTGGCCGTCTGCTCGAGCGAGGCCTGCTCGCTGTCGGCGCCGGATGCGAGCTCGCGCCGGTCGGCCTCCAACTCGGCGACCTGGCGCTCGAGCTGGTCGCCGCGCACCGTGAGCCCGTCCAGGATCTGGATCAGGTCGGCCCGACGGGCCCGGTTCAGCAGATCCTCGTCCTCACCCCGTACCTGCAGGACAGCCGTGAAGCCGAGCAGCCCGACGAGGATGGCGACTGCCCCCTGGCCCAGGTCCGGCCGGGCCCGCATCGCCCGCGTCAAACGGTTCAGACCGGTCGGCGACGTCGGGACGAACCGCTCAGCAGGTGCCTCCTGCTGAGCGGCCGGCGAGCGCTGGTCAGGCACGGAACAGGTGCCGTCGGATCGTGGCGACGTTGGTGAAGATGCGGATGCCGAGGACGACGATCACCGCCGTCGACAGCTGCGCCCCCACTCCGAGCTGGTCGCCGAGGAACACGATGAACGCGGCGATGAGCACGTTCGCCACGAACGAGACCACGAACACCTTGTCGTCGAATACCCCGTCCATGACTGCGCGCAGCCCGCCGAACACGGCGTCGAGAGCCGCGACGACGGCGATCGGCAGGTACGGCTGCAGCGCCAGTGGGACGCTCACGTCGAAGACCAGACCGGCGACGATGCCGAGCAGCAGGCCGAGCGCCGGTATCACGTGGCGTCCTCGGGCTGAGCGAGTCGCAGCACGGCCGTCGCGGCGGGCAGCGTCAACGAGTCGACATTGCGGATGTCGAACTGGATGCCGGCGGTGGTCGAGGCGTCGAGCAGCCACTCGCCTCCCGGACCCTCGAGGAAGCGGCTGCCGAGCGTGCGGGAGTCACCCACGGCGCGCACCTCGTACGGCGGGTCGAGTGGACGGAAGTTGACGAGGATGACGTCGTTGGCCGAACGGATCGCGGTCATCGCGGTGACCCGCTGTCCGTTGATGCTCACCGCCTCGGCGCCGGCCGCCCAGAGGCCGTTGACGACCTGCTGCAGGTCGAGGTCGAGCACGCTCGGTACGGCACCGGAGGTTCCACCGGTCGCGCCGTCCTCGGCGTCGTCGACCTCGACCACGACGCCCGGCCCCTCCACGGCTCCGGTGCCGGCAGAACCCTGCATCGCCGCCATCGACTCGCGAAGCTCGCTGCTGACGGCCACGTTGTCCAACTGCCGGGACTCGATCTGGAGGATGTCGCCCTCGAGGTCGGACAGCGTGCGCTCGAGCCCGTCGGTATGGCTGGCGGCGAGCCCGATCCGCTCGACCAGCGACTCCCGTTCGGCCGAGACGATGCTGGCGTCCGCACGTACTTGCAGTGCCGCGGTCACCAGCAGAAGACCGAGCCCCAGTAGGCCGGCCATCAGCGCGAGAGACATCCGCGGACGGTTGCCGGAGGACGCGGGCCCGCCTGCGGCGCGCCGCCGGGCGGCAGCCTCGGCGTAGCCCTCGTCGAGGGCGTTGGCGAACAGGTCGGTGATCAACGACATGGACGCGTCCGGCCGCTCGCTCCGCCGGACGCGTCCAGTCCGCCGCGTCACCACGCCCGTCATCGTCGCATGAGGGCGGGCCATTGCCGACAGTGCCGCCCCGAGTAATGCGGGGTCGTTACGCGGCCCGGAGCAGACGCCGGACCTGCTCGGCGTAGATCAGGCCGGCCCACCAGTACAGGCCCACTCCCCAGACCGCGAACGCCCATCCGAAGACCCGCGCCAGCAGGGCGAGCGTGCCGTCGCCGTCACCGAGGAGCAGCAACGGCAGGGCGTAGAGGAGGCAGAAGGTGGCGGCCTTGCCGACGAAGTGCACCGGCAGGACGGTGAGCCCGCGGCGTCGCAACGCCGGGACCAGGCAGGCCAGGAGCACGTCGCGGCCCACCAGGAGAACGGCGAACCAGAGCGGGAGGATCTCGCGCAGCGTCAGGGCCACGACCGTCGCGAAGATGTAGAGCCGGTCGGCCAGTGGGTCGAGCACCTGGCCGACCCGGCTGATCTGGTGCCAGCGCCGGGCCAGCTTGCCGTCGAGGTAGTCGGTGAAGGCCGACGCCGCGAGCACGACGAAAGCCCAGAGATCCGCCTCCTCGACCAGGATCAGCCAGAGGAACAGCGGTACGCCCAACAGCCGGATGACCGAGAGCAGGTTGGGGACCGTGAACACCCGGTTGGTCTGGACCTCGGTCTCCTGGACCTCCATCCGGTGCCTCCTCCTCCCCCGGTAAGGACCGCCGGGCTTCCTCGGGCGAGATTAGCTGACCTCGCGCACCACCTCTGTTGCAGGCTTGTCGTCGCGGAGACCCTGGTAGGAGGGGTGGCGGAGCGTACCGGAACCGGTCCATTCGGAGAACTCGACCTCGCAGACGAGCTTCGGCTCTACGAACACGGCGTCCTTCTGGGGCTGGCGGCCGGTGAACGGACTGTTCTTCGTCCACAGCGGCTCCAGCCGCTCGCCGAGCAACCGCAGGGCGGGGCCGTCGAATCCGGTCCCGACTTTGCCGGCGTAGCGCAGGCGCCGCTCCGGCCGGTCGCCTTCGTAGTAGCCGACGAGCAATGAACCCAGCTCACCCTCACGGCGGCCCTGACCGGCGACCCAGCCCCCGATCACGACTTCCTGCCGCCGGACGTTCTTCACCTTCAGCCAGTCCAGGCTGCGCCGGCCGGTTTGGTATGCGCTGCCGAGTCGCTTGGCGATGATGCCCTCGAGCCCCTGCTTCTTGCTCGCCGCGAGGAACGCCTCGCCCTCGCCGAGCTGGAACGCCGGCACCTGCCAGCTCGGACCGCCGAGGGCGAGTGCCTCGAGCTCGCGGCGTCGCTCCTCGTAGGGACGGTCGAGCAGGGATCGACCGTCGAGGTAGAGCAGATCGAAGATCACGTAGGTCACGGGGGTGTCGCTGCGTCGGCGACGGATCTCGGACTCCGACTCGACGTGCATGCGGGGTTGCAGGCGCTGGAAGCTGGGCCGGCCCTCCGCGCCGAAGGCGACGATCTCCCCATCCAGAACGACGTGCCGGGCACCCAGGTCACGTGCCAAGGCGCCTACCTCCGGGTACTGCGACGTGATGTCGCGGAGGGTGCGGCTGACCAGCCGGAGCCGGCCCGGTTCCCCGTAGGCGATCGCACGGACGCCGTCCCACTTGATCTCGTAGCCCCATCCGTTGCTGTCCCGGGGAAGCTTGGACAACGTCGCGGCCATCGGGATGATCTCTTCGGGCATCGGGTCGCGTCCGGCGTCCGGCTCGTCCATCCGGTGGATGAGCCAGTCGTCGTTCCGCGTCTGGAACAGCGCATACCGCCCTCGGACACGCCCTCCGTCGAAACGCAGCACGACCTTGTCCTCGGTGAACTTCTCAGCCTCGTAGGTACCGGTGTCCCAGACCGTCATCTTCCCTCCGCCGTACTGGCCGGCGGGGATGACGTCTTCGAACGTGAGGTACTCGAGCGGGTGGTCCTCCGTGTGCACGGCCAACCGGTTCTGGTCCGGCGTATCGGGGAAGCCGCGCGGCAAGGCCCACGACACCAGGACGCCGTCGCGTTCGAGGCGGAGATCCCAGTGCAACCTGCGGGCGTCGTGCTGCTGCACGACGAACCGGTTGCCTGTCGACTGCGCGCTCCGGCCGCCACGCGGCTCGGGAGTCTCGTCGAAGGAGCGCTTCTCGCGGTACTCCCCCAGGCTCTCCTTCTTGCGGGGCATGAATGCGCACCTCACCGTCGCCGTGCCTCGGCCCGGGTTGTCGGCCGCTACCTACCCATCATCCCGCCGACCGCCGCACTGCGCTTCCACTCGGCATGAAGGTGTGCGCACTGATGAAACGTCATGTCTGAAACCCGCCAGACACCGGCCGCCACCTCCGCCACGATGGCCAGGGCAAGGACACGAGAAGGGACGGACGTGGAACGGACACAGCGACACTTTCGCTTCGGCGTCGTGGGCGAATCCATCCGATCGGCCAAGGAACTGGCCGACGAGGCGCGTGTGGCCGAGGACCTCGGGTACTCCACTCTGCTCCTGCGCGACCACTTGGTGTCGGAACCCTTCGGCGACCAGCTCGCCCCGCTGGTGGCGCTCGCGGCCGCGGCCGGCTCGACGAGCACGCTGCGCGTCGGCACGCTCGTCCTTGCCAACGACTACCGAAATCCGGTGATGCTCGCCAAGGAGGCGGCCACGCTCGACGTGCTGTCGGACGGTCGATTCGAGCTCGGTCTGGGCGCGGGCTGGTTGCGCGACGAGTACGTGGGCGCCGGCATACCGTTCGACGCCGGCGGCGTGCGGGTCAGCCGCCTCGAGGAGTCCATCCACGTGCTCAAGGGCCTGCTGTCCGGGTCGCCGGTCACCTACGCCGGTGATCATTACTCGGTGACCGACATGGTGACCTTCCCGGAGCCAGTCCAGCGTCCGCATCCGCCCCTCCTGATCGGCGCGGGAAGCCAGCGGATGCTCGGCATCGCCGGCCGGGAGGCGGACATCGTTGGCATCCTGCCGAAGGCGCTGCCGAACGGGACGATCTCCGAGGATCAGGCGGAGCGGACGCCGGAGGCCACCGCGCAGAAGATCGCGTGGATACGTGACGGCGCGGGCGAGCGTTTCGGCCGGATAGAACTCAGCATGATGATCTCGCCGGTGATCGCCGACGACCATGTCGGGGAAGCCGAGCGGTTCGCGGCACAGCGTGGCTGGGATGGTTCCCGTCCGGCTGAGGTACTGACGATGCCGTCAGTGTTCCTGGGTGCCGTGGACCGGATCGTCGACGAGATGCAGGCTCGGCGTGACCAGTACGGATTCTCCTACTACGTCATCTCCGACCGCGTTATGGACGCGTTCGCGCCGGTGGTCGAGCACCTGACGGGCCGCTGAGGGCTGTTCGCGGCCCGAAAGGGCAAACGGGGCCTCGCCTCGGGTGAGGTACAGTTTCAGCGCCTCGAGCGGCCGGGTCACGGCTGCGACGGCGGCCGGGCTGTGGCGCAGTTTGGTAGCGCACCTGACTGGGGGTCAGGGGGCCGTGGGTTCAAATCCCGCCAGCCCGACCGACGGGCCTGACCTGTGAACGCACAGGTCAGGCCCCTATACGTGTCCGTCACTGGCGGGCTGGTTTGACGAAACCGGCCGATCGTCACGGCGTCGTGGAACCGCGCCGCCGTGATCACGTCGGTTCCGTCCGTCGCTCGGTTGTTCGAGGTCGATCCCGCCGGACGGTGGGGCGGCTGACCTCCTCGAACCCGGCGGCCTCGAGACGGGCCGCAGGTCACTGCCCAGATGCCGTCGTCGCCCTTGTCCTCGTCCCGACCGCTGCACGGGACGCGAGAGGTGCGCAGCTTGGGGTACTCCGTCCGCGGCTCGACCGCGACCCAGCCCGCCGGCTCGTCGTCGACGTGGGCCACCAGCCCGCTGGCACTGGCACCGGCGCGAGTCGGCGGTGGTGCCGAAGATCGCGGCGAGGTCGTCGCACGACGCCTCGTTGGCCGGGACGGCGGTCAGCCGCTCGGCCGCGACGGGTTCGCTCACGAGCGCCATCCGGGCGGTGGGTCTTCCCCGACCAGGCCGTCCACCGCCTCGCGGAGCAGGTCGGCGTGCCCGGTGTGCCTGCCGTACTCCTCGACCAGGTCGCACAGGAGCCGGCGCAGGCTGGCGTGGCGGCCGTCGGGCGCGGACAGGTGGACGAGCTGGTCGAGCCCGCCGTCGGCCAGGGCCGCGTCGAGCCTGGCGCGGGACCGCTCCACCGCGCCGTCCCACAGCGCGTAGAGCTGTTCGGGGGTGTCGTCGGCGGCGGAGGTGAACTCCCAATCGTTGTCGCCGTCCCAGCCGGTGGCGTCCCACGGAGCGCCGAGCGGCTCCCCGCTCAGCTTGGTGCTGAAGGCGTAATCCTCCTGGGCAGCGAGATGCTTGAGCAGGCCGCCCAGGGTCAGCGACGAGGCGGCGGTGCGGGCCTGCAGCCCGGCCGCGTCGAGCCCGCCGGCCTTCCACCGGAACGTCGTACGCAGCCGGTCGAGGGCACCGACGAGGTGCTCGACCTCGGTGCCGGCCAGCGGAGGGTCCCACGGAGGGTCGTTGGTCGTCGTGTCGTTGGTCGTCATGGGGGCACCGTAGGCGCTATTTGCGGACGTATCGTTTCCGTAATCGTGGGATCCTGCCCGCGTGGACGCCTCGAACCCCACCGCCCGCGCGCTGCGGTGCCTGGAACTGCTGCAGGACAGCCCCGGGATCACCGCGAACCGGCTCGCGGACAAGCTCGGCGTCTCCGACCGCGCGGCACGCCGGTACGTCGCCATCCTGCGCGAGGCCGGCGTCCTGGTCGAGTCCGTGCGGGGTCGCTACGGCGGCTACCACGTCGGCCGCGGCCTGCGGCTTCCGCCCCTGATGTTCAGCGCCGCCGAGGCCCTCGGCCTGGTCATGGCCGTGCTCGACGGCCACCACGACGCCAGCGATCCCACCGACCCCGGTCGGCGGCGCGCCGGCAAGATCATGCGGGCACTCCCGGAGCCGGTGGCCGCCCAGGCCGAGGCGGTCCGTCAGACCACCGCGCCCGCCCCGGACCGCGCCGCCGCCCGGCCCGACTCCGCGACCACGACCGCCCTCGTGCAGGCCTGCTCGAACCACCGACGGGTCCGGCTCGGGGCTACCGCACCGAGGCCGGCTCGGAATGGCTCATCGAGGTCGACCCGTGGGCGGTCGTCGTACGCCACGGCCGGTGGTACCTGCTGTGTCAATCGGACCACTCGAGCCGCTCGACGCCCAGACCACCCGCCTGGTCGGCAGCACCAGCAATCCGGTGTGTACGCCAAGCAATTCGCGGCGATCCCGGCCCCGTACCGGATCCTGAAGCCCCCCGAACTCCAAGAGGCCGCGCGCGCCCTCGGGCAACGGCTACTGGCCGCCAGTGAGAATCCACGCCCCTGACCCTGTGCACGCATTCGCCAGGCCGACTGGGTTTCGCCGGACCAGTGCCGAACACCAAGCCGAGAACGTGGTGCCGGCGTCCAGAATCGCCTGCGCATCGGGGTGAAGGTAGCGGCTCGTTTACCGTGGTCGGGCGGACGGTTGAGCAACCCACCCCGTGTGCCGCCGAGTGCGGTCCCCGGGCGGCACACGGCTCTCGTGGCCGGTCCGTCAGGCCCCGGATGCGCCCTGCGCGATTTCGCCGATGACCGCGGCGAGCTCCTGCGGGCGCGACCACATCGGCCAGTGGCTCGTCGGCAGGTCGACGTACGTGACGTTACGCAGATCGGCGAGCCCGCCGAGGAAGCCCCAGCCCTCCTCGACGCCGGCCTTGTACTGCTCCGACGTGAACGCCGTGCACACGACCGTGGAGGGCACATCGAGGCGAGCGTCGTTGGTCAGCTCGGCCGCGTCGCGCAGTGCCCCACCCGGCTCCGGAACGGCCCGCCGCCGGAAGGTCTCGAGCTGCTCCTCACTGATGCCGTCGAGGTTCTCGTCGAGGTTCTCCCACGAAGGCAGCGGCTTCTCCACGCCGTCGAAGTCGGGGTCGAGTGCACCGATTCCCGCTCCCGTGTCGACGTAGACCATGGCGGCGATCTTCTCTGGAATGCGGTCACTGGCTGCGTAGCCGGGGGTGCCGGCCCCGCTGTGCACGGCGAGCACGACGGGACGCCCGGCCGCCGTCACCGCCTCGCAGATCGCGTCGACGTGGTGGGCGAGCGTGATCGAGGACCGGTCGGCGTCAAGCGATTCGAGACCGGGCAGCGTCACCGCCGTGACGTCGTGCCCGTCGGCGCGCAGGGCGGCGGCGACCTCGTCCCACGCCCACGCGCCGAGCCAGAACCCGGGAACCAGGACAATCGGTGTGGTGTTCATGCGCCAAACCTAGGGTCAGCCTCCGACACCCTTCCGCGTCGGGGACGACGGACGGAACGGTCGGGTCCGTCCGAGCACGGAACGGGCGGCTCGCCTCGGCCAGTTCCGGACCAACGGCGCGCACGATGGCCACGCGAGCGGCCGTTCCCCGCCGCCCTCGGACGCCACTGTCTGGCCTGGCACGGTCGGCCGTCGCCAACGGTCAGACGAGGTCGGACAGGACCTCCTCGATCCACGGCGAGCTGTCGCCACCATCGACGGGTTGGAGTGCAGGTAGTACGGCAGGGCGATGACACATCCAGACACGACGAGCCCACGGGCACGGCGGCGCGTCGCGTCGTCCGCGCCGACGATCTCGTAGAACGCATGCCGGCTGGACCGGTCGAACAGATGCCAGGCCGGGGTGACGTCGTAAGCCGGGTCGCCCGTCGCCATTGCCCCGAAGTCAAGCACCACGCGCTGCGTATCGACGAGTCCCTGGCACTGAGCGAGAGCAGCGCGGAAGTAGGCATCGCGCCCGACGAGCGGCAGCCCTCGGACGAACCCCTCGGACCCGGGACGCGGCGCGTCGGTCATGTCGATGCTTTGCAGCTCCGCGACGAACCGACCGAGAGTCCGAGCTGTCTCGCTCATCGAGTCGATGCGCCCGGTCAGGGCGTCCTCGCCAGTCAGCCACCGCACCACCGCACAATGGAACTGGTAGCCCTCGCCCGGCTCTCCGGTTGCCACGACCTGAGGCACGTCCGCGACACGTGCGCGGCGACGACCGCGTACTCAGGCACCTGCTCGGCGACCAGCCGGCGCGCCATCGACACGTCGATGCCGATCTCGTCGGCGTGAAGGCGGGTCGGCGACATGTGTCCATCCTTGACGGCGGTCAGGGCGCGGGACAAAGCAATAAGTAACGCTGCTCGCCGAACAGCGTCGAACGAACCAGCGCTGGCCCCGCAGCCGCAGTGACAGCGAGCCCCGACACGGGACTCTGACGTGGTGCGGCGCGCCAGGCGTGATGCCTGGCGCGCCGCGGCTGCCGGTGGGACCGGTGACTCAGCTGAGCGTGTCGATCAGATCCAGCAGCGCCTGCTTGAGCGTGGCCTGGCCCGCCGAGTCGTCGAGTCGCCTGACGGCGTTGTTCAGCTGATCCAACGCCGACGCGGTCTCGCCCTGACCGACCAGCTTCTCGGCCTTGTCAACGGCCTGTCGGACCTTGTCGGCCGTCTGGGCGTCGATGTCAGCGGCCCGGACCACCTGGTCGAGGTTGGCAAGCACCACGGCGAAGCTCGGCGCCGCAACCAGTTCGGACATCAGCTGGGAGTTGAACTGGTCCAGCTGTACCTCGGAGGCGGCCTCGATCTCGTTGGCGGACAGCTGGTCGCTCGCCAGCAGACCGAACGTGTCGAAGCCACGGGCGATCTCGGTGCCGTAGATGAAGCCGTTGTACCAGTACGTCGCCCATAGGCCACCAAGGTTGAGACCCGTGGGATTGTCTGGCGTGGTGATCGGGCCGCGGTCGAGGAACGCGATCTCGACCGGGTTCGCGGTGTCGGTGAAGTCGACGACCGAGATGCCGCCCTGGTACCAGGCCTGCACATAGATGTCGCGGTTCGGTACCGGGATGACCGACGAGTTGTGCGCCACGCAGTTCTCCTGCGAGGTCTGCACCGCCGGCATCTTGTAGTAGCTCGCGAACTCCATCTCCCCGTCGACGATGTCGAACAGAGCGTCGGCACCCCACTCCGGCAGGTCGGTCACCCGGCAGCGTGCACTGGTGCCGCCGCCCCACTCGTCGGTGAACATGACCTTGGTGCCGTCGTTGCTGAACTGTGCGGAGTGCCAGTACGAGAAGTTGGGGTCCGACACTGCGTCCAGCCGTACCGGGTTCACCGGGTCGGAGATGTCCAGCAGGATGCCGTTGCCCTGGCAGGCGCCGGCGAGCAGGCCGATCTCAGGGAAGGCCGAGACGTCGTGGCACGTGTTGGTGTTGGGCAGCGGCGAGTAGGGAATGCCGGACGGGTGCAGTGCGCCGGGAAGGGTGTTCTGCAGGCCGTTGAATGCGCCCGTGGCGGGGTCGGTGAAGATCCGCGGCTGGCTGACGACCTCGGCGTCCTCGGGAGCGTCCAGGGGGACCTTGATGACGTCGATGCGCCACTGGGTCGGGTTTCCGGTTGTCACCGGGGCCTGAGTGAGAGCAGCGTTCTCGCAGCCCGCCAGCTCCAGCGGCGACCGGACACCTGCGGTGCCCGAGTTGTAGACGTAGATGTTGTCATCGTCGTTGGGGTCCGTGACCAGCGTGTGCGTGTGCGAGCCGCGGCAGAGCTGCACGCCGGGCAGCTGGACCGGGTTGTCGATGTCGCTGATGTCGAAGATGCGCACCCCGCGGAAGCGCTCCGGGTTGACCGCGCCCGGGGCCCCTTGCGTGCCGCAGTCGATGCGACCTCGGGTCTCCTCGACCGAGATGAACAACAGGTCACCGAACACCGACGGGTCGCCCTGTCCACCCGGGCAGACGAACGAGGTGCTCAGGACCGGGTTCTCCGGGTCGCTGATGTCGTAAATCTGGAAGCCGTTGAAACTGCCAACGATCGCGTGGTTGCCGGTGAACGCTAGGTCGGAGTTGGCGAACCCGATGCCCGTGAAGCCCGTGGGCGGCGAGTCGAAGGGCGCGACCCGGGGGTCGTTGTCGAGCAGGTCGATGTTGCTGCTGGCTTCTGACCAGGGGATGTACCCCGGATCGAGGCCGACCCGAGGGTCTGTGCCCTGGGCAGAGGCCGCAGCGGGGAGCAGGCCGCCGAGCAGGAGCATGGCTCCGATGACCGTGACGACGCGGCGTCTCATGCGATGTGTACGAGTGGGAAGTGCTGGCTTCATGGCCACGGGCTCTCCACCTCCGAGGTACCGACATCCCCGCCAGGCTGCTGTAGCGGCTACGCAGCGAGGACCTTACGATGGCGAACCGACCCTACTGGTCAGCAGCGTCAAGGGCCATGGGCTGTACAGACTTACTACTCTCCTGGATCGGACATATGCGGAGATCACCACTGTTGTTGATCAGTCGCCGAACTCTCGTCGCCGGGATGGCCGTACTCGTCGTCGCGGCGTGCACGTCGGACGACGGCGAGGC
>Ga0193739_1000123_pt1 | contig 20265 bp, 19 predicted proteins | sample L2a2metaG_FD_144926 | JGI IMG/M metagenome (GOLD analysis project Ga0193739, IMG submission 144926) | Soil microbial communities from a riparian zone of the East river system, Colorado, United States - L2a2 | ecosystem: Environmental > Terrestrial > Soil > Riparian zone | place: USA: East River...
TGTATCACGCGCGGGGCGTGCAGGGGATGAACCAACGGGTCCAGGGCGTACAGATGGATGTGCGAGGCGAGTTGCCTACTGTCACGGCGTGGCACATTCGAGGAGGGCAATGAGACGGCGCGAGCTCCCGACGGAATTTCACGCGACCGCTCCCATGCGGCTCGACTTCGCGGGTGGGTGGACGGACGTGCCGCCGTTCTCGTCGCGCGAGGGCGGGATCGTCGTTAACGGGGCGATTGACTTGCGCGCCCATGTGGATCTCAAGCTCGGAGGAAAGCTGCTGCGCCTGGTCTCGGAAGAGCTGCGCGAGACCCTGGAATGCGCGAACTCGGGAGGGCTCGTCGCCGGAGGGAAGCTGCCGCTCCTCACGGCGGCGCTGCGCACCTTTCCCGTCCTCGGCGGGTTCACACTGACGACCCGCTGCGACGCGCCGCCCGGATCGGGCCTGGGCAGCTCGGGCGCGCTGGGGGTGGCGCTGGTGGGGGCGCTCACCCGCGCGCGCCAGGAGTCACTCGACGAGCGCGCGTTCGCAGAGCAAGCTTGGCACGTGGAGACCGTCGAAGCCCGGTTGCCGGGCGGAAAACAAGACCAGTACGGCGCCGCCCTGGGCGGCTTTCACCGGCTGAGCTTTCGCGATCCCGACGTGGGCGTGGAGCCCGTGACGCTCGATCCGGCATTCGCTACGGCGCTCGAGCGCCACATCCTGATTTGCTATACGAACAAGAGCCGAGTGTCGGGCGATACGATCTCACGCGTAATGGGCGCGTACGAGCGCGGCGACGCGAAAGTGACGGGCGCACTGCGCGCCTTGAAGGACGTGGGCAACGCCATGGCCGAAGCACTACGGGCGGCGGACTTGGCGCGGGTCGGCGCGCTCCTCAGTGAGAATTGGAAACATCAACAAGCGCTCGATCCAGGCATGCGCACCGACGAGATGGAGCAGCTGGAGGCTGCGGCCGCCAAGGCCGGTACGCTCGGCGGCAAAGCGGCGGGCGCCGGCGCCGGCGGATCCATGTTCTTCGTCATGAGGGGCGCGGCGCGGGACGCGGCCGCCACGGTCAGCGCCGTAGGCGCGAAAGTCTTGCCGCTTGCCTGGTCACAGCACGGAGTGCGGGCGTGGTGACGGCAGAGGAGCTCGCAGCGCGAGCGGACGCCGTCAGCGGCGCACCCGATCTGCGCGCCCTGCTCGGCCATCTGCGTCAGCGGGCGCAGCCGGTAATTGCGCGCATGCCGCCGATCCCCGAACACAAAGCGCTCATCTCGATCGACGGCGGCCGATGTCCGGAGGACGGCACCCAATTCACGTTCGATCCCTGGAGCGACACCGAATACCGCTGTCCGCGCTGCGGTAAGACATGGCGCGGGGAGCGGCACGACCGGGATTGGGCATGGCATCAGCATCTCTGGCTCGCCGAGCGGGCCGCGCACCTCGCCGCGCTGGCGGGCATCGGCGGGCCCGAGGACCAGCCGGCGGCCGCTCGCTCTCGTGAGATCCTTCAGGCGTATGCCCAGCGGTACTGGAGCTATCCCAATCGCGACAACATACTCGGACCGAGCCGACTGTTCTTCTCCACCTATCTCGAGTCATTGTGGACCTGCAACTATCTCGCCGCCGCCGCATTGCTGCGGGCCGCCGACCAGCTCGATGACGCAACCGCGCGCGGGGTGAATCAGGTTGCGGAAGAAGCCGCGACGCTGATCGGGGACTACGACGAGGGCTTCTCGAACCGCCAGACGTGGAACAACGCGGCGCTCGCCGCTGTCGCGGTGTGGTTCGAGGACGAGGAGCTGGCGCAGCGGACGATCGAAGGAGAGACGGGCCTCATCGCGCATTTGGTGCGTGGCTACGGGCACGATGGGATGTGGTATGAGGGCGAGAACTATCACCTGTTCGCGCTGCGTGGTCTGCTGACGGGTGCCGAGTGGGCGCGCGCCGCGGGGGTGGATTTCGGCGCGGATGAGCGACTCGCGCCGCGGTTGCGCGCCGCGCTGCAAGCGCCCGCGCTGACGGCGCTGCCCGATTACACGTTCCCCGCGCGCAAGGATGCACGCTTCGGCATCTCGCTCGCACAGCCGCTGTTCGTCGAGACGTGGGAGGTTGGGCTCGCTCGACTCGGAAACGGCGATGAATTAGCTGCTTGGCTGACCGCCTTGTATCGCGAGGCGGAACCCCCCGTGCTCGAGCTCCTGGAATCCTATCTCCATGACGCGCCGCTGTCCCGTGCCCCGGTTCCCGTCTCCCGCTCCACATTGTCATGGTGGGCGCTGCTCGAAATGCTTCCAGAGCTGCCCCCGATCCAGACGCCGCGGGAGCCGCGCAGCGTACTCCTCGAGAGTCAGGGACTCGCGGTGCTTCGCCAGGAGAAACGCTACGTTAGCCTCGAGTGCGGTCCATACGGCGGTGGCCACGGCCATCCCGATCGACTGCATCTGACGCTGCACGCGGACGGTGTCCATTGGCTTCCCGATCCCGGCACGGGACAATACGTCACGCGCGATCTCTTCTGGTACCGCTCGACGCTGGCTCACAACGCGCCACGCATAGACGGCGAGTCACAGCCGCCAGGCAACGCGACGTGCGAGTGCTTCGACGATCAAGAGGAGTGGGCGTGGGTACACGGACGGTTCGACAATCTGAATCGGATTGTCACAGCGGGGCCGGCTTACATCGTCGATGTCACGGAACTGACGGCGCGCGAGGAGCATCTGTTCGAGCTGCCGTGGCATATCGCCGGACGCGGCAGCGTGGAAACCGAGGGCCGCTGGGTCGATGATGAGCTGCCCGACGAGTTCGTTACGCGCGTTCAACGGTTCGTGCCGGACGAGCACGGGAGCGGGGGGGGGCCGATCGTCCTGACGCACGTCCGGGATCACGCGCAGCTCAGGCTGCATCTCGTCTTTGATGGTGAGTTGCTGGAAATGGAAGGGCCTGGACTGCCGGGACGTGACGACCGGGCCAAGTTCTACGTGGTGCGCGCCCGCCGTCGTAACGTGCGTATCGTCAGTGTTCTCGAGGCTCGTTCCGGAGAGCCCGCCGTCCAGACCGTCCAGTCGCGCGGGGATTCGGTGGAGATCGGCACGACGTCAGGCGTGGACCGCCATCGGTTCACCGGTAGTACCTGGACGATCGAGCAAGAGGGGCAGGCCCCGCGAACCCTGAGCGGAGCCCGGGAGCCCAAGCCTCCGTTCGTGCCGCTGCTCCAGATCGATCCACCGACCCCTGTGGCGGCCCCGGCGTTTCGGGTGGGAGGCGCTCCCCCTCTCGATGGCACTCTGGAGGGGTTCGAGCTCGCGGAGCCGCTGCAGTTGGCGCTCGAAGACCAGTATCGACGCAGTGAGGACGGTTATCCCGGTCCCGATGACTTTTCAGCCTCGGCCTACGCCGCCTGGGACGAGCGGGCGCTGTATCTCGCGGTGGAGATCAAGAAGCCCGACGTCTGCCTCCGACCGGGCAACGCACCGCCGCTCAAGCTCGATAATGAGCCCGACGACATCCACTCCGACGGGGTGCAGGTCTATCTCGCGCCTGTGCCCGGACACGCCGAAAACAACGGGGCTGGCACGGGCGCCGTCGGATACCTGATCGTACCCAACCAGGATGGGCAAACCGTGCGCGCGCATCTCACGAGCGACACACGAAGCCATGCCGCTCCTTCCGTAACCGGGGGTTGGCGCCGCACCGAGACGGGTTACCGCGTGACCGTCGCCATTCCGTGGCCCGAAGGGCTGTATCCACATGCGGGCGGGCGCGTCGCGTTTGATCTAATCATTAACGAGATGCTCCCGGGACGCATGCGACGCGTCGGGCAATTGGTCTGGAGCGGCGGCGGCGGCTGGGCCTGGCTGCGCGCCGATCGTCAAGACCCGGATCGCTTCGGAGTCCTGGAGCTCGTTGGATGATCACCGTCGTCCTGCACGAACCGCAGGATCTCGTCAACATCGCGCACGTCGTGCGCGGCATGAAGAACTTCGGCCTGCGCGACCTGCGCCTCGTGAGTCCGCGCGAGTACGAAGCGTACCGAGTGGAAGGCATCGCCCATCAGACGCAAGATGTGTTGGCACGCGTACGCACATTCGCCACGCTCGAGGAAGCGCTCGCGGACTGTGTACATATCGCCGGCTTTACGGCGCGGGGCCGCACTGCCAAACGGAATCTGCAGCGTCCGCGCGAAGCCGCGTCTGAAATCGTCGCCCTGGACGCGGGCGGATCCCATCCGGTCGCGCTGCTGTTCGGGCGTGAGGACAAGGGTCTGTCCAACGAGGCACTCGACCGCTGCCATCGCGTCGTGACGATCCCCAGCGATCCGTCGTACGCGTCGCTGAACCTCGGCCATGCGGTCGTCATCATGCTTTACGAGCTGGCGCTGGCGCGGGGAGCCGAGGCCGGTCCATTCAAGGCGCCGCGCCGCCTCTCCGAGCCGGCGGTTGCCGAGGAGCTCGAGCGGTTGTTTGTGGACGTCGCCCGGGCGCTGCACGCAATCGAGTTCTTCAAGACGCGTAACGCTGATGGCGTCATGCGCACGATGCGCGAGATTGCGCACCGCGCGCCGCTGGACGCCCGCGAAGTCAAACTGCTGCGCGCGATGGCCATCGAGGTGACCAAATACGGTGAACGACTGGCGCGTTCCGGGCTTCACATCAACCGGTAGCAAGCGGCCCGAGGCGTTGTTCGGGTCGCCCGCGCGCATGACGCGGGCGTCCGGCTGCCGCGTGTGGGATGATGCCGGCCGGGAATACCTCGACTACATCATGGCCCTCGGCGCGGTCGCGCTGGGGTACGGGCATCCCGGCGTGAATCGCGCCGCCGAGGCGGCGATCGCCGCGGGCGTCGTCGGACCGCTGCCCCCGGTCGCCGAAGAAGAGCTCGCCGAAGCGCTGGCCCAGCGGATTCCGTGGCTCGAGCGTATTCGCTTCCTCAAGACGGGTGCGGAGGCCGTCGCCGCGGCGGTGCGGCTCGCGCGCGTAGCAACCGGGCGCGAGGAAGTGCTGGGCTGCGGCTATCACGGCTGGCTCGACTGGTGCCAGGGGGCGAGCGAAGGCGTCCCCGCGGGCGTGCGCGCCCTCTTTGCCGAGCTGCCCTTCAACGACGTCAACGGGGCGCGCGACATGATTCGCCAGCGGGCGAGCCGGCTTGCCGCGGTCGTGGTCGAGCCGGTGATCGTGAGCGAGCCGACGCGCGAGTGGCTGCAAATGCTCCGCGCCGAGACCGAGCGAGCCGGCGCCGTCCTGATCTTCGACGAGATCAAGACGGCGTTCCGGCTCGCGATCGGCGGCGCCGTGGAGCGCTACGACGTGCGACCCGCTCCCGACCTCGTCGTGTTGGGAAAGGCGCTCGCCAATGGATTTCCGCTCGCGGCGGTGGGTGGCCGCGCCGACCTGATGGCCGGGACGAGCCGTACCTGGATATCGTCTACGCTGGCGACCGAAGGAGTATCACTCGCCGCGGCGCGGGCTACGCTCGAGGTGTTCGAGCGCGAGGATGTCTGCGGGCATCTGCATCGCGTGGGTACGCGCCTGCTGCACGGTCTGCACGAGCTTCAGCGCCGTCACGCCGGCACGATCACGGGCGTCGCCGGGATCGCCGAGATGTGCTTTTTACACTTTGCGAGCGACGAGTTGGCTCAGCGCACCACGCTTGCCGCCGCCCGGCGCGGGCTGCTGTTCAAGCGGACCGCTTACAACTTCGTCTCGCTCGCCCACGACGAGGCGGTCATAGACAGCACACTGGCGGTCCTAGCCGAAGTTCTCCAGGACGAGACGCCCCGCTCGAGGAGGCCGTCATGAAATCGCGTCGAGGGATCAGACCAGGGGTCACGCTGTGGCTCGCCTCACTGTTGTTGGCCACGAGTCTGTGGGCGCAGGCTGACCAGAATCCCGACCTGATCAGGATGACCCAGGAGCGTGCGGTCGCGCGCCTCGCCGGAGCGCCTGCATTACCAAAGTACCGTAGCCCTGCCGAACGCTCGCGACTCTAGAACGCCGCGACGACTGCTCCGGCGATCAGGTAGACGACAATCCACACGATGATCACGACGGCCGTGTACCCCATGGCGCGATCCTTCGGCACCTTCATGACGATCGGCAGCCCGACATACAGCAGGACCAGACTGTAGAGCGCGAAGATTAAACTCACGAGGTTGAGCGCTGGCAGGACCTGGAAAATCCCGCCGAGCCAGGCCGACGTGCTGGAGTAGGCGGCAACCTTGAGTCCCTGCACGTCGTTGCGCTGCCCGCCGAATCCCGGCGCAAGCAGGCTGACGATGCGGGACAGCACGAACACGCTGAGCAACGCGAGCACGAAGGTCGCGATGCCCGTGGAAATCACCGTGGAGATCGGCACAGGATTCGTGAGCGATGTGAACGGGACGCGCTTGCCGAAAATGAACATCCCCACCATGCTGGCGATGGGGCCGATCGCGGCGAGGGGAATGATGTACTTGCCCCACACCTCGCCGGACTTGGTAAACTCGGTGTCTATCTCTTTGAATGTCGCGCGTGGTTCGAGCATGATGCCCTTCACGCGGCTGATCATCGTGTCCACGGGTTCTCCCCCTCAGGTCGCCCCACAAGATAGGCACAGGGCGGCGTCGCGCCAGCTTATCTGTAGATTGTTGCCATGCTTGTCGATGTGCACGCGCACTTCCATCACGCGCGCACGCCGCGCGCCGATTGGCGCGAACGCAACGTGAGCCGCCTCACGGCGGGCGCGAGGATCGGGATCTCCGTGCATGTCGCGTCGATCCTGGGCAGTTGGGGCCTCATGTCGCCGATCTACTTTCCATCGCCCCGCGATGTCACGGCGGGCAACGATGCGCTGCTCGCGCTGCAGCGCGAACATCCGGACACGATCCGCGGCTACGTGTGCGTCAATCCCAATTACACGGCGCACGCGCGCGCGGAAGTCGGACGCTGCCTCGACGCCGGAATGATCGGGATCAAGCTGGCGGCGAGCCGCCGGGCCGATGATCCGCTGCTCGACCCGATCGCCGCGCTGGCGCTCGAGCGGCGTGTCCCGGTGATGCAGCACGTCTGGCAGCACCGGCGCCGCGACTGGCCCGGCCAGGAGGCGTCGGATGCCGTCGAGCTGTGCGCGCTCGCCCGGCGCCATCCCGACGTCGCGTTCATCCTCGCGCATATCGGCGGGGGCGGAGACTGGCTGCATTCGCTGCACGCGGTGGGCGACGTCCCCAACGTCTACGTGGATCTCTCCGGCAGCGGCGTCGATGGCGGCATGCTCGAGGCGTGTCTCGAGAGTGTGGGCGTCGAGCGACTGCTGTGGGGGACCGACCTGACCATGGACACGGGCTGGGCCAAGCTCCGGTACCTCGAGACGCTGCTCTCCCGGGACGAGATGGCGCTCGTCCGTTGGAAGAATGCGGCGCGCATCTTCCCGCCGGGCGCATTTCCGGCCGACTGATGCGAGTGGACTGTAACGCCTTTCTCGGCGCCTACCCCTGGCGCAAAGTGCCAGGCACTGCGCCCGACGCCCTCGTCAAAGCACTCGATCGCACCAAAATCGACACCGCCTGGGTCACGCATCTGCCCAGCCTGTTCTGGCGTGATCCCACCGAGGGTAACGCGTGGCTGTACGAGACCGCGCGGCAGGAAAAGCGCTTCAAGCCGGTGCCCACGGTGCACCCCGGATTGGCGCAATGGGAGCAAGTGCTCGCCGATGCCGTCAATGCCGGCGCACCGGCGGTGCGCTGTGATCCCCTGTATCTGGGGCTCGACCCCGCGGGCGGCGAAATGCGGGTGCTCGCCGCGGCTTGCGCTGCCGCGCGCATTCCGCTGCAGCTCGCGGTGCGGCTCGAGGACGGCCGGCAGCGACATCCCAACGATCGCGTCGCCGAGCTGCCGGCGGCGGCCGTGCGCGCGCTGATCCGCAGCGATGCGGACGTGCGGCTGATCGTGACGCACGCGGACCGCGGGTTCGTGGAAGAGGTGCATTTTGGATCGACGCCGGAGGAAGCGCGGCGCCTGTGGTGGGACATCTGCTGGCTCTGGGGGCCGCCCGAGGATCATCTTGCCACGCTGCTGGAGACTGTCGGTGTCGACCGGTTCGTGTTCGGCACCGGGCAGCCACTGCGCCTTCCCGAGAACAGCATCGCGAAGCTCGACCTGCTCGACCTTTCGCGCGAGCAGCGCGCGGCGATCGAGTCGCAGAACGCACAAGGGTTGATGGCCTGAGCGTGAATCTCGAGTGGGGCCTGATTCCCGCGGTCCCCGTTCCATTTCGCGGCTCCACGATCGATACCGCGGCGCAGCGTGCCTATGCGAGTTGGATGGCGCAGCAGCCGATCGCGGGAGTGGCGGTATGGGCGCATACAGGCCGCGGCCCGCATCTCTCCGAGGACCAACGCCGCATCGTGTTGGAGGAGTGGCGCGCCGCAATTCCCGGGAAGACTATTGTTGCCGGTGCGAACGGTCCGACAATGGCTCGCGACGCAAAGCGCGGCGGGGCCGACGCACTGCTCGCGTTCCCGCAACGCGACAATCCCGTCGTCTATCACGACGAGCTGGCGCAAGAGCTACCCGTGATCGCCTTCTACCTCTACGCAGCTGCCGGCGGCACCGACTACAGCGACACGACGCTCCACGCCATCCTGGCGTTGCCGGGCGTTATCGGCATCAAAGTCGCCACGCTGGATTCGATCATGACGTTCCAGCGCATCGCTGCGGTGATGCGCGATCACCCCGGGAAGCTCTTGATTACCGGCGAAGACCGCTTCCTTGGCTACTCGCTGATGATGGGCGCGCGAGCGGCGCTGATCGGGATGGGCGCCGCGCTGACGGATGTTCAGGCGGCTCTGCTGCGTGCCTGGGCGGGCGGAGACACCAACGCCTTTCTACGCCTCTCCACGCAGTTAGACGCCTTTTCTCAGGTCACCTTCACGGATCCAATGGAAGGCTACATCCGCCGCATGCTGTGGGCTCTCGCGGCTGATGGCGTGATTCCGGAAGAATCCTGCGACGACCCGTGGGGGCCGGCGTTACCGCAGTCGGAGCGAGAAACCGTGCGCCGCGCGGTGCGTGAGGCTCGCGAATGATCGAACGGCGATCTTTTCTCAAGACCAGCGCTGCTGTCGCGCTCGGAGGTCTGGTGCCAAAGCCCAAGCAACCGCACATCGTCGTCGTAGGCGCGGGCGCCTTCGGCGGCTGGACGGCGCTCTTCCTGCGGCGCCGCGGCGCGCGCGTCACGCTGCTCGACGCCTGGGGCCCGGGCAACAGTCGCGCGAGCTCGGGCGGCGAGACCCGCGTCATTCGCGCGACTTACGGTCCGCGCGAGATCTACACGCGCATGGCGGCGCGATCGCTCGCGCTCTGGAAAGAGCACGAGAAGCGCTGGCGACGGCAACTGTACCACGGCATCGGCGTGCTCTGGCTGGTCGAGAGCGACGAGCAGTACGAAAAGGCCGCGCTTCCGATCCTGCGCGACGCGAACATTCATTTCGAGGAGCTGACCGGCCCCGAAGTCACGCGGCGTTACCCGCAGATCAACTGCGACCGCGTCCGCTGGGCCATCTTCGAGAGGGACGCCGGCTATCTCACGGCGCGCCGGGCGTGCGCCGCGGTGCTCGAGGGCTTCCTCGCCGAAGGCGGCGAGTATCGCCAGGTCGCCATCCAACCGCCTGCGCCGACTGCTGGTCAGCTTTCGAGCCTGACGTTATCGGACGGCAGTCGGCTGACGGCCGATCGCTTCGTCTTCGCGTGCGGCCCGTGGCTGGGATCGCTTTTTCCCGACGTGATTGGCGACCGTGTGCGCGCGACTCGGCAGGAAGTCTTCTTTTTCGGCACGCCGCCGGGCGATCAGCGCTTCACCGAGACGGCGCTGCCCGTCTGGGCGGATCACGGCACGACGTTCATGTACGGTATCCCCGGCAACGAATGGCGCGGCTTCAAAGTCGCGGACGATACACGTGGACCCGTCCTCGATCCCACCAGCGGCGAGCGAGTCCCGACTCCCGAGGCCCTGCAAACGGCGCGCGACTATCTCGCGTATCGCTTCCCGGGTTTGAAGGGCGCCCCATTGCTCGAGGCGCGGGTGTGCCAGTACGAGGAATCGCCCGACGAGCATTTCATCATCGATCGCCATCCGGCGGCGGCGAACGCCTGGATCGTCGGAGGCGGCTCGGGGCACGGTTTCAAGCACGGTCCCGCGGTCGGGGAGCTCGTGGCCCGGCTGGTGCTTACCGAGGCGACGCCGGATGACCAATTCAGGCTCTCGCGCCTCGCTCGCTAGAGACTTCGAGCGCTTCCAGCGAGAGCTGCCGCGCGACTTCCCGGCACATCTGCGCGACGCCTATCGCATCAATCTCTCCGCCCGTTACCTCGGCGAGCCGATTCCGCATCCCGTCGGCAAAGGGTCCGGCCAGCTGTCACTCAATGTCGGGCAGCTTGAGACCGACGCCGAGGCGGGACTCGCCTTCGCGGTCCTGAAAACGGTGATCGCCCAGGATGCGACCGGCGCGCAGTCGATGGCCGCCTGGGCGATTCACGAAACCAAAATGAAGATCGAGCGCCGCGGTGGCGGCTGGACCGTGACGTGGAAGGGGAGGGGGTGGGACCGCTCGTTCGAGGACTACCTCGCGCTGGTGCGCGCCGGCCGGGACCTCACCCGGGCCGGGCAACTGTTGACGGTGCCCTCGGTGAAATACCATCTGCCGCGATTGGACGAGCCGTTTCGCGACGACGAATACGCGTTCACGACTCGTGCACTGACCCAAGCGTGGGGCAAGTCGCCATTGCTGCTCGAGAAGGACTTCTCACCGACGCTGGCGGGCGATCAGCTCGCCGATGAGAAGGAGCAGATCCTGCGCTGGCTCCGCGAAGTGCCGCAGCGCATCCGGGCGCATGGCGAGGTGCGATTGGCCATGAAGCTGATGAACGCCCGTTTCGATGACGACTTTCAGCGCGAGATGATGGAAGCCGCGGGCGGTGCCGATGCGCTGGTGGTGTTCAATCGACTCTTCGATTCGGTACAAGGAGCTGCTTACGGAGGAACAGAATTGAGCGACCGGAATCTTCGCGTGTTGGACCGCCCGTCCGCCCGCCCGCCCGTCCGCCCGTCGCTCTCCGGCACCGGCAACATTCACTCCGGCCGTATGATCGTGGAGTACGCGCGGCGCGGCAGCTCCTCCGTCCAACTGCACACCTTCTTCCAGCTCCCGCTCGAAGAGTATCCCGCGACCGACGGGTCGCGCACGCAACGGGCCTTGCATGCATTGATCTTCGATCCGCGCGACGGTCTCATCGCGACGTTATTGCACCTTGAAGAAACGGGAGTCCTCGCGCGCCGCGACGGCGAGCTCCATTTCCTCGATCTTCTTCCCGATGCGTATCGCCCGCGCTGAGCTCTCCGAGCTCACGCTCCCGCTCGTCGAGCCGTTCGTCATTTCGGGCGGTACGATCGCGGAGCGGCGCTCGCTCGTCGTCGTGCTGCACGACGACGCCGGCCACGTGGGGTACGGGGAGTGCCCGCCGTTTCACTTGCCCTTCTATTCCGAAGAGACATTGGCAGGCGCGCGCGATCTGATCCAGCGCGTGTTGCTCCCACGCGTCGTCGATCGGGAATTCGAGGCCACCATTCCCGAAGCGGTCGATGCCGCGCTGCGGGAAGGCGTGCGGGGCAACTGGTTCGCGCGCGCCGGTGTCGAGACCGCGGCGTGGGACCTCGAGGCACACGCGCGGGGCACGGGCCTCGCCGCGCTGCTCGGCGATCGGCTCGGTGTGACGCCGGCAGCCGCGGTCGACTGTGGGGTCGCGCTCGGTATCCCGCCCGACCGCCGCGCTGCTGTCCTGACCAAATGGGTCGCCGAGGCGGTACAGCGCGGCTATCGCCGGGTCAAGATCAAGGTCGCGCCGGGTTGGGACGCTTCCGCCGTTGCCGCCGCCCGCGCGGGAATGGCGGGCACGACGCTGCCGCTGACCGTGGACGCGAATGGCGCCTACGAATGGCCGCGCGACGAAACCGCGCTGCGCGCGCTCGATGACGCCGGCCTGCTCTACATCGAGCAACCGCTCCATCCCGATGAGCTCGTCGGTCACGCGCGTCTCGGCGAAACCCTACGAACGCCGATCTGCCTCGACGAGACGTTGCGCGATGGCCGCGCGGCGGGTCAGATCATGGCGCTGAACGGGCCGAAGGTGTGGAACATCAAGGTCCATAGGGTGGGCGGACTCGGTGAGGTCTGTCGCATCTATCGGTTGGCCGCCGAGTATGGCGCCCGGTTGTGGGCTGGAACGATGCCCGAATCGGGCATCGGCTCGCAGGCGGCGCTGGCGGCAGCCGCGCTGCCGCTCTTCGTCTATCCCTCGGATCTCGAGCCGTCCAGCCGCTGGTTTGGCCGCAACGGCGACGTTATCAAGCTGACTATGGGGAAGGACGGCCGTATGGCAGTGCCGCAACAATCGTGCGGCAGGCTCCTCGATCCGGCCCGATTCCGGCTCTTGACCTCGCCTGTACTTTTGGGGCGCCATGAACAAGCCGACCATTGAATACTGGGCCAGCAACCTCTATTTGAGCCCGCGCCAGCGACCGAAACCCGATCAGCCCGTTCGTGATTTGCCGCCGCGCGCCGCCCAACGATTCAAGAAAGCCCGCGAAGAGCTGCGCAATCTTCGCCATGTGACCGAGCAGGTCGTCTATCTCGGCACGACCTGGAAATGGGTGTGGATGTACGAGGTCGGGGGCCGGAAGCTCGGCTATCTGCACCCGATGCAGTCAGGCGTGAGCGGCACGTTCGTTTTGTCGGGACTCGAGGAGCAAGAGATCAGCGCGACCAATGGATTGCCCCGCGTGATCAAGCAGGCGGTGCGCGACGGAACGCTGTTCGACGGCGTGCGCCATTGCTGGATGGAATTCGCCGATCTCGACGCGGTTGCGGCGTTTGTCGACGTCGTTCGATTGAAATACCAACTACTGGCGCGTCCCGAGTAGCCATTATTACATTCACCAGCCTTCTGAACTAGCAGCCGTCCCAGCCATTAGAGGCCATCTGCGTTCAGCTGCGGTCGTGGTGTTGATCCTCGCCCTCCCGCCTGTGGTCGCGAACGGCCAGCAGGCACAAACGGCTTCTTCTGCTTCGCGGCATCAGGCTCCCGTCGTCAGCGACACCGGCGATCTCAAGGGGCCGCGCCAGCCGATCTTCTTCCGTCACGACATCCATGCCGGCCAGGACCAGATCCCGTGCATGTACTGCCATTACTCGGCGTCCGTTTCGAGCGAGCCGGGCATCCCGTCGCTGCAGACATGCATGGGCTGCCACCAGCTGATCGGCGGATCCACGCAGTCGCATCAGGCCGAGATCAAGAAGGTCCGCGACGCCTGGCGTGAGCGGAAGCCGCCGGAGTGGATTCGCATTCACGCGCTGCCGGGCTTCGTGCGCTTCCCCCATATGCGGCACATCAAGGCGCTCGGTACCCAATCCTGCGAGACGTGCCATGGCAAAGTGGAGCAAATGGCGCAGGTCTCTCAGGTCTCGACGCTGACGATGGGGTGGTGCGTCCGCTGCCACGTCGAGAACAAAGTGAGCCGCGACTGCACCGTGTGTCACTACTGACATGACAGACTCCATCGATCGCCGGCGGTTTTTGAAAGTTCTCGGCGTCACCGGCGCCGGCGCGGCCGCGCTCTCCTCCTGCGGCATCGGTCCCGAGCCCACTGAACGGCTGATTCCGTACTTGATCCAGCCCGAGGACCAGATCCCGGGCATCGCGACCTACTACGCCACCACGTGCCGGGAATGTCCCGCCGGCTGCGGCGTGCAGGTGCGCGTGCGTGAGGGGCGCGCGGTCAAGCTCGAAGGAAACCCCGAGTCGCCGATCAACCGCGGCCGCCTCTGTGCGCGCGGCCAGGCCGCGATCCAGGGGCTCTACAATCCCGATCGCATCACCCATCCGATGGTGCGTAACGCGAGCGGCGAGCTGGAAGCCATCGATTGGGACGGCGCGATCCAGCGTCTCAGGGCGAAGGTGGCCGAGTCGCGCGGCAAGGGAATCGTGTTCCTCACCGGCGCCGAGGTTTCGACGTTCGGCGATCTGGTCGATGACTGGATGCGGCAGGTGGGCGGCCGCCGCCTGAGCTACGAGCCGTTCGGGTTCGAGGCGCTCCGCGCCGGCAACCGGATGGCGTTCGGCACTGCCGCGCTGCCCACCTACGACTTCGCCAACGCGAGATACCTGCTCTCGTTCGGGGCCGACTTCCTCGACACCTGGCTGTCGCCGGTCGAGTTCCAGAACGGATTCGCGCGCTCGCATGCGTTCGATGCCGGGCGGGCCGCCTCGATGGCGAAGTTCGTGTACGTGGGTCCGCGGATGTCGCTCACGGGCATGAACGCCGATCAATGGATCGCGACACGGCCCGGGACCGAGGGCACGCTCGCCCTGGCGCTCGCGCAGGTAATCGTGAGTCGGCGTCTGGCGCCCGTGCCTGCGGACGCGGGACGGCTCGCAGCATTGCTCGGCCAGCATACGCCGCGCGCGGTTGCTGCGTCAATCGGGATCGACGAAGGAGTCATCGTTCGCCTGGCGATCGAGTTTGCCAATTCGCGAGGCGGGCTAGCTGTCGCGGGCGGCATGGCCACGCAGTACGCGAACGGCGCCGAGATCGTCGCCGCGGTGAACATCCTGAACTACGTCGTCGGCGCGGTCGGCTCGCTCGTGAAGTTCGGTGCCGATCTGGCGGTCGGCGCCACGAACACGTTCGGCGAGATCGCGGCGCTCACGTCCGATATGTCGGCGGGTCGCGTCGCGCTGCTGCTCGTGCACGGCACGAACCCCGCGCACTCGCTCCCTGGCGCATTCCAGCAGGCGCTCGGCAAGGTCGCGTACAAGGTCAGCTTCTCGTCGTTCATGGACGAGACGGCGGCCGCGTGCGACATGATCCTGCCGGACCACCATCCGCTAGAGCAGTGGGCGGACAGCCGGCCGCGTGCCGGAATCACCGCACTGCAGCAGCCGGTCGTCCAGCCGGTGTTCGACACCAGACAGACGGGCGACGTTCTCCTACGGCTGGCGAGCCGTAGTGGCACGTTCCAAGACTTTCTGCAGGCCAAATACCGCACGGGGCGCCAAGCAGGCTTCGATCAGTTCTGGTTCGATGCGCTGCAGCGCGGCGGGGTCTACGGTGACGCGCCGACGCGCGCCGTGAGACTCGCCGCCGGTCTATCCGAGACGACCTTTTCCACTCCTGACGATCCACGCAGTCGCGACAACTCGGCCTTCAATCCTCAAACTCTAGCGCAGACGATCGTTGTCTTTCCGCACCCGGTGCTCCACGACGGCCGCGGCGCGAACAAGCCGTGGCTGCAAGAGCTTCCTGACCCCGTTTCCAAGATCGCGTGGCACAGTTGGGTCGAAGTGCACCCCGACACCGCCAGGGATTGGGAGGTCGCCACCGGCGACTTCCTGCTCCTCAAGTCGGACTTTGGCGCGCAGAAATTCCCCGTGTGGATCACGCCCTCGGTGCGACCCGACGTCCTCGCCGTGCCCACGGGCCAGGGACACAACACGTATGGCCGCTACGCCAAAGACCGCTCCGCAAATGCGTTCGAGCTGCTCGGCGTGCAGCCGAACAACTACGGCGGTCGCAATTTCACCGTGAGCGCGACGGCGACGAAGACCGGAGAGCATCGCAAGATCGTCACGACGGAAGGCAGCCCGCGCGAACGCGGGGAAGGCTCGGTCGAGGTTCTCGCGCTCGCGCGCGCCCGCTCCCTGAAGGCGGGTGAACATCCGTTCCACCACGAGGAAACGCCCGAATACGCCGCGGCCGCCGTCGAATGGTGGGCCGAGCGCCAGCACGAGAAGGCGGAGATCGGTGACTATCGCGGTGAGCAGCCGCGCTGGGGTCTCGCGGTCGACCTGTCGAAGTGCACCGGCTGCTCCGCCTGCGTCACGGCCTGTTACGCCGAGAACAACATCGCCACCGTCGGCGAAGAGCTGATGCAGCGCGGCCGCGAAATGTCGTGGCTGCGGCTCGAGCGGTACTGGCTCACCGATGAAGCCGGCGTGCCGCAGGGCGCGGTGAACTCGCCGATGATGTGCCAGCAGTGTGGCAATGCGCCGTGCGAGCCGGTGTGCCCCGTCTATGCGGCCTACCACACGCCCGACGGACTGAATGGTCAGGTCTACAACCGCTGCGTGGGCACGCGCTACTGCTCCAACAACTGCCCGTACAAGGTCCGCTACTTCAACTGGTACAACTACGCGGAGCGCGGTGGCGCTTACGAGGCGTTCCCCGAGCCGCTGTCGATGCTGCTCAATCCTGACGTCACGGTCCGAGAGAAGGGCGTCATGGAGAAGTGCACGTTCTGCGTGCAGCGCATCCGTGGCGCGCAGAATCAGGCGCGGCTGGAAGACCGCAACGTCCGCGATGGCGACATCGTCCCCGCGTGCGCGCAGACGTGCCCGTCGGAAGCGATCGTCTTCGGCGATCTGAACGACCGCCGCTCGGAAGTCTTCCGGCTCGCCGGCAATCCGCGCGGCTATCACGTGCTCGCCGGCCTGAACACCAAGCCCGCGGTCACGTATCTCGCGCGCGTCGTCGCGCAAGACACTCCCAGTCATGGCTGAGCAAGCGTCTCCCACACGGGTGACGTACGACTACGTCACGCGCACCATTGCGCGGACGCTCGGCACGCCGTCGCGCGGCTATTTCCTGCTGCTCGGCGCGGCGGTCGTGCTGCTCGCCATCGGCATCATCACGCTGGTGTATCTGATCCGCTACGGCCTTGGTCTCGCCGGCTACTCGCACCCGGTGTACTGGGCGGTGTTCATCACCTGCTTCGTATTCTGGGTCGGTATCGCGCACTCAGGGACGCTGATCTCGGCGATTCTCTTCCTGTTCCGTTCCGGGTGGCGCACGGCCGTGTACCGCACTGCCGAAGCGATGACGGTGTTCGCGGTCATGACGGCCGGGCTGTTCCCGCTCATTCACATCGGGCGGCAGTGGTACTTCTACTGGCTGATTCCGTACCCGAACGAGCGCGGTCTCTGGCCCAACTTCAAGTCGCCGCTGATCTGGGACGAGTTTGCGATCGGGACGTACTTCACCGTCTCGACGGTCTTCCTCATCATGGGCCTCATTCCCGACGTCGCGGCGGTGCGCGATCTCGCGACGGGATGGCGTAAGAAGCTCTACACGCTCGCGTCGCTCGGCTGGACCGGCGCCAACGAGCAGTGGCGTCACTACACGCGCGGCTATCTGTATCTCGCTGCCCTCGCGACGCCGCTGGTGCTCTCGGTGCACAGCGTGGTGTCGTGGGATTTCGCGATGGCAATCGTGCCGGGGTGGCACGCCACGCTGTTCGCCCCCTACTTCGTGGCCGGAGCGATCTATTCCGGCGTCGCGATGGTGATCACCCTGCTGGTGCCGATCCGGAAGCTGTTCAGGCTGGAAGAGATCATCACGCTGCACCATTTCGAGAACCTCGCCAAGCTCTGCCTGCTCACGGGCTCGATCGTGAGTTTCTCGTACCTGACCGAGAACTTCATCGCCTGGTTCAGCGGGAATCCGCACGAGCGCGCGGCGTTCTGGTATCGGGCCTTCGGCCCCTATTGGTGGGCGAGCTGGACGATGAACATCTGTAACGGGCTGCTGCCCTGGCTGCTCTGGTCCAAGAAGGTCCGCACGAATATCACCGCGCTCTTCGTCATCTCGATTTTCGTCAACATCGGAATGTGGTTCGAGCGCTACGTGATCATCGTGGTGTCGCTCGCCGGCGAGCCCTACACGACGTGGGCGAACGCGGTCTACAACCCGACGTGGGCGGACTGGGGCATCATGGCGGGCAGCTTCGGGTGGTTCTTCATGTGGTTCCTGCTGTTCGTGAAGAATTTCCCGGCGGTCTCGATTTCCGAAGTTAAGGAAGTGCTCCCGCCGCCCAAACGGCCGGGCGTGCGTGCCGGAGCGAAGCGCGCATGACCACGCACCTGCGCCTGCCGCTGCCCAAGCCGCTGCAGGACATCATTCATCCGCCGCCCACGCCCGGCGTGCTCGGCGTCTTCGCCTATCTCGACGCGACGCTCGACGCCATCAAGAAGCTGCGCGCGGCGGGGCATACGGACTTCACCGTGTACTCGCCGATTCCGCGCCACGAAATCGAGGATGCGCTGGGGCAGGCGGTGAGCCCGGTCCGGGCGTTCACGCTGATCGGCGGCATTGCGGGCTGCGCCATCGGCGCGTGGCTGACGCTGTGGATGTCGTACGACTGGCCCATCGTAGTGGGCGGCAAGCCGATCGGCTCGATCCCGCCCTACATCATCATCATGTTCGAGATGACGATCCTGTTCGGCGCCCTCTCCACGATTCTCGGCATTGTGTTCAACGCCGCGTTCGCGGCGCGGCGCTCCGGGACGATTCAGTACGACGAACGCTTCACCAACGATCGCTTCGGTATCTTCGTGCCGGCGGGATCCGACAAAGCCGCGAAGATCGAGTCACTGCTGCGCGAGAGCGGTGCCGAGGAGGTGCGCCGTGGCTAGGCGCGCGCTGATCGTCGCCGCCATCACGCTGCTCTGCGCGTGCAATCCCGATACCGTCGTCCACAAGGTCGGATGGTTCGCGACGATGCGGCACCAGCGCAATATCAAACCGTACGCCCGGCCCATTCCGCCGGTCGCGGGCACGGTCCCGGTCGCCAACGCCGAGCTGCCGACTACCCGTGAGAACGCGGACCGGCTCACGAATCCACGGACACGCACCGCCGAGTCGCTGAATCGCGGGCAGTGGGTTTATCAGACGTACTGCCAGGTCTGCCATGGCGAGCGCGGACGCGGCGACGGGCCGATTTCTCTCACGGGGGGTGGGCCGTTCCCCGGAATCCCATCGCTCGTCGATCCGGCGCGGCCGCGCATGAGTGATGGCGCGATCTACGGGCTGATCGTCGACGCGCAGCGGATGGGCCGCGGTCTCATGCCGCGCTACGGCGACAAGATTCACGGCAATGACCGCTGGGACCTCGTGAACTACGTGCGCAGCCTGCAGGTGCTCGCGCGAGGCAATCAGTGAGCGTCGCGACAGTCAGTCGTGCCGACCTGGCCCAGAAGGCGCGGCAAGCGCCGGTCGCCCGCTTTGCGTTGTTCGGCGCGATCGCGGCGATTCTCGGCGGCATCGTGCTCGTCGGAGGACTGGTCAGCGGCCACCCGGAGCGGACGTGGTGGGCCTATCACGCGAACTTCATGTTCTGGATCGGGCTGGCGCAGGGCATGGTCGTGTTCGCGGCCACCCAAAAGCTCGCGAAGGGCCACTGGTCAGGGGTCATCATTCGCTTCGCGGAGGCGGGCGTCGCCTTCACCACCGTCGCCGTGGTGCTGTTCATCGGCCTGATCATCGGCCGCGAGTACATCTTCACGTGGATCCACGAGCCGCGACCCGACATCGGCGGCTGGCTCACCAGCAAATGGTTCTTCCTCCGCAACGGCGCGATTCTGGTGGCGTTGGCGTGGCTGTCGTGGCGCTTCGTCCGCCGCGACATGGGCCCCGACGCTCGCGAGGTGGCGAGCGGCGAACCCGTCGCACGGCTGGAAGACTCGGGCCTGATCTCACGCGACGCGGCGATCCTGGTTCTCGCGTACGCATTCGGCTACAGCTTGCTGGCCTTCGACCTCATCATGTCGCTGGCGCATAAGTGGGTGAGCAACCTGTTCGGCATCTTCTATTTCATGGGCAGCTTTCTCTCGGCGCTCATGATGCTGGCGATACTCGGCATCATGTTGCGCCGCACCATGGGCCTGGCCGACATCTACACCAAGCGCCAGCAGCATGACCTCGGCAAGCTGTGCTTCGGATTCAGCGTCTTCTGGGCCTATCTGATGTTTTCGCAGTTCCTCGTGATCTGGTACGGCAACCTCCCCGAAGAGACGTACTTCATCTTTTATCGCCTCTCGGGTGCGTGGCGACCGATCGGCATCGCCGTCTTTTTCCTGATATTCCTGATCCCGTTTATCGGACTGCTCGGCGAGAAGCCGAAGAAGTTTGCTCCCACCATGGTCGGCTTTGCGATCGTGAGCCTCACCGGTATCTGGTTGGAGCGTTATCTGGAGATCGTGCCATCCATCAACCACGGTGCCGGTCCGGCGCTGGGAATCCCCGAAGTGGGGACGACGCTCTTTTTCGGCGGCCTCTTTTTCCTGTCGTGGGCGTGGTTCGCCAGCCGTTATCCCATCATCTCGCCTCGTCTCGCCGCCGACGCGCTGGAGCGCGAGCACCACTAGCCTTTTCGCAAAAGCAGGTGTAGAACTCGGCTGACCTTTTCCTGGTGGAGG
>Ga0193739_1000124_pt1 | contig 20192 bp, 13 predicted proteins | sample L2a2metaG_FD_144926 | JGI IMG/M metagenome (GOLD analysis project Ga0193739, IMG submission 144926) | Soil microbial communities from a riparian zone of the East river system, Colorado, United States - L2a2 | ecosystem: Environmental > Terrestrial > Soil > Riparian zone | place: USA: East River...
CCCGACGTGGGCGTCCACCGTCACGACCACGTCGGGCAGCAGCTTGCGCTCCGATGCCGGCACGCGCTCCATGATCTTCAGGATGGCTTCCCGGTCGTTTCGCGCCTGCCGCACCGTCTCGACCTGGTGACCGAACTCGTCGGTGCTCGCCGGCAGGTGCGCGCCGCGCTTCGAGAGCCCGAGCCGCGCTTCCGCCCCATCGGGCGCTGCGGGCCGGTGCAACACGTCGCGCCACGAGTACCCGGTCTGCCACAGCTTCATGTAGCCGGGCAGGAGACCGAAGGCGCCCCACGGGATCGCCACCCACAGCGACCAGCCGAGCCCACCTCCCTGGATCATGTCGATCAACATCAGTCCGCCGCACACGGACGCCCACGACACGAAGCCGTCACGGAATTTGGCCACGAGCTTCGGCTCGCCGCTCGCAGTGAGCAGCGACGCGGGCTCCTTGGTGGCCCCGCGCTTGGTGCGGCGCCGCGGCGAGTCGTCCCGAGCGGGAGCCTGCAAGGCCGGGAGCGGAGCCGGCTGGCCGAATCGGGTGCTGCTCCGCGCCATGCTGGTGCGGCGCGGACGATAGGGCGGCGCGCTGCGAGACTCGAGCGCCCGGCGCAGCGCGTCGGCGGTCGGCCAGCGGGCTTCCGGTTCCTTCTCGAGAGAGCGCATGACGCAGGAGGCGAGGTCGTCGGGACAAGTCGGCGCCTTGTCTTTCAGGTACGGCGCCTGCTCGGTGATCTGCTTCAGGAGCAGCCCAGGCACCGTCGGCGCCGAGAAGGGCAGCTCGCCGGTCAGCATCTGGTACCCGACCACGCCCAGACTATAGATGTCCGAGCGGCCGTCGATCTCTCGGTCCCCCGCCGCCTGCTCGGGGCTCATGTAGTGCGGTGTCCCGATCGCGACCCCCGTGGCGGTCAGCGTGCCGGGCCCGGTCGAGGAGGTCAGGGCTTTTGCGATTCCGAAATCGGTGAGGACGGTGCGGCCGCGGCTTCCTTCGAGCAGGATGTTGTCCGGCTTCACGTCGCGATGAACGATCCCGAGCGCGTGCCCGGCGCCCAGCGCGTCCGCGGTTTCCATCAAGACGCGGCGCGCCTCCTCGGGAGGCAGCCGCCCGCGTCGCTTGAGGCGCGCCCCGAGCGACTCGCCGTCCACGTACGCCATCACGAAGTAGACGAGGCCCTCGGGACCCTCGCCGACGCTGTGGATGGGGACGATGTGCGGGTGGGACAGGCGCGCGGCGGTCTCCGCTTCGCGCAGGAACCGGATGCGGATCTCCTCCCGGAATGCGAGCTCGGGGGGGAGCACCTTCACCGCCACCTTGCGCTTGAGTCGCTCGTCGCGGGCGTGATACACGACGCCCATGCCGCCCCGCCCGATCTCGCCCTCGAGGGTAAACGACGTGCCGAGGGCCTGAGTCAGGCGCCTAGCCAGCGGGTCGGTCATGCGGAGTCGGCAGGCATGCGCGGATAAGATCTAGCCGCAACGGGGCGGCCTTGCAACCTGTTCAGTGAACAGCCGTTAGGCCGACTTGGCAGGGTGCGCCGGTTTGGCGGCCTTTTCTGGAACGTCGCTGCCGCCCGCGACGTTGTCGAGTGGCACGGTCGGTGCTCTTCCTGCGCCGCGTATGGCCGTGTGCCTTCTTCAAGAAATGGAGTTCTCATGTCTGAACGTATGACCTTACCGGTGCTGCCCCTGCGCGATGCGGTACTCTTCCCGGGCGTCAGCACCCCGATCGGCGCAGGCCGCCCTGCGACTCTGCGGGCCATCGAGGCCGCGCTCAAGACCGAGCAGCGTCTCATCTTCGCGGTGGCGCAAAAAGACAACGTCGAACAGGTCACACCGGGCCTCCTCTATACCACGGGCACGATCGCACGGATCGGCCAGGTACAGCGGGGCCTCTCGGGGGTGCAGTTGATCCTCCACGGTGAGGCTCGCGGCACCTCGATCCACTATACCGAAGCGAATGGTCACCTCGAGGCGGTCGTACACGAGCTGGCGGATCTCCCGCCCTTGAATCCCGAGGATGCCGCGTTCATTGCGCTGCACCGCGAAGCGCGGCAGCGCGCCGCCGAGCTGGGCGAGAAGTCGGGCCTTCCCGAAGACGTCGTCAAGCAGGTGCTGGAAGGCGTCAGCGAACCGGGCCGCCTGGCCGACCTCGTGGCCGGATACCTCGACATCAAGCCGCTCGAACGCCAGCAGATCCTCGAGATGCTGCCCGTCGAGGACCGCCTGCGTCGGGTGCTCGTGCACGTCCAGCGGCAGATCGCCGTCGCGGACGCGCAGGACGACATCAAGTCGCAGGTTCAGGAAGAGCTCGGCGAGCGCCAGCGGGAGATGCTGCTGCGCGAGCAAATGAAGGCGATCCAGAAGGAATTGGGCGAAGGGGACGATGGCACCGAGGTGGATGAGCTGCGCAAGCGGCTCGCCGCCCTCGAGCTGCCGGAAGCCGCTCGCAAGGAAGTCGATCGCGAGCTCAGCCGTCTCGAGCGGGCCGGTCGTGAGTCCATGGAGGCGCAGGTCATTCGCACGTACCTCGAGACCGTTGCCGAGCTGCCCTGGGGCAAGCGGTCGGAGGAGTCGCTCGACCTGAAGCGGGCCGCGGAGATCCTCGAGGAGGATCACTATGGCCTGAAGGACGTGAAGGATCAGGTGCTCGAGTTCCTGGCGGTGCGCCAGCTGCGGCAGCGCCAGCCGGAGGCCGACGCCCCCGGCAACGACGACGATAAGCGCGCCAAAGGGCCGATTCTCCTGTTCGTGGGACCCCCGGGCGTAGGCAAGACGTCGATCGCGAAGTCGATCGCCCGCGCCATGGGACGTCCGTACGTGCGCATCTCGTTGGGTGGTGCACGCGACGAAGCGGACATCCGCGGCCACCGCCGCACCTATGTCGGTGCCATGCCCGGTCGCATCATCCAGGGCATGAAGCAGGCCGGGGCCAAGAACCCCGTGTTCCTGCTCGACGAAGTGGACAAACTGGGGATCTCCTATCAGGGCGATCCCGCGGCGGCGCTGCTCGAAGTGCTCGATCCGGCGCAGAACGACTCGTTCACCGATCACTACCTCGGTGTGCCGTTCGATCTCTCCGAGGTGCTGTTCGTCGCGACGGCGAACTTCCTGCAGAACATCCCCGGACCGCTGCTCGACCGGCTCGAGACGGTCAACTTCGCGGGCTATACCGAGCGCGAGAAGCTCGAAATTGCCAGGCGCTATCTCGTGCCGCGGCAGGTGCGCGAAAACGGCCTCGTCGCCGAACAGCTGACGGTGAGCGACGAGGCGCTGAGCGAGGTCATCTCCAGCTACACCCGCGAGGCTGGGGTGCGGCAGCTCGAGCGGGAGATCGGCAAGCTCGGCCGCAAGGTGGCCCGCAAGATCGCCGCTGGCGAGGCGGAGCGCGTCACCGTGCAGCAAGGCGACGTTCACGAGCTTATTGGTCGGCCCCGGGTGCACCCCGAGCGCAAAGCCCGAGAGGACCAGGCGGGCGTGACGACGGGGATGTACTACACGCCTGTCGGCGGCGACATCATGTTCGTCGAGGCGAGCGTGATGCGCGGCAAGGGCGACCTGGTGCTGACCGGCCAGCTGGGCGACGTGATGAAGGAATCAGCCCGCGCGGCGCTCACGTACGCCAAGTCGCACGCCGACCAGCTCGGCATCGACGAAGAGGCCGTGACAGGGTCCGACGTGCACATCCACGTGCCCGCCGGAGCGATCCCCAAGGACGGACCGTCGGCCGGTATCACGATGGCCACGGCCCTCGTGTCGGCGCTGTCTCGCCGGCCCGCGCGGCACGACATCGCGATGACGGGAGAGATCACGCTGCGTGGTCGCGTACTGCCTATCGGCGGCGTGAAGGAAAAGGTGCTCGGTGCGGTGCGGGCAGGGATCAGGACCATCATCTTGCCCAAGGCAAATGCCGCGGATCTCGAGGATCTCCCCGAGGACGTCCGTAGAAGCCTCGACGTGCATCTCGTCGAGGAGTTGGGCGAAGTGCTTACGCTGGCGTTGCGCGGAGCGCGGTTCGAGGCAGGACATCTCGTGTTCGAGGGGGATGCCCCCATCGAGCCGAGGATGGTCTCGAAGAACTAGCGGGCGGCCACTCCGGCGACCACCAGGTCGACCGCGGCTTCTTTCCAGCGCTCCCTCAGCGCCGGCTCATCGGCGCCGAGGGGGCGCGCGCTCGCGGCGATCGCCGATTCCATTCCCAGGTAACCAACCATCAGGACGAGGGCCTGCGCCGCGGTAAGGTGCGGGTCCACGTCGTCGCGCACTTGCCCCAAGCCTTGGCCCTCGGCAAGCAAGACCACCAGTCGCTTGATCGCGGGAGCGAAGGCCGCCCCTGCCGGATAACGCGCCAGAAAATCAAACAGAGCCCCGAGAGCGAGCCGCAGGCGGTCGAGTGGTCGACCGCCGGGTAGCGCCAAGGAGGCGAGAGTGGTCTCAAGCTCCCCCGTCGCCTGGGTGAGGACCGCCTGAAAAAGGCCGCGCTTGGAGTGGTAGTAGTAGAACAAGAGCTGCTTGTTCACGCCGGCCCGTCGCGCGATATGCGCCACCCTAGCACCCGCGAACCCGCGCTCGGCGTATTCTTCCCGAGCGGCATCCATAATACGTAAAGCTCTCTTATTGCTTAACTTAGGCTGCATGGCGTCATTTCCTCAACCGGCTGGTTGAGGAAATCTAATGTCCTTCGGCCGGCGCCGCCACCGGGCGACCGCTTGGCTTCGGGGCCGCCGGCCACGCGATCCCCAGGTCGTTCCAGTTGAGGATAGCGTTGAACGCGAGGGCGAAGCTTCCCTGCGTCTCCCAGCGCCAGAACGGCCGAATCGCGAACAGGACCACGTGTCCCTGCCCCACCGGGGCGTCGAGGACCGCGGGCCGGCCGGCCAACTCCTCGCCCGCCACCAAGAGGCCCGAGAGCCGCAGCGAGTCGCGCTTCTGATGGAAGCTCACGACCACGCGCGGCCGCGCGCGCGCCTGCTCCCGCGTCAGGTCTGGGTCTTGATCCTCGGGGACCTCGGTGCTGGTGTCCACCTGGAAGAGTGGCGATTGGTTGAAGTAAACCGCGAGCGTATCGGCGTACCCGTACGCGATTGGACTCTTTGGGTCCCGCGTCACGGCCCGGTAGATCCCGCCGGACGCGCGCAGTTGCCGCGCCGGCGTGATCTCTACGCCGCGGGTCACGCCGTAGTCGGTGAACACCGCAGAGGTGCCCCCTTCGGTGATCAACAGCCCACCCGCCGCCACCCAGGTCCGTAGCGACGTCATTCCCTCGAGCCCGATCCCGGGACGCACGTCGTCGGTCGAGTCGAGCCCCCCGAGGTTCGGCGTTTCGGGGGTGCGCTGCCAGGGGACCTTGGGCCCCGTCATCGGCAGCCCGTTGACGATTGCCTGCGCGTTGTTCGACACGTAGGGGAAGACGATCACGTCGAATCGTTTGAGGAAATCTTGGTCCTTGAGTTGCTGCACGCTGAAATAGGTGTACGGAATGCCGAGCGCGTCAAACGCAAAGCGCACCCACCCCTCGTTCTGCGTATTGAGCCATGAGTGCACCAGCGCGATCCGCGGCAGGTCGAGCTCGTGACGCATCACCTGCGGGACGGCGCGTACGCCGGTGAGCGTCAGGCCAAGCGAGTCCGCCGCCCGGCTGAGGCGCCGAGCCAGGTCGGCGGGGACGCCTGCTCCGGTGGCGGGAATAATCGTCGTGCCGGGGCCGTACGCGCGCCGGTCTACGGTGAACGTGTCCTCGCTCGCCCACATCGGCACGTCGCGCAGCGCCAACCGGAATTGAATCAGGCCCGACTCCGTCGTCGGCGCGATCAGGTACGCGCCAGGATTGCCGACGCCCCCGACTTGTCCGCGCACGCGGACATCCGCAGTGATCAGCGCGAGTGGCTGGCTGAGTACCGCCGTGTCGGCGATCGCCCGCAGCGCGACGTTGCGCACGAACTGCAGCGTCCAACCGGTGTCGTCGTAGGGGCGCGGATCGTCGGCCCCGTAGTCCTGACGGCTGAAGTAGGTCTTCGCGAGCGGACCGTAAGGCTGGTCGAGCCGCACCACGTAGTCGCCGGCGGCGACGTCCACCCCACCTGTCTTGAACGCACGCTCCGCTCGTCGCACCTCGAGCCCGTGGAACCGGAGCAGGTTGACGAGATTCGCCGCCTCGACCGGGCGCGCCTGGTTCGCGGGAATGTGGAATGCGTTGGGCCCATCCTTGGCACGCCCACGCTCCACGGCCCGCACGCTCTTGCGGTAGAACTGGTCGAGATAGCGGTGCCCATTCCGCGCCATGTAGTTCAAGGCGATGAGCACGCCCGACTGCTGGTAGTTGATGTTGTTGCGAATGCACCAGCGCACGCCGTTGATCGGCGGGTTGGCCCGGAACCACTGGACCGATGTCTGCCGCTCGGGGAGCCGTACGGTGTGACAGTCGGCTCCGCGCGACGTGTAGGTCTCGTAGAAACGGCCGATCGAGTTGTGGCCGTTCGCCACCCAGAACATGTAATTCGGCGTCCACCCGTCGTAGAAATCATGCGTCCACACGCCGGGGAGGCCGCGTTTGGTCAGCTCGGTGATCTCCTGGAACGCCATTTCGTGCCACTCATTCACGACGATCGGGTCGAGCTCCCGATTGTAGGGTCCAGTCCCGGTCGAGGTGTACAGGAAGGGCACGGACTCGTGCAGGTCGTGCAGCACCGTGGGGTGCCACGTGAAGAACCCGCGCATCATGGCCTGGGTCAGCACCTGCGACATGACGATGCCGTCCCGATTGTTGTCATGCGCGGTGTACTTCCCCCAATAGATCAGCCCCGGCCCGATGTTCTTGTGCGCCTTCCGGTACCGGTAGATGTCCACCATGCGGTCGCGCCCGTCCACCTCGGTCACCGGCGTGATGAGTGTTACGACGCTGTCACGTATCTGTCGGATGAATGGCGTCTCTTCGACCGCGAGCCGGTAGGCCAACTCCATTAGCATTTCAGGGGATCCGGTCTCCGGCGAGTGGATCGACCCCGACACCCAATAGATCGGCTTTCCGGCCGTGATGAGGCGTTGCGCCGAGTCGGGCGACAGCGTGCGGGGGTCCGCGAGCGCAGCGGTAATCGCGCGGTAGGAGTCGAGCCGTGCGATCGTCGCGGAATCAGCGATCGCCGCCACGATCATCGGCCGGCCCTCGTCGCTCGTACCGAGGTCGAACACCTTCACGCGCGGCGACGCATCGTCCAATGCGCGGAAGTAGCGCGTAATGTCGGCGACGTACGACAACCGGCCCACGGTGCCCGGGACATAGCCGAGCACCCGGAGCGGAGTCGGGACTTTGGGGTCGGCGGGAAGGTGGTCGGTGAGCTCGGTATTGAACCGAGGCTCGGTTGTCAGTTCGCGGATCTTTGCGGTGTACGCGGAATCGGCGGGCTGCTGGAGCGCGATGAGCGCAAGGACGGCGTGGACCATGCCAGGTTCTCCGGAACGCGGGGAAGGCCTTCCTTCAGAAACGTGATCAGCAGCGTGTTGACCTCATCGGGACTTTCCTCGGCCGCGGCGTGCCCGGTGCGTGGCACGATGACGAACGCGCCGCGCGGCAGCTCCGTCGCGAGCCGGCTGCCGTCGCGCACGGGAATCCACCGATCGGAGGCGCCCCACACCACGAGTGTGGGCGCGGCAACCGCGCCGAGCCGCCCGACGAGAGTGTCGAACCTGAAGTGTCGCAGCACACCTCGCAAGGCGCGCCCGTAGCCCGGTTCGGGCACGGGCGCGTAGTACTGATCTACGTCCTCCTCGGTCACTTTGCTGGGGTCCGCGTACGTCGAGCGCAGCATCTGCTCCGTGATCCAGCGTCCCCGTAGCGCCGTCGCTACACCGCCCGCTCCGGGCCACCGGCTGACCTTCAGCACGGGAGGCCACCGCACGCCGAATCCGGCGGCGTCGATGAGCACGAGGCCTCGGACGCGCGTCGGGTAGCGGAGCGCCACCTCCGCCGCGATCGCGCCGCCCATGGAATGCCCCACGAGCACCGCCGACGGCAGGTCGAGCGAGTCGAGTAATGCGACCACGAGGCGCGCGTACGCGGCGTTGGTGTAGCGCAGCTCGCCCCCTTCTCGGGGCGCAGGCTTGTCCGAGAACCCGAAGCCCCGATTGTCGAAGGCGATGACGCGATACCCGGCGTCCACGACGGGTGCCAACGTCTTGCGCCAGCTGTAGAGCGACGCCCCGAAGCCGTGAATGAACACGACCGGCGTCCCACGTCCCGTGTCGATCATGCGCAGCCGGGTGCCGTCCACGACGCGGTACTGCGCGTGGAACGGCGAGCCCCCCCCCGCCGGGTAGCGCCGTTCCACGGTGATCACCGGTGTGCGACATGCCGCCGCGGCCGCGAGGATCAACAGGGTGACCATTCCCAACGCCCGACGCGCGAGCATGACGATCAGGGGATGGGAGCTCCATATGCCCGCGATCGCCTCACCCGCACCCGCCGTGACGACGGTCTGCGCCTCGTCCACGACGATGACGGTCGGCGCGTCGGCCGCCGCCGAGCCCGAGACGATTTCCTCGGCGCCGGCCGGCACGTCTCCGGCGATCCGCAGCTCGACGGAGGCCCCACCACTTCTCGAGGCATGGCGCCACGCGGGGAGTGTCGGGCGCCACAACTCAGCGGCCAACACCGCTTCCACGCGCCGCTCGGCGCGCGCGACGAGTTGAAGAATGAGGTTAGCCACCGCCCGGGCACCGCCGACTTCCTTGGTGGCGGGCTCGAGAGGGTGAGACGCGTCTCGGAGCGCGCGGGTCAGGCGATCGAGCGCCTCCCCCTGCAGCGTGGCAAGGTGGGCAAGCAGCGCCTGGGGGTCGGTAGGCCGGTAGCGGGCGGGGCGAGTTGCCGCAGAGGCGCGGGTCGCGGCCCCGCGGGTGACGAGACCCTCGAGCGCTCCGTACACATTGGCCCGGGCCAGGTGTGACGCCAGGGCCACCGCGTACCCGGTGGTAGGCCCGAGGCGGAGCAGGGTCGTGTACACGAGCGACTCCGTGGGCGTAAAGCCGAACGGAGTGAGGTCTACGATCTTCATCTGTAGTAGTAAATACTACTACTAGACGGCCTCGATCGGAATCCCCAAGAGTCTTGCGATGAGCCCCAGCCGGAACGTGACGTCAGTCTGGCGCTGCGCGGGACTCTTGCCCGGCCCCTCCAGCGGGAAGTAATGCGACACCACGGGATTCGGGGATTTGGGCAGGGCCCGCAGGCTCTTGGGGCTCCAGATCCCCTGATCGTCGCATTCGCTGTAGAGCCGCGCCAGCACCTTCGAGGCGCTGGGGATCTGACGCAGGATACCCAGGCGCGCCAGGAGCTCGAGCCAGTAGACGGCGAACGGCACGTCGGTGATCCGTCCCTGGGCGTCGGCGTGGAGTGGGTCGCCCAAGATCTCGAACATGGGCTTCAGCAGCTTCTTGCCCGCCAGAATGAAGAACGCACGCCGGGGCGCCGGAGCGGAGAAGTAGTGCGCCAGGCGCTCCAGAAAACCGGCGCGTTCTCGCTGCACCGCGGGCATGAACGCCAGCGTCTCGACCGAGAACACAGTGGGGGGATACGCGAGCGGATCGAGTACCGTCTTACCGTGGGCCTTCTTGAACGGCTTCAGGGCAAGCTCGCTACGCAGATAGAGCGAGATGTCGCTGGCGAACCGGTGCGCCGCGCCGCGCAGCCGCGGGTCATCCACGTGCGTTCCCCGCGACAACGCCGCTGCCGCGGCCTGGACTCCCATGCTGCGGGCCCAAAGGCCCAGGCCCGGGTCGGTCTTGGCGGCACGCTGGAATTCAACCAACAGAGCGGGATCTTCGTCCCGCGAAAGCAGCCGAAACAGAAACCGATCCGCGAAGCGGAACGGGCGCAGATCGCCCGGCCAGCCGAGCTCAAGGAGGCGGCGGTACTGATAGACCGTCCCCGTCTCCTTCCACCCCATGGCGTTGTTGGGACCGGGGGCGAGGAGGTTCCTGCCCCACAACCCAGTCTCCTTCTGTTTGCGGGCGAGCGCGAGCGCTTCCTTGTACTGGAGGACCTGGGCGCGCAGCAGCGCGACGCGCTCAGGGTCGCGGGCCGATTCGGGCGCCACTTCGGTGAGCGCCCTGTATTGAATGGGGAGACTGGCGGCCTCGAACAGCCACGAGAGGGGCAACTTGTGTCCGGAGGGAATCTCCAAAGAGCCGCTCCAAAGGTGGGAGTTGGGAGGCCAAAAACGGGCGCAAACTTACCCGAGACCGGCGCGATAGGCAATCTCCGCCCGCCGGCAGCCCAGTAAACTATTGTCCTATTGTCCCTTAGGCCGGTGCACCTTTAGTGCAATTCCCTGCACTTCGAGGCACTAGGGGCACACGACGCGGTGCAGCGTCCCCGCGCGGCGCGGCCGCGCTTCACTCGTGAGTACCAGCACCGAATCATCGAGAAAACCGATTGCCTCGCCGCCCCCGGGCTCGTCGCTGCCGGCGAGGTTACACGGGCGCGCGCGCGCGCGCGTCAACCGGCCCGCGCTATCCGCCTGGTACAGATAGATCTCTCCGTACGTCCGAATCGCGACGAGCCGGCCATCGGGACTGGTGCCGGCGCCGGTCACCCAACGCCCCGCTCCCGGGTCCGGCAGGATGTCGAGGACCTGTACGTGCTCGGCAGTCACCACGCCGTCCGGCGGCACCTTCCAAGCCGAGCGGGCAACGCGGTACAGGCCGATCCGTCCCGACCGTCCCTTGCTCACGAAATAGAGCGCGCCGCCCTGTGGCGATACGTAGATCGCTTCGACGTCGTGCGCGCCGTCGGGATAGCGGAGCTGCAGCATCGCAGGGGCAGCCGTGGTGCGCAGCGTGTCGCCCGGTCCGGTCGGCGGCTCAGGCTCCGGGACGGCGTACACCGTCACAAACGGTCGCGCCTCGGCATTGTCGCCGGTGTCGCCGAGATAGACGCAGCTGCCGGCGCGCGTGGGACAAGGCCCGAGCGTCATGTCTTCCCAATCGGTCGCTGCCGCGCCGGGAACCAGCAAGAATCCCAGATCGCTGCCCCGGAGATCGGTGGCGTAAAGGTAAGGACCGTCGCCCGAATCGTTGTGAGTCCACAGGATGCCCGGATGCGCGCGGCTGACGGCGACGCCCGAGCTCTCGATGACCCGGCGACTCGCGAACCGACCCGTCTGGACGGCGGTGGCGGCTTGCAGGACGAGCAACGCGGAGAGTACCATGGCCCCACAAGAGAATCCGCTTGCTCCCCCTCCGGCAAGGGGTGATAATTCGCGAATGCTCGATGCCCTGCGGGCGCGAACGCCCGAGAAACTGCCTGCCCAGGTCGGGCTGGCGGGACGCATTCTCTTCCTGTGCGAGGACGCGGGCCTAATGAGGGACCAACTCGCGGGGAGAGACCTCGCCTGGACGCCCGCGATCAAGCTGCGCGATGACATTTCCACCGACGAAATCACCCCCGCCTACATCTGCTACTACTACGACGAGACCCTGGGGGAATTCCCCTACCTCGGTCTCAAGTGCGGGCAGGAGTTTCCCATCACCCGCGGATCGGTCAAGGGCGGCGGCTTCGCGGTGTCGGTCAGCGGCAAGCGGCGCGGCAAAGGATCGTCGCGTGAGCAGTCGCCCTACGCGGAGATGTGCGCCGGCGTGAAGCTCGTCGTCGCGGAAAACATCGAGCGCATCTACCGCGAGAACTGCCAGAACCTCGGCATCTTCACCACGACCGACTTCGGAATCCTGGACAAGCTCCGCCGTGGGGAGGAGATCCCGCTCTCGACCTTCACCGACGGCGAAGGCGAGATCACCCGAGGGATCATCGAGTACGGCGGTCTGTTCAACTACAACGTCGCGCGGCTGCAGGGGAAGGTCGTGCTCACGCCACCACGCACGGCCAAGCGCCCGATGACGCTGGGAGAGAAAATCCTCGCGCGCCGCTGGGTCGTCGATCCCGCGAAGGGCAAGATCGGCGTCCCCGCCGTGAAGCCCGGCGACGAAGGGTTCGTCCTCACCGACATCCGGTTCAGCCACGAGTACGTGACCCCGATGGCGGCGATCTTTTTCGAGCAGCTCGTCGGCAAGGACGCCAAGGTCAACGATCCGGGGTCGATCCTCATGTTCCGGGATCACCTGACCTTTCTGCCGGAAGCGATGACGCCCGAGCGCATCAAGGAGGGCCTGCTCGACGTGGCGTTGCAGCTCGAGAAAAAACAGCGCGCCTTCGCCGAGGCGCAGGGCATCAAGTTGTACGGCGAGCTGCGCCTCGGGCATCACGGGTCCGAGGCGATCTGCCACTCCAAAATCCTCGAGTCCCACGCGCTCCCCGGTCAGGTGATCATCGGCTCCGACTCGCACACCCCGCACGCCGGGGCGGTCGGGTGCGTGGCGTTCGGGGTCGGGACCACCGCGATCTTCAACTCCTGGATCACGAAAGACGTGCGCCTCCAGGTCCCCGAGACGGTGAAGGTGGTGCTGCGGGGGAAGAAGCCGAGCAACGTGACGGCGAAGGACTTCATGCTCGAAATCCTGCGCCATCCCTACGTGAAAAGCGGCAAGGCGATCGGCAAACTGGTGGAGTACTGTGGGGATGCTGTCGAGTCGCTGTCAGTAGACGAACGGGCCACGATGACCAACATGACTGCCGAAGTCGGCGGCTTCACGGGCTACGTGGCGCCCGATGCGAAGACGGTCAAGTACCTGATGGACTATCGGGGCATGTCGCGGGCCGACGCGGAGCGACTAGGTGCCGGGCTCGCGAGCGACCCGGACGCCGAGTACTGCGAGGTGATCGAGATCGATGCCGCCGCGATCCGGCCGATGATCGCGCTGCCTGGCGATCCGGGAAACGGGCTCCACATCGGCGCGACCGAGACGCGCATCAAGGTCGACATCGCCTACGCCGGCTCCTGCACCGCGGGCAAGAAGGAAGACATGGACATGTACGCCCGCGTGCTGCGGGAGGCGTCGGAGCGCGGGACGCGCGTGGCGCCCTGGGTGAAGTTCTTCATTCAGTGCGGGTCGCAGGATGTGAAGCGGTACTGCGAGGAGCGGGGCTATCTCGACATCTTCCGGCAGGTGGGCGCCACCTTCCTCGAGCCGTCGTGCGGCGCCTGCATCAACGCGGGACCTGGTGTGTCCAAGACTCGGGACGAAGTCACGATCAGCGCGATCAATCGCAACTTCCCCGGGCGCTCGGGGCCCGGCCAGCTCTACCTCGCCAATCCGTACACGGTCGCGGCATCGGCCCTCACGGGGTACATCACGCCGTGGGAGCCGCCGGAGGTCGTAGCAGCAGCGACAAAGGACTGACGGCAAGTCCCGTGCTAGTTCGCTTAGTACGCGTACGTACGCGTACCTCATGGCACGCTCGGCCGGTAAGCTCCCCTATCGCGTAGACAGTTGAAAGTGGACTTTCGAGGTGCCCAGATCGAAGGGAGTTGGGCATGCGAACGTCCCGCTTCACGGAGAGTCAGATCCTCGCGGTGCTCAAAGACGGCGAGGTTGGGATGCCGGTGGCGGAGCTGATCGCCAAGCACGGCATCAGTCGCAACACGTATTTCGCCTGGAAGTCGAAGTACGCGGGCGCCACGGTGTCGGAGCTGCGCCGCCTGCGGGAGCTCGAGGCCGAGAACGCGAAGCTGAAGCGGATGTATGCCGAGCTGGCACTCGAGAACGCGGCGATCAAAGACGTCTTGAGCCGAAAGTTGTGACGCCGTCCGCGAAGCGGCAGGCGATCGCGCTGCTGGTGAGCGAGCACCGCCTGTCGGTGGTGCGGGCCTGCCAGGTCGCGCGATTGGCGCGGGCGGCCTGGTACCGGCCGCCGCCGGATCGCGTGGTGCGCGACGGCCCGGTGATCGAAGCGCTCAACGCGCAGGTGGAACAGAATCCCCGCTGGGGCTTCTGGAAGCTGTTTGACCGGCTGCACAACCTCGGGCACCCCTGGAATCCCAAGCGCGTGCACCGCGTGTATTGCGCGCTGCGCCTCAATCGGGCCCGGCGCACGAAGCGCCGGATCCCGCGGCGGCCCAGGGTGCCGCTGCTGGCACCGCCCACGCTCAATCAGACCTGGGCCCTCGACTTCATGCGCGACACGCTCTACGATGGCCGCGTGTTTCGCACGCTGAACGTGCTGGACCAGGGCAACCGTGAATGCCTCGCGATCGAGATCGGCTTTTCGTTGCCCAGCCGGCGCGTGATCGCCCTGCTCGACCAGCTGGTGGCCTTGCACGGCGCGCCGACGACGCTGCGCATGGACAACGGGCCCGAGTTTCTCGCGCTCCGGCTCAGCGACTGGGCCGAGCACCGCGGCATCAGCCTCAACTTCATCCAGCCGGGCAAGCCGGCCCAGAACGCGTTCATCGAACGCTTCAACCAGACCTATCGGACCGAGGTGCTCGACGCGAACGTCTTCGCCTCGTTAGCGGAAGTCCGCGCGATCACGCGCGATTGGCTGCGACGCTACAACACCGAGCGGCCCCATGACAGCCTCGGCCGGGTGCCGCCGCTCACGTTTCTGCCGAGGGCAACCAGCGCCCCGGAGTACCACCTTCAGGTGTCTACGTGACGGGGGAGCTTACCCAAGGTCGACGTGTTTATCGATGTATGGATCACAGTTAGGGTAGTGGACGGCCCCCTGCGGGCACCGCAGCCGAAGCCAAGGTCGTAGGTCCCAGGTACACGCCCCGACCCGTTCGCTGTCGGACCCGCGGGCGTTCACCGTGATTGTCGTTGGGAAGGTGGGCCACGAACGCCATGATAAGGAGTGTTACCGAGATGCCGGACTCACTCATGGTGGCGAAGCTGACGGTGATGCTACTACGCGCATCATTGCCGGGCCCGGATAGTTTGGGGCCAGCCTTTCGCATCCTCTTGGCTCCGGACTCCGAGGCCCTGCCGGTGGACCTCGCCTTGAAGCGAATCAGCGCGCTGCAAGGTCTTCACACGTTTCGTGCGGAACTGAAAGATGGGAATTTGGCGATCAGCCTCGAGACGCCCACTGCGGAAGACGAACACCTCGTGGGTTACCGACTCGAGACCTTTGACAAAGGTTGGCGACGATTGAATCCGCGAGGCGATCGTCGCGCGCTCGTGGAAGTGAGGGGATTCGACGAGACGGTCGTGGTTTCGATTCAGGTTGTTGACGACTTTCTTCATTTCGCCAACTGTCGCCATTGTTCGCTTAAGGTGTCCGCCCCGCGTCCAGACTCGTTTGCAGGTGTCGTCGCCGTACTTCAGCTTGGGGACGAGCCGGATGAGGGTCGGTGACAGCGATTCGCCTCGCTGAGCAGTCGACGACCACGGTGAGACACGATGCGGATCACCGCTTGAGAGCCAGGGGATGGAGCTCTCGCAAGAGGAGAGGCCGCGTGAAGCCCTGGCTCTACTCTGTTGGGCCTTGATCCTCGGACAGGCGCTCGCCGGTGCGTGTGGTCACTCGGGAGTGGGGGCCGCGCCCGTGCCCCTGGATCGCTCGTTCGTGCATCGCGACAGCCTTCGTTGCGGGCGTCCAGGAGGAACCCCGTGGCTGGTCGGCGCGGACTCCGTTGGACCCATCAGTCTGACAGCGACGTTTGAAGCGATTCGGAGGCTCTGCCCGGGTACGCGCGACAGCGTCGACACGTTCCTGAACGAGTCCGCGTTCCTCATCCTGCCGATGTTCGATGGAAAGGTCTGGATCGAACCACCGCCAGCCCCGGATTACTCGTCAGCGTCCCTCCGAGCATCACTCTGGGCCGTGGATTGTCGAGACACGCGCGGTGCGAACACCCGACGACCTAGGAGTGCGGAGCACGCTCCAGTATCTTCGCGCACGGCCCGGTCCGATGCTGGCGATACCGTGGCCGGACGAGGGCATCTACGTTGTTCCGCATCGTAACCCGCGGACGCAGGTATTCTTCTTCCTCGACGGCTTCGACCCGGAGAGCGTGCCGCGTGCGTGGACAAGAGACACGGCCGTGTACAGTGACTCTATCAGCGAAACAGCGGTGGTGCGGCGACTGTTCATCCAGCCGCCGAGAGATCCTTGAAGCCAGGACTAGGACTAGCTGCCGCGGATCCGCACCTTCAACGCGCGCGCCCCGCTCCCGAAGTCCTTCAGCGCCGTCACCGTCGTTGTGGAATCCGGAACGAGCTTCGCGGTGATCGCGAAGTTGCCGTTCATCGTCCCCCGATAGGTAGTCCAGCTCAATCCGGCTCCACCGAGCGTGCGGCCCGAGCCGTAGCTGCTCGCGGTCGTCACGAGGTGGCCGGCGCGCGCGCGCCAGACGGTGATCGACGAATCCGCGGCCTGGTGGATGACCAACCCGGTGCCGGTCCCGGCCGTGTCGATCCCGAAGTGGGAGCGCAAGGAATCGTTCACCGGCGCCCGCCCCGACCCGACGATGAAGTACACGGAGTCGATGGTGCGGGTTACGGCATCGAATCCCGTCCATCCGAGCAGCATCGTGAAATCGGCGATGAGGGAATCGCCGGTGTCGCTCGGCACGCGGATATCCATCTCGACGCCTACGACGCGGGTGGTATCACTCCCCGACGCGATGCGGGACGCGCGATCGATGTAAGGGAACACCAGCGCCGCGAGCGTCGGGTACAGCGTGGGGTCGCTGCTGAGCAGCGTGTCGCCGATGAGCGCCGAGTCGAGTGTCCGGCGCACCGCGCCCAACTCGGGGCCGCTGATCGCGTCGGGGTCCACGCCGCCGGCGTCGGAGCAGGCGGTGACGACGACACCGACCGCGGTCAGGGTCAGGATCAGTTTTCGCATGACGGAAATATGGTGCTATGGCCCGCCGTCGGAAGACGCCGCCCGTACCTGGGTGCGATACGGCCGCAGGGCATCGCGCTGGTACACGCTGCGTGGATTCCACAGCACCCACGTTTCGATGCCCAGCTCCTCGGCGGCGCGGATCTGCTCGCGGATTTCGTGCGGGGTGTAGCGCGGCAGCCGGCGCCCCAGCGTGAACGCCTGGAGGAACGGCCGGATCGCGGCGGACTTGGCCTGGCCCCGCGATCGTTCGATGGCTTCGCGCAACGCGTTCTTGACGATCGCGTACGGATTCGCGTTGGGGCGTGCGTACCCGTAGGCGCCGGGATAGTAGTGGCTCGGGTACACCATCGGCAGCACCACATCCGCGACGGAGGTGAAGTCTTCCCACACCTGGCCGATGCCAAGATCGCCCCCCCCGGTCGCCGACGCCGTCAGGCCGAAAATATCGAACGTGATGGGGACGCCAAGGGGCTCGAGGCGCTGGGTGATCATCGCCACGCTCGCCCGCACGGCGGAGCGCTGGGTCTCACCCTTGCGGCGGGAGGGGAAGAAGGCCGTGGCCATCATCTCGCGCGGCTCATCGGGGAAACGCACGTAGTCGAACTGGACCTCGTCGAACCCCATCCGGACTGCTTCTTCGGCGAGCTGTGCGGCGTAGATCCAGACCGAATCGTTGTACGCATCCACCCACGCACTGCCGATCCGGTCCCGCCACAGTCCCCCGACGTCGCGCTGCTGCACCGACCACTGCGGCCGGCGCTCCGCGAGCAGTGGATCCTTGGCCACGACGATGCGCGCGATCGCGTAGATGTCGTGCTGCTTCAGGGTGTCGAGCCGGGCGCGCGTGTCACGGGCGCGCAGGCAGCGCGTCGCACCGATGTCGCGGGCGACTTTCACTTGGGAGTCGTACAGGAGACAGCCGGTGTCGTCCTTCACGTCGATGACGAAGGCGTTGACCTCAGTCGAGTCGGCGAGGCGCACCAGATGCCACAGCTTGCTCGAGCCGAACGCCCACGCGTTGACGTACAGCGCCTTGACAGGCGGCGGGGGCGCGGGTGCGGTGAAGAGCGGCTCGGGGAGGACGTAGCGGAGCTCCACGCCGCGGAGCGGCAAACTGTCCGGTGACGCGGGTAATGCCTGCGCAAAAAGGCCGCGATTCGAGATCGCGGCCCAGAGCAAGAGAGCGATTGCCTGCCGAGCCAACTGCATAGGGGGTTTCACTATAGGAAACGGGCCCTCAGCCAGCAAGCGGTCCCGTCCCTACCTCACCTGTAAGCTATTGAACAGCAACGGGTAAGTCGCCAGACTCTGGCCCCGGTATTGCGGCCGGAAGCCGAACAGAATCACGCGTCCGGAACCCTGTCGTACCTCGAGCAGACTCGCCTTCCCCGCCACGCGTTCGGGATGCAGCACCCATCCGGATAGGAGCAGCCGCTCCGGGTCGTCGGGCCAGCGACCGATCACGCGCACCACGGACGAGTCGAGCACGTCGAACGCGGGCCCGCCCTGGAACCAACCCGCGGTCTCCTGCGGTGCACCGCGCGCGACCGGGTGAGCGGTGTCGAGCTGCAACCGGAAAATCGATCCGGGCGCATAGAAATCTTCGTCCGGCACCGACTCCAGCACGTTGCGCACCGGCAGGAGGAGCGCCTGCACCGCGAAGCGGCTCGCCTCGTTCAGTGTCACGAGGGTGCCACCCTCGAGCACGAACTGCCGCAGCGCCTCCGAGCCCTCGGGACCGATGCCGCCGGCGTAGGGCGCCGGGTAACGCGACGCGGGAAGACCTCGAGAAGCTCGCGCTGGGTGTTCGGCACTTTCCACGTGTCGAACACCCAGCGCGTCCAGCCCTCGTCCATCGTGGCGTCGTACGAGCGGTACAGCCCCACGCGCGGTACGGGCGTGAGGTCCGTCGCGATGAATCCAGGATATCCGGGCGTGGCGCGCGGTGCGGCGACCGGCGCGGAGAGGGGCACGCGCAGCGAGTCCTGAGCGACGATGGCCGTCACGCCCATCAGGAGCGGCAGCGTGTGCGCCGTCACGTCGTATGGCCGCTCCGGAGGTCCGCCGGGATACAGCCGCCGGTCGGGGTACCGCTGCGTCTCGAGCAAGGCCTTCGCGAACGCCGCGTACGGCTGGCGCAGCACCACGACGTACGTACCCGCCGTGTGACGCTGCCCGTGCAGCGTGAATGATTGCTGAGCCGTGCGAAGCTCCACCTGTCCCCGCTGCAGAATCCCGAGCAGCGTGGCGAGCGCAATGGAGTCTTGTCGCGCCGGGATGACGTATGCGTAGGGCCAGCGCGGCCAGCCCCGTACGGCGCGCCACTCGACCGAGAGGAAGCTCGAGAGCCAGCGGTCGCGGTCGCGCGCGGCGTTGACGAGCAGCGCGTACGCGCCGGCGGTTTGGTACGACACGATGTCGCGCATCGTCCAACGGCCGCCCGGCCAGGGGTGCGTAAAGTTCCAGGAGCGCTCGCGCGGATTGAAACCGCGCGACCGCCCCTGCAGGCGGTCGAACGGCACGTCGATGGGCGAGGCGAGCTGGCCACTGGCCGTCTCCGACAGGATGCGCACGCCCCCATGGTAGTGCTGGTAGGCGCGCGCCGGCGTCCACGCATCGTACGTCGAGTTGATCGAGATGCCGGTCTTCCCCTGGCCCGCGAGATCCCACGCCATCGCCATGCCGAGGGCGTTGACGCCATCGACGAGCAGCGGGTCGACGTTCGGTTCGACGGGATCGAGGTAGGGGGGCAGGAACAGCCTCGCGCCGTCCGAGCCCATCTGGTGGATATCGTGCACGATCTGCGGGTGCCATACGTTGTGCAACGAATCGACGGTGATCCGCGTCTCGACCTGCGTGAACGCGTACCAGTCGCGGTTGTTGTCGTGCCCCGTGTAGTGATGGTACAGCTCCGGTGGCGAGCTCCCCTCGGCCGACGTGCCGATGGTCCGGTTGTACCACTTGGCGACGATGGTCAGGCCGTCGGGATTGAGGGACGGGACGAGCCAGAGGATCACATTGTCGAGAATCGCGCGGGTACTGGCGCTCGTGTCCGTCGCCAGCCGATAGGCGAGGGCAACGGGCGTCAAATGCGCCCCGACCTCGGTCGAGTGAATGCTCGACGTGATCAGGACGATCGTTTTCCCGTCGCGTAGCGCCTCTTGGGCGGCGGGGTTGGTGCGTAACGTGCGCGGGTCGGCGAGGCTTGCGTTGAGTCGCCGGAACCGGTCGAGCTGACGTAGGTTCTGCGGACTCGAGATGACGAGCGCGACGAACGGCGCGCCCAACGTCGTCTTCCCCAGCTCGCGAAAGTCCACGCGGTCGCTGGCGCGGGCCAGCGCCTGGTAGTACCGCACCAGCACCGGCCACTCGGTGAGCTTGCGGTCGTCCCCGGGGTCGAATCCGAGGATGGAGCGCGGCGTGGGAATGACAACCGGCGCCGCGGGACGGGGGG
>Ga0193739_1000126_pt1 | contig 20092 bp, 36 predicted proteins | sample L2a2metaG_FD_144926 | JGI IMG/M metagenome (GOLD analysis project Ga0193739, IMG submission 144926) | Soil microbial communities from a riparian zone of the East river system, Colorado, United States - L2a2 | ecosystem: Environmental > Terrestrial > Soil > Riparian zone | place: USA: East River...
CCAAGGTTAATAATTTAAGCCCTGGCCCTCTTGACCCTTGCAGGTCCGCGTCTTTCTTACGTATAGATTACGGGTGTTAACCATATAACAAAACTAAGCAATTTTCGAACATTTTCTCATATAGAACAACGATTCAGTTCCCAGATCACAACATGCCTGTAGTCCTCATAATAACGCAATCGATCTGTTCTACCAATTATGGTCAAGATTCGGATGGTTTGTTCAACCCATTCCTTTTCAGATAGCAAAAAGGCATAGTAGTCTGGATTGCATGACCTGTTTGGTTTGGTGCGTGCATTGTCAACTGTACTGTTCATTGAGGTTGCAGCGGGTTCAATTTGTTCCTCCTGACATGCAAAGACTACAGCCAATAGGAGAATGATGGATAATGTTTTCATGAATTTATTTGATTTGATTTTAATTGTGTTTAGTGGGTGGTTACAGCGCTTTCCTCATCATCGGTATCTTTTCAAGTTCCTGCTCGATCGCTGAGTCTTCAAACTTCGCCTTATAATGTTTGATGGTCTTATACTCGGTGATCCCGGTAAGAGCCATTATGTATTCGACTGGCATTCCTGCTTGCAACGCGAGTGTGATCATCGTTTTTCTTCCGACGTGAGAACTTATAAACTCATACTTAGGACCACTTATTTTTATTCGTTTCTCGCCGGCATAGCGATAAACAACTGTTTCCGAATCAATTCCCGCCTCCTTACATGCGCGCTTGATATTATCGTTTAACTTCTGCTCGGAGATGATGGGTATCTTCCAATTGTATTTGTGTAGTATATCCAAAGCAGGGGCGCAATAGCCTTTAAAGTGGACAGTGATTTGTTTGGCGTTAAGCCTGTTTCCTTTTCGGGGTGTGAAAGTCCATTTGTCATCGTGAAGATCCTTTAAATCAAAACGCTTTATATCGGAAATGCGCTGACCTGTCCGGCATTCAAATACTAAGTAGTCACGAGCAATTTCTAAAGCCTTTGAAAGTGTTACACACTCAAGGCGCTCCAATTCCGATGATGTCAGGCTGATAGGCGGATGAACGCGGCGAATGATCTGCCATAGCTTATACGATTGGTGGACCTGGTAGCCGCGCTTTTCAGCCCAGCCAAGAAAGGTTTTTAGCTGGATAAGATAAGAATACACCATGTCGTCGAAGATGCCTACAGGTTCACCTTGGTCACCCTCTAGAAGATCCCATGATCCGTCATAATTGCGCGTAAGTATGCAACGCGCATAGAAAGGGTTTGGAATTCTATAGAGGAATTTCTTGAACGCATCATAGAAGTTGAAGTCCATTGTCGCGAGGTCATAGGGATAGACCTTCTCGAAATGCGAAAGCCTGATAAGCAGGGTAGTGTACTTGCTGACTGTTTTCGAATCCTTTTCATTTCTGTAGGCGTCCAGGAACTTGTCATAGGCTACGAATAATGTTTTTTTTTCTTCTTCAGGTCTTTTAAGTGCAAGCGCTTTGAACTCAGCAAATGGCATTTCCCTATTCTCTCGGTACAGGCTGAGTAGTTTGAATTTAACTTCAGAGAGATATTCATTTACCTCCAAGTGCCCCCTGTACGTGCCCCTTACACATTGATCTTTCCGGCTCCAGTATCGTGGGGCAATCTTCTCGTCGAGTGTAATTTCGAAACGGTTCCTGCGATCGACGGTAAACTTCGCAATGACTGAAACCTCCACGTTTTGAGGATTATATATGTCGGAGCGATAGCGCCGCAGGTAAAATTTTACTGATGCCATTTAGATTGGTGCGGGTGTTAGTGGATCTAGGAAAGTACCTTTATACCCATTCCTTTTATACCTACTCTTAAATTCGCGTGTAGCCTCTTTCAACTTATATCGTGTGGTATCTGGGTTTTGTGGTCCGTACTTACGGCCACTCTCCAGCGCCTTTGAATAGATGTTCATTAAATTGTAAAAGCGAATCCATGCAGGATGTTTATAGCTAAGCTTAACCCGAACAGGATTGGCTCTATTGAATTGGTAATTGGCCAGAGGTTTCAGAATCTTAATTAACCTCTTTTCATAATGCTCAAGCTTGTCTTTAGGGCATTCGATCCAACGTACGGAGTCGTGCAAGTATTGGTACTCATGGCCTGACATCCTTTTCCGGAAGTCGGTAGTTTGCCCAATATAAATGAGCTGTCTTTTTAGGAATAAGAAGTAAACACAACAGATTTTTGGAAGGTCTTCCTTTCGCATGAAGCAAACGTAACTGGAAATTCTCATTGCCAGCTTTTGCCAACACACTTTCTGCACCCTCCGCTCACATCCGTTCATAATACTTTTGCACTCTATTATAAAGAGTCACTTTTGCGTAGGTATTTGGCCAGAGTTGGCCGAAGTTCACCGGGTTGTGTAGTGTCCCCCGCGCTACATACTCTTTCGTTTCCGTGGTAGAAATGAGGTTTTCAGTGCATGCAGCCACACCGGGGCGACACACCTGGCAGGAAATTTCTAAATCTGTGTACATTTGGCGAAGTGTTTATATTGTATTACCGACCTCTCAGGAGTTGTGACCTTGGGAGGTTTTTTTTATTTTTGCACCATCATGACGCAAGTACACGCGAAGAAACTTAGGGGCAACCCTGTACCGAGATCCTGGAAGGGAGAGAAAGGCCAGCTTTAAAAAGGTTGGCTTTTCGCTTTATAGGTGCTTCCGTAATCCCTGCAGAAGTTTTGTGATCTGCGATTTGTTTAACACCACATTACCACGGTCGTCGTGACCCTCGCCCCAAATTACAATATAGTTTCCACCGGTCGCACCTATAGTATTTCCTTTGAATTGTAAGGTCGTGCCCTTTTTCTCTGGAAGGAATTTCATGCACTCGACAAGGAGTTCACCAATCTGTTCGGCTGTGCCGTATTTGATCGAGATGATATCGGTGATATGGGTATACTGCGCGTTCTGCCCCATCATGTAGAACCGCACATTCTGGGTGCCGTCTGGTCCCTCGGTGACTGCTTTTGTGATATCGACTCCTCGGACTTGGGCGACAGTTTCGCGGGTAGTTTTTTGGGCGTGGGCGGTGACAACCGCAAGGGCAAATGTTAATAATAGTGTTGTTTTCATTTTCCGTTTGTAATTGGTGGTTCTTTCTCGATGGATGAGTCGTTTCGGTCGCACATCCGGACGACAATTGTGTCGATCAGTTTCCTTTGCCAAATTATTTCCTCCTGCTGTTTGGCCTTGTCCATTTCCAGGGTGCTCACTAGTTTGTCTATAGGGTTAAACGTAAGCGGTTGTTTCGATTTTGTTTCATGTGAAACATTTTTTGCAAGCTTTTCGAGATCCTCTTCAAATACCTCCCTCCAGCCCTGGATGAATTTAAGCGGAATAGCCCGTTTTCCACGCCGATAGTGCCCTATTCCCTGAGGCGTAAATTCGTACGATTTCTCCCTTAACCGCCTCGCAATCACCGCATTCTTTCCGCCCTGCCTTACTATGGCAGCATCCAGAGCCTTTGCCAACACCTGGTCAATCTTATCCATAAAAAATAATCAAAACTTTTTGTTTCATTTCTTGTTTCGTATCGAAACATTTGTTTCCTTTGAATCGTATAATAGATTACTAAGTAACCATTATGGACGAAGTTACAGAAAAAGATCAAAAAAAGGCACCTGAGAAGAAGACTACAGTGTCAGTTATGCTCCCAGCTATTCCTATTTCGGTTCACAAAAAGATCATGAAGTGGAGATTAAAAAGAGCTGCGGAGATCGGAAAACAACTAAGCTCAATGGATGCTTATGCCGATTTTCTGAAAGAGCAAACTAGGAATCTTGAGGTATGAAAAATACCAACATTTCGAGATCTCATACAGTTGAGTCATTCTCAAAACTCATCAGGAAAAAAGATTCTGGCTGCTGGCATTTTAAAGGACCAATAAATAAAAGATCTGGTTATGGTCTGGTTGGTTGGCACGGAAAGGTTATAAATGCCCACCGGTTAAGCTGGATACTTTTCAAAGGAGAAGTAACTGACGGGCTACATGTCTTACACCACTGCGACAACAGAAGGTGTATTAATCCTGATCATTTATTCTTAGGCACACATCAGGATAATATGGACGACATGACTCGAAAGGGTAGGCGTCGCGGAGGCCGTCGGAAAAAAGAAGTAATAGCAATATAGAAAAGAGCCATTATGAATATCACCAACGCCATCAATACTCCTGAATTCACATTCAAGCCGTGTGCTTTATGTGGCGAGCCTGTTAATGGCAAATTGTGGTATGCAACCTTGTTGGACAGGCCAGTGCATCACGCATGCTTTCAGGCTTCAAGGGTAGTAGGGCACACGCTCAAGCTTATTCCGCGCACTTAACAATTAAACACTCACAAATATGAAATACGATCCGAACTGGTTACAAAAAGAAAGAGCGAAAGTGATCAATCGCGAACTGAGCGAACAGTCTCACATCGAAGATAAAAACGCTCCAAAGTCTCAACTAGAACACAGTACTATGCTTTGCGGTAAAGGTTGGGGCGCGAAAGGTCATCCCTCAATCACTACGGTTTCGTTTCCGTCAGTTTCAAATTTACCTACGTGTCGTACGTGTCGCGAGAAGTTCCTCACATCAATAGGAGTAGAGTTCGACGAAAAAGGATATCCATTAACAGTAACACTATGAACACTCAAAAACACAATCCGAATCAAGAACTGAGCGAACGACTTGCCCCGCTCGGAGCTATCATTCTACTGATCACAATTATCCTTACACTACTTATATGAGCGTCCTGCAAACTCACTTCCCCAAGATAGCCGTCAATGTTGCAAAGGGCAATAGTAAGGCGGCGGTTGAGCGCATGAAGATCCCACTTAACACGGCGATCTCCAACCTCAACGTGATCATTAATAAAATGGAGATGCGCGAATCGATGTCAGTGGATGAACATATCAACATTGGCGCCGCAAGGAATCTGTTAATACAGATCGAAGCTGAAATGGATGTAGTGAAAAACCTCCTTAGCGACGAATGATGCTTAGTGAAATTGACTTAATGCCAAAACGCGCTATGACGATGCTACCAAATTCTGTGCTTCATGTTATGTCTGACGATCAGCTTGACAAGTTGATTCAAAAGGCAATACAGGAAGGCTTTGAGAGAGGACAAAAGAAGCCCATTGAAAAGCCATTGACGAAGCAGGAGGCGGCGAGTTATTTACGAATAGGGCTTAGCGCGTTTGATGATAGGTTTCGAAAACAGGCGTTGCCTTCTTCGCTGCGTCATTACAACGGCGGAACAATATACTTTTTTGCCTCTGAATTGGAGGCTCACCTAAAAAAATCTTGATATGGGTTATAGAAAACAATTTTGGGAACATGAACCTCATGAGAGCGATGAGAATGAAAAATTATCCATTGAGAACGCACGATTAACCGAAGCCCTTAAAAAATCCATCGAGTACGAGCAAAGAAAAAGCGATGTCATGAATCTATTGAATCATAGTAGGCAGGATCTGTCCTTAATGATCGAGGTAATTGATGAGGAAAGGAAAGCGACAGAGCATAGAATTGATTCGCGGCAATACATGCTCGATAACGCTGAGGACATGGAAGAGGGTTTAGAAGTAGATCAGCGCGATAAGCTTGCTAAAGATCGGGAAAAACTTGAATCGCTACTGGCGTGGAGGATGCTATACGTCACGGCGTGGTCGGAGGTAAAACGGTAATAACTTAACAATTATAAACACTAACAAATCATGTTTAAAAAATTAGAGAACAATCGACCTTTTCTGAAAATGGCATTTGAAGGTTTCGCTGGAGACGGCAAGACCTACACATCCATTGAAGTTGCTATCGGTATTCACAAACTGATTGCAAGTAAAAAACCAATCGCTCTATTCGACACCGAGAGAGCCTTAAAGGCGTTAGGCTGGCGATTCGATGAGAGTGGTATCGAGGCTGTGGTGAACGATGAAAACAGAAGTTTAGCTGCGTTAAGCAAGGCTATGAAATGGTGTGAGGAAGGCAACGCAGACATCCTTGTAATCGATTCTATCACTCATGTCTGGGAAGAATACCTACGCGCCTACATGGAAGAAAAGAAACGCAGTCGTTTGGAGTTTCAGGATTGGGGAGTTATCAAACCTAAGTGGAAGCAAGAATTTTCAACTCCATTCGTGATGGCAAAGTGCCACATCATTTTTACCGGCCGTGCCGGCTATGAGTACGAAACTGACATCATCAAAGAAGATGGCAAGCGTGATCGTAAGGAGATCCATAAGTCTGGAATAAAAATGAAAGCTGAGAATGAAACCGCTTTCGAGCCGGACCTACTTGTGTTGATGGAGAAAAAGCAAGATATCCTGACTGACAAGAAAGTTATCTGGCGCGAGGCAACGATTATAAAAGATCGCACTACTCGCATCGATGGTCAGACCATAAAGAATCCAACGTTTGAAGATTTTTATCCCGCTATCAAAGTTTTGCTCGATGGTGTTCTTCGCGAAACTCATGGTGTAGATATACCCGACACGTTCCAGGAGTTTGAAAGCAAGTTCAGCGAGGTGATCAAAGAACGTGATCGCATAAAAGCCGAGATAGAGGGATGCTTTGAACTTATGGGCCTTGGTACTGGCGCACAAGATAAGCAGGTGAAAGCGTGGACCCTTAACCAAGTGTTCGGTAAAAACAGCATGGAAATGATTGAGAAGAAGGATATCAAAACTCTTCGTGCTGGCCTGATGATCATTGAATCGTTTTCTCAGCGCTACAAGGTGTATCTGAATGAATGTTTGGATTCAGATGTAAGCCCGGATAAGGCGAAGATCCAAGGTATGATGAAAGAACTTTTAAATGAACCGGTGAAATGAAACGAATACAAATTCAAATTGCAATCGACGCGCTGAAAAAGCATCAAGAAAATTTTCGCAAGGAGTACAAGAAGGCGTGTGCGGCGAAGGAAGAGGCCGAGAAGGACATTGCATTCTTTTCCAACGAAATGGACAAGGTGCAAAAGCAGATAGAGAATCTTGAGGGGGATACGGTAGCATGAAACCGCAGCTAACCGATGAAGTGAGATCTTTCATACACCGACATTTTCCAAAGGTTGTTGACGACGAAGGAATGAAGCGGGCCGTACTTGTTAAGAAGGTTTCACAACAGTTTAAAGTATTATCAAAAACAGCATCACAATGGGTAACACAAACGTAAACATAGAGTTTTTTCCTTTGGTAGGTTTCAATACCTACGTAATAAGCCGGTGTGGTGTTGTGAAACGGCTGTCTCGTAAAACCTCTCCAAAATCACAACTTAGGAAGGACAAGAAAAAGATGATTGCCGGTCGCCAATTGGTGCCTCAATTGAGAAATGGGTATGTCAGGATAGACCTGAGAAGGAACGGAAAGTGTACCGACGGGGCGCTCCATAGGCTACTTGCTATCAATTTTATTCCAAACCCAGAAAACAAGCCTTGTGTAAATCACATTAATGGCAACAAGCAAGATAATCGACTTGAAAATCTTGAGTGGGTAACTCACAAAGAAAACAACGTGCACGCTGTCGATATCGGGCTTATACCTTCAGGTAGTCGACATAGGTGCGCTAAGCTATCGGAGAGTGATGTTATTAATGTCAGACAATTATTTACTGGTGGCTTTAGCAAATATGCAATTGCTAAAAAGTATAACCTATCACCTGGTACCATTTACAACATCATTAGTGGGAGGACATGGAAACGATTTAAACCAGCGGCATGAACATAAGGGCTAGTTGGGGCGGTATGACTAAGGGCATGCAAATAACGTCAGTCGTGCGACTTGCCCCGACACTCTTTTTTGAAGTATAAAATGGCGCTTTGATGCGACTGTGGACGTCGAGGCCGACTGGCAATCGGTACAACGGATGAAGCAGGCTAAACAAGCTAGCGTGAGCAATCACTTTAAGCCGACCACAACTGAAGCAAGCCTGACAGCCGGGAAAGACCGGCAAATTTTTAAACTAAAAGACCAATGAAAACACTAAACAAACCTATCTATCACGGCTACTGGTGGCTGATCAACAGGGCTATTCTATTCATCGCTATTGGCATCCTTTCAGTATGGGGGATAGCCTATATCTCAATTCCGATCTTCGCTGCTATGCGGCACGTTGACCGTCAGGCTGCGGCCTTGATTCTTTCTGCGGGATTGATTGGGGCGTTGGGCTTGGTGTGGTTGTATTCTTTTTTAACGGGGAAGTTGTGAAAATAAAACTGGATAGAATCGAAATCGTTGCTCTACAAACTATCAGAAGAAATCCCGGTAGTAGAGCAGGTGTAAATGTTACCGATCTGATTAATTTCCGTCTCATCGAGCCAGAAGGTGATGGTTATAAAATTACCGATGCGGGCGACAGGGTTTTAAAGATGAACACACCTGTCTTGGACTGTGGGCAGAACATGAAAGCCGTCCTTGGGTTTAGTCTTAATAAGATAAAAAAATGAAACTCAGCTACAAACAACTTGCGTTCGTACTGGATATAAAATCTATCCGGGCGCTTGAACATATTCTTGCGGCCCACTGTAAGGCAACAGGACAGGAGCCACCAGCACCAGCAGAAACCACTAACGAGTATCTTTTCAATTTTAACGATAAAGGAGAGAAAACAACCCGCACCACGTGGCCGGATGCTGTGGAAGTGGCGGAACTCGAAAAGCATTTAGGGATCTCGTTACAATCAGCCATCGATGACATCCGGGAAAATTACCTGAACCGTTCAGCAACAAAGAAATGGATTTTGTGTGACTTCCCACAGAACAAAATAAAACTCGCGGCCGAGCAGGGAAAAAAGAATTGCACACTACAAATCCCACCGGCACTAAAATCATTGATAAGCCCAGCGGTAGCCGCACAGATCGGGCAAGAGTGGAAGAAGAGATTTCCTAAAGCGGTGGTAAAGGTATAAAAATGCCAAAGCGATTCACGGATACAGACAAGTGGAAGAAGCCCTTTATAAGGGGCTTAGAAGGACCTTATAAATTACCTATGGATGTACATCCTCGATGATTGTGACCATGCTGGCATCTGGCAGGTAGATTTTGAGGTGGCCCGTATTCGGATAGGTGAAAAAGTGGACTATAAAACGGCGGTAAGACTTTTTGGTGATCGTGTTCAAGTTATTGATGATAGTAAATGGTGGATGCCTGATTTTGTGAATTTCCAATATGGTGAGCTTTCTGAAAAAAACAGGCTTCATATTTCTGTTCTTGCAATTTTATCAAAATATAAAGTAGGGCCTTATAAGCCCCTTCCAAGGGGCCAAGGAACAATACAAGGACAAGGACAAGGACAAGAGAAAGGACAAGGAAAAAGCAAACAGGAAATTTTCAAAGAAATGTTTGCGGAAGAGGTTTATATAACCGATCTATCCATAGCCCACAAAGGCAAGGATGTCAAACAAGCTTTCGAGGAATGCTACATCCATCATTCCAACGCTCCAAACCCGCCGAAAGAATTGGGTGAATGGAAACAAAAATTAAATACCTGGCTATCAAATACAAAATTAAATGGGAACAGGAACACAAATAAAACAGGCGCTCGACGCTCTGATGCCGTCATCGAAACAGGAAGAGATTTTGGAGAACTTTGACCACATTGAACTTGATGAACATGAAATCGAATATGCTTTGTATAAGGCCCGTGAGGCCAAACATTACCAATTAAAACGAGAGGCATACAACGAAAAGTTGAGGTCTGATAGAAGTGTCAAAAAGTATACCGCCGATCAGCTGCTTTTGAAGTTTAAAGAGTTTTGGGCTGCTGATGGCTATAACCTACCAATCATCATGAACCTTTGTTATTACTTTTCTGGGGATGCAATGTTCGGCGGTGATCTGAACAAGGGTTTGCTGCTAGTAGGTGGTGTGGGCGTGGGTAAATCTACAATGATGACTTTTTTCCGTCAGAATCAAGTGTTTAGCTATCGAATGATTTCGTGTCGTGAAATTGAGAGTGACTTTTCAAACGAAGGTGAGAAGGGTGTAAAAACATGTTCATATAACCTACCCATATCCACAAACTCAAATCCTTTTGGTCATCAAGAGATAGGATTTTGCTTTGATGATCTTGGAACAGAGGCTAACGCAAAACACTTCGGACATGAGAAAAATGTGATGGCTGAAATCATCCTAAATCGGTACGATAACAAGTTAGACTATAGGGCTACCCACATCACAACAAATCTAACTGCCGACGAAATTAAAACTCAATACGGTTCTCGTGTGACTGACAGGATGAAGGAAATGTTTAACCTGATTGTCTTCAACAAGGATGCCAAAAGTAGACGTCTTTGATTTCCAACTAACCTAAGAGATTATGAAAAAAGTTGATTTTAATAAGCTAAGAGCATCGCACTACGTAGGACGCATTCCGTCTACATGGATGGTAGTGGTGATAGCTATCTGCCCATACGGAAGGCGAGACAAGAAAAACAGAAATTAATCTCAAAATCCAAAGCCCAATGAAGACAAAAGAAACATCTATATGGTATTCGGTTTATAAAAAAGCTATTGATAGAATAGTGTTATTAGAAACTGAACTTGATGACCTGAAAAAATTAATTGCAAGTGAGAGCGTTTATACTTTACTAAGATACGGGGCAAAAAATCCATCTCATTCTGGAGTTGATGACTGTGAACCTGAACGCCTATACTACGATTTGTATAATATTAGTTGTGAACTCCGTAAAAAATCAATCGACCTACAATGAAAAAACCAGGTCCAAACATCAAAGCGGTATGGCTGTGGTCAGCGCTGGCGTCTATCCTGGTAACGCTCTCAGGTATCTGGTATAGGTTCGATGTTGAGACAACATGGGCATACGTAGGGATAGGGGTTGCCGCTGTGGGGCTTACGATGTATAGTTTAATTTCGAAGAAGTCATGAAGAATTTTAAACCAGGACAGAAAGTAGTTTGTATATCCAAAGGTAAGTGGATCTTCACCCGTGAAAGAATGGGCTTTTGGAAAACGTTACTCACTCGGTTTAGACATGGCTATGGCCCGAAATACAATGAGATCGTAACTATCGAGGATGTTATTGATGGGTATCTGAGACTTTGGGAGTATCGATATACTGACAATGATGGTGCCCGGTATACATTCAACTCAGATAATTTCGAACCCCTTGTCTCCGACCTTGTCCTCGAAAAAGAACTCGCTTCAATTCCTGAATTTTTAAGTTTATGACCTACCTCAGCTTAATTCTATTCGCGCTTGCGACGGTTTTCTACTGTATGAGTCAGAAACGTGTATTTGCAGAATCAGACGAATGGAGGAATAAGTATAAACAGCCAATGAGGCCAGCCCCTAACACGTGGTATTACAAGATGACAGGATTGAAATACAAAGAACGCTTTCCACTGTCTGGCTCATTGCTGGTATTATTCACAGATTGGTATCATCATTTTCAGTTCTGGTTCAAAGCGTTCCTCTGCACCTCCATAGCCTTCTACGCTCCTTTGTTTGGCTACTGGGATGCTCTGTTGTATTTCGTTCTGTTTGGATTGGTGTTTACTATTGTATATAAATTATTATCTTAATGAAACCACCACTTAGATATTTACCCGATTCAGTTTATGAATGGCTCTTAAAAGTTCTACCTTTTAAGTGGATGTACTATCAGCGTGAAGGAATGTGGCTACCAAAATCAGGATGGACAGCGCGACAAATTGCCGAAGCTGAAAAAAAATCAAAATGGTTTAATTAGTCTAACTGGAAAAAAGAAGTAGTTTAACGGAGTAACCAAAGAGGACAATGAAAGTAAAAGCAGAAGACATTTTAAAACCTGGCGACGTACTGTTTGTCGAAGAGATTGACACAAATTCCCAATTCTACAACGACCTTATGAAGGTAAATAAAAAGGCATGGGCAGCATATGAACGATACAAGCGCAGACCGTTTAAGAATCTAGTAATAACGATTTAACTTTTGATTGGCTTTAACTGAAAGGAATATGAAAACAACGGAAGATTACGAGAAGCAACTCGCCTACCTTCGCGCCGAACTGAAGGAAGCTAAAGCCGATACTTGTGGAGAGATGGATAAAGTTGATATACTAGCAAAACACTGTAACGAGTTAAAGGCTGATAACGAGCGCCTGAAGGAAGAAAATTATTGTGTTTCATGCGATCAAAAGAAATCCGTTCATAATATTTACCTTGAATGTGCCATAAAATTAGGAATAGAAAATGGATTTAATTCCGAACTTCAAAGAAGGTGGCCAAGTGAGGAAGAGTATCGCGAAGCTATTGATAAGGATGGATTTCAAGTACCTTTTGATGGTACTAAGAAATTTTACAACACTGACAGAATGAAAGGCTTTGGTGCTGCTGTTAACTGGCTCAAATCTTACCTTGAAAACAAATGAAACTCACAGCGAAGATATTAATATGGGTTGTGATTGTAATTATTGTTTTGAGTTTACCCAGCTCAACACCACCCACTATTAAATTTATCATGGGATCACTTCTAACAGTAACAGGTGATTCTTTTAGAAAGCATTAACTTTGATTAAACCCAAAAACACCTATGAAAACACCAATAGCCATCCTCTTCACCGTTGCTTTTTCAATCACAGGCTTTATAATCGGAAGACTATCCTATTGTTCATATGTGAGCATAACTACATCTGAGGAGGAGGAAAAGTTTATTCAAATTTCTCCACAAGCTGGCGGAATAACTTGCATGACGGAATCTGGTACGTTTGGCTCAATGGAAACCACGGAGACCTATTTTATCAACTTTATAGCTGAAGATTATATCAAATTAAAACACGGTTTCTTGATCTTAAAGTTAAAGAGGACACATAAAGAAGAAGGGCAGGCCTACAAGATTATTGATGATTACAACAACCTACGCAGGGCTGAACATTTATCTGGTAATGGATTAAGTGAAGAAAAAGAGTTTTTGGAAACTATAGCCAAGGCGCGAGAAATAAACGGGGCTGTTAATGACCATCTTAAAATACAAATCGAGCGCGAGGCAATTGAGACGGGTATTAGCGAGAATGGAGTTTTAGTTTTTAAACCATAATTACACTATAAAATGAAACTCACCTTCCTTTACATAATCCTTGCCCTCACCGCTGTTCTTACTGCATGTGGGCCAGCTTCGAAACTCCGAAGGGCTGAGAAACTTATCCAGAAAGCAGAATTACAGGGCGCGACCTGGAAGTCTGACACGGTCTACCATGAGGTGCCTATCTTTATTCGACAAATGCATGGAGACACGACGTTCGTAAGTCAACCCGGCGATACTGTGACCTTAATCAAAGATAGGCTACAGGTCACGTACATGCGCCTACGAGGGGACACTGTTTTTATAAAAGCAAAGTGCAGGGCAGATACAGTTAAGGTGAAAGTTCCAGTAACGGTCACAAAGGAGATAGTTGTTCATGGCCGGATTCGCTGGTATCACGTCCTTATATGGTCTGCCATCGCCCTTATTGTTGGGGTGATAGTTGGAAGGTTGTTAAAACTTGTAATATGAATAAGTAAACGGCCAGACGCCACTATTCGCCTGGCCTGGTTACAGATTGAAAAAACTATCCTTCTGTTGGAGGTTCAGGGACTTTCTCTGAAGCTGCTTTAAGAGCTGCAGATACGTCCCTAAGTTCAGTTAATTGTTCTTCGACCTCCGCCTCAGTCAATCCACCTTGTGGTTCTGTGCCAGCGATAAGCCGGTCAATGTCTGCCGCAATATTTGCGAGAGAACTTTAATATTTGCGAGAGAACTTTTTAGGTCGCTGAATCCTGCTGCGAATTCAGCTTTCAATTCTTCTTTTGTCTTAGCCATTTGATTTTGTAAGTTTAAAAGTTGAGATAAAATTTTATTTGCTTTCTGATCAAGACCAGTAAAGTCGATATGTAAGTGTAGTTCCTTGACTTCAATTAATGCCACTTGGTTGTTGTTTAAGATTTTCAGCCCGCGCAATGTCTTTCTGTTTTTCTTCTTTGATTTCCTCTACGTGCCATCCTGGTAGAGGAGTGATACCGAATTTTTCCAGTGCTCTAAATGCTCCTTTAAGAATGAATTCGTAGAAAGCATTTACACAGAGTCCGGTTACAAGAATATTGAGCACCGCAATATGACGCCAGTAGTACGCAACAATTCCCCAGATCACAGTGGAAATAAACATAACCAGATTTCTACGCCAGATAGCGTTTGTTTTAATGCCGGGAATGCGAGTCACTACAATATAATACGTCACGCACACAAAGAAGATGTATTCAAGGTGAACCAAATTCCATAGAGCCTGTAACGACTCGGTTAAGTCCAGCATCTTGGTTACTTCATTGCTTGTTACATCCTGAGCTGCGACACGAACGCTGTCTACAGGGTTTTGAAATACGTCTATGGAGTCGTTCATATCATTTGAGTTTAGTCATGTCAATGGGTCCTACGTCCACATGGATAGCGTTGTTATTACGTTCAATCAAATATCCTTTCAGTCCTTTAACTTTTCCCATCGCTTTCTCAATCACTTGTGCCTCGTTTATAACTCCGTCATTACCGCCAGAAATATCGAACGCCGTTCCTCTTGTGTGTGGAGAGTCACCTATTAATTGTCCTTTCCTATTCACCGGACTTCCGGGTCTGAAGTAGGTCATCAAGCATTTGGCAGGATATGGAGGGTTGACAATAAAACCCAAGTTCAATAATCTACTCCATCCAGGTTGCCAGCCGTACACCTCTTGCCCTTCGTATTGCATCTTAAAACCTATATCCTCAAAGGCATCTTGATAATCTCCTGATAGACCCCGACTATTCAATTCATTTCTAATTATACGTAGCTGGTCTTCCGGTTTCCTGAGTCCAGAGGTGACATAGGCGGTCAAATTTGCTTTCTCGAAATACTCATCAAGCGCAATAATCACCGGCCTGATATGCTCAGTTAGAATTACGCCGTTTTTGAGTAAAAGGAATTTATTCATTTGCGATCATGTATTTTTATTTTTCTCCTTCTCTTCTGCCGCTCCTTCTGCATTCCCTAACGCCTTAGTTGTTTCCAGTAGTTGTCCCATTTTGCCGTTTACTTCTTTATGGTATTCTGCAATCTGCTTTTGAAGCTTACGAGCTGCCCTGGCATTTAACATTATTATTACCCATGACGATACAGCCGATATTGTTGGTATGGCTATACCTAAAATTAACGTGTCGCTCATGATCCCCATTTTTTCATTCCTCTAAAGCTCACGAACAACCTTGTTCATCCCACATTATTTGATCTTTCTAAAATCATCAGCACTACAACGACCAATGAAATCAAAATAGAAATAATATTAAAAGCAAAAGCCATCCTGCCAGACGAAGAGCGTTTATCATATTTAAGCTGTCTAACATCATAGACCATACCCTGTCCGTCATTGTAAAGTGTTTTATTAATAACTTCAACATCATCCTCTAAATGTTCAATTTTAAGTTCTAGTAATCTTGTCTTATACAATACCTCTAGTTTTTCCTTTTCGTTTTCCATAACGACTCGATTATAATTGCGAAAATAAAAAGCACAATCTTCAATTCATTAAAAGTAAATCCAGTCTCTATTAACGGGTCATCATAAGAAAGTACCCAACCAACTGTATCCGCTAGTTGAAGCAGCAAGAAAATAGATACTGACAATTTGTACCTTGTCTCCTGCATTAAAATTACAACGGCTAATGCAACTATAACCACGTGCTCACAAAGCATCCAGGTGTATGTATCAACCCTTATTCGAATATCGTCAAACAAAAATCCTATACTATACTTCTCTCCGCTTTCCCCTCTGTACTTCGCTGGTAAAATAAGCCAGAACGTAGAGCAAGACAAACAGAACAGAAGTATGAACCTTCTCACTTAGGCCCACCTGGCGGATTTGGTGGAGGCGGCGGGGTTCCTGATTGCAGTACTAACACCGCACCTTTTTGGTTAATGATCTTAACCTTTTTGATAATGTAGTTAAGATAATTCTCTACCATTTCTTTCTTTTTCTTTGCCATATTTTTAAACTTTACTCGTCTACATATTGCTTGAAGTAGGCGAATAAAGCCTTCCCCATAATATCTAAAGAAGCACCGCTATAATGTTGCGCGTCTAACAATGATAAATCATCTGTTGTTCTCCATGTTGACCCTAGCACATCATCCGAGTGTCCTGCGTTGTCCGTCAAATAATCATCTCCTATATCTTCCTGCGCTGCATATATCGCATTAAACTCCGTCATGTCATATCCAGGCGCACCAGAATTAGTTATCCTGAAAATGTATATTCTCATCTTATTGATTGGATATGCCACTTCAATTGCATCAATCATGTTATTTATGAACGTGTAGAAGTTTGTTTTGTAAGCGGCCCCAGCCGTGGAAATAATTGCGTCCGTTTCCCCTTGCATCCAAATAAATCCCCTTATGACTGGATTCTTTCTAAATACACTCTCAATTTCCTGAAGGCCATTTATAGCTAAGATTCTGTACAACTCGTACAATTCATTATGACCTGCATTCCAGTCATTGTATGTTGCTGTTGAAAATATTGGAGTGCCTCCTATGCCCATTTTTATTAAAAAGCAATTCTTAATGTAGGTAGACATATCACGCCCGAACCTCATCTCCATGCCGTGCTGAGTGGCTACGTTTTCAAACGTCTGATTCCTGCCTAGCTCTAGTTCTTCCCAATAACTGGCTGAAGAAAGCGCACCAGAACCGTTTGTTTGTGTCGGCGGTGTGGGTTTAGGAACATAAATAAAAGCATCTATCGCCCCCGTTAAATCAGCCGCTATACCAGAACTAACCCCACGGCCAGCCATGTTGCTCTGTCCACACATTAGATAAACATTAACGTCTTCTAACGGCACACCTTCTGAAGACATCGCAACCGCCCAGCTATCGAGTAGTGTCTCAGTCGCGCCACTAACGAACGAGTCCTCCATGTAAACATGTTTCAAAAACATACTTGCCCCAGTGCCCACGCCAATACTATTTAAATTCCCAATCCTTAAAGCGTTAGATGCATTGCCAGTTGCAAAGGAAATTGACGGAGTAGAGCTAGCCTCAAGTGATCCATTAACATATAAGGTAAAATTTGTTCCGTCAAATTTTATTTTAGCCCAATTCCATGCGTTCGGATCGACTACATTATCTGCTGTAGTTAAATTGATTGGTACTGATCCGCCTACACCTTTTGTAACTAAATAAGTTATAGCGTACGTATTGGAGGAAGCGATCCTGTTGTCCACGAAAAGAGCAATACCTGTACTACCACTGGCCCCAGCGTTAGAAATGTAAATAGGACCCAAATGTGTATTACCTACAGATTTTTGATACCAGACTACGTATATACTCCAAGGCGTATCCTGATGGAAAGTATTATGTGTTGAAGCTGATCCCCATGTTAGAGCCGTTTGTGTGTTAAAGTTTATTCCATCACCATTCCATGAAGGGTTATAGAGTACGTCAGCCGCAACACCTTCGGTTATCGTTGCACCAACTTTCCCAGACCCGCTAGTTATCATCCTGCTAACGTTATCTATGGTGTGTCCATACAACGTATTATCCATACCGTCAAACCATTGTGTAGGTGCAGGTATAACCCACACTGTAATAGAGACAGGTGTTGCGAAATCAGTTAAGCGACCGCTTAGTGTGTAACTTCCGTTTGTTGTGTGATCATAGCTGCCTTGTAAAAAAGTGACGGCAAAGTCATTCCAAAAACCGTTACGCTTTGCCCTGACCGTAGTCGGAAATGGAACTGAGGCGAATGTTGTTCCATTTAAAACAGAAATACTTTGCGGGTTCGTGATGTCTGTTATTCTGTCCGGCTTGCTGACATTGGTAAGCATTATTTGACCCTCAACTAAAGAGGACAGCAACATCAAAGCAATAAATATTTTTTTATTCATCTGTTCCTGAGTCTGTTGTTATTTTAAAAACTATACCTAAAAGTTTAGCATCTCCGCTCAATGTATCCTCTGATGGATCGCGTGAAATTTGAATGCCTATAAAATCTGCATCTGCCGGACTTCCTGAGAATGTTATAGCAGAACTTACCGATGTAATATGTGCATCTCCGGTAGCAATTAAGGTATCATCTATTTCTACCTCTGTACCGAATGCGGTTGTTAACGGATCATCGTTTGAATAAGCTCCTCCTGATATCTCCCATTGCACCGTTCCGCTTCCTGATGAAGCAGTCCAATATACATAAGCTGTAATTGTCCCGTTATTGTACTTTCGTGGAAGCACTAATTGAAATTGCGCATATTCTTGGGTTGTTTGATCGAAATTTAACGTTTGGATATTAAATAAAGAAGTGGCGATTTCTGTTTGAGTTAGTGCTGAACATGGACTTGTGATTCTTGGCCACATCGCCGCCGCTGATATAAACAGATCTTGAATTCCTACCGTGGAGGTTATTGTCTCTATCTTATCCCTTAGAGCGTCTTTCGTTGGTACACTTAAATCCCCATTCCAGCCTGTAGCGTCATAAGCCTCTGTGTCTACAATTGCAAAATCAACGTTTAATGTGTTTCCCCCAGTGAATGTAAAATCTGCATCACCACCAAAAGCGCCAGCATCGTTAAATTGTACATGTGTTGTTGATCCTCCTGGCGTTCCTGCACCACCTCCACTTCCTCCAATTGAAAGGACTTGTAGATTCGTACCGTCATAAGAAATTAAATGCACGCTACCCGCGTCAATATCCCCAGAGGAAAGAGCCGTACCATCCGTTTTTACAAGTGACTTTGCCCCAATAGAATTTATATTCAGTGTTGCCGCGCCAGTGTTGGCATTGGTGAACTTCACCACAAACCACTGAGAACTCAAAGCCGTTACCGCTCCGTTGTTTAGTGTTGTGGTGTAGGTGTCTGTTCCACCCGCCGTGCCGTCGGTGAAAAAACTTTTCTTTGCATAGGTCAGATTTTGAAACAGCGTGCCCACTCGGTTTGCAGTGTTTGCCCCGGTAGTCGTTTCATTTTTAATTTGCTGCGACTGCGTGGTCAATGTGGCGTCTGTCTCTTGGGCGTGAGCGTAAAGAGAGAAGACAGCGAAAATGATATACAATAGTTTTTTCATAGCTTTATGGTTCTAATCTCCCTCTGTCTGGCGTAGGGGCAGTGAATGGTAATCCCACATCCACTCCAGAGTCAATACAAATACTTCCAGCCGTTGGTCTATAAAAAGGATCGTATACAAAAGGTGACGGGTTAACCCCACTCCCTGTAAATCCTGGCGCCCCGGTAAGTGTGTTGCTCACCGTAAATCCTGCTGGCATCGTAGTAGACATTCCATTAACCACGTTATGGGTAAACGCAGAAGACGAATAACCTCCGCCACTACCTTCTTGCCGTGTTAATACATTTGCTCCACCAAGTCCGGTATCAGCCGTGGACTGATCGTAGATCACATTGTTTTTGACTTGCACATCGCTGCTAGTTCTTGCAAATCCGCAGCATCCTGTATACAATAAGACAGTATGAGTATTAGTTGTAGGTGGAATGTGAAAAGTATTATTGTAGACGTACAACCCCGTCCATCCTACGTAGCTATTTCGTATATACCCTGTTGGTGTGTTAACCTGACCAACAGAATAGAACGTATTGTGATGAACTTTTAAGTTTACCTGATTGATCGTTTCCGCAGGACTCCACCCCACAATGTAGGCATGCGCACCGCCGACGATATGGTTCTCGCTTATTTCTCCGTTATGGACCGTGAATTCAAGAGGTGTCGAAATCGCATTTCCGCCACCCTTTGTGATCATGTCAATTATATTTTTCTTAACGTGAAAAGTAGGGACGCCAGCGTTAGCAAATCCGGGCTGCCTGACGATGGAAATGGTGTTGTCGATATAATTATTTTCCAGTACACAATTTCTGGGGTTTGCGCTTTCAAACTCAAAAGCAATGTTTGGAAGACCCGTGCCGCCATACGGAGAAGTTGGTAGCACCCTGATCTCCCCATTTTTGAAAGTATGTCGTTCAACGAGTACCAACGCTCCCCATGACTTGGTGCCGTAGCCACCAGAGTTGTCGCTGATGTCCACATTGTCACACATGAAATCTTCAGAGGCGCCATACATAAGATTGCCTGTGGAAAAAGACGTATGCGCCTCGGCACTGT
>Ga0193739_1000127_pt1 | contig 20043 bp, 18 predicted proteins | sample L2a2metaG_FD_144926 | JGI IMG/M metagenome (GOLD analysis project Ga0193739, IMG submission 144926) | Soil microbial communities from a riparian zone of the East river system, Colorado, United States - L2a2 | ecosystem: Environmental > Terrestrial > Soil > Riparian zone | place: USA: East River...
CGCCCGCCGTGCCATCACGGCGGTCCGGCTCAGAACCCGGCACTTCGAACATGCGTTCGAGTCTACCGGTGCCGGCTGACACTGCATGCCTTGTCCACAAGGGCGATCAGGGCCGGCCCGGACCTCGAGCGCGGCTCAGCGTGACTGGCTGATCCAGGCGGAGTGCAGACCGGCGTATGTGCCGTCCAATTCGACCAGCTCGGCGTGCGTGCCACGCTCGACCAGGCGGCCGTCGTCGAAGACGAGCACCTCGTCGGCGGACTCTGCCGTAGACAGCCGATGGGCGATCGTCACCGCCGTGCGGCCTCGGGTGATGCCCTCCAGTGCTCGCGCGAGCCGGACCTCGGTCGCCGGGTCCACCGCGCTCGTGGCCTCGTCGAGCACCAGCAGGTCGGGATCGGCGAGGTAGGCCCGGGCCAGGGCGACCAACTGACGCTCCCCCGCGGACAGCGACTCCCCGCGCTGCCCGACCGGCGTCGCCAACCCGTCCGGCAGGCCGTCCAGCCACTCGAGGAGCCCGAGCTCGGTGAGCCCCAACCGTACGTCGTCGTCGGATGCGCCCGGGCGACCGTAGCGGATGTTCGCCGCCAGCGTGTCGTCGAACAAGAACCCCTCCTGCGGCACCATCACCACGCGCTCACGCAACGAGTCGAAGCGAATTTCGCGCAGGTCGACGCCGTCGAGGAGGACCCGCCCGCCGATCGGGTCCATCAGCCGCGTCAGCAGCTTTGCGAAGGTCGTCTTACCCGAACCGGTCTCACCGACCACGGCGATCCGGGAGCGCGGTGGGATGGCGACGTCGACCTCGCACAGCACCGTCGGTCCGCCCGGGTAGGCGTACGACACCTGGTCGAAGCGGACGTCGATCGGCCCCCTCGGCAGCGCCCGACCCTCCGGGCCGGGGTCGGTGACATCGGCGGGGGTGTCGATGACGCCGAGCACGCGACGCCACCCGGCGACGGCGTTCTGGGCCTCGTTCAGCACCTCGGTGCCGACCTGGACCGGCCCGACGAACAGGGTGATGAGGAACAGGAACGCCAGCAGCCTTCCCAGGGTCAGCTCGCCGGCCAGCCCGAGCAGCACGCCGACGACTACGACTGCCGCGTTGGCGACGCCTGCGACGATCTCGCCGGTGGTGAAGCTGAACGCGACGAGCCGCTGCGCACGGGTGGCCGCAGCGCGATGCTGGTCCACTGCGTCGTCGATCCGATTCTGGGTGCGCCCCTCGATCGCGTAGGCCCGCACCGCCTGTGCCCCGACGACGGACTCCGAGATCGCGCCGAGCATGCCTCCGACCCGTTCACGCACGGTGCTGTAGGCCGCGGACACCATCCGCTGGAAGTGCCGGAGCACGAGGAACAACGGCAGGAAGCACGCCCAGACCAGCAGGGTCAGCTGCCACGAGTAGATGGCCATGATCACCGTGGCCACGAGCAGCTGTCCGACGCTGACCACGAGCAGAAGGCCACCCCACTGCACGAACTGCGACAGAGTGTCGACGTCGCTGGTCACCCTGGAGACCAGCGAGCCGCGCCGCTCAGTGTTCTGAGTGAGGACGGACAGGTCGTGGACATGGCGGAACGCGCGTACGCGCATGGTCGCGAGACCGGCCTCGCTGGCGCGGAAGATCCGGACATTCATCAGGTACGCAGCACCAGCCGTGATCAGCACTGCCACCAACGCAACCAGGCACATCCATCGCACGAAGGCGAGGTCGGCCCCGCCGCTGCTCAGGAGCCCTCGGTCGACCGTCTGCTGGACCGCGATCGGCACGACCAGCCGGCCGGCCGTCGCCAGCAGGGCGAGACCCAGGGTGAGTGGCAGGCCGACACGGATCTCCGGCGAGAGCGCCAGGCCCCGCCGCACGGTCCGCCACGCGGTGTCTGCGGTGCCGTGTCCGACACTGCTCGCCGACGTGGTCACGCTCACCGGGCGATCCCCTCGTCGGCGAGCATCTCGGCCGCGTCCCGCTCCTCGTCGGCCCGAAGCGCCGCACGCTCGGCTGCGTCGCGCTCGTAGGCGGTGAGCAGGTTCCGGTAGCCGGCGGACGCGGCGAGCAGTTCGTCATGGGTCCCGCGCGCCAGCACGCGGCCGTGTTCGACATAGACGACCTCGTCGGCGAGCGCGATCGTGGCCCGCCGGTAGGCGACGACGACGACCGTCGCCGGCAGGGCCGCCTCGCGCAGCCCGGCCAGGATGCGCCGCTCGACCTCGGGGTCGACCGCGCTCGTCGCGTCGTCGAGTACGAGCAGCCGCGGACGACGGACCACGGCACGAGCCAGGGCAAGGCGCTGGCGCTGCCCGCCGGAGAGGGTGGCACCGCGCTCGCCCACGACCGAGTCCAATCCACCGGGCAGCGCGGCGACGAACCGGTCCGCCTGGGCGAGTCGCAGCGCGGCCCACACCTCGTCGTCGGTGAAATCGCCGCCCAGTGTGACGTTCTCTCGCACGCTGTCCTCGAACACGAAGGCATCCTGGAACACCAGCGCAACCGCCCCCGCGACCGCCCCCGGCTCCAAGCTGCGGGCGTCGGTGCCGTCGATGAGGACCCGGCCGGTGCGCGGGTCGACCAGCCGCACGAGCAGAGCGGCAAGTGTTGACTTCCCCGAGCCGGTTGGGCCGACGACCGCCACCGTCCGACCGGGGGCCACGTCGAGCGTGAGTCCATGTAGGACGTCGCGGGCCCCGCCGGACCCGAGGTCACCATCACCGTTGCCGTCGGGACCACGGCCGTCGTAGGCGAACGAGACCTCACTCACTCGCAGCTCGACCGGACCGTAACCGTCGCCGGCGGGCAGGTCCCCGTAAGACAGAGCGCCCGTCGCGCTCAGCACGTTGTCGACCCGGCGCCACCCCACCACGGCTCTCGGCAGCTCGCCGAGCACCCAGCCGATCGCCCGGATCGGGAACGCGACGACCATGAGCAGGTACGCGACCGATACCAGAGCACCAGGATCCAGGGTGCCTGTGCTCACCCGGCCCGATCCGACCAGGAGCACGGCGAGCACGCCGACGCTCGGCAGCGCCTCGAGCACCGGGTCGAATGCCCCCCGCACCCTGCCCACGGCGACGTTCGCGTCGCGTAGCTCACGCGCCACGGCGGCGAAGCGCGCCGTCTCGTCGGCTTCGCGACCGAGTGACTTGACCACCAGGGCGCCGTCGAAGGACTCGTGCGCCACTCCGGACAGCTCGGCTCGAAGAGCCTGCGCCCGCGTGGCCAACGGTGAGAGGCGCCGCTGGTAGAGGAGGTTGACCAGCAGGATCGCCGGGAACACCAGGAGGCCGACCGCGGCCAGCGCCGGGTCGGTGAGCACGATGGCGACGACGGCGACCACGAGCATGACCAGCACGCCGACCGCCATCGGGAACGGTGCGATCGGGTACCACGTGGCCTCGACGTCGGCGTTGGCGTTGGACAGCAACTGGCCCGTCGGGTGCCGGTGGTGCCAGGACAGCGGCAGCCGGAGGTACTGGCGGGTCACGCGCCGCCGGTAGCGGGCCTGCAGGCGGTACTGCATGACGCCGGCGAAGTATCGCCTTGTCACGATGCCGGCCGCCTTGATGACCGAGATGCCGACAATCGCCATGGCCGCGAGGGCCAGCACCGCGCTGGTCGTCCGGCCCTGGTCGAAAGCGGGGACGATCACGCGATCGGTCACCCTGCCGATCACGGTGGCCGTCAGCGCCGTCGCAGCGCCGAACACCGCGCTGCCGGTCACAGCCACGGCGAAGACCCCTGGTTCGTCCCTGACGGCCCGGCCGAGAACCCCCATGCCCTCGCGCAGCGTCACCTGGTCCGGTCGGTCCGTCACACACCCTCCGCCCGTGTCGTGGCGACAGTCTCTCGCCGGTCAACGCGGCACACGCTCGCGCCATGACCGCCTTCGCCCGAAGCGAACGCCTCGCGCTGTGCGAGACCTTGCGCACGGTGGCCCGGACACTCCCACCCTGTGCGAGGGCTGGCTGACCCGCGACCTCGCCGCACACCTGGTGCTCCGCGAGTCGCGGCCCGACGCCGCACCCGGCATCGTGGTATCCGCCCTGGCCGGCCGGACGGCGCGGATCCAGCGGTCGCTCGCCGAGCTCTCCTGGCCGCACCTGGTCGACCGTGTCCAGCATCCACCATCGGGGACACCCCTGTCTTGGGGACCCATCGAGGAAGCGGCAAACCTCACCGAGCACTTCGTGCACCACGAGGACGTCCTCCGCGCTCAGCCGGGCTGGACCGAGCCACGCCCGCTCGACCCCGCCTACGAGGGGGCGCTGTGGTCCGCCGTCGCGTCGCGTGGTCGGCTGTTCTTCCGCCGGTCGCCGGTGGGGGTCGTGTTACGCGACACCGAAGGTGCGACCGCGACCGTCCGCCGGCCTCCATCGGACGGCGTGGGAAGCGTCGTCATGACCGGCCGACCCGGGGAGCTCATGCTCTATGCCTTCGGACGAACCGACCACGCCCCGGGTGGAGCTCGACGGAGCCTCGGAGGACGTGGCCGCGTTCAGGGGCGCCCACCTCGGCCTCTGAGCCCCTACCGGCCCCGAACCCTACGGATGATCACGTTCAACGTCGGAGGGGCGGAGACGGCGCCGCAATCGGCAGTGCCATCGAAATCGCTGCGGCGCCGATGCGTTGGTCGTAGGTGATGAGGGAGGTCAGTTCGTTCCCGGCGAGCAACGCGGTCGCGATGTGGATCGCGTCCAGACCGCGGAGCGCGGACCCGGGCAGCACGTCTCCGGCGGCACTGGCGAGCTCTGCCGTCACGGGCAAGGCGACGATGCGGTGCCCAGGAACGACGACAGCCGGAGGTGAGCGCAAGTCCTGACATTCAGTACAACTCGGGCTCTCCCCGGCCATGAGTCCGTCCGTCACCGCACGTGGTGGCCGGCGTCGGCCAGCGCCTGCTTGACGGCACCGATCCGGAGAGTGCCGAAATGGAAGACGCTGGCCGCCAACACCGCGTCGGCACCCGCGTCAACAGCCGGGGCGAAGTGCTCGATGGCTCCCGCGCCGCCGCTGGCGATCACCGGTACCGTCACCGCCTCCCGGACCGCGGCGATCATCGGGAGGTCGTATCCGCGGCGGGTTCCGTCGGCGTCGACGGAGTTGAGCAGGATCTCCCCGGCACCGAGCCCCACGGCGCGGGCGGCCCACTCGACCGCGTCGATCCCGGTTCCCAGCCGACCGCCGTGCGTGGTCACCTCGAAGCCCGACACGGTGCCGCCGCCTCGCCGAGCGTCGACCGAGAGCACCAGGACCTGCGCGCCGAAGCGGGCCGCTATCTCGGCGACGAGATCCGGCCGCGCCACCGCCGCGGTGTTGACGCCGACCTTGTCGGCGCCGGCCCGGAGCAGTCGGTCGACGTCGTCGACCGACCGAACGCCACCGCCCACGGTCAGCGGGATGAACACCTGCTCCGCCGTCCTGGACACCACATGGTAGGTGGTGGATCGGTCGTCGCTGGAGGCGGTGATGTCGAGGAAGACGATCTCGTCCGCGCCCTCCGTGTCGTAGGCGCCCGCCATCTCGACCGGGTCGCCGGCGTCGCGCAGATCGGTGAACCGGACCCCCTTGACCACGCGACCCGCGTCGACATCGAGACAGGGGATGACCCGTACGGCGACGCTCATCCACCCACTCCGGGCCGGTAGGCCACAGCCTCGACCTCGACCAACATCCGTGGGTCGATCAGGCCGGACACCTCGACCATCGATGTTGCCGGCATGGTCGTCCCGAACGCCTCACCGTGGGCGCGCCCGTACTCCTCCCAGCGGGCGATGTCGGTGACGAACACGCGGGTCCGGACGACGTCGGCGAGTGACGCGCCAACCTGTCGGAGCGCCCAGTCGACGTTGCGCAGAGCCTGGACCGTCTGGGCGTAGGCGTCATCGTCGTGCACGACCTCGCCGTCGACGATCGACGTGCACCCGGTCACCCAGACGTGGTCACCGGCGGCAACCGCGCGGCTGTATCCGACGACGGGCTCCCAGGGCGCACCCGAGCTCACCCGGCGGGTCATCCGGCCACCTCGAGAGCCTCCTCCAAACTGAACCTCCCGGCGTACAGGGCCTTGCCCACGATCGCCCCCTCGACGCCGAGCGGGACCAGTGAGCGCAGCGCCGCGACGTCCTCCAGGCTTGACACGCCGCCGCTCGCGACGATCGGCCGTTCCGTGCGCCCGCCGACCTCGCGCAGCAGGTCCAGGTTTGGTCCGCTCAGCGTGCCGTCCCTGGTGACGTCGGTGACGACGAAGCGGGTACAGCCGTCCCGGTCGAGCCGGTCGAGCACCTCCCACAGGTCAGCGCCCTCCCGGGTCCAGCCACGGGCCGCCAAGGTCGTCCCCCGCACGTCGAGACCGACGGCGATCTTGTCGCCGTACCGCGCGATCGCGTCAGCGGTCCACTGCGGGTCCTCCAGGGCCGCCGTGCCGAGGTTCACGCGCGCGCAACCGGTTGCGAGCGCCGCCGCCAGCGACTCGTCGTCGCGGACTCCACCCGACAGCTCGACGGCGGCGTCCAGCCGGCCCACGACCTCAGCAAGCAGCTCACGGTTGGAGCCACGCCCGAACGCGGCGTCGAGATCGACCAGGTGCACCCACTCCGCGCCCGCGTCCTGCCAGGCCAAAGCTGCCTCGAGCGGCGAGCCATAGGCCGTCTCGGAGCTCGCCTCCCCCCGCACCAACCGGACCGCCCGCCCACCCGCCACGTCGACAGCCGGCAGCAGCACCAACCGGCTCACTCGCCGACCTTGACCGCGCGGAAGCGCAGACGACGGTAGTCGGCCCACCATGCCCGCTCGCGCCACAGCGCCGGTCGCGCGATCTCGGCCGCGCGGTCGAGCACCTCCCGCGGCACGTCGGACAGCGCTGCGCCGGCGAACATCTCCAACCACCCGACGAACCCGTCCTTACCGGTCAACCGCGTCGGCCGGTCGCGGAAGTCGAGCTCGCGGATCTCGAGGCCGGAGTCCTCGAGCATGGCGGCGTACTGCGCAGGCGACGGGAAGAACCACGGCCAGTTCCGCTCGGCCAGCCCGGCCTCGCGGCAGGCACGGTCAACCGCCGCGGTCACCTCGGCGACGTTGCCGGTGGCACCCATCTCGGCGACGAACCGCCCGCCGGAGCGGAGCGCGTCGGACACACAGCCGAGCACCTCGACCGACGACGGCATCCAGTGCAGCGCCGCATTGGAGAACACGGCGTCGACCGGCTCGTCGACGGTGAAGTCGTGAGCGTCGGCCACCCTCAGATCGGCGTCGGGCAAGCGCTCGCGGGCGGCCGCGACCATGGCCGGGTCGGAGTCGATGCCGATCACCCTCGCGCCGGTCTCGGCGATCCGCGCGGCGAGGTCTCCGGTGCCGCAGCCGAGGTCGAGCACGGTCTCGCCGGGTTGCGCGTCGAGCCAGTCGAGCAGTTCGGCGCCGTAGGCCGCGACGAAGGCGAAGTCCCGGTCGTAGGTCCGGGTGTCCCAACCGCCGGTCATGTGTTCAACCCTCTCACCCAGGTCTCCAGCAGCATCGCTCCCGCGTCGCCGGACTTCTCCGGGTGGAACTGGGTGGCCGCCAGGGTGCCGTTCTCGACGGCCGCCACGAAACGGTCGCCGTCGTGGTCGGCCCAGCTCACGTCGGGCGCCCGGTGCCGTGACGGCGCCATGTCCCAGCGGCGGACCCCGTAGGAGTGCACGAAGTAGAACCGCTCGTCCTCGACGCCGGCGAACAGGCGCGAGCCGGGAGCGGCGTCGACGGTGTTCCAGCCCATGTGCGGCAACGGCACGGCCTCGAGGCGTTCGACGGTGCCCGGCCACTCGCCCAGACCCTCGGTCTCGACTCCGTGCTCGATCCCCCGCTCGAACAGGACCTGCATGCCGACGCAGATGCCGAGAACAGGGCGGCCCCCAGCCAGGCGGCGGTCCACGACCCGATCGCCGCGGACCGCCCGGAGGCCGGCGGCGCACGCGGCGAACGCCCCGACACCCGGCACGACCAGTCCGTCGGACTCCCCGGCGACCATCGGGTCCGCGGTCAAGGTCACGTCGGCGCCCACCCGCTCGAGAGCGCGGACCGCCGATCGCAGGTTGCCCGACCCGTAGTCGAGGACCACGACCGCCGGTGCACTCATGGCGATGCCACCGCGCAGCTCACAGGCTGCCCTTGGTCGAGGGCACGCCGCTCTCGCGCGGGTCGATCATCGCGGCGTCGCGCAGCGCCCTCGCGACGCCCTTGAACTGGGCCTCGACGACGTGATGGGGATCGCGGCCGGACAGTACGCGCAGGTGCAGGGCGATCTGTGCGTGGAGGGCCAGCGTCTCGAACACGTGGCGGGTCAGCGATCCGATGTAGTGCCCGCCGATCAGGGCGTACTCCTGCCCGGTGGGTTCTCCGGTGTGCACGCAGTACGGCCGCCCGGCAATGTCCACCGCGACCTGGACAAGCGCCTCGTCCAGCGGTACCAGGGCGTCGCCGAACCGGCGGATGCCCGTCTTGTCCCCAAGCGCCTCGCGCAACGCCTGCCCGAGGGCGATCGCGACGTCCTCGACCGTGTGGTGCGCATCCACGTCGACGTCGCCCTCAGCGCTGACCGCGAGGTCGATCAGCGAGTGCCGGGAGAACGCGGTGAGCATGTGGTCGAAGAAGGGCACGCCAGTGGCGATCTCGTTCATCCCGGTACCGTCCAGGTCGACCTCGACGACGACGCGGCTCTCCTTCGTCGCGCGCTCGACCCGCGCCACCCGCTGAGTCATTCCGGTACCTCCACCATCACGTCCCGCAGAGCCGCGCGGAACGCGGCCATCTCCGCCGGCGTGCCGACCGACACACGAAGCCAACCCGGCGGGCCGGTCTCGCGAATCAGCACGCCCCGGTCGAGCAGGCCCTGCCAGACCGCTTGCCGGTCGACGAACCGCCCGAACAGCACGAAGTTCGCGTCGGAGTCCGGCACGGTGAGGCCGAGCCCGCGCAGCCATGACGCCAGCTCGTCGCGGTCGGCGCGGATGGCGTCGACCGTCGCCAGCAGCTCTGCAGCGTGCGCAAGAGCCACCCGAGCCACGGCCTGCGTGACCGCCGAGAGGTGGTACGGGAGCCGGACGACCTGCAGGGCCGCGACGACCTGCTCGGCCGCTGCGAGGTAGCCGAGCCTCGCACCGGCGAACGCGAAGGCCTTGCTCATCGTGCGGACGACGGCGAGGCGGGGGTGGTCGGACAACAGTGACAAGGCACTCGGCGTGCCGGCCCGGCGAAACTCGGCGTACGCCTCGTCCACGACCACGATGCCGTCGGTGGCCCCGTGCAACGCCGTCACCAGGTCGAGCGGGACCGCGGTTCCCGTGGGGTTGTTCGGGGACGCGAGCAGGATCACGCTCGGCTCGTGCCGGCGTACCTCGTCGAGCGCGTGGTCGGGGTTCACGGCGAAGTCGTGCTCACGTCGCCCCACCACCCAGGCCGTGGCAGTGTCGCGCGCGAACTCCGGGTACATGGAGTAGGTCGGTGCGAACGACAGCGCGGTCCGTCCGGGCCCACCGAAGGCCTGCAGCAGCTGGAGCATGACCTCGTTCGAGCCGTTGGCCGCCCACACCCGTGACCCGTCGAGCCCGTGACCGAGGTAGGCCGCCAAGTCGCGGCGCAGGTCGACAGCGTCGCGGTCGGGGTAGCGGTTGAGCCCACGGACCGCCTCGGCAACCGCAGCGGCGGCGTCGGCGACGAGAGCGGCAGAGGGTGGGTAGGGGTTCTCGTTGACGTTGAGCCGCACCGGCACGTCGAGCATCGGCGCACCGTAGGGTGCCAGGCCACGCAGCTCGTCGCGCAGCGGCAGCGCGCCGCCCATCACCGGAACCTGACGCGGACCGCGGCGCCGTGCGCCGGCAGGTCCTCTGTGGCGGCCAGGGTGGCGACGTGATCGGCGACCTGCTGCAGTGCCGTGCGCTCGTACTCGACCACCTGGAAACGGCGCAGGAACGACTGCACGGACAGTCCGCTCGAATGCCGCGCCGACCCGCCGGTCGGCAGCACGTGGTTGGACCCGGCCGCGTAGTCGCCCAGGCTCACCGGCGACCACGGTCCGACGAAGACGGCACCCGCGTGGCGGACCCGCCCGGCGACCGTCAAGGCGTCGCGAGTGAGGATCTCGAGGTGCTCCGCCGCGTACGCGTCGACGACAGCAAGTCCCTGGTCGAGATCGTCGACGAGGACGACACCGGACTGCTCGCCGGAGAGCGCAGCCCGTACGCGGTCGACGTGCTTGGTCGCCGCCACCTGCGTGCTGAGCTCCCGGTCCACCGCGTCGGCGAGTGCCTCACTGTCGGTGACGAGGACGCTGGCCGCCAGCGGGTCGTGCTCGGCCTGGCTGAGCAGGTCGGCGGCGACGTGGACAGGGTCGGCCGTGTCGTCGGCAAGGACCGCGATCTCGGTGGGACCGGCCTCCGCGTCGATGCCGACGACCCCTCGGAGGAGTCGCTTCGCAGCAGCGACGTACACGTTCCCAGGCCCGGTGACGAGATCGACCGGCCGGCACAGGACCCGCTCCTCGTCGCGCAGGCCGTAGGCGAACATCGCGACGGCCTGGGCGCCGCCGATCGCGTACACCTCGTCGACGCCGAGCATGGCACAGGCGGCGAGGATCGCGGGGTGCGGGAGCCCGCCATGATCGCGTTGGGGTGGGCTCGCGACGGCCAGCCCGCCGACGCCCGCTTCCTGCGCGGGCACGACGTTCATGACGACGCTGCTCGGGTACACGGCGAGCCCGCCCGGAACGTAGAGCCCGACCCGCTCGACCGGCACCCAGCGTTCCGTGACGGTGCCACCGGGCACGACGACTGTCGTGAGGTCGCTGCGCCGCTGGTCCGAATGGACTCGCCGGGCCCGGCTGATCGACTCCTCGAGCGCATTCCGGACGGCCGGATCGAGCCCGGCCAGAGCGGATTCCAGCGCAGCGCGCGGGACCCTGGGGTCGGGTACGTCGACGCCGTCGAACCGGGCGGACAGCTCACGCACCGCGGCGAGGCCACGCATCCGCACGTCGTCGCAGATCCGTGTCGAGCGCCGCCGCGACATCGACCGCAGCGCGTGGCACGAGCGCCCGGTAGTCGGGCACCCGCCCCGCGGTGAGCTGCCCGCGCAGGTCGATGCGGCGAATCACCCCGCCGAGTCTAGGTCGGCGTCCCAACCCTCGGATCGGCCGCTCGCATGCCAAGACACCTCGCCCGCATGCCGAGATGTGGCCGCTGCTCACGGCGCGTGGGGCAGGATGTCGGTGATGAGTCTCGCGAAGGGGGACGTGACGAAGGCGGGGACGCCGGCCACCACGGCGCTGACCCGGGCCGGGATCACCTTCACCCTGCACCACTTCCAGCATGACCCGGCAGCGCCGTCCTACGGCCTGGAGGCGGCGCAGGCGATCGGCGTGACCGCGGAGCGGGTCTTCAAGACACTGCTGGCCGATGTCGACGGCAGGCTCGTGGTCGCGGTGGTGCCGGTGGTCGGGTCGCTCGACCTCAAGGCGCTCGCCACGGCCACCGGCGGCAAGCGCGCTGGCATGGCTGCGTCGGCGGCGGCCGAGCGGGCCACCGGGTATGTGGTTGGCGGGATCAGCCCTCTCGGGCAACGCAGACGCCTGCCGACGGTGGTCGACACGAGCGCGATCGAGTTCGCGACCGTCTACGTCTCCGCCGGTCGCCGCGGGTTCGACGTGGGACTCGCGCCGGCGGACCTGATCAGACTCACCGCGGCGACCACGGCTCGGATCGCTCGCCACGGCTGACGTCGCCGCCGTCGGGGCCGCCCACGGCGCCACCCCCGTCAGCCCGGTCACCACTGCCGCGGGACCGGTTCCGAGGCGGAAGATCTTGGGTGAACGCGACGACGACGAGGGTCACGACGACCGCCATGATCGGCCAGGACAGCACCACCCCGGTGGCCGATAGGTCGAGGGGGATCGCGAGGGTGGCACCGTCGGCGGCGCCGTCGACCCGTGCGTCGAGCGGGCCGGGCCCGAGCGCCGAGCCGACCTGCCAGGCGACCCACGAGCCGGCCGCGCCTGCCAGCACCAGACCGGCCAGCATTGCCGTCGGGTGCCCCCGGTGACGGGTGAACATCGCCGCGCCGACCAGCAGTCCCGCCACGGCGCCGATGCCTGCGAACGACGCGTCGACGCCGAACAGGCTGCGGGCCTCCGCTGCGATGAGGACGGGGCTGCCATCCCGGACGCCGACGAGCACCTCTGGGGCGACCAGCCACCACACCAGGCCGGCCACCAGGCCCAGCGCCAACGAGACCAGCGCCGTCTCGGCCACCACACGTGTCGCCGACAGGTCGGGCTGCCGGGGCAGATTGCCGGTGCCGCCGGATGCCACCGGCTCGCTCACCCCAGGCACGAGGGGCCGAGCAGAGCCTTCAGGTCGCCCATCAGTGCCGTGGAAGGCGTGACCCTCAGGCCGTCGTCGAGGCGCATCACCGTTGTGCGGCCGCCCGTCTGCAACCGCAAGTGGACCTCGGTGACACCCGGGTGCGTGGCGAGCACGTCCTTGAGCCGCTCGACCAGCGGCGGCGTACACCGGGCCGCGGCGATTGTGACGACGACCGGGCCGGCCGGCGCCTCGGACAGGTCGGGCAGGCTGAGGTCGCTGGCGATCAGCTGTGGTGCGTCGTCGCGGCGGTCGAGGCGGCCCTTGACCACGACGACGGTGTCCTCGGCGACCTGGAGCGCGTATTGCTGGTAGGTGGCCGGGAACAGCATGACGTCGACCGAGCCCTCGAGATCCTCGACCGTGGCGATCGCCCAGGTGTCGCCGCGCCGGGTGACCTTGCGTTGCAGCCCGGTCACGAGGCCGCCGATGGTGACCGTGATGCCCGGAGGCGACTCCTCCTCGTCGGCCAGCGACGAGATACTCCGGTCGGTGGCCCTGGCGAGCACGTGCTCGAGGCCGAACAGGGGATGGTCGGAGACGTAGAGCCCCAGCATCTCGCGCTCGAATCCGAGCTTGACCTGCTTGTCCCACTCGGCGAGGTCGGGGACCGCGACCTCGAGGCCCTGGTGGTGGCCGTCGGCACCACCGAACAGGTCGAACTGCCCGATCGCCTCATTGCGTTTGAGGGAGATGACCGCGTCGACGGTGTTCTCGCAAATCGTCGCCAGCGAGCGCCGGGAATAGCCCAGGGAGTCGAACGCACCGGCCTTGACCAGCGACTCGACGACCCGCTTGTTGCACACGACGACAGGAACCTTGTCCATGAAGTCGGGAAAGGTCTCGTAGCGGCCCTCGGCGGCCCGCGCCGAGACGATGCCCTCGACCACGTTTCCGCCGACGTTGCGGATGGCGGCCAGGCCGAAGCGGACGTCGGTGCCGACCGGGGTGAAATCGCCCTCGGACTCGTTGACGTCGGGCGGCAGTACCTTGATGCCCATCCGGCGGCACTCGGCCAGGTAGACCGCGGTCTTGTCCTTGTCGTCGCGAACGCTGGTGAGCAGGGCCGCCATGTACTCGGCTGGGTAGTTGGCCTTGAGGAACGCCGTCCAGTAGGACACCAGCCCGTAGGCGGCGCTGTGGGCCTTGTTGAAGGCGTAGTCGGAGAAGGGGACGAGGATGTCCCAGAGGGTCTTGATCGCGGCCGGAGAGAAGCCGGCGGCCTTCATCCCTTCGGAGAAGCCGACGAACTCGGCGTCGAGCACCGCCCGCTTCTTCTTGCCCATTGCCCGGCGCAGCAGGTCGGCCTTGCCGAGGGTGTACCCGGCCACCTTCTGCGCGATGGACAGCACCTGCTCTTGGTAGACGATCAGCCCGTACGTCTCGTCGAGGATCTCGGCGAGTGGCTCGGCGAGCTCGGGGTGGATCGCCGTGATCGGCTGCTTGCCGTTCTTGCGCAGCGCGTAGTTCGTATGCGACTGGGCCCCCATGGGCCCCGGCCGGTACAGAGCGCCGACGGCCGAGATGTCCTCGAAACTGTCAGGCCTCATCAGCCGCAGCAGCGCGCGCATCGGGCCGCCGTCGAGCTGGAACACGCCGAGCGTGTCGCCACGTGAGAGCAGCTCGTAGGTGGCGCGGTCGTCGAGTGCGAGCGTCTCGAGATCGACCGGTTCCTTGCCGTTGCTCACGATGTTCCGGCAGGCGTCGTCGAGGACGGTGAGATTGCGCAGGCCCAGGAAGTCCATCTTGACCAGGCCGAGCGCTTCGCAGGTCGGGTAGTCGAACTGCGTGATGATCGCGCCGTCCTGCTCGCGCTTCATGATCGGGATGTGGTCGATGAGCGGTTGCGAGGACATGATCACGCCGGCGGCGTGGACTCCCCACTGACGCTTGAGGTTCTCCAGGCCCTTGGCCGTGTCGACGACCTTCGCGACCTCCTGGTCGGAGCCGTAGAGCTCGCGGAACTCCCCGGCCTCGGCGAACCGCTTGTCATCGGGATCGAAGATGCCCGACAGCGAGATGTCCTTGCCCATGACCGACGGGGGCATCGCCTTGGTGATCCGCTCGCCCATCGCGAACGGGAACCCGAGCACCCGGGACGCGTCCTTGACCGCCTGCTTGGCCTTGATCGTTCCGTAGGTGACGATCTGGGCGACCCGGTCGGCCCCGTACTTCTCGGTGACGTAGCGGATGACGTCACCGCGGCGGCGCTCGTCGAAGTCGATGTCGATGTCGGGCATCGACGCGCGCTCGGGGTTGAGGAACCGCTCGAAGACCAGGCCGTGCTTGAGCGGGTCGAGGTCGGTGATGCCCAGCGCGTACGCGACGATCGCACCGGCTGCCGACCCGCGACCCGGGCCGACCCGGATGCCCTCGTTCTTGGCCCAGTTGATGAAGTCGGCGACGACGAGGAAGTACCCGGGATAGCCCTTGTCGCAGACGACCTCGGTCTCGTAGCCGGCCTGGCGGCGGACCTCGTCGGGCACGCCGGCGGGATACCGGACGCGTAGGCCCCGCTCGACCTCCTTGACGAACCAGGACGTCTCGTCCTCGCCGACGGGCACCGTGAACCTCGGCATGAAGTTGGCACCCTCGGTGAACCGGACATCGCATCGTTCGGCTATGCGCAGCGTGTTGTCGCAGGCCTCGGGCAGCTCGGACCAGACGCGGCGCATCTCTGCCGGGGACTTCAGGTAGAAGTCGTCGGCGTCGAACTTGAACCGGGTCGGATCGGCAAGTGTCGAGCCGGACTGCACGCACAGGAGCACGGCGTGCGCCTCGTGGTCGGTCGGGTAGGTGTAGTGGAGGTCGTTGGTGGCAACGAGAGGAAGCCGGAGGTCGCCGGCCAGCCGCAGGAGGTCGTCGCGGACGCGGCGCTCGACCGGCAGGCCATGGTCCATCAACTCGACGAAGTAGTTGTCGGCACCGAAGATGTCGCGGAACTCGGCGGCGGCGGCGCGGGCGTCGTCGTATCGACCCAGCCGCAACAGGGTCTGGACCTCACCGCCGGGACAGCCGGTCGTGGCGATCAGCCCACCACAGTAGGCCTGCAGCAACTCGCGGTCCATCCGTGGCTTGAAGTAGAAGCCCTCAAGGGAGGCGAGCGACGAGAGCCTGAACAGGTTGTGCATGCCGCCGGTGTTCTCGGCCAGCAGCGTCAGGTGGGTGTAGGCGCCGCCGCCGGACACGTCGTCCTCGCCCCCGCTGCCCCACCGGACGCGGGTCTTGTCGAACCTGGACGTGCCCGGCGTCAGGTAGGCCTCGGCACCGATGATCGGCTTGACGCCGTGCTTCGCGGCCTTCGTGTAGAAGTCGTACGCGCCGAACACATTGCCGTGGTCGGTCATCGCGAGCGCGGGCATGCCCTGACCGGCCGCCTCGGAGAGCAGGTCGTCGAGCCGGGCTGCCCCGTCGAGCATGGAGTACTCGGTGTGCACGTGCAGGTGCACGAAGCTCGCGTCGGGGCTGGACGGATCGGGCACGACGCGAAGGCCTCCTCGGCGGGCGGGGTTCGGCCCCGAGTCTAGGAGTGCTCCACCGACAGGCCGCGCAGAACCGCCGGGGGCGGCCGGCCTTGCGCTGACCGATGCCGACGAACCGCCTTGCTCAGCTCGGAAGCACCCAGATCGGGTTGGTGTAGAACCACAGGTCGACCCACGGATCGGCGTCGCCCTGGACGTCGTTCGCCGGACCGTGCGGGTCGACGCCGGCACCGCCCAGGCCGACGGCGGACCGGTTGCCGTCAGTGCCTCGCAAGCGCACGTAGAACGGCTCCTCGACCTTGCCGAGCAGGTGGGTCAACGTGATCCGCTCGGTCCGGCCGGACACGTCGATGGACTCGACGACACGGGTGTCCGGCGCACTGAACGTGTCCTTGTCCACCACCGGCCCGGTCACAGCCCCGCGCACAACGTCGACCCGCGCCAACTTCGGCACGAATTGCGCCCAGTTGGGCAGCACCGCCGGGTCGAGCACGACCGCAAGTTCGGCCTGTTCCCCGCGGCGGACTCGCAGGACACCACCGAGCGGGACGCCAGCCTTGTTGCCGCGGACACGCGCGCGCACATCGAGTGCCTCGACCAGGTTGCCGTGGTCGACCCAGACCCGCCCGGCCCGGAGGCCGTACATGACCTCTGCGTAGCCGACCTTCCTGGCGCCGACGTGGGTCCGGCTGTAGTAGCCCGGCCAGAAGTCGCCACCCCCGGTGTTCGGCGCGACGCCACGGACGGGATCCTCGTAGAATCCGTTGGCGTCGAAGTCACTGCCCGGCCCGCGTGCCGCGGTGTCGAGGTAGACGAAATGGGCGTCGGAGTTGGCGCTGATCCACCATGGCTTGCCCTCGGCGAGCAGGCTGTCCCACAGGCCGCCGACCGTGGCCGTCATCCAGTCGAATCCGCCCCATGTCCGATAGCTCTCGGGCGGGTAACCGGGGAAAGAGTCGGCGCTGGGCCCGCCGGCGTAGAAGCCTCGGCCGCTGCCGGGACCCGATGGCTGCGCGATCCCGGCAGCCTGGTGACCGGGCGCGCCCTCGAAGCCGACTGCGATGGTCGGTGCGGTATCGCGCCAGTTGCGGATCTCGTGTGGCGAGTCGACGCCCCGGCGGGCCGGGTGGTTGGCGAGGAACAAGGCATCCGCCACCCGTTGCGTGCGCACGGCGTCGGCGAGGAAGGTCAGCCCGGCGATCGCCAGGGCTTCGTTCTGTGGCGTGCCCGCACCGGCGCCTACGAGCGATCCGTCGTAGTCGTTCTCGAACTGTTTGAGAACGCTGACCTCCCGATTACCCGGATGGACGAACACCGTGCCGTGCTCAGCGCCCGGGATGTTCCACTCCAGGCCCTGGTAGACCAGGGCGTCGGGAAGCGCGTCGCGCGCTGCCCGGATGTCCGGGTTTACCTTCTCGACGCCGATGCGCGCGTGCTGTGCGCCGCCGTGGTCGGTGATGACCATCCAGTCCAGCCCATACGCCCGCCCGTGCCGGACCTGGTCGATCACCCGGTAGATCGCGTCCGAACTGTACTGGGTGTGGATGTGGTGGTCGCCGGCCAGCCAGTGGAAGCCACCTCTGGTGGGTTGTTGTGCCGGTGCCGCCACGGCCCTTGTGTCGCCACCCAGGACGCTGGCCGCCGCCGCGCCGGCACCGAGGAGCCCCGCGTTCCGCAGCATCTGGCGCCGAGTCAGCGCGTCCGGCTCGAGTTCACCATCGGGAATCGCGAGGTCGGTGGCCCCGTCCGGAGTCGGCTGGTCGTCGGGTCCGTGAAGGTGGGTGTGGCCGTGAGCCATCGGCTGTCTCCGTTCCGTCGAGACGACGGCGCTGAACGCCTCCAGATTCGACCGACGGAGTGAACGGCGCGTAGCGATCATGCGGCACGATGCGCAACTGTCGCTACCGCTCAGGTCAGATGCGCCAGACCGGCGGACCGCCCGTACCCGCACGGTCGGCCACATCCAGGCCCGCGGTGATCACCGCGTCCATGATCTTCGTGAGCTGCGGGCGAGGCAGGGACGGCGCCCGGTGCGCCATCGCATGCACAATCTCGGCCTCACGTGCACGATCGCGGCCCGCATGGCCGGCCACCGGCTTGTGCCGCTGGACCTCGCCGGCGAGCGTGACCCGGTACTCGAGGAGCGAGGCGAGTGCAGCGTCGACCCGGTCGATCGCCTCCCGACAGCCGCGGAGGGACTGCGGGTTGACCTGGCGGACGACCGGGGTGAGGGTGGTCGTCGCGTCGAGAGCCGACGCGACGTCCTCGGTCGCTGCATCCTCGGCAAGCCAGACGCCGTCCGCTCCCGAGGCCACGGCCGCGCCCGCGAGCCACGGGGTGTCGCCGACGTCGACCACCACGGGCCGGCCCGAGCGTTCCCGCACCTCGGTGACCAGCGCGAGGTCCAGAGTGGTCCGCCCACCCCAGTAGCGCCGGCTGCCGCTCTCACAGAGCACGACGGCGTCGTTGCCCTCGGCGACGACGTACTCGACCGACGAGAGCCACTCGTCGACCGTGCAGTGGTGGCCGCGATGAAGGACGACCGGAAGGCCGGTTCGACCGACCGCGGCCAGCAGGCGGAAGTCCTGCATCCACGCGCCGCCGACCACGACGCCGTCGGCGTACCGGCCGACGGCCGGCAGGTCGTCGGCGGAGAACGGTTCGACGACGAGCGGAACTGCGGTGCTGCTCCGGATCTGCGCGAGCTCGTCCTCGGCGCTGGCCACGCCGTGGTGTCGCCGGAGGCTGATGTGGACGACGTCCGCCCCGCGGCGTGGACCGGCCAGGACCGGCAGTCTCGTCCCGCCGATGACATGGGTGCCGATGCGGACGGCCCGGTGGACGGCGGTCGCCGGCTGATCGGGCGCTACGGTCACGGCTGCTCCTCGGTGCCAGGGCCGGCACCGGGTCACCCAGCCCGAGTCGGCCGCTCTCATGACGAAAGGCCCCAGGCGATGCCTGAAGCCTCGTGCCGACTCGGGTGGATGCTGCGTCAGGTCACGTGGACGCCGCCGGCCACCCGGGCCGGCACCGTAAACGCGAAATACGCCTGTCGCACGAGGCAGGACTCTAGGGACGGCCGTCCATAGGCGTCCAGCCATTCGGGATCACAGTCTCGCATCACGAGACGAGGCAGCATTCTCGAGCCGGCCGGCTATGTCCCGGCGAGCACGTCGAGGGCGTGTTGAAGATCCGCCGGGTACGGGGACTCGAACTCGACGTGCTCGCCCGTGCCCGGATGCTCGAAGCCGAGCCGCACTGCGTGCAGCCACTGCCGCTGCAGGCCGAGGCGGGCTGCCAGTGTGGGGTCCGCTCCGTAGCTGAGGTCGCCGACGCACGGATGCCGCAGAGCGCTCATGTGCACGCGGATCTGGTGGGTGCGACCGGTCTCGAGGTGGATCTCGAGCAGGCTCGCGGCGGGGAAGGCCTCCAACATGTCGTAGTGGGTGATGCTCGGCCGACCTCCGGCCACGACGGCCCAACGCGAGTCGTGGGACGGGTGCCGGTCGATCGGCGCGTCGACCGTGCCGCGCGTCGGGTCGGGGTGGCCTTGTACGAGCGCGTGGTAGACCTTGTCGACGCTGCGCTGCTTGAACTGGCCTTTGAGCTCCGTGTAGGCACGTTCCGACTTGGCCACCACCATCAGGCCGCTGGTACCGACGTCGAGCCGATGGACGATCCCCTGCCGTTCTGCCGCTCCGCTGGTCGACACCCGGAAGCCGGCGCCGGCGAGGCCACCGATGACGGTCGGGCCCGACCACCCCGGGCTCGGATGCGCGGCCACCCCCACGGGCTTGTCGACCACGACGATGTCGTCGTCGTCATGGACGACTCTCATACCCTCGACGTGTTCCGGCACGACCTCGACCGGAACTACCGGCGTCGGCAGGTCGACCTCGAGCCACGCACCGGCCCGGACCCGGTCGGACTTGGCCGCCGCGCCGCCGTCGAGCTGCACGTGACCATGTTCGACCAGGTCGGCGGCGCGACTGCGGGAGAACCCGAACAGCCGCGCCAAGGCGGCGTCGAGGCGCTCGCCCTCCAGGCCGTCCGGAACCGGCAGGCTCCGGCGGTCGCTCACCCGTCCACCCGCTCCGGCCCGCTCACCGATCCGTCGTCGGGCCGGTCACCGGGCGGCAGCGACCCGTCGTAGGTCACGCCGCGCAGGCTGAGCCAC
>Ga0193739_1000128_pt1 | contig 19948 bp, 21 predicted proteins | sample L2a2metaG_FD_144926 | JGI IMG/M metagenome (GOLD analysis project Ga0193739, IMG submission 144926) | Soil microbial communities from a riparian zone of the East river system, Colorado, United States - L2a2 | ecosystem: Environmental > Terrestrial > Soil > Riparian zone | place: USA: East River...
CGACGCCGGCCATCATCTCGTACCCCAACGTCTTCGCCTTGGCGATCTGCCGCTTCAGGGCCTGACGGGTGCACCCGGCGAACGAGGAGCCGTCGGGGTTGTAGATGTCGCAGATCACCCGGGCGACGCGGCCCCCCTCGTCGTCGTTGGGGAGGATCCGGAACGTCTCCAGATCGGGCTTGAGCACCATGTCCGACTCCTCGATCCGCACGAAACCTTCGATCGACGAGCCGTCGAACATGATGTCGCCTTCGAGCGCCTTCTCGAACTGGCTCTCGGGCACCTCGACGTTCTTGTTGACGCCGAGGATGTCGGTGAACTGCAGTCGCAGGAAGGAGACGCCTTGCTTCTTGGCGAGGTCGAGAATCTCACGCTTGGTTGTCATGGAAGCTCGGGCGGTAAGAGGCGGTAAGGGGCGGTAAGGGGCGGTAGGCGTTACCGCCTCCTACCGCCCCCTTACCGCCCCCTACCGCCCGTCAGTTACACGTCGTAGTACAGGAAGAACTCGTACGGGTGCGGCCGCAGCGCCACGGGATCGACGTCCTTGGCGCGCTTGTAGCTGATCCAGGTGTCGATCAGGTCCTGTGTGAACACCCCACCCTCGGTCAAGAAGGCGTGGTCGGCTTCCAGCGCCGCCAGCGACTCCTGCAGGCTTCCCGGCGTGTTCTTGATATGCTTGCGCTCCGCCGGCTCCAGCTCGTACAGGTCGACGTCCATCGGCTTGGGCGGCTCGATCTTATTCTTCACGCCATCGAGACCGGCCATCAATAGGGCTGCGAAGGTCAGATAAGGGTTGCTCGCCGGATCGGGCGCCCGGAACTCGATGCGCTTCGCCTTCGGCGACTTCGAATACATCGGGATGCGGCAGATCGCCGAGCGGTTGCGCTGCGAGTACATCAGGTTGATCGGCGCCTCGTACCCCGGCACCAGCCGCCGGTAGCTGTTCGTCGTCGGCGCCGCAAACGCCAGGATCGCCGCCGCGTGCTTGATCAGGCCGCCGATGTACCAGCGCGCCGAGTCCGACAGCAGCGCGTAGCCATTCGGGTCGAAGAACAGGTTCGTGTCGCCGTTCCACAAGCTCATGTGGACGTGCATCCCCGAGCCGTTGTCACCGTACATCGGCTTGGGCATGAACGTCGCCGTGTAGCCGTGCTGGTGGCAGACGTTCTTCACGATGTACTTGTACATCATGATCTGATCGGCCATGCGGGTCAGGGTGCCGTAGCGCATGTCGATTTCGGTCTGGCCGGCCGTGCCGACTTCGTGGTGGTGCACTTCCACGTCGATCCCCGCGGCCATCAGCGCCAGGACGATCTTCGACCGCAGGTCCTGCAGCCGGTCCACCGGCGGCACCGGGAAGTAGCCTTCCTTGTGGCGGGGGCGATGGCCCAGGTTGGGGGAGCCGTTCGTCCCCGAGTTCCAGATGCCTTCTTCCGAATCGATGTGGTAGTAGCCCTCGTGCGCGTTCTGGTCGAAGCGCACGGAGTTGAAGATGTAGAACTCCGCCTCGGGCCCGTAATACGCCGTCGTCGCCACGCCGCTCTTCTTCAGAAACGCTTCGGCCTTGCGCGCCACGAAGCGCGGATCGCGCGTATACGGCTCGCCCGTGATGGGATCCACGATGTCGCACGTGAGCGACAGGGTCGGAACCTGCAGGCACGGATCGACGAACGCGCTCGAGGGATCGGGGATGAGCAGCATATCGCTCTCGTTGATCGCCTGGAAGCCGCGGATCGACGAGCCGTCAAAGCCCAATCCTTCGGTGAAGACACTCTCGGTCAGCTCCTTCAGCGGCACCGAGAAGTGCTGCCAGGTACCGGGCAGGTCGGTGAACTTGACGTCCACGATCTGCACGCCGGCTTCCTGGGCGCGGCGAATCACATCCGCCGCCGTCGTCGCGGCGGCGGCTCTCGCGCCTTTGGTTGCGGTGGGTTCCAACGTGGCGGTCATACTATTGGTCTCCTGGGAGTAGTTTTACGGAGGGCATAGGGCAAGGTACGGGCCACGCGGATAGGTGTCAAGGATTCCGTGCACAAACTGCAGAAAAACGACGTCAAGTCATCGATGATACCGCCAAAAGTGTTACAGTGCTGTCGGAATCGTGCTACACTAGCGCTCCAGGGACTCCACGAAGTGCAACAGCTCCACGGCCGAAAACTCCCCGAAGCGCTCGTGCACGTCCCGCTCCTGCCACTCGAGAAAGATCCACCCCGTGGTGCGGTGCAACGCGCCGCTCACGAAGTGGATCCGGCCGCGCACGGCGCCGAGGTCGGCGTCCTGCTGCGCCTCGACAAACACGTCCCAGCGCTGGTCGCCCCGCTTCAGCTCCCCCATGTGCTTGGCGCGCTCTTGCCCGGGGAAAGCGTTGGTCATGGGCAGTACACTACGCTCCACCCCGGATTCCTGCCAGTTAGATTCCCCGACCTATGACCTGCCATGCTTGCGGTGCTCAGCTCTCGGCGAACGTTCGATTCTGTCACAAGTGCGGCGCCGCGGTGGCGGCTGGTCAGACGACCGGCTGGCGGGTCGGCCTCCCATGGGCTGTCACCGGCGCCGCGCTGGGAGCGCTGGTGACGGTGGTCGCCATGCGCGTCGGAGGAGCGTCGCCCCGGGACGTCTCGACACAGGGCGGTCCAGCGGCCGTCGCGCCGGACATCAGCCAGATGTCCCCCGAAGAGCGGGCCAATCGGCTCTTCAACCGCATCATGATCCTGGACGAGGCAGGGAAGACCGACAGCGTAAAGTTCTTCCTCCCCATGGCGCTCGGCGCCTATAGCCAGCTCCCGGCCCTCGATGTCGACGCCCGATACCACATTGGGCTGATCCAGCTCGCCGGCGGCGAACCGGCCGGGGCCGTGGCTCAAGCCGACACGATCCTCCGTACCGTGCCCAACCACCTGTTTGCCTTCGTGCTGCGGGCCCACGCCTATCGGGATCTGGGCAACCGTCAGGCGCAGCGACGAGCGTACGCCGATTTCCTGCGCAACGAAGCGGCGGAACTGGCCCGCAACCGCCCCGAGTACGCGGAGCACAAGGAGCTGACGGCGTTCCGCGCAGAGGCCAGCCGGCCTTGATCCACGTCGCGCACAGCCCCGACGCCGACGACGCATTCATGTTTTGGGCGATGGCGGAGGGGAAGATCGACACCGACGGCCGCCGCTACGTGCACGAGTTGGCCGACATCGAGACGCTGAACCGCCGCGCCCTCGCCGGCGAGCTGGAGCTCACCGCCGTCTCGCTGCACGCGTACGCCCACCTCGCCGACCGCTACGCCCTGCTCGCGCATGGCGCCAGCATCGGCGACCGCTACGGGCCGCGGATCGTCGCAACCGCCACAACGCCCAGCGACCCGCGGGCTGCACTGGCGGGCCGCACCGTCGCCATCCCCGGGACGTTGACCACCGCCTGGCTCGCCCTGCAGCTCTACCAACCCGATGTGCGGCCCGTCGTCGTACCGTTCGACCAGATCGAGGACCATGTACTGGCCGGGAAGTCGGACGCCGGTCTGCTGATTCATGAGGGACAACTGACCTACGCCGACCGCGGCCTGCACCTGTGGGCCGACATGGGCGAATGGTGGCATCAGGAGACGGGTCTGCCGCTGCCCCTGGGGGGCAACGTCGTGCGCCGCGACCTGGGAGATGAGTTGTTGCGCGACATCGCGCGTGACATGAAAGCGAGCATCGAGTACGGCCTCGCCCACCGCGCCGAGGCGCTGCGCCACGCGCAAGGGTTTAGCCGGGGGCTCGATGCGGTTCGTACCGATCGATTTGTAGGCATGTACGTCAACGCCTACACGGTGGACTACGGACCCACGGGGCGTAAGGCCGTGGTGGAGCTGCTGCGACGAGGGCACCGCGCCGGGCTCATTCCGGGGCCGATTGACGTAACCTTCCTCAGCGCCAATCCTTAAGGCCTATGGTTTCCGTGCTGGTCGTCGACGATGAAGAACCGATCCGGAACGCGCTGCGCAAGTTCCTGAAGCAGCAGCAGTTCGAGGTGTACGCGGCGGGGTCCGGAGAGGAAGCCCTCCAGCAGCTGCGCCTGCACAAGGTGTCGCTGATGCTCTCGGACATCCGCATGCCGGGTACGAGCGGCGTCGACCTGGTGCCCCAGGCCCTCGAGATCGAGCCCGACCTCGCCATCCTGATGCTGACCGCCGTTAACGATGCGACTAGCGCCGCCTTGTGCATGCAACGCGGCGCCATGGACTACCTCACCAAGCCGATCGAGCTCGCCGACCTGGGTCGGGCCGTCCAGCGGGCGTTGAAGCGGCGCGAGATGCAGCTCGAGAACCGCGAGCTCAACCAGTGGCTCAAGGAAGAGGTCACCACCCGCACCGCCGAGCTGCAGCGTGAGCGCCACCGTCTGGAGCGCGTCTCGACCGCCACGCTCGAGGCCCTGGTCAACGCCCTCGAGGCGAAGGACCCCTACCTCCGCGGCCACTCAGCCCGCGTCGCCGATTTCTCCGCCAACATCGCCGCGGAGCTGGAGCTCCCCGAGGAGGAGGTCGAGCGGGTGCGCATGGCGGGACGGCTGCACGACCTCGGCAAGATCGGCACACGCGAGGGCGTGACGAATAAGGAAGGGCCGCTGAGCCCTGAGGAGTTCGAGCACGTCAAGCAGCACGTGATCATCGGAGCGCAGATCCTCGCCCCCCTCACCCATCTGGGCGACGTCGTGTCGATGGTGCGCAGCCACCACGAGCGCTGGGACGGGACGGGATACCCCGAGGGCCTGCGGGGAGAAGAGATTCCCATGGGTGGTAGGGTCATCGCGGCGGCGGAGGTCTTCGACGCGCTGACCACGTCGCGTCCCTACCAGGACAAGATGACGCCGGAGCAGGCGATCGAGCGGTTGGCAGATCTCTCGGGCACGGTCCTGGATCCGAAGGTTTACGACGCCCTGACGCGCATCGTTTCGCGGCGCGGAACGCTGATCTTCCTCGACGAGGACGCCGGGACGGCGATGTGAGAGACCGTGCGCCGTGAGCAGTGCGCCGTGCGCCGGAAAGCCTTCCATGTTGACCGCCTTCACCTTCATCACTCTCGCTCAAGCGGTGCCCTCCGCTCGGCTTGCGAGCGCCGAGATCTGGTTCGACGCTCGGGCCACAGTCGCGGATTTTCAGGGCCGAGCCACCACCGTGACCGGTGCGCTGGTCGGCGGCGCCGGCCCTGCCGACGGCCGAGGATGGATCGAGGTCCGCTGGGCCGACATCGATACGAAGAACGGCACGCGCAATAGACACATGCTCGAGACCGTGGACGCGGAGCGGTTTCCCGTGATTCGGTTCGAAGTCACGGCAGTGCGACCGGGAGTAGACGCCGTGGCGGGGACGCTCGCCCTGCATGGCGTGACGAGGGAGGTCGTGTGGCCAATCACCGTGCAGGTCGGGGGTGATACGGTGAGTGTCGCCGCCGACTTTCCGGTGGACATGCGGGACTACGGCATCAAGCCGCCGGTACGATTCCTGATCGCGCGAATGGGGGCGGTGGTGATGGTGCACGTGAGGTTGGTGTTCGCGAGAGGAGTCCCACAATGAACGCTGAATTTCGACGCGTCGCGACCTGCCTTGCGCTGATCAGTGGTCTACCGGTCATCTGCACGGCCCACGCGCAGGATACGATTCCCTTGCTCGTGCGGGTCGAGGACCGCACGCGGGCCACACCCACGAACCGAGTGGTAGCGCGCGAGCTATCTACGGGGGTGGATCGCGAGATCTACCGTTCAGAAGGAGACATCCTTGATCACGTGGCCTTGTCGCCAGGCGGGCGTTACGTGGCATTCGTCGAGGTGGTTGGCCCCGGGGGAGCTAGGAAGCAACGGCTAGTGGTTGTCGAGCTATCAAATCGTGCGATCCGGCGCTATGGCGAGAGCTCGATCTATGCAGCGCGAGGCATACGCATGTACGTGTGGTGCTGCGGACCGGACCTGGTGGCCGTCATCACGGGTGGCCTCGCTCAAGGCGACCCTCCAGCGGGTGAGTCGACCACCCTGCCCCACGGCCTTTCCTTGATGGATGTCCGAACCGGCGTGGCGACCCCCATCGAGGGATTGCGGTTTCCCCTGCAGATCCATTGGGCTGGGTTTGACAGCTCCCTCTACATCAAGGATTCCCCTGACGCGGCTCCGGGAGCGCGCGGCCCGACAGTGTACCCCATCTATCGCTACCATGTCCCGACCCGTGCCCTGTCCCGCACGATGCGCCGCGGCATCTTTTTCTCGCCCGACGGCAAGTACTACTTCGACACCGGCGTTGCTGAAGGGTGGGGAAGGTTCCAGCTCTACAGAACGGCGGGCGATCAGGACGTCACCGCGCGGCTCGCAGTAGCCCGGCACCACCTTGGCCCTGAGGGTGGTTGGATGCCTGGTGCCGATCACGCGCTGCTGTTCATCGAAAAGCCCGCCCCGCAGCCGCCGAAACCGCCCCAGCCCGGCGATTCGACGGTGCGCCTGTCCGGGCCTCCACGCCCCCGGGTGTTCCCGGACCGCTGGAACCTCGCCGTCGACGCGGAGACCGGACGAGTGATCGACCGTTTTCAGGGAGATGCGGGGGCGGGCTGGAAGACGAACGCGGCAGCGCTGCCGGTCGAACGACGCACCGGCATCAATCTCTTTACGGTGCGTCGCCCTTGATGTGCAAAAAACCAAACCCGGGGCTGAAAGCTCCCCGGGCTGGCGGTCGGGCGAAGTGGCCGTCACACTTCGACCGCGACCCAAGCTCAACGATCTATGCGTCCAACTGGTTTCAAGTGATTAGATGCAGCACACCGCCGGAGGGTTGCGTCTACCAGCGTTTCACCCTGCCCACCCGCGATACCGTGATCGTTTCGACCTGAGACCCGCGCCGCAACACGACCTTGGTGTTCGACACCCCCCACCCCATCCCGCTGGGTCCGAACGTGACGACCGGGTTCGATACCTCCATCTCCACGCCGAGACCGGCTGGCCCCCGGCGTCGAATCCACGGCGACCAGGCGCCCTGCTCCAGACGATCGATGCGCAGTGAGTCGGCGGCGATCCTGAGCCGTGCGCGAATCCCCTGCAGCACCGCTCCATGCCGCGCCAGCGCGAGCGCCGTTGTCACTTCGCGCGCGGCGTGATCGGCGGCGATGCGGTCCAGGAACGGCTGCACTCGCGGAAAGCCCACGGCCGCGAGCGCCATGATGATGCACAGTACGAATACGAGCTCGATGAGCGAGAAACCCTTGGCCATGCTCCCTTTTTAGGGCGTTCGGCCCAAAAACCGGCACCCAAAAAACTCCGGCGAAAAGCCAAAAAGTGCGTCATTTGCGGGCTAACGCGTCCGCGGCTGAAACGCTATGTTCAAGCGCTTGTTAGTCTTGCGTTTCCGGCATAACCGCTGCATTTGGGGAGCTCGATGACACGAACCGTTCAAGCCAAGCCGATGGGGCTCCCCCACGCGGTGTTCCTGCAGCGCGTAGCCGACGAACCGGCTACGTCGCCCGAGGTGCGCCTCGGGCAGGGAGCGTTCTTGGCACTGCGGTTCGTCGATCTCCTCTCGCCCGACCGTGAGCCTCCCGCCCCGGATGTGTTCCGCTACCAGTGGGCCGCGACCGAGCGCTACTGCAGCGAGCTGGCGGGCGAGGGCACGGAAGCGGCGCACCTCGCGGGGCTGGTGCGCGCGACGAGCGAAGCGCACCGCTCGGACGACATCCGGGCGCTCGCGCCTGCGCTCATCGCGTACGCGTTGTACCTCGAGCAGGATGCGCACTTCGAAGAGGCCGAAGACGTCCTGCTGACCTTGCTTCGGGTCGGTGGGGAGCGCCTCGCCGCGTCGGACGGGACAGCGGCCTGGATGCGCGTGGGCCGCGTACGGCGCCTCCAGGCCGACTTCGATCGCGCCGATGCCGCGTACGCGGAGGCGGGCCGCATCGCAGCCGCTGCCGGTGACCGGCAGTCGATGCTGCTCAGCCGCATCGGCCAAACGAACGTGCTCCATTTCCGTGGCAACCTCCCGGAAGCGGAGCGCGGCTGGCGGGGAGTGCTGGCGGACGCGGCGTCCGGTGGCTTCCGCACTGTGGAGGCGCAGGCAGAGCACGGCCTGGGGAACGTACTGGCGCGCCGCGGCCAACCGCACGAAGGCGCGCCCCACGTGTGGCGTGCCTACGAGCTGTACGAAGAGGAGGATGGCCAGCTGCGATCCCTCAACGATCTCGCTTTGATCCTCCTGTCATTGGGGGACGTGACGGGTGCGGAGACCGCGCTGAAGGAAGTCGTCCGGCGTGAGCGGGTGCCGGACAACCTGGCCAACGCGACCATCGAGTTGATGCATTGCGCCTCGTTCCGGCGCGATCGCGTGGGCTTCGAGCGGTGGCGCGAGCGCGCCCTCGATCATTTCGAGGAGGCACTGCCGAACATCCGTGCCGACTACCACCTCAAGGTGGGGATCGGCCTGGCGCGCTTCGGCAATTACAACAAGGCAGAAACGCAGATGCAGCAGGCGCTCGAGATCGCGAGCGCGCACGGCTTGCACGAGGTCGTGTTCCGGATCGAGCGGATAAAGAGCGGGCTCCGCGGATGCGAGGCTCTCGAACATAGCGAGAGCACCGCGGCGGAGCCCGTGATCTGGACCGACCAGCTCAGGGAAGTATCAGCTTCCCTGGCTGCCCTGAGTGCGTAGCGACTACTTGCAGGTGTTGGGGTTGCTCTGGTCGCAGACGGTCTCGGCGTTCATCGTCGGGCCAGTGCTGGCGTCGGCGCAGGCGGCAGTGGCCAGGGCGAACGAAACGAGTACGAGCGAAAGGGCGAAGCGGATCCGGCGGGCCATAGGAGCCTCCACAGTCAGGTTGGGCGGTGCGGGAACACCTCCAACTTGAGTGCGGTGACCCCCCCGGGTTTAGGGCGTTTTTGCTGCATCGTAGGGCGTTTTTGCGGCACGGAGAAGTTTCGGGGGGGCCATGCTCGTTCTGGCAGCAGTACCGGACATCCAATTCCACAAGCTGCGCCGCGCCGTGCCGGCCCGGTTCGTAGTGACGCACGCCCGCTCCTGGGACGTGGTGCTCGACTCGATCCGCAGCCGGCCCGTCGAGATCGCGGTCGTCGATCCGCTGTTGTCGGGGGAGCCCCGGAGCCAGGAGATCGAGCGGCTGCGCGTCCTCTTCCCGTCTCTGCCGCTCATCATCTACTCGTCCCTGACACCGCAGGTCGCCGCCGTGTTGCCCGGCCTCGGCCAGCGCGGTATCTGCGGCGTCGTCTTCGCCCGTTTCGACGACCATCCCGACGGCTTGCGGGATGTGGTCGAATCCGGAGAAATGCACGCCGCCTCGCACCAGCTCCTGGGCCAACTCGCCACTGCCCTCGAACCGCTGCCGCGTGAGATGCGCTGGGTGTTGGAGGAAGTGTTGCGCACCCCGGGCGAAGTGCAGACGATCCAGCAGGTCGCGGCGCGGGCGCGCGTCGACCGCGGGACGTGCGCGCGTTGGTTCGCGCGCGCCGGGCTGCCCAGCCCGCGACATTTCCTCGCGGCGACGCGCGTCCTGTACGCACACCGCCTGCTCCAGGATCCGGGATTCACCATCGAGGACGTGGCCGAGCGGCTGGGCTACGCGCAGGCAAAGACGCTCCAGCAACACGCCCGCACCTATCTGGGCCTCACTGCGGGCGAGATGCGCCTCTCGCTCACGCCCGAGGAAGCCGCTCAACGCATCCTCGGAGGCTTCTTGGCTGCGCCGGTGAGCATCGCCGTGAGCGCGTCATGATGCAGGTCCCGGCGACGACCCCTCCGCCCCCCACCATCCTGGTGGTGGACGACGAGGCCGGCCTGCGCCGCGTGCTGGAGCGCATCCTGACCCGGCACGGCTATCGCGTGCTCACCGCTGGCAGCGCCGAGACTGCCTATGAGCTGCTCACCACGGAGCAGGCCGACGCACTGCTGCTCGACATCCACCTCCCCACGATGTCGGGCCTCGCGCTCTACCTCGCGATCATCCATCGCTGGCCCGCGCTCGAGGGCCGCATCGCAATCATGACGGGCGACGCTGAAGCGGACGAGGTGCGGACCTGGCTGGAGCACCACCGCTGCGCCGTGATCCGCAAACCGTTCAATCTCGAGCAGGTGACCGATTGGGTCGCGGCCGTACTCAACCCCCGCGGCCGCTCGACGGGGGCCATGGACGCATGACCGGCGCGGCTCAGCCCGACCCGCTCCACGTCCTCCGAGAGTACTCTGGGCTCGCGCCCTGGAACCTCCGCGACCTGTCGGTCCTCGTGGGCGCGATCCTCGATGCGTCCGCTGTCACACCGATCAACGCCGCCGCTCGCGCCTCACCGAGTGAACGGACGATCCGCTTCTACGTGACGCGCGGCCTCGTGAGCCCCCCCGAAGGCCGGGGGACCGCGGCGACCTACTCGTATCGCCACTTCCTGCAACTGCTGTGGATCAAGCTCCGTCAAATGGAGGGCGCGACGCTCACCGCCCTCACCAAGGACATGAAAGACCAGACGGGAGACGTGCTGGAGCGTCGCTGCGCGCAGGTGCTCGGCGCCTCGCTGCCGCTGCCCGATCGCCTGCAGCTCAAAGGCGCCGAAGGGATGCCGCGCGGCCGCTCGGGGCGCGCGCTCACCGCCTGGCTCACGCGCGACACGACCAAGGAGCCGGGCGTCCCCACGACGTGGCGCCGCATCCCCGTAGCGCGCGGCGTCGAGCTGCACGTGGACGCCGACCATCCGCTGGCGCGCGTCGGGCCCAACGACGCCGGCGTCGCCGACATCGTTCGCCAGGCGCTCGCGAAACTCCTACCGCACTCTCCGACGTAGTAGCAGCGCTGCACCTCTTTTAACCGGGAGTCACGATGGGCTGGGTCCTGCTGATTCTGATCGTGGTCGTGGGCCTGTGGATGGTCGGCGCCTACAACGGCCTGATCGCCCTCAAGAACCAGACCTTCAACGCCTTCAAACAGATCGACGTGCAGCTCAAGCGGCGGCACGACCTGATCCCGAACCTCGTCAACGCCGTGAAGGGCGCGATGGACTTCGAGAAGTCGACGCTCGAAGCGGTGATTCAAGCGCGCAACCAGGCCGTGAAAGTGAACACGTCCGGGGGGGGCCCCGAAGCGATGAAGCAGATCAGCCAAGCCGAGAACGCGCTGTCGAGCGCGTTGTCGCGCCTGATGGTCGTCGTGGAGCGGTACCCGGATCTCAAAGCGACGGGTAACATCGGGCAGTTGCAAGAAGAGCTCACATCGACGGAGAACAAGGTCTCGTTCGCGCGCCAGCTCTACAACGACACGGCGACGCAGTACAACACCAAACAGCAGCAATTCCCGACCAGCCTGGTCGCGGGACTCGCGAAGGCGCAACCCGCCGAGCTGTGGGAGATCGAGGACCAGGCCGAGCGGGCGGTGCCCAAGGTTGACCTCACCTCCCGGTAACCTCTTTCAACAACAAGAAGCCAATCGCCGGCGCACGACCTGGCTGGTGATTGGCTTCGTTGTGTTCTTCGCCTGGTTGGGGTTCGGCGGCGATTACATCCTCTGGCTCTCCACCCGCGACGCCGAGCCGGGGCGTTACCGTCACGCCTTCCCCTGGGTGGGCCTTGCGCTCTCAGTCATCGCGATCGCCGTCGCCCGCTACGCCTACCGGACGGGACCGCAGAAGGTGCTGTGGGCGACGGGGGCGCGGGAGGTCATTGATCCCCAGGACGACGCCGAGCGCCAGTTCGTGAACGTCGTAGAGGAGATGGCGATCGCGGCGGGGCTGCCGCGGCCGCGCATCTGGGTTGTTCCCGACGCCGACCCCAACGCCTTCGCCACGGGCCACGACCCCAATGACTCGCACATCGCCGTCACGCGGGGCCTGCTCGCCATCTGCAGCCGCGACGAGCTCCAGGCGGTGATCGGTCACGAGCTGGGCCACGTGAAGAACCTCGACGTGCGCCTCATGACCACGCTCGCGGCCCTCGTCGGGGCCGTGCTGCTGATGCGCGAGGGGATGGGCCGGATGATGCGAGGAGGGGGGCGCCTTGGGGGAGGTGGTGGAGGCGGGCGAGGGGGGAAAAAGGGCGGAGCGGGACCGCTCATCGCGATCCTGCTCGTCGTGTGGATCATCTCGTGGCTCATCGCCCCGCTCGTCACGCAGCTCCTGGCGCTCGCCGTGAGCCGCAAGCGTGAGTATCTGGCCGACGCGATGAGTGCTCAGTTCACGCGCAATCCGCTCGCGCTGGCGAGCGCCCTCGAGAAGATCGAGAACGCCGCCGCGCCGACGGCCGCCATCAAGCGGGGCTCGGCGCACCTTTGCATCGCCGACCCACTGGGCCGCCGCCTCGCGAACCGGGAGGGTTGGCTCGCCGACAGGCTCGCCTCACACCCGCCGATGGGCATGCGCATCTCGCGCCTCAAGGGCATGGGTTACGCACAACTGAAGAAGGAGGGGGGGGCGACGGCGTGAGAGGCTGGTTGCGACGTAAGGCCATCCGCAGCCTTCACGAGTTCCGTACCCGCCTCGCCCGCTACAAGCTGCAAGAGCGGCGCCTAGTCAAAGCTGCCCTCGACGACGACCCCATGATCACCGCCGCCGTGCACGAGCACATGGAGGCACACGGCCTGTCGGAACCGGTGGTGCGTCGCAGGGTGAACGTCTACGTGGACGAGATCGTCCCGCACTTCAGCGTCCTCTCCTACTACAAGCTCGGCTACAACCTCGCCAAGATCTTCGTGAACCTGCTGTACAAGGTGAGCGTGGATTACCAGGACGAGCGGGCCCTCGCGGCGATCCCTCGTCACGACGTCGTCGTGTACCTCATGAATCACCGTTCGAACGCCGATTACGTGGTGGTGGCATACGTGCTGGCGCGCGGCGTCCACGTCAGCTACGCGGTGGGCGAGTGGGCGCGAGCCTGGCCCCTCGAGTATGTGTTCAAGTCGTTCGGGGCCTACTTCATTCGCCGCCGCTTCCGGGAGCCGTTGTACCACGCCGTGCTGGAGCGTTACATCCAGCTCATCACGCGCAACGGGGTCACGCAGGGGATCTTCCCGGAAGGCGGGCTGACGCGCGACGGCCGGCTGCGCACCCCCAAGCTCGGCCTGCTCGACTACATCTGCCGCACGCTGCTCGATCCGGCGTTCACGCGCGACATCTGGTTCGTCCCCGTCGCGATCAACTACGACCGCGTACTCGAAGACCGCTCGCTCATCCGCGAGCTGACCGACGAGCGCGACCGCCCGGGACGGATCGCGCAGCTCTTCACGGTGGTATCGTACCTCGCGAGCAACACGTTGCGCCTGCTCACGGGACGGCTGCAGCGCTACGGCCGGGCGGCGGTGAACTTCGGTACGCCCCTGTCGCTGCGAGCCTGGCTGCGCACGGCCCCCGACGGCGTGCTCGCCTGGCCCAAGGAGCGCCGCCTGCCCGAGCTCGAGAAACTGGCCCAGGAGATGGTGACCCGCATTGGCGCGATCCTTCCGGTGACGCCTGTGCCCCTCGCGGCCGCGGCGCTGCTCTCCTTCGATCAGACGGTGATCCCCCGCAGCGCGGTGCTCGAGCGGATGGACGAGCTGCGCGACCGGCTGCACGAGGTGAACGGCAAGGTGGTCCGCGGGGGTGCGCGAATCGGGGACATCTGGGACCGGGCCTGGCGCATGTTGCGAATGCGCCGTCTCGTTGTGGCTGATGGTGATTCGCTGGTCGTGCTGCCGCGCGGCCGCCCGTTGCTCGAGTACTATGCCAACGCCATCGCCCACCTCGTCCCGATCCGCGGGCCGCGGCGCCCGTTCCACAAGGCGCACGAGGTGGAGAGCGATCTACCGAAACTCAAGAAACTGTGAAGGAGGATCGATGAGCGGGTTTGGAGTCCTACTGGTCGCGCTGGCCTTGCAGCAGCAGCCCGCCCCCGCCCCGGCGGACCTGGTTGTACTCAATGCGAAGGTCTACACCGCGGACGTCAACCGTCCCGTGGCCGAAGCGTTCGCGGTGCGCGGCGGGCGGATCGCGTTCGTGGGGAGCGCCCGGGGGGCGCTGGCGCTCGTCGGGCCACGCACCGAACGGCTCGACCTAGCCGGCCGTACCGTGATCCCCGGGATGGTGGACGCCCACGCGCATCTCCTTGGTCTCGGGCAGGCGCTCCGGACGGTCGATCTCGTCGGCACACGGTCGTACGACGAAGTGATCGCGCGGGTAGTCGCGCGGGCCAAGACGGCCCGGCCCGGCGAGTGGATTCGTGGCCGGGGCTGGGACCAGAATGACTGGGCCGACACGCGCTTCCCAACGCACCAGGCGCTGTCACGCGCCGTTCCCAACAACCCAGTGTATCTGACGCGGGTGGACGGCCACGCCGCGCTCGTCAACGCCAAGGCCTTGGAGCTGGCGCAGGTGACCACGGCGACCACTGACCCCGCGGGCGGGCGGTTCATTCGCGACTCCGCGGGCAATGCCACCGGCGTGCTCATCGATGCTGCCCAGGGCATCGTCGGCCGCGTGATTCCTCCGGCGTCGCGCGCCGAGCTGCGGGAGGAGACGCTGGCGGCAAGCGCGGAGGCGAACCGCTGGGGTTTGACGGGCATCCACGATGCGGGCGTCGGCGCCGAGGGGATCGCGGTGTACGAGGATCTCGCCCGCGAGGGGAAGTACGATCTGCGCAACTATGTGATGATCCGGAGCAATGATTCGACACTCGACGCCTTCATGCGGCGGGGCCGGCAGATCGGGTTGTACGACGGGCGCATCTGGATCCGCGCGATCAAGCTCAGCGCCGACGGAGCCCTGGGGAGTCGCGGCGCGGCGCTGCTCGAGCCCTATAGCGACGACGCGGGCAACACCGGCCTGATCACGACGAGCGCGGAGCGCGTCAAGAGCGTGGCGGTCCGGGCGCTCAGGGCCGGCTTCCAGTTGAACGTCCACGCCATCGGCGATCGCGCCAACCGGATGGTGCTCGATCAGTTCGAGGCGGCGTTCCGCGAGGTACCGGTGGCCGATCACCGCTTCCGGATCGAGCACGCGCAGATCCTGCGCTACCAGGACATTCCGCGCTTCGCCGAGCTGGATGTGATCCCCTCGATGCAGGGGAGTCACCAGACGAGCGACATGTATTGGGCGCCGAACCGCCTCGGATGGGCGCGGGCGCAGGGCGCGTATGCTTGGCGCTCCCTCTTGAACACCGGCGTGGTGATCCCCAACGGCTCCGATTTCCCGGTCGAGGCCGTGAACCCACTCATCTCGTTCCACTCTTTTCTCACCCGGCAGGACGGGGACAACTTCCCGCCGGGCGGATGGTTTCCCGACCAGCGGACGACCCGCCAGGAGGCGCTCTGGTCGATGACGCTGTGGCCCGCTTACGCGGCGTTCATGGAGAACGAGAGCGGCACGCTGACGGCCGGGAAGTACGCGGACTACGTGGTGCTGGATCGGGACATTATGACTGTCGCCCCGGAGGAAATACTCGGTACGCGGGTGCTGATCACGGTCTTGGGCGGCAGAACGGTTTATCGCCAAGACGCCAGGACGCCATGACGTCATGAAGCTTGGCGTCTTGGCGTCGTGGCGTCCGTAGAAACACGAAGCCCCCAAGACGGCTCGATAGGCCGCTTGGGGGCTCCGACACATCGGCTACCCAGAGCCGGGGGCTTTCACCCTCCGTTCTTCTTCCTGCTGCCGCCGGTTGACTGTTGCGTCGCTCGGTAGGGCAAACAGGAGCTCTGGCTTCCATCCCCAAGCAGCCTGGCCGGGCCGCAAGGTTCGCCAATGTGGGTGCTACGGTTCAGATCGGGTCGCGGACCGACCTTCCGCACTGCACGTCGAGGCACCGTTTCGACGTGGATGAGGCAACGCGACTGGCCCCACCTGTCCGACCCGGAGAGCTGCTCCCGGATCACCGAGCGCCTGAGCCCTTGATTGCGTCGGCGCTCTCCCCGGAATTTCCGTTCGGACCCGTCTTGAAGGCGTCGTCGAGACTAGAGGTCCCAACCCTTCCCTCCAAGCCGCGTGCGATGAATATAGGGGTCCCCAAAAAGCGCGCAAGTGCCGATGTTTCTTCGGGTTACCTCGCTTCGATGTGCACGGATTGTGGACACTAACCCCCTGCCCAGTCGCCCCTTCCACCGCCCTTCCACACGATGTGGAGTTGTGAATCCACACCGCGCACGTTCCCACATCCCTGCCGCCGGGGCGCCGGCGGGGTAGGAAGCGGTCAACGCCGAGCCATCGTCAGCCGTCGATCGCGACTTCGCAGTAGGTGAACGGGTCGTTCGGTTGCGGGGGAATGAACAGGAAGCCGGCGCCGCCGGTGGCCCACCAACCGGCGAGGAGCTGCGTCGACTGAATCGCCGCTCCGCCGTCGGCGAACAACTCCTGGGTCCAGCGGCGGATGTGGCGCAGCTCGGGGGCGCGCCGCGACAGCATCGAGATGACGGCGCTCATCCCCAGAGTGGCGCGCAGGAAGTGCGCGATGGCGTGGACGCGTTGCGCGAAGATGTAAGCCCGCACGCCGGGTTCGTCGTACAGCAGGGTGCCCTCGTAGGGGTCGGCGGGCGGAGCGTCCATGCGGGGGCCGAAATAGATGAAGACGCGGGTATCGCCGTCCTTGCGTTCGATCACGGCGGCCGCGGAGTCGGGGCCGAGGCGGGCCGCATGCACGAGGTCGTCCGGGAGCACGATGCCCACCTGGCTGGTCCACTCGAGCGCGGCGAGGGCCTGGTCGAGCGGGCAGCCCACGCCGTCGTCGTATGCGACGAGGCGCGGGGCCTCACCGGCCCGCTGAAAGAAGTGGGGCAGGGCGTCGGCGCGGTCTTCGAAGGTGCGCACGACGCGCGAGGTTGCGGGAACCGTCATAAAGTGATTATAACCCAGGGCCTAATACACTGTTAGAGGAGTTTGGATGCTCGCCACTGTGATCGTCGTCCTGGCCGCTGCGCTGCACCAGGACAGCACCGCTGCACCACCACGAGATACCGTGCCCCAGCCCCCCACACTCGAGCAGGTGCGCTACCTCGAGGGCTTGCGGTCCGTGGCGCGCGGTGCGGCCCAACTCCGTGACGGCATCGATCGTGTGTCGCGGACGCAACAGACGCGTGATACGCTGCGCCAAAAACAAGCGGGCCGGCGGCTCGGCGGGTTGTGCACGACAGCGCGCAGCTTCATGTCGACTGGACGGCCCCGCATGCAGGCAACGGCCTACACCGATTCGATGCGGATCGTGGCGCGTCAGTTGACCGCGCGCGTCGACTCAGTCCTCAAGTTTTTGCCCACGTGTGCGACGACGGCGGGGAAGAAGCCGGCGTCGGTGGCCGCCGATCTCATGAATAGGATGAGGGCTTACGAGACCGCGCTCGCGGCCTTCCGAACTGGACTGGCACCTCCCAGACCAGATAGTATCAAGACACCTAGTCAACAGTAGGACGCTAGGGAACGGTCTGCTGCCTCGGCTCCAGCCTAAGGATCCAGAGGCCAGTATTGATATCCGGCACGAATATATTGCCATCGCGTACCACCGCTCCCCACGCAAACGGCGCCCGCCTATGTCCCAGTGAATCGGCCGTGAGGATCCAGCTCATCTCGCGCCCTTGCCGCAGCAGATCGCCCTTCAGCTCACCCGACACGTCGAGCACGCGCGCGCCACCCTGATAGTTGCCCAGGTAGAGCGTGTCCCCCACGACCCAGACGTTGTGTACGCCGCCGTCGGTGGGTTCGTACCAGGCGACCTCTTTGGGGTGCGCGATGTCGGAGACATCCACCACGTGCAGCCGGCCGAAGGTGAGGTTGTTGCCATCCATCAGGCCCTTGTGGGGACGGGCCGCGTACACCTCGTCGCCGATGAACACGTACTTGCCCTGCCGCCACGCGGTGTGGGTGCCGCGCACGAAGCCGCGCCCGAACAACTGCTCGACGCGCGCGTACACCGCGTTGAGGTCGTACTTGAGCTGGGACACGAACCGCGGATTCGACGGACTCCCACCCTTCATGCCATTCCCGACATCGAGCACAATCAAACCGTCGTTCCAGTACGCCAGATAGGCGAGGCCGTCCACGACCATGACGTCGTGCAGGTAGCGCCCCGCCTCGGCTTGTTCAGTCTGCCAGCGCCCGATTTCTTTGGGATGCGCCGGATCGCGGAAATCGATGACGCGCAGCGATCCCGTGGCGTCGTCGGTGATGTAGGCGTGCCCCTGATACACGTACGAGCTGTGCACCCCGCCCGACACCGTCTCGGTGTACTCCGATACCGGTTTCGGATGGCAGGGATCGCTCGCGTCGAAGACGACGATGCCGTTCTTGCGGTTCGACGCGCCCTCGCGCGAGAAGACGCCGAGCTTGCCGTCCTCGGTCGTCATCACGTCGTTGACGAGGCGCGCGTCGGTCATCATCGAATCGACGATCTTGGGGTGTGTGACGTCGCTGATGTCGATCGCGTACACGCGGTCGGCGATGGTGGAGAGATAGGCACACGTGCCGCTCGGGTGCACCCACACCTCCGCCGCGCTCATCGTGATCGGCACGCGCCCCCGCACTTCGATCCCCCGGGTGACGCGTCGCGCGGAGGCCCGCACGACGACGTCGCTCGAGCGGCCGCCGACCGTCGCGGTGACGGTGTACGTCCCCGGCAGCTCGGCGACGAACGCGCCGGCGGGGTCGATCTGGGCCAGCCCTTCCCCCGCGGCAACCGACCACTCGACGGCGACGTCGCCGAGGGCACGGCCGGCGGCGTTGCGCGCGGTGGCTGTGAACCGCACCACGTCGCCGGTGCGCACGGTGGGAGACGCCGGCTCGACGGCGACCCGCGCGACGGTGTTGGGGAGCACCTGCACCACGAGCGTCTCCGTGGCAGGCCCCGCCTTCGCGGTCAGGGTGACCCGGCCCGCCGCGATGGTGCGCAGCCGGCCATCGGCTGAGACCGTGGCGACCCGGGGATTGCTCGACGTGAAGGTGACGGCATCGGAGCGCCGATCGCCGTGCTTCGAGAAGGGCGTCGCGGCGATCGTGAGCCGCGATCCCGCCACCAGCCGGGCTGGCCGGGGGTCGAGCGCGATGCGCGCCGGCGGCTCGGGAAGGACGTGCACGAGGGCTTCCCCGAACACCTGGCTGCCCTGCACCCCGCGAATGAACCCGACCGCCGTGACGCGCGCGTAGCCCTGGTAACCGCCGGTGAAGAGGCCGAGGGAGTCCACGTGGCCGACGTCGCCGCCCACATACCACTCGATCTCCGCCTTCGGCACGACCTGGCCGGAGGCGTCGAGGGCACGGGCGGCGAACTTGAGGGTCCCGCCGATGGGGACTTCGCCGCCGCCCGGCGTGACTTCAACCCGCGCGATCGGGGACGGGGGGGCGGCAGCGGTGGGCTGCTGGAGACTCAGGAGCGCGAACAGGGCATGGACGATCATAAAGAACCTCGCATCGACGTTGACTGACGGCGGGGGGGCCAACAGGTTATCCGAGCGAAACCGGAAGCGGAAGGAGTGCTCTAGTGTTGTGATAGTGCTGTAATGGTGTCATTATGAAGAATTGCCTCTTGTGATTGACAGGCTCTGGGGCGGTCCGTACTTTTGGCCCCGGTTCAAGCAATACGAGGCACCGTCACCGGCTGTCTGCGCTTCCGCGAGGACCATTTGTCTCGCGGTTTTTGTTTGAGCCCGTCCCAGGCCGCGGTGGCTTGGGTCGATCCAGTCCGGGGCCGTGCCCCTCAGTGCTGAGGTTTGAACAGTATGGCAAAGGGTAAGGTGAAGTGGTTTAACGACGCGAAGGGCTTTGGCTTTATCGCGCAGGAGTCGGGTCCAGACGTGTTCGTCCACTTCACGGCGATCCAGGCCGAGGGCTTCCGTAGCCTCGCCGAGGGCGACAGCGTGGAATTCGATGTCGCGCAGGGTCCCAAGGGTCTGCAGGCGCAGAACGTCCGTAAGGCCTGAACGGCGGATGCGATTCGAGCGACGGGCCCGGGGGTAACTCCCCGGGCCCGTTGCGTTTGGGGTATATTGGATTCCATGATCCGGTTTCGTCTCGGGCT
>Ga0193739_1000129_pt1 | contig 19947 bp, 11 predicted proteins | sample L2a2metaG_FD_144926 | JGI IMG/M metagenome (GOLD analysis project Ga0193739, IMG submission 144926) | Soil microbial communities from a riparian zone of the East river system, Colorado, United States - L2a2 | ecosystem: Environmental > Terrestrial > Soil > Riparian zone | place: USA: East River...
TGCACGTCGCTTGCCGGGCGCGCGGCGGCTCGGGATGCGAGTGGCGGGCTTCAGCCCCCGATCCTCGTCATCAATGACGCCTCCGCTCGCAGGGTTCGATTTTTCCGCCTTGCGCGACCTGCTCGGCGAGCTCGGCGCGGATGCGTGGCTGCTGTACGACTTCCACGGCATCAATCCGTCGGCGACCCGCGTGCTCGGCATCAACGGCATGGGCACGCGCCGCTTTTTTGTCCTGCTGCCGCGCGACGGCAAACCGGTCGCGATCGCGCATCGCATCGAGCTCGCGTCGTTCGACGGGTTTCCCGGGGAAGTGCGTCCCTACGCGGCGTGGCGCGAGCTGCACGACAAATTGCGCGCGCTCGTTGCCGGTAAGACGGTGGCCATGGAGATTTCGCCGTCCGACGCCGTGCCGTATCTCGATCGCGTGCCGCACGGCGTGATCCAGCTGATCGAAGGGTTCGGCGCGCACGTCGTGTCGTCCGGCGCATTGATTACGCGCTTCGCGGCCCGCTGGTCGGCGACCGAGCTGGCGGGACACCGGCGCGCGGCGGAAGCGATCGCGGCGATTGCCGGGGAGGCGCTGCGCTGGGCCGGGGGGGAACTGGCGCGGGGCAGCGAAGTCCGCGAGACCATCGTGCAGTCGCGCGTGATGGAGGCGTTCGCGCGGGCGGGGCTCGTCACCGATCATCCGCCGATCGTCGGGTTTCAGGCGAACTCCGCCAATCCGCATTACGAGCCGAAGGCCGGCGCCGATCGCCGCCTCGCCAAGGACGACGTCCTGCTCCTCGATCTGTGGGCGGGCGTCTCCGCGGGAAGCGTGTTCGCCGATCAGACGTGGATGGCGTTCGCGGGGCGCGAGCCGAGTGCGGAAGTGCGCAAGGTGTGGGAGAGCGTGCGCGGCGCCCGCGACGCCGCGGTTACCCTCCTGCGGGATCGATGGCAGAGGGGGGAAGCGGTGACCGGCGCGGTCCTGGACGACGCGGCGCGTGGGGTGATCCGCGCGGCGGGATACGGCGAGTACTTCGTGCACCGCACGGGGCATTCCATCGATCGCGATTTGCACGGTTCCGGCCCGCACCTCGACAATTTCGAGACCGCGGACGAGCGCACCCTGATTCCGGGCGTGGGGTTCTCGGTGGAGCCCGGGATCTACCTGCCCGGGCGGTTCGGGATGCGCAGCGAGATCAACGTTTACGTCGCCGAGGGGGGGCCGGAGGTCACTCCGTCACGGCCCCAGCAGGACCTGCTGTTCGTTTAGGAACGTTCCGGAGCCTCTTGCGGGCTCGCGGAATGGGGGGCAATTTCGGCCCCTCGGTAAGCCCAGGTGTTGACGTGACATTGTCTTGACGGCTCTGTGATGCCCGGCCAGCTTACCAACAAGAAGACTAATGCCGTCTTTGATTTAGCCCGAAGGGAGGTGTGGTGCTGACCTCACACATTTCGTCCGAAAATTCACGCGCATTCCCGTCTTTGGAGGACGCATCCATGATGCCTCGTGTGATGAGCGCTGTCGCTCGCGTTGCGGTGCTCTGCTCCGTACTCACGTTTGCGATCGGCGCCGTCGTTGCGCCGCTTGCGGCGCAAGCCGTGACCGGGAAGGTCGAAGGCACGGTGACGGATCAGGCCGGCGCGCCGGTGGCGAACGCGCAGGTGTTCGTCGTTGGAACCTCGTTTGGTGCGGTCACCAATGATCGAGGTTACTACTTCGTCAACAACGTGCCGGTCGGCACGTATACGATCCGCGCCCAATTCATCGGGTACGCGCCGGCGGAAGTGCGCAATGTGCGCGTCCCCGGCGGTCAGACGGTCACGACGGACGTCAAGATGCAATCGTCGGCGGTCGTGCTGACGGGGATCACCGTCACGGCCGCGGCCAACCCGATCGTGCCGCGCGACCAGGTGACGTCGAAGACGATCGTCACGGGTCAGCAGATCGACCGGCTGCCGATCAACGACGTGCGCGAGGCGCTGCGCCTCGAGCCCGGCGTCGTCGAGAGCAACAGTTCCAAAGGTCTCGTAATCCGCGGCGGCCGTCCCGGCGAAGCGGCGGTGTTCGTGGATGGGGTGCTGGTGCGCAACAGCCAGCAGGGCCAGACGAACCTCGATCTCGGCACCAACGCGATCGAAGAAGCGTCGGTCACGACGGGCGCGCTGGGCGCGGAGTTCGGTGAAGCGCAGTCCGGCGTGTTCGCGTTCGTGACCAAGTCCGGCGGCTCGCGCTACCAGGGCTCGCTGTCATTTTCGACCGATCAGATCGGCGACCTGTGGCGCAATATCGGGCAGCATCGTATCGAGGGGAGCATCGGCGGCCCGATCGCCCAGAACCTCACGTTCTTTGCCGGCACCACGGTGACCGGCCAGCAGTCGGCGGACGTGCAGCTGGATCGTGATATCGAGCGGCCGATGTACGTGGCGAGCGGCGTAGACACCATCGTCCATCAGCCCGTCGACGTCGGCAATCCGTTGAGTGACACGATCGAGGTGGCCATCCCGCGATTCGTACAGTACAGCGGCTACTGCGGCAATTCGCCCACGGGATCGTCGCAGCTGAAGCGGGACATCTCGAGCAATTACGGTGTGGAATGTCAGGGCCTGCGCCAGCCATTGTCGGCGAATGGCGGCCTGACGGGCAACGCCTCGCTGCTCTATACGTACGGCTCCGGGTCGCGCGTGCGCTTGTCCGGGTTCACCAGCCTGGCGCAGCAGCGCAACCTGCCGCTGACCGACCTCTACAATTCGGCCAACCAGACCGGTCAGCGCGTCACGACGAACGGGATTACGCTGAACCTGACGCAGAACCTGTCGCGGTCTGCGGAACGTGCGATGGCGATCGATCTGTTTGCCTCGTATCAGGCGGAGCGCACGATCAACGGTATCCTCACGCGGGAATCCGAGCTCGATTCACGCGATCCGATGGGCGGCTTCCTGCTCAGCCCCCTCGATTTCCTCGTCAATTTCAACTCGACCCACGACATCACGATCGCGGGAACGACGTACAGGGGTGTGAAATGGCTCGACGACCGGCAGCTCGACTGCTTGCTGGCAGGGACAGCGGCATGTCCGGCGGGGGTCGTGCCGTTTCTTGACCGTACCGACGTCCTCTCGGCGCAGCCGTATCGCATGAATCCGTATGCTGCCGAGCAGAGCGCGCGGTTCCCGATGTGGACCAAAGGCGTGGATAACGCCTTTACGCTGATTCGCGAGAATCGTTGGCAGTTCCGCGGCAATTTCGACTGGCAGGCGGACCGTTACAACCGCATCAAGTTGGGCGCCGAGATGCACACGTTCGACACGCGGCGCTATGCCACCGCCAGCATGGTCTCCAGTTCATTCCTCAATGGGTACGCAGAGAAGCCGATCCGGATGGGCGCGTACCTTGAAGACCGGCTTGACTTGGGCGACGTGGTGCTCGTCGCCGGCCTGCGGTTCGACCGGTTTGACAGCAGATCCAGTTTCCCGGTGGTGCCCGGCCGGATCTCGTCGGTCACGGACAGCCTGCTCGTGATCGGCCCCGATACATTCCGGCTGGCGCCGCATGATGCGTTGAATCCCACAGCGAACTTCGTGAAAGCCCCCGCGCACACGGCGTGGAGCCCGCGCGTCCAGGTCTCCTTCCCGGTGACCGAGCGGTCGAACTTCCGCCTGTCGTACGCGCATCAGGTGCAGGCGCCTGATTTCGATCTGATCTACCGGGGCAAGAACACCGACGTGTCGCAGAGCAACCAGAACCAGACCTTCGGGCGCGATCTCGACTTCGGGAAGACCATCATTTTCGAGTTCGGGATCCGGCATGCATTCAGCCAGGACATGGTCCTGGACATCGCGGCCTACAATAAGGACAAGGTCTCCGACGTGTCGGGCCGGCTGTACAAGATCGCCGATCCGGGCCAGGACGGCGTGCCCGCCGATTGGCGCGTATTCAACAACGCCGATTTCGGCAACGTGCGCGGCGTGGACTTCAAGCTCGACCGCCGGTTCTCGAACGTTTTCAGTGGGACGGTGGCGTACACGTTCCAGATCGCCAAGAGCACGGGGTCCGATCCGTTCTCCTATTTCCGGACGACCGCCCGCGTCATCAGCTCGCTGACGGGTGAAACGGCGCCGCCGCCGCAGGCGATCCTGCCGACGGACGACACCCGCAAACACAGCATCGCGGGTGCCCTGGCGCTGCAGCTGCCGAGCGACTGGCGGCGCGGCACGATGCTGGGGAACGTGCTGCGCGACGTCGGCGTCTTTGCCACGTTCCGCTTCTCGAGCGGCCTGCCCTACACCCTGATCCGCAACTCGGGTGAGGGCGTGATCCAGGGCCAGTCGCCGCTCGAGTTCACGAACCTCGAGCCGATCAACTCGTCGACGATGCCCTGGTTCAAGAATGTCGATCTGCGCGTGACCAAGAGCCTGCGCGTAGGCTCGCTCGACTGGACGGTGTTCGCGGAGTCGAAAAACCTGTTCAACTTCCGCAACGTGCTGAACCTGTTCATCGAGACCGGCGACGTCGTCAACGCCGACCACCGGGAGAGGTACGTGAGCGAGCAGGTGGCGCAGCTCGAGACCGAAGCGTCCGACAAGGGATTGCTGACCACGCAAGGCGGTGAGACCGCGGTCAACCTGTCGTCGCCGGGTGTTTGCGCCGGCTGGACAGCCCGCGCGGTGAACGGCGCCGGCGGCCCGGTCGACTGTGTCTTGCTGCAGCGCGCAGAGGCGCGCTTCGGCGACGGCGACGGCTTCTTCACTGAATCGGAGTATTCGTCGGCCTTCAACGCCTGGTACAATCTGCAAAACGCGCCCGACCGGTTCTACGGCACGGGGCGGCGGATTCGCATCGGTGCGGAGATCTCGTTCTAAGGACTGTTCTGGGACCCAAGGATGAATCGTCCGGGCGATCGTTGCCCGGACGCTTCATCCGGCGGCCGTTTCCGTAAGCCGTTTTTTCTCAAGGAGAGGATGTCTCAATGGCACGAGTATCGGTAAGAAACGGACTGCGGCTCGGTGTGCTGGTCGCGCTTGGGTTTGCCTTCGCGATCTCGACCGCGCAGGCGACCCCGCGCCCCCGCGCGCGCCGCGTCCTCAATCTTTTCTCCGGTTTCCTGGGCCGTCAGAACGTGAACCGCTTCGACTGCGGCCTCAACGCGGTCGGGATGGTCTGCGTCGATCCCTTCGGTTCGACGACGGTGGGCGGTGGGTTCTGGCCCAAGGGGACGCCCGATCAATACGTCTTCAACTCCGGCCTGCAGCTTGCCGGCATCGTGGATCCCGGCCTGACCGGATTCTCATGGTCCGGCGATACCGTGGGCGCGTTCTTCTTCGATCCGAAAGGGACCACGGAGCACGGCGACCGGCTGTCGCTCGTGTGGAACTCGTTGGATCTAGCGGATAACGCCGCCTGGCCGCGCGACGCCTATGTGCCCCTCGATGCGACGCTGTTCGATCCCATCCTGTTCGGACTGAAGGCGGCCTCGCAGCAAGACACGTGGGCCCGCTACTGGGACGGCAATCCGGGGAACAACGCCGGCCGCAAGCACCCGCTGGGGGTTCTCGTCGATCAGCGCGGCATGGGGTGGAACTTCCCGACCGGCAACGAGGACATCATCTACTATCTGTACACCTTCACGAACATCACCGCGAGCGCCGCGACGGTGTACGCCGGACGACCGGACGCCGACTCGCTGACGCGTTACGGCGCCCGCTTCCAGGCGCTGAACGAGGCGGCGTTCGGGGTGCAGATTCCCGACACCGGTTACACGATCACGGAGATGTACGCAGCGTTCGCCATGGACGCCGACGTGTCGGACGCGGCCCGGGAGAACTACTCCACGGCGTTCCTGCCGTTCAGCATGGGCACGGCGTTCAAGCGGAACTGGTTCGCCTCCGAGATGGACTTTCCGACGGAGATCTTCAGTCCACCGTTTGCGGAGGCGCCGGGCATCGTCGGCGTGAAGTACCTGAAGAGTCCCGTCGTCGCCGGCCAGGAAGTCGGCCTCACGATGTTCAGCAACACGATCAACGGCGGGCAGTTCGACGACGCGCAGAACACGGTGCAGCTCTGGCGCTACCTCTCCGCCAAGCTCGATCCCAGCGCGGGCGACGCACCCTGCAACGCGCCGGGCATTCCGGCCAACACCAAGGTTTGCTTTGTCTCGCAGACGAGCGATGACGTCCGCTTCTTCCAGTCGTCGGGCCCGATGTCCCTGGCGCCCGGCCAGTCGGCGACGATCGTCGTCGCCTACATCGCGGCCGCTCCAGTGAACGTGCCGCAGATCGCGGGTCGGAGTCAGAATTTCGACTTGAAGCCCGTGTTCCCGGCGCAGCCCGCGACGATGACGACGGACAGCCTGCGAGCCGTGGATAAAGTCTTTGGCGCCATCTCGATCGTCGGGGATACCGGTGGCGCGCTCGGTGGCGGCCCGAACGGGCGGATCGACCAGAACGAGGTCCGCGCCGTACCGCGCTCACTGCTCGACAAGGGGCTCGTGGCGCAGGCGGTTTTCGATGCGCGATTCCTGCTGGCATTCCCCCCGGCGGCGCCCGATTTCTTCCTGGTGCCCGGGGATAACCAGGTCACGGTTGTCTGGAAGCCCAGCGCCACCGAGACGGACGCGCTTGGTGACCCCTACTTCGCCGTCGCGCAGGACTCCACGACGGTGTTGTACGATCCTAACTATCGGCAGCGCGACGTCGAGGGATACCGCATCTATCGCGGTCGGACGTCCGGCTCGCTCGAGCTGATCGCGCAGTTCGATTACACCGGCACGCAGATGATTGATTCTACCGCGGCCTTCGACTACGGGAACTGCGCTCCGGAGTGGCGTGTGTACACCGGATGCCCGGTCCCCGTGGACACCACGCCGAAATCCCCGGCGGGTCTGCGGCGGTTCACGGAAGGTGTGCCGCACGACCTCGTGGGGCCGATCGTGCAGATCCCGCCCGGCGGGCGCGTTGACGTGACCGATCCGGAACCGGTGGTCATCCTGCGGGCCGACACCGCCCTGACGGGCGGCGGGGCGAACGGTGCCTGCGCGCCATCGGTGTGCTTGCCGCTCGAGGATACCGGGATTCCCTTCGCCTACACCGACGGCGGCGTGCGGAACTCGTTCACCTACTTCTATTCGGTGACCGCGTTTGACGTGAACTCGGTCAAGTCGGTCGGCGTCGGCAGCACATCGCTGGAATCTCCGCGCTCGACCAAATCCGTCACGCCGCGCAAGAGCTCGGGACAGACGGCCGGTGGCGGCCTGCAACCGCAGCAGCTGATCGGCGGTGATGGCTCCGTCCTCGCCGGCACGCAGCCGACGCTTGACCCGACGACGGGCATTTTCTCGGGCGCGGCGCCGCCAACCAACGCAATCACCCTCGGTCTGGCGGCGTTCATACCCGAGGTGCTGGCAAGCGGCACGATTCGGTTGACGGTCGATTCGGTGGTTCCGGGCACGGTGTTCGGCGTCGCCACTCCGGTGACGTACTACCTGACGGCGCAGGGTGCCGGTGCACCCGCCAGCGCGACGCTGCTTGTTCCCAGCGACCAGTTCAGCGACGAGCACACCGGAACGACCAACTTCCCCGCGACCGCGATCACGACCAGCAAGTCGCAACGCTTTGGCGGGGACTCAACCTTCTCGCTGTTCGGCCAGGCGGAAATTACGACGGCGGGCAACTACCGCGTGACCTCTCCCGGTCGCGCAGCCATCAACAGTGACCCCGCCAATTCCGAGCATACGGGTCCTCGCTGGTGGGTTGGGGCGACGAACGAGAATACCAACGACCCGAACGGGATCGTGTGCGTACCCTCCGATGGCGCGTGCGTCCTGGGCGATCTGTCGAAGAACGCCGGTGCGATCGCCGGAGTGCAGATCTTCAATCACAGCTCCTACCTCACCGTTCAGAATCTGGGACGGGAGTTCGAGGGAGTTACCTCCGGTGTAACACGCGCCGCGGATATGCGCGTCTATTGGGGAGCCACCCCCGGGTCGATCGACTCGGTCGTGGACTTGACGCACAAGGTGAAGGTGCCGTTCAGCCCGAAGATTCGTGCGTCGTGGGGGATTCTGAACGACTCGTCGTTCATCATTCCGGGAACAACGAGGACGCTGTTGCCCGACACGAGCATCGCCGAGATGACGTGGACCGACATTTACTGCGTCGATCCGGTACCGGCATACATTGGCCGGTGCGCCGACGTGAACGGCAACCAGCCGGCGCCAGCCGTGCTGCAAAACCACGCCCGGTTGAATTCGGTGATTTTCGCGTCATCGACGATCACGGGTTCCGCGGGGCTCACCGCGGGCGCACCAACCGGCACGGGCTTCATCTTCTACATCAACGGCCATTCGTTCCTGATGCAGACCGCGACGCTGCCCAGCTCGACGACGTGGAACGTGCGGTTCTTCTCCGGCAACATCGTCGGCTCGCCGGGCAGTTACACGTTCGAGCCGGGCCGTCGGCAGGCTGCCGTGCCCGGGCTGCGCGTCAGCGTCGCGTTTGAAGGATCGACGTTCAGTCCGGCGACCACGACGGCTGCACAGCTGGCGAGTGTGCACACCGTGCCCGATCCATACTACGTGACGAACGCGCTCGAGCAGTCGCCGAATTCGAAGAAGCTGCGGTTCGTCAACCTGCCGAGCCAATCGATCGTGCGCATTTACACGTTGAGCGGCATCCTCGTGCAGGTGCTGACGCTGAACGATCCGACGAGCGGGGGCGAGGTGGAGTGGAACCTGCGTAACCGCAACGAACAATTCGTCGCATCGGGCGTGTACTTCTATCACGTTGAAGCGCCGGACGGCAAGACGAAGGTCGGGCGGTTCACCGTCGTCAACTTCGCGCAATAGCGCTCAAGAGGGAGCATTCGAGATGACGCATACGATTCGAAGCTTCAGCGGGGCCCTCGCGGCGCTGGTCCTGGTCGCGGGGCCGCTCGCGGGGCAGGTCACCCTGCCATCCGACAACACCGCGTACGGCACGACGTCGGGCGAGTTCCTGCTCCTCGGAGCGGGAGCGCGCGGGCTCGCGTTGGGCGGCGCCTATGCGGCGCTCGCGACCGACGTGAGTGCACTCTATTACAACCCGGCCGGGGCGGCGCAGATCGCCCGGCCGGGCGTCCTCGTATCCACCTACAGCTACGCGGTGGATACGCGGTACGTCTGGGCCGGCCTGGCGCTGCCGATGAGCGGCGGCGCGCGGACGATCGGCCTGCAAATCGGCAACTTCGGCTTCAGCGATCAGCCGGTCTACACCGTCGAGAATCCGGACGGAGACGGCACGAAGTACGGCGTGTCGCAGACGTTCGCGGGCCTGACCTATGCGCAGAACTTCAGTGACCGCTTCTCAGCCGGTCTGACCTTCAAAGCCATATCCGACCAGTTGGGCCGGACATCGGCCAACGCCTTTGCGATAGACTTCGGGACGAACTTCCACGCGCAAGCGGCCGGCCGCCCGATCCGGGTGTCGTTCGTGATTCAAAACCTCGGGTCGGAGCTCAAGCATACAGGCTCGGCGCTCGATCAGAGCGTGCCTCGGCCGCCGGTACCGGGACAGGTCGAAGTGCCGCAGGAGAATCAGCCGGTGGAGCTGGCGACGAAGGAGTGGGGACTCCCGGTCATGTTTCGCGTAGGGGCCTCGCTCGATGCGTTCGCCAACGAGCAGATGCGCGTGACCGTCCTGTCCGAGTTCACCCAGCCGAACAACAGCCGCGCAGGATTCGGCGTCGGCGCGGAATTCATGATGAATGACATCGGCAAGAGCGGATTCTTTGTCGGTGCTCGGGGCAGCTGGTCCTATCAGTCGGACAACAATCTCGAAGTCGGGTCAGGTGCCGGATTTGCCAGCACCCTGAGCGAGAACTCGGACGGATTGGCCGCCGGCTTCGGCGTGGGTTACCGGCGGAGCAGCCTGGAGCTCGGGCTCGATTACGGCTACCGGAGCCTCGGCTTACTGGGTGGGACCAACATGTTGAGCTTCGCGGTTTCCTGGTAGCCCAGCGGCCAGGAGCCCCGATTCAGCTGTAGGAGGAGATGTGCGGGTGTTGTTGATGATCCTGCTGGCGGTCGCACAGGGCTCGGCGCCACGGACCGCGCCAGGTGATCTGGCCATCGGCGCGGTGCGATCGTACCGGCAGGATCGCACGCTGATCAACGGCTTCGTGCGCATCCCGCACGAGCTGCTCGATGCGGTGACGACCGGGACACGCGGGTTCGCCGCGTTCCGTCTGGATGTGAGCGTCGTCAACGCGCGTGGGACCGTGCTGGCGACTGACAGCTGGACCCGGCGCGTGCCGTGGACGGCGACGCGGACGCGCGGTGCGGCCAGCGTCGAGATGCTGACGTTCACGGTGGACTCCGGCGCGTACGAGATCAGGGTGGCGGTGAGGGATTCGGCCTCAGGTCGGCAGTCGGCCGCGACGTTGGCGGTCCGCAGCTATTCGACACGGCCACGGGCGTCGGACTTGCTGCTCGCGCCCGCGATCCGACGGGCTGTGGCGGGCGATACTGCCGCCGGACCGGGTGAGCTGCGCAAGGGCAGTCTGCTGATCACCGCCGGACCTGACGTGACGTTGTCGCTGACGCGCGCAGAGCTGTTTTACTACTGCGAAGTCTATCGGGACAGCGCCAGCCAGGTTCCCTGGGCCCTGCAGGTGCGAACAGCGGATGGGCGGGCGGTGGTGACCACGGCCGCGACGGCGGCGGCAATCGAAGCTGGAGGCGGCGTGGTCAGCGGCTCGGTCGACTTGGCGGGCCTCCCGCCCGGGTCGTACCGGCTGGATCTCACGTTCGGCGCGGGCGCGGACACGTCGGTCCAGTCGGCGCCCTTCCGAATGGCGGGATTCGAAGTGGAGCAGGAGCTGGCGCAGCATGCGCAGGCGACCGCGGCGGAGGCCGATCTGTTTTCGCGGTTGCCCGAAGCGGAGCTGGACACGCTGTTCGCGCCGCTGTTCTACCTGGCGAAGGCCGGCGAGCTGGCGCCGTACAGCGGCCTGACGCTGGAAGGCAAGCGGCGGTTCCTGCGGGAGTTGTGGCGGCAGCACGATCCGACCCCGGGGACGCCGGGTAACGAGCTGCAGTCCGGATTTTATCAGCGGATCGCGGAAGCGAACCGGCGCTTTCGGGAAGGTGGGACGTCGCAGATTCCGGGATGGCGCACCGATCGGGGCAAGATTCTGATTCTGCATGGCGAGCCGGATGAGATGCTGCGGCGGCCGTCCACGGGGCCGAGTAATCCGTGGGAAGCGTGGAAGTATACGCGGCCGCGGCCGCTGAAGTATGTGTTCCACGATCAGACGCGCCTGGGGAACTACGTGTTGATCTACACCGATGACCGGAACGAGCGCAGCCATCCAAATTGGGAACTGCTCCTCGGTCCCGACGCGGTTGAAGAGATTGCCAGGTTCTGATAACGAGCCACCCTTCTCTGTCTGGAGAACGTGTATGAAGCGATTGGTTTTTCGTTCGGTGGTCGCGATGGTGTTCCTGGCGGCGGCGGGGTGTAAGGGCGATCCCACTGCGGATCTCCGCGGGGGGCCCGCAGTGCTCAGCCTCAGTCCGAACTTGATGTTCATCGATAAGGGCGCTTCGAAGGAATTCGAAGTCGTCGTACGCGATGAGCAGCTCAACCCCGTGGCTGCGCCCGTCACTGTGACATCGACCAACCCCGCGGTTTTCACGGTCGCGGCGGATAGCGAAGTGCCTTCGCCCGACAACGCGCACTACCTCTTCATCGTCAACGCGGTGGCGAACGGCCAGGCGAAGATCGCCGTCAACGGAGGGGGCGTGGCGGACACGGCGACGGTGAACGTGCTCCCGGTGGCATTCCCGGGCGTTGCGGTGGGCAGCCCAGTCGTCGGCCAGCTGTTCAAGCTCGCCAACACCGACCCGCTGTTCTCGTTCCATCCCTCGGCGAATATCGACTTTGGCGGCGGCATCCTGGGTGACGTCATCAGCGTGACGCCGGAAACCCTGACCGTCCGGGTGCCGCAGCCCGACGCCGCGCAGCCGGCCGTCGTCGACGTTCAGGGCGTAGCGGTCAGCTACGTGGCGAACCTGGTGGGGACGCTGCCCACGGCGACGCCGCTCAACGTGGTGCCGGTGGGCGATCGCGAGACGCCCGGAGCAGTCATCATCACGCCGCCGGCGAGCGGCGGGCCGGACCTGGTGTTCTGGGACGGCTTTAAGTCGGGCGCGAACGGCGCGACGACGTTCATCGATTACTGGTATCAGTTTACGCTCGCGACGACGGACACCGTGACCTTCACGCTCGAGTGGGCCGGCGCCGCCGACCTCGATATGATCAACTTCCGCACCAATTTCACGGTGATTGGCGGAGGCGGGGCGGCCACCGGCGCGAACCCGGAGACTTACACGGTGATTTTCCCGGCGGGAACCTACTACCTGTTAGTCGAGTCGTTCGACGACCACGACGAGCCGGCCCACCTGTTCAAGGTCACCATTCACAATCCGTAACGGGCCGTATCACCGACTGACCACACGAGCCCCGGGGGAACCAACCCCGGGGCTCGGTGTTTTGATGCTCGTCATGGTCCGATGGCTTGCGCTCGCGTTCGTTCCCGCCGTGCTGTCTGCTCAGCAAGACTCCTTTGCGACAGCGTCCGAAGCCAAGCTCGACAGCCTGTATGGCCCGGTGATCCATCTCATGCGCGCCGACGAGCGGGGCCGCTACGGCAGTCTGAGCATCGAGGGAAAACGGTCGTACCTGCGTCAGTTCTGGCGCCGGCGTGACCCGACGCCGGACACGCCGGGCAATGAAGCGATGGACAGCTTCTACGGGCGTGTCGCGACGGTCAACCGCATGTTCCGCGAGGGGGGTGCCGCCGAGATCCCCGGCTGGCGCACGGACCGCGGCCGGATCTATCTGCGGTACGGCGCGCCGGATGCGGTGCTGAGCCGTCCGCAGCCGGCATCCGCGAATCCGTACGAGGTGTGGCGCTATGACCAGCGTCGTGAGCTGAAGTTCGTGTTTTTCGATCTGACCCGCTTCGGCAACTACTCGCTCATCTGGACGAACGATCGCTTCGAGTCTAGTCGGCTGGACTGGCGGTTGCTGCTGGGACCGGAAGCGGTCGAGGATGTGCTTCGGTTCTGAGGAGGGTGACGCCCGCCCACACCCCCGTTCCGACCGCCACATGCGCCGCCTGCAGTCCACCCGGTAAGCCCAGCAGCACCGTCGCCGCGCCAATGCCTATCTGCACGACGATGAGCGCGAGCACGACGAACGACGCTCGACTGGGCGCCCGTATCGCCCAGACCACAGCGACAGTCGCCAGCGAGTAGGCGAGCAGCCGATGGGTCCAGTGGATGAGCGCGAGTGGCCCCGCCGTGACCCACACCTGGCCGTTGCAGAGCGGGAATCCGCCGCATGCCACGGCCGCGCCGAGGTTCGCGGTGAGCGCGCCGAAAAGGACCGTGACGAACGTGAGCACCAGGATTGCAATGGGTAGGGGCGCAGCATGCTGCGCCCCTCCTTTTCCGGCGGCCGCGATCAGCAGCGTCGCAAGCAGCAACATCGCCGTGCCGAGATGCAACACGACGCTCCATGCCGGCAGCTCGAGCTTCACGGTGATCGCCCCGAGCAGCACCTGCACGACAAGCAGGCCAAGCGCGACGTACGACGGCCGGACGGCGGGACGGCCAGGCCGCCTCAGCTGCCAGTCGAAGACTGCCAGCGCCACCACGAGGATCGAGACCAGCGCCGCGACGAGCCGGTGACTCCACTCGATCACGGTGCCGATGTCGTCGAGCGGCGGAAACAAGCGGCCGTTGCACAACGGCCAGTGGTCGCCGCAGCCCATTCCCGATCCGGTGATGCGGACGATGGCGCCGAGGACGATGAGGAGATAGGTGCAGGCCGCTGCGGACCAGGCGAGTGTCGTGAAGCGTCGCGTCATACGCGCCGAAATCTAATAGTGAGTTGATCCCGGGCTGAGAGCCCGGGCTCGGCATTGTGTGCGCCCTGTAAGGGCGCACTCTAGAGCCGAGCGCGCCCTCTCAGGGCGCGTTCAATCGATACATCCTGCGATCATCTGGTTCGTTCATTCGACAACGATAGACAGTGTTTCTGGCCATGCCCGTCCGACTCTATGGTCTGCTCACCTGGACAACATTGCGGCGGCTGCCGCTCATCCATGAAAAGCTGGCTGAGTTCCTTCGTCGGGTTCTTCCGGAGATCGCGCGCCGCCACGACGCGAGAGTCGTGGAAATCGGGATCGTGCGAAACCACGTTCATCTAATCCTGGAGCTCTCGTCCCGTCCGGACCTTCCTCGGCTGGTCCAGGGATTGAAGGGAGCGAGCGCCCGCATTGCAAATCGAGACGACTATATGCCGCGGGCACGGCTTCAATGGGCGCCGGGATATGACTTCCGCTCCCTGGGCGTGCGCGATCTGCAACGCGCGATCAGCTACGTGCGTGATCAGACGCGCCATCACCCCGAACTGGCAATCGAAGCCGAGAGGGGTGATTGATACCGGGGCTGAGAGCCCCGGCTCGGCATAGTGTGCGCATACCCGGGCTAAGAGCCCGGGCTCGGCGTTTGTGCGCCCTATAAGGGCGCACTCCCAGCCGAGCGCGCCCTCTCAGGGCGCGTCTTATCCGATCCCGAGCGCGTCGTATATTGCGTTTCCATGTCTGCACCTCTGATGCCCGCCGACCGCTGGGGCGAGCGGCTGATCCGGCGACTCGGCCTGTGGAGCGCGGTCGCGGTACTGGTCGGCTCCACGATCGGCAGCGGCATCTTTCGCACGCCGGCGAGCGTGGCGCAGAAGATCGATGACGTGCCCCTCTTCCTGCTGGCGTGGGTGGTGGGCGGTGTCGTCGTGCTGTGCGGTGCGCTCACCTACTCGGAGCTCGCGGCCGCGTTCCCCCGGTCGGGCGGCGTCTACGTCTTCTTGCGCGAGTCGTTCGGGAAGCTGCCGGCGTTTCTGTTCGCGTGGGCCGAGCTGTGGATCATCCGGCCGGGCGCGTTCGGCGCGATCGGGATCACGGCCTCGGCGTACACACTGCGCACGCTCGGTTCTGACCCTGCAGCCGTCCTGGTCTCGGCCGGACCGGTCGACATTCGTGCGGAGCAGCTGCTCGGCGCCGGGTACATCCTCCTCGTCGGCGCGGTGAACTATTTCGGCATCCACCGCGGCGCCGTGCTGCAGAATCTGAGCACGGTGTTCAAAGTGGGTGCGCTGGCGCTGCTCGTGCTGGTGGGCTTCGCGCTCGGTACCCCTTCGGCCGATATCCCGGCGGGAGGCATTTTCGCCCAGCGCGCCGCCGTGGGGCTGTCGCCGTTCCTGCTCGCGATGGTGGCGATTCTCTGGGCGTACGACGGCTGGGCGGATCTCGCCTTCGTGGGCGGCGAAGTGCAAAGCCCGCAAAAAACGCTGCCCCGCGCGCTGCTGCTGGGGACGGCCATCGTCGTCGTGCTCTACATCGCGGCGAACCTCGTCTACCTCTATCTCATTCCGATTCAGCAGATGAAGGGCGCGGAGCTGGTCGCGGCCGACGTCGCGCGGCTGGTGATCGGCCCCGCCGGCGTGGTGGTTGTGTCGGGCGCGATCGCGGTGAGCACGTTCGGTACGCTGAATGGCTCGATGATGACGGCGCCGCGCATCTTCTTCGCGGCGGCGGAGGATCGCCTGTTTCCCCAGGCGATCGCGCGCGTCGATCCCAAGACTCACGCGCCCACGGGCGCGATCGTGCTGATGACCGTCATGGGCATGATCTTCATTCTCGTCCGCACGTTCACCGCACTCGCGGATCAGTTCATCATCGGCATCTGGCCCTTCTACGCGCTGGCGGTGGCCGGCGTGTTCGTGCTGCGACGGACCCGGCCGCGGCTGGAGCGCCCGTACCGGACGTGGGGCTATCCGTTCGTGCCGCTCGTGTTTCTCGCGGGTGCGCTGCTGCTGCTCGGCAACTACCTCGTGTCCGAGACGGCGGCGTTCGCCATCGACATCGGCATCATTCTGACGGGAATTCCCGCGTATCTCTTGTGGCAACGCGCACGGAAAAAGGAAGGGGCGCGGTCTCCCGCGCCCCCTCCACCTCCCTCACCGGTCTGACCTTCTGACCTTCTGACCTTCTGACCTTCTGACCTTCTGACCTTCTGACCTTCTGACCGTCCGGCCGTCAGGCCGTCAGAACGAGTACCGCATCGTCAGCTGAACCTGGTAGTTGCTGGTCAGGATCGCCCGGCTGTTGAATGCCGTCGGCTGCAACGACGTCGGGTTGTAGAGCCGCGTATCGACTGCGAATACGGGCTGCGAGGTCGAGAGGGGTCCGGGGGTCCGGGCATTTTGAATGAGGGCCGACTGATTGTTGTTGATCCCGCTGATGGATGGCAGCTTGATCTGACCCCATTTGCGGCTCAGCAGATTCAAAACGTTGAAGATGTCGAGCTGCACGGCGATCCTTTGTCCACGGACCGCCGGAAGCGCCTGGCGAACGGACAGATCCAGGCGGTGCTGGAACGGCGAGCGGCAGCTGTTGCGCTCCATGATGCGGCCGCGCTGCCGATCCAGACAGGGCTGCTGCGCGATGAAATTCTCAAACGCCTGAGCCGCCGCGACGTTCTGATTGAACACGCCGGCGGTGACGGTGCCGATCATCATCTCATTCGGATCACGGGCGTCGCGCGGGATGTAGATCGGATCGTTCCCGTTGACGAGATCGCCGTTGATGTCTCCGCTCGTCACGTAGACGAACGGCACGCCCGATGTTCCTTCATAGTACAGCGTCACATCCGTGAGCCACGGCAGCGTGTAGGTTCCGTACGCCAGAAAGCGGTGCGGCCGTGAGAAGTTCGACGTCGTCGCCTCGAGTTGGTCGTGCGCGACGGACAGTTGGCGCCCGAACCGGAAGTTCGAAATGGCGCGATCCGACGTCAGGCTCTGCACGTCCATCGACTTGAGGTACGTATACGCCATGGTCGCTTCAAAGTTAGAGGTGAAACGGCGGTGCAGCTGCGTCGAGATCGAGTAGTTGTAGTCCTTCGACTGGTTCGTCACCTCGATGATGCCCTCGGTGAACTGCACGCCGCGGTACGACGTGATCCAACGCTGATTGTTATTCGTGACTCCGCCGGTTGCGCTGATCGTATCGGCGTACATCACGCGTCCGTTTCGATCGGTGTATACCGTGACCGAGTCCGCCATCAAGCGCGGTCCTTTGAGGTTCGCGTCCCGCACCATCACCCCATTGACCGCCTTGCGGTACATCGCCTCCACGGTGAGGACCGTCCCGCCAAGCACTTCACGATCGAAGCCAAACGACAGGCCGAAGAATTGGGGATACTTGAAGTTGGCATCCGTGGCATTGATACCCAGCGTTCCGGCTTGACCAGCGGCTGGCGGCGTGCCTCCTGCGCACGCCCTGGGGAGCGAGTCCACGTTCGTCGTGAAAATGGGGACGTTCGTCGGAATGGTGCAGCTGAGACGAACCAGCCCCATCCCCGTGTTGGCGTACGCATTGCCCAGGAGAATGTAGGGCGGCGGTCCGGCGTACATGCCGAGGCTGCCGCGAATCTGATTGCGGCTCACGCCGCCGGGATTGTAGTTGAACCCGATCCGCGGCGACCAAAGGATGGCGGTCTTCGGCTTGACCCCGGTGTTGATGGTGAACGTCGTGTCGGACGCCGCGGTCAGCGTCGCGGCCAGCGTGTCGTTCTGCAGCGGCGCGTCGGCAAGCGAGGGCACGTCTGCGCGCAACCCGGCGGTAATCGTGAGCCGATCATTCACGGCCCATTGGTCCTGCGCGTACAGACTGATCACATTGACGTCGAACACGGCGGGGATGTCGCTGTCGTTGCCGGTGTTCGCGTATCCCACGGCATAACCTTGAGGACGACCCGCGATCAGGCTGTCGGTGTTGAAGAACTTGTACACGCCGAACGAACCCTGCGCGAAGTTGTTGAAGATGTGCGTGTGATCGTACCGCCCGCCCACCGTAAACGTGTGTGCGCCACGGGGTATCGTGAAGTTGTTCACGACCTCGAAGATGGACTGCTTGAGGAGATTCCCGGGCGAGAACTGCTCCGTGCCGAAGGTCGCGACGCGGCGGAGCGTACCCACCAAGACCCCAACAGAAACCTCTGGAGCGCGCACCGGCACGATGCGTTCGTCTTTGATCGTCGAATATCCGACGATCAGCTCGTTCGACATGCCGCTCGCGAAGTTGGAGTAGAGCTGCGCGGTCGTCGAATTGTTTTGCGCCTCGCGCTTATACGCGTTAGTGCTGAACCGGAAGCCGTTGTTCTGTGAGAGCGGATCGGGTAAGTAGGTCTGGACGGCGCGGAAGAAATCATCCTGCTTGTCGCGATTGATGATCTGCCGCACCACAAAACGGTGCACCGGCGAAATCTGGAAATCGAGACGCCCGAACAGATTCGTTAGCGGCGTTTCCTTCACCAACGGCTCGACGCTGCCCACCTCGAAGCCGCGCGCCGACATCGCGTTGCTGATTCGGTTCAGACTGTCGAGCGCGATGGCCGGATCGTCAGCGCCCGTGGAAGGAGCGGTGCCGAGAAAGTATGGGCCCAGTGCCGGATCGGCCCGTTGCTGCCATTCGGGCGCGATAAAGAACTGCAGGCGGTCGCGGATGATGGGGCCGCCCAGGTGGAAGCCGTACTGCTTCACGTCGAATTTCGGCGTGCGCAGCGGCCGGCCCACGAGATCCACCCCTGCCACGTCTTGGCTGCTGCGGTAGGTATAGAGCGCCCCACCATGGAACTCGTTGGTTCCGTTCTTCGTGACCGCGTTCACCAGCATGCCCGCGAAATTGCCTTGCCGCACGTCGGTGGGCGTGAACATGACGCGGAATTCCTTGACCGCGTCGAGCGAGATGATCTTGCCGCCGGCGCTGCCCCCGGGCACGCCGCCGGTGGAGGCGAGGTTGAAGCGCTCGCTCTGATTGGCGCCGTCGATTGTAATCGTATTGAAGCGGTTGTACGCGCCGCCCCCACTGGCGGCGCCGGTCGCGGCATAAACGACTTGTGGCGCGAGCTTCAACTGATCGATGAAGTCCCGGCTGAACGTCGGGATGCGCTGGACCAGCGTGTCGGAAATCTGAGTAGCTACACCTTGGCGGGTCGACGTGAAATCGGCCGTCGCCGGAACGGTGATTTCGACGGCCGTCAGCTCCACGGCCTGCGCGACGAGCTGCGCGTTCACGCGCGTCGCCTCGGACAGATTGACGTCCACGTTGTCTTGGCTGAACGGCCGGAACCCGATCGCCCGCACCGCCACCGTGTAAGGACCGCCGACCTCCAGCCCCTGCACGAGATACTGGCCGTTGGCGCGCGTGCGGCCCGATGTCGTGAAGCCGGTGCCGCGATGCGTAACCTGCACGGCGGCCTGGGCGACCGGCTGGCCCTGCGGATCCGTGACCGTCCCCGAGATCGCGCCGGTTGTTACGCCCTGGGCGATTGCCACGCCCGTGAAGAACACCGAAAATACCGCCGCCGCCACGAGGGCGCGGCTCGAGCTAACGATCCAGCGCATGGTTGGACCTCTCCTTCGAGGAAACGGAACGCAGGGTAGTGGTGCCCATCGAGACCGGGAGAAAGTGGTCCCCGGGTGTGACTGCGTCAAGGACGCTAGGTAGGCGCTTTACGCAGCAGATACACGGCCGCTACAGCAACGAGAATGTTCGGCGTCCAGGCCGCCAGCATCGGCGGCAGGACGCCGCCGGAACCGACCGCTTTCGCCAGCTGAAACATCAGCAGCACGATGAACGTGGTGGCGAGACTCGCCGCCACGCCCCACGCCGCCCCGCTCTTCGGCGTCGAGATCGCGAGGGGCGCACCGAACAGCGCGATCAGGAGGCAGATAAAGGGAATGGCGATTTTCAGGGCCAGCTCGACCTGCAGCTTCTTGGCGTTCGAGCCGCTGCGCGTCAGCGCCTCGATGTAGCGCCGCAGCTCCCCGTAGCGCATCTCGTCGGGCGACTTGGGCTCGGCC
>Ga0193739_1000130_pt1 | contig 19909 bp, 22 predicted proteins | sample L2a2metaG_FD_144926 | JGI IMG/M metagenome (GOLD analysis project Ga0193739, IMG submission 144926) | Soil microbial communities from a riparian zone of the East river system, Colorado, United States - L2a2 | ecosystem: Environmental > Terrestrial > Soil > Riparian zone | place: USA: East River...
GTGCTGCTGGTGGATGATGAGGAACTGGTCCGGAAACCGATGGCGCGCTTCCTCGTCAAGCGTGGAGCTGAAATCAGCGAAGCAGGCGACGGTCAGGCGGCGCTCGAGCGTTTGCAGAGCGGATTCGATCCGCACGTGATTCTCGCCGATTTGCGCATGCCCCGTATGGACGGCGCGGAGTTCTATATGCGGCTGCAGGAAGAGCGTCCCGCTCTCGCGGAGCGCGTGCTCTTCTTGTCGGGCGACATCACGCAGCTCGCCGGCCGCGGCCTCGCGGAGGTGCCGCGCGACCGGGTGCTCGTGAAGCCCGTCGAGCTCGCCGAGCTGGAGCGGCGCATCTCGGCATTTGTGCGCGAGAAAGCTGCGTAATGCTCATCGTGGTCGTGTTGTTTGCGACCGTAATGCTGCGCGCCGGCATCGTGATCGTGGTCGTCTACGTCATCCTACCCGCAACGCGTACCTGCCCGCGCTGCGCCACCGACCTCACATTGATTCGGCATCCCGTCATGCGGCGACTGCTCCCCGTGGTGGAGCATCGGTGGTGCCTCGGTTGTGGCTGGAGTGGCCTGGTGCGACGCGTGTCGCGAGAGCGCCCGGTGTTTCAGTCGCGCGTTATCAACCGGGCGGCGCGCTCGTAGAAGAAGTAATCCCAGGCCCAGTTCAACAGCACAAACAGTTTGTTGCGAAAGCCGATGAGTTGGATGATGTGGATGCCCAGCCACATCACCCAGGCCACAAAGCCCCGCGCCTCGATTCCGTAGACATTCGCGACCGCCGCATTGCGGCCGATAGTCGCGAGCGTGCCCTGATCGCGATAGCGGAACGTTTCGAGCGGCTTCCCTTGTAACGTACGCACAATGTTGCGCGCCGCCGTCACCGCCATCTGCATCGCGACCGGCGCGACCATGGGCAGCGGCTCGCCATTTTCTTCGAGGTAGGACGCATCGCCGATGATGAAGACCTCGGGATGCCCTGGGACCTGGAGGGTCGGCTCGACGGGAATGCGGCCCTGGCGTCCCGCGGGCAGGCCGAGGCGGCTGCTGAGGGGTGCGGCGCGCACGCCGGCGGCCCAGATGACGGTGCGCGCGGGAATGACCTCCCCGCTCTTGAGCCGAACGCGCTCCCCATCAAAGTCAGCCACGACGGCGCTGAAACGCACCTCAATCCACTTGCGCCAGAGCGTCTTCACGGCCGCTTCCCGCAGCCGCTCCGGCAGTGCCGCGAGGAGCTTATCGGTTGCCTCCAGCAGCAGGATGCGCACGTCCTTGATGTTGAGTCGAGGATAGTCTTTGACGAGGACGAGCCGAATCAGCTCGGACAGCGCGCCCGCCATCTCGACGCCGGTCGGACCGCCCCCGACGACGATGAAGGTGAGGCGCGCCCGGCGGCGCTCGGCATCGGTCTCGAGCATCGCCTGCTCGAAACAGGTGAGGACGTGATTGCGGATCTTCACGGCGTCCGGGATGTCTTTGAGCCCCAGACCGTGCTTCATCATCGAGTCGAGCCCGAAGAAGTTGGTCTCGCCGCCGTGCGCCAGCACGAGATAATCGTAAGCGATCGGTCCGGCGCTGGTGTCGAGACGGCGCTGCGCGAAATCGACGCCGCTGACTTCCACCATCCGAAAATCAAAGTTCTTCTGACGGCGCAGAATGGCGCGGACGGGCTTGGCGATCTGCTCCGGCTCGAGGCCCGCGGTCGCGACCTGGTACAGCAGCGGTTGGAACAGGTGGTAGTTGTTGCGATCGACCAGAACGACCTGAACCGGTGCGCGACGCAGGGCGCGGGCGAGGCGGAGACCGCCGAATCCTGCGCCCACGACGACGACTACTTGGTCAGCTTGCGCCACAACGCGGCGAGGGGATCGTAGTGCGCGTCAACCACGCGTTCCTTCAGCGGGATGATTGCGTTGTCCGTGATCGTAATCGATTCCGGGCACACCTCGGTGCAGCACTTCGTGATGTTGCAGAAGCCGATGCCGCCTTCGCCGCGCAGGTAGTCGCGGCGATCCGCCTCGTCGAGCGGGTGCATCTCGTAGCCGGCGGCGCGGACGAGCATCGCCGGGCCCATGAACTGCTCGTGCTTCTCGTGCGTGCGCAGCACGTGACAGACGTCCTGGCACAGGAAGCACTCGATGCACTTGCGGAATTCCTGCGGTCGCTCAACCTCGTACTGATACATCCGCCATGTCCCGTCCGGAAAATCGGCGGCGCGCGGCTGGAACCCCGGGATGCGTTTGCTCACCTCGTAGTTCCACGACACGTCCGTCACGAGGTCCTTGATCACCGGGAACGCCTTCATGGGGGTGACGGTGATGGGCTGGTCCGCCGGATAGTCCGACATGCGCGTCATGCACATGAGGCGCGGCTTGCCGTTGATCTCCGCCGAGCAGGATCCGCACTTCCCTGCCTTGCAGTTCCAACGCACGGCGAGATCGGGTGCCTGCTCGGCCTGGATGGCGTGCACCGCGTCGAGCACGACCATCCCTTCCCCTGCTGCGACCTCGTACTCGTGCAGCTCACCGCCCTCTCGTGTCCCTCGAAACAGTCGCAGTCGGGTCACGTGCTCTCCTTGATAATCTTTTCAATCTCTGCAGGCAGGGACGGCTGAGCTTCGCGGCGCACCGTCATCCGATCCCCTTCTTTCTTAATGACGATTTGCTCGCGTGTCTGGCGCTCGTCGGAGTCGGGATAATCGCTCCGCGTGTGGCCGCCTCGGCTCTCGGTGCGCTCGAGTGCCGCGCGCGCGGTCGCTTCGGAGACAACGAGCAGGCAGCGCAGGTCAATCGCGGTATGCCAGCCGGGGTTGTACTCGCGGCTGCCGGTGACGCCAACCTTGCGGGCGCGTCCTTGCAACTTCTCGAGCTCCTTGAGCGCCGTTTCGAGCCCGTTCTTGTCGCGGATGATCCCGGCGTTGCGCTGCATCACCGCCTGCAGCGCCGACTGCACGGCAAAGGGATTCTCGCCCTCGCGCTCGAACGGTTCGAGCGCGTCGCGCATGGCGCGCTCGACCTCGGCGTCGGGGATCGCTGGCGGCGAGCCTCGCTTGGAGGTCGCGTGCAGCCCGGCGCGGCGGCCGAATACGAGCAAGTCGCTCAACGAGTTGCCGCCGAGCCGGTTCGCGCCGTGCATGCCGCCGCCGACTTCGCCCGCGGCGTACAGGCCGGGGACGGTTGACTCCTGTGTCTCCGCCTCGACCTTCACCCCGCCCATTACGTAATGGATGGTCGGTCCGATCTCCATCGGGTCTTTGGTGATGTCGACGTGTGCCAGTTCTTTGAACTGGTGATACATGCTCGGCAGCTTCTTCTTGATGTAGTCCGGGTTTTGCTTCGACGCGATATCGAGGAGCACGCCGCCGTGCGGGGTGCCGCGTCCCTCCGCGATCTCTTTGGTAATCGCCCTGGCAACGACATCTCGGGTCAGCAGCTCAGGGGGCCGGCGGTTCTTCTTGCGATCACCCTTGACCCACGCATCGGCCTCCGCCTCGGTCTCCGCGAAATCGCCTTTGAACATGTCGGGCATGTAGCGGAACATGAACCGCTCGCCCGCCGAGTTTCTGAGGACGCCCCCTTCGCCGCGCACGCCCTCCGTCACGAGAATGCCGCGCACGCTGGGCGGCCAGACCATGCCGGTGGGGTGGAACTGCACGAACTCCATGTCGATCAACTCGGCGCCGGCCTCGTAGGCGAGGGCGTGCCCGTCGCCCGTGTACTCCCACGAATTACTCGTGATCTGCCACGCTTTTCCGATGCCGCCGGTCGCGAGCACGATCGCAGCGGCGCGGAACAACACGAAGCGGCCGGTCTCGCGGAAATAGCCGAGCGCTCCCGCGATCCGGCCGCCTACGACAAAGAGGCGGACAATCGTGCACTCCATGTGCACGTCCACCCCAGAGTGCACGCCTTTGTCCTGGAGCACGCGGATCATCTCGAGGCCGGTACGGTCGCCGACGTGCGCGAGGCGGCTGTACGTGTGACCGCCGAATGGCCGCTGGTTGATGCGCCCGTCGGGCGTCCGATCGAACAGCGCGCCCCACGCTTCCAGCTCGCGGATGCGGTCGGGGGCTTCCTGGGCGTGGATTTGAGCCATGCGCCAGTTGTTGTGCATCTTGCCGCCGCGCATCGTGTCGCGGAAATGCACGCGCCAGTTGTCTTCGCCCATCACGTTGCCCAGCGCCGCCGCGGCGCCTCCTTCGGCCATGACGGTGTGGGCTTTGCCGAGCAGCGACTTACAGACGAGTGCGACTTTGGCCTTCTGGGCGCTGGCTTCGATGGCCGCACGCAGACCGGCGCCGCCGGCGCCAATGACGACGACGTCGTAGTCGTGCGTGCGAAGGTCCGACGCCCCGGGGGGGGGGGCCACTAGAAGAGTCGCACGTCGTGGATGACGCCCGCCGCGCAGAGGCGGATGTAGACGTCAGTCAGTGCGACCGAGAAGAGCGAGCACCACGCCCAGAGCTGGTGGTTGCGGTTGAGCGCGCTGACGCCGCGCCAGAGGCGGAAGCGGGCCTGTCCGCCGCGCGCGCACGAGAAGCAATCCACGTTCCCGCCGATCAGATGTCGCAGCGAATGACAGCCAAACGTGTAGCCCGCGAGCAGAATGACGTTGGTGGCCATGACGAGCGTGCCGATCCCGACCCCGAATTCGCGCGGGCCGGCAGCCATCGTGCCGTCGGCGAGCACGCCGTTGACGGGCCAGCGCAGGGCAAGGAAGACGTCGTAGGAGAGTATGAAAATGAAAATCACCGCGGCGTACATGAAAAAGCGGTGCACGTTCTGGAGTATGAACGGGAATTTGGTTTCCCCGCGGTAGCCGTGTCGCGGCTCCCCCACCCCGCACGCCACTGGATCGAGGAAGAACGAGCGATAGTACGCTTTGCGGTAGTAGTAGCAGGTGGCCCGGAATCCCCCCGGGAAAATCAGGATCAAAAACGCGGGTGACAACGGCCACCACGAGGTCTGGATCAGAGGCGAGTAGAATGGGGAGAGGTAGGGCCCCCACTCGTAATGCTGGTTGACCCAGGCGGCCCAGGTCGCGTAGATGCCGAAGCCGCCGAGGACGAGCGCCGTGAGGGCCGGGGCGATCCACCAGGCATCGCGGCGCAGTGTCGCGCCGAAGCCGCGCTCCTGCAGGTCGCGGACGGAAGTCGTCATAGCGTCACTGCGGCCATCGTCTGCTTGACCGCGTCCGCCGATTTCTTCAACGCGCTCTTTTCGTCGGCGGTCAGCTCGACCTCGACGATCTTCTCGAGTCCGTTCTTGCCCAGCTTACAGGGCACGCCGCAATACATCCCCGAGAGTCCGTACTCACCTTCGAGCCACGCCGCGCATGGCAGCAGCCGCTTCTGGTCGAGCACGATCGATTCCACCATCTGGACGGTGGCGGATGACGGCGCGTAGTACGCGGAGCCGGTCTTGAGGAACGCGACGATCTCGGCGCCGCCGTTGCGGGTGCGGTCCACGATCTTGTCGAGCTTGGCTTTGTCGAGCAGCTGGGTGACCGGGATGCCGGAAACCGTGGTGTAGGAGACGAGCGGCACCATCGTGTCGCCGTGGCCGCCGAGCACCATCGCCTGGATGTCCTGGACCGACACGTCGAGCGCCTCGGCGAGAAAGGCACGGTAGCGCGCGGTGTCGAGCACGCCGGCCATGCCGATCACACGCTCCCGCGGGAAGCCGGTCACCTGCTTCGTCACCCAGCACATGACGTCGAGCGGATTGGAGACGACCACCACGACGGCCTTGGGGCAATTCTGCTTGATCTGCTGTGAGACCTGCTTGACGATATCGGCGTTGGTGCGGACCAGGTCGTCGCGGCTCATGCCGGCCTTGCGGGCGATGCCGGCGGTGACCACGACCAGCTCGCTGCCGGCGGTTGGACCGTAATCGTTCGCGCCTTGGATCCTGGTGTCGAACCCCTCGATGGGCGCGGACTCCCACTGGTCGAGCCCCTTACCCTGCGGGATGCCTTCGATGACGTCCACGAGGACGACGGTACGGGCGAGTTCTTTCTCAGCGAGTCGTTGGGCAGTCGTCGCTCCCACGTTTCCGGCGCCTACGACGGTAATTTTGGTGAGCATGGTGCGGGGAAGTTAATGACCGTCTTTATCCTCCTCTAGTGTGCATTTCTCTGTGTGGATCCGCACGCAAACCATCGACCTGATACAAGGGCGTGCGAGTCACGAGCCCGAGCCGAGCCTCGGCCCCGCGGTCCGTGCGTCCGCGCCAGGTCGACGCGATGAGATCTGCCAGCGCGGCGTCGGTCGCGCCGTGCCGCAGCGGCTCGCGGAAGTCAGTGCCGCGCTCGGCGTACAGACACAGGAACCACGTGCCGTCGGCCGTCAGCCGACTGCGGTCGCACGAACGGCAGAAGGGTGCCGTTGTCGACGCGACGATGCCGAATGTGACTCCGTCCGGCATCCGGAAGCGCTCCGCCGGCGCGCTCAAATCCCCTGTGGTGACGGGCGTGATCGGGCCGTAACGAGCCGACAGGACCTCGATGATCTCCCGCTGCGACACGACCTGCTCCGCCGACCACCCCGTGGCACCGCCCACGTCCATGTACTCGATGAACCGGACTTCGGCTTGGTGAATGCGCGCGAACCCGATCACGTCGACCAGCTCGTCATCGTTCACGCCCCGGATCACGACGGTGTTGAGCTTCAGGGGGAAACCAGCCATCCGCGCTGCCTCGATCCCAGCAATCACGTCAGCGTGCCGGTCTGTGCGCGCCAGTTCGCGCATCCGGTCCGGCCGTAACGTGTCCAGGCTGACCGTGACCCGGCCCAACCCGGCCTGCTTGAGCGCGTCCGCTTGCTTGGCGAGCAGCAGGCCGTTCGTGGTCAGCGCGAGATCGCGGATTCCCGAATTCGCGGCGAGCATGCGCGTGAGCGTCGGCAGATCGTGCCGCAGCAAGGGCTCGCCCCCGGTCAGTCGCACCTTCTCGACTCCCAGGGAGGTGAACACACTCACCAGCCGGCTGATCTCCTCGAACGTTAGGATCGACTCCTTGGGGAGCCAGACGTACTCCTGCTCCGGCATGCAGTAACGGCACCGCAAGTTGCAGCGGTCCGTGACCGACACCCGAAGACTGCCGAGCGGGCGCTGGAATCGGTCAACGATCACGCAGGCCTCCGGCGACCGGCTTCCCCGATGGATCGACCCATGTCGCCGACCCATCCACGTGCAGCTCTTTCTTCCAAATGGGCAAGCGCTTCTTGACCTCTTCGATCACATAGCGACACGCCGCGAATGCCTCGTCGCGGTGCGGCGCTGCCGCCGCGATCGCGATGCTCGCCTCACCGACGGGAATCAGACCGAGACGATGCTGCAACGCGACACGCGCGTCGGGCCAGCGTTTTAGGGCCTCGGCCAGCATCCCCTCGATCTCCGCGTTGGCCATGTCCTCGTACGCGGAATACTCGATACCCGTGACGTCGTCGTCGCTCCGAACTGTACCGAGAAAGACACACGTCCCGCCTCGCTCCGGGCCTTGCACTTCGGTCAGGAGCGTATCGAGACTCAGTGGTTGCCTCACCAAATGTGTCATTTCAGTCCAATCCCCAATCCCAAGCCCCTAACCCCCAGACAACGGCGGCAGCAACGCTACTTCATCACCGTCACTCACTCGCGTGTCGAGTGTCACCTGACGCTGGTTGAGCGCGGCGAGTGGCCGGGGGGGCAACGCCTGGGTACCCGGAAAGACTTCGCGGACGCGCGCGATCACCTCGGCGACCGTCGCCGGCGTGTCCACGTTGACCGCCGACCAGGTACAGCCCGCCAGCTCGGCGTACCGCGCGAAGAAGCGTACCGACACCTTCCCCATGTCCGATTATAGCCCCGTGGCGATGCCCTGCCAGATCCTGGCCTGCTTCGCCGTCGGATTGGGAGCACGAGCGAGCGTGACACGGGAGTTCGTTCGCTCGCGCACAGTGGTGTTCAGCGTGACCTCGCGTCCCGCACGTCGCACGGTGATCGTGACCGGCTGGCCCGCCCTGCCGCGATACCGCGTCCGGTATGCCGCTCCCCAGTCCTGATCCGCGGTCACCTTGAGGTCCCCGACGCTGATCAGCACATCGCCCGGCTCGACGCCGGCTGCCTCCGCTGAGCTCCCCGGCGTCACCGACTGCACCAGCAGTTCGCCGCTCGGAGTAGCGCCGCTCGAAACGCCGACAAACGGCACCGTCACGACCTGCCGGCTGAACACGAGGCCGGCCTTTGCGAACACCGTTTCGTACGGCAGCGAATCGCGCCCGTCAACGTAGCGCCGGTAGAACGTGTCCAAATCCGGCATGCCCGCCGTGCGGAGCTCCCTCAAGAGGTCAGCCGTCGTGAATCCCTTGTTTTGACGATAGTAGCGCGTGTACAAGCCGCGGATCACCTCGTCGAGATTGTGCGCGTTGTCAGTAGCATCGCGGATCGAGATATCGAGGAGAAAGCCCAACAGCGATCCCTTGGGATAGTAGAGCTGCGAGCTGTTGATGTAGACCTCGTGTATCCATGTCGCCGTGCTGCCGTCCTCGGCGCTCCACGGCTCGGGCGTCTGCTCGACCTGATCGATGTTGGATCTCGTGTTCGCGATGAATTGATCAACCGACCACAAGCCGGCCCGCAAATTCGTGAGATCCGCGTAGTAGTCGGTCACGCCCTCCGACCACCAGAGCAGCGGCGTGTACTGCTCGGCGCGATAGTCGTAGGGCCACAGCTCGGCAGGACGGAGGCGCTTCACGTTCCAGAGATGGAAGAACTCGTGCGACATGAGCGGATACATGAAGTCGCCCAGTGTTCCGGAAGGGTCGGCGAACGCCTGCGCGGGCATGATGTCGTACTGCGAGAAGCTGTGCTCGAGCCCGCCGCCGAAGCCGACCGGTTCGTGGATGACGTTGAAGAAAACGGTGTACACGTCGTACGGCGCTTCACCCATGATGCGGTTCTGCACCGGCGCCATTTTCGCCACGCCGTTGCGGAGATTCCGTGCCACCGCCGGTGTGTAGTCCGTCGCAGGCCACACGGCGATGCGAATCCATTTGCCATCGGCCTGGAGCGAGTCGAGGCTGTAGCGTCCCAGGAACGTCATGGCGTCCGCCAGCTCGTGGTAATCGGCCGCGCGGTACACACCGTTCACTGGACCTTTGAGTGCACTCGTCACCTGCCAGCCCGCCGGGACGCGAAACCGGACTTCGGCGGCGCGGCCGAGCTGGCCCTCTTCGAACAGGAAGAGATTGGTGCCAAGGAATTGGGCGAAGTCCTGCACCGCGCGCGCAATCGACAGGTCGATCGTGTCGGCCAGGTAGTTGAACTCGACGGTGATGCGATCGGTGTTACCGGTGACGACGCGCCACGTGTCCTTGTCGCCGCGATCCCAGCGCAGCGGCTGCCCCGCCGAGTTCTTCGCGGTGAATCCGAAGACATATCGCGCGTAGTTCTGGATCTCGTAACTGCCGGGACTCCACGCGGGCAGTGAGACGAAGAGCGTGTCCTTCCCGGCGGCTGGAAACTCGGCCGACACATGGAACTGTCGCGCGGCGGACGTGAGCGAGATTTCGTAGCGGACAACTTGCGCGCGCAGCAACGAGGGAAGCAGCAGTGCAAGCAGCACATAGCGGGCTAAGCGACGCATCATCACCCCGGACAAGAAGTTGAGAGATACCTAAAACTAGAACGGCCCCGGCGTGAGTGCCGGGGCCGTCGGGGCCAAGTTGCCGTCGCTCCGCGTCTTACGACGAAACGCGCGCGCTCGCGTCGGCGACCATCGCGCGCAACTCCTTGCTGGGCTTGAAGACAGGGACCGGACGCGCCGCGACTTCGACCGGATCACCGGTGCGCGGGTTACGCGCCATCCGTGTCTTCCGCTGGCGGATTTTGAATGTCCCAAATCCGCGTATCTCAATGTTATGCTGCTCAGCCAGCGCGGCTTTGACAGCGTCCAGGAAGGAGTCGACAACCCGCGCACAGTCCTTTTTGGAAATGAGGGGACCAGCGGTGCGGGCGATTTGCGCGGTGACCTTTTCGACCAGATCGGCCTTCGTCATTGGTCCCCCCGAAAAGTCTGCCGGGTTGCAAAAGTCGGGGGCTATCATAGGGGCTTACTTATTTAGTGTCAAGAGCTTGTAGGAATTGTTGAAAGTGCCCCTGAGCGTCATGTGGGCCCGGGGAGGCCTCGGGATGGTACTGGACGGCAAAAATCGGGTACTCCCGGTGCTTGATTCCTTCGACGGTCCCGTCGTTGAGGTTAAGGTGGGTGACCTCAAGCGACTTCGCGCCGGGGACGCCCGTCGTTTCCCCGCGCACTGCGAATCCGTGGTTCTGGGACGTGATAAGTACTTGTCCTGTAGCAAGATCCCGCACTGGATGGTTTCCGCCGCGATGCCCGTACGGCAGCTTTATCGTCTCGCCGCCCATCGCCAGACCGAGCAGTTGGTGCCCCAGACAGATCCCAAAAACTGGGAGCGTGCCATCCGCGAGGTCGCGAATCGTATCGATCGCATACCCGACCGCAGCCGGGTCCCCGGGTCCATTGGAGAGGAAGACGCCGTCGGGTTTCAGGTCGCGCACCTGCTCGGCGGTCGTCGCGGCCGGCACGACGGTGACGCGGCACCCCTGCTGCAGGAAGAGCCGGAGAATGTTGCGCTTCATGCCGAAGTCGAACGCGACGACGTGATGCTTCGCGCCGCCCCCCCCGCCCGGGGGGGGGCCCTCGGTGTATGCGTCGGGAATTGTCGCGACGCTCGCGAGATCGAGACCGTTCATCGAGGGCGAGGCGGCCAGGGCCGCGCTGATCAACTCGGTCGGCTTCTCACCCAGCGCCAGCACGCCGCGCATGGCGCCGCGCGAGCGGATGTGTCGCGTGAGCTGCCGGGTGTCGACGTCCGCGACGAGCGGTACCTTCGCGCCCGCGAGCCACTCGAGCAATGTGCCCGTGGAGCGCCAGTTCGAAGGCGTCCTGGACAGCTCGCGCACGACGACGCCGGCCACGCGGGGGCGATCCGATTCGACGTCCTCGGGATTGATGCCGTAGTTGCCGATCATCGGCGCCGTCATCACGACGATCTGGCCGAGATAGGAGGGGTCAGTGAACACCTCCTGGTATCCGCTCAGATTCGTTGTGAAGACGACTTCCGCGTAGGCCGGCTCAAACGGGAGAGGCGCGGTTCCCGGGAACCAGGCGCCGTCCTCCAGGAGGACGTAGGCTCTAGGGTCGATTTGGTGGAGGGGCAGGCGGAGGCGTTGGCTGAGTTTCGATCGGGAGCGGCGTCTGCTGCACCGGCGCCGGCTGCTCTCCCTGACCCTCGAGTACGGAGCGGACCTGCGCGCCCTGTTGCGACATGAACGTCAGCACCAGCGCGAGAAACATAAAGATCCCCGCGGTCCACCAGGTGGCTTTGGTCAGGAGCGTCGTCGCCTGCCGGCCGCCCATGACTGTTTCGGTGCCCGCGCCGCCGCCCAGCGAGGCGAGTCCGCCGCCCTGCCCTGCCTGCAGCAGCACGGCAATGGCGAGGATGATCGCGTCGAGAATCAGGATGACCACGAGGAATGCGTACATGCGCGGGGCAAGATACCTAGGCTACGGCGGTGCGCACAAGCTCGGCCCAGCCTTTGGGATCGAGCGATGCGCCGCCGACGAGAACGCCATCCAATTCCGACTCGGCCAATAGGTCGGCGGCGTTCTTCAGATTGACACTGCCACCATACAGGATTCGTGTCTCCGCCGCCCCGTGTTGCTCCAGCCACCCTCGGATCGCGGCGTGCACCGTTGCGGCATCGCGAGGCGTCGCGTTCCGGCCGGTGCCAATAGCCCACACCGGCTCATAGGCGATGGTCACGCGCGCGGTTGCCGCGCGGGTGGCCAATGCCGCCCCCAATTGCCGCGTGACCACCTCCAGCGTCTGGCCGGCGTCACGCTGCTCGAGTGTCTCGCCCACGCACAGCACCGGATGGAGCTTGGCCTCGAGGGCCGCAGCCATCTTTTTTCCCGTTTGCTCGTCCGTCTCACCGAACACGTGCCGCCGTTCGGAATGCCCGATGAGCACCGCCCGCGCGCCCGCTTGCGACGCCAACGGACCCGAGATCGCTCCCGTGAACGCTCCGTTTGGCTCCCAGTAAATGTCCTGGGCGCCCACCACTAGCGGCTCGCGCAACGGATCGTCCGCCCCGATGCTTTGGGCGACGGCTTCCACCGAGACCGCCGGCGGGAAAAACCAAACGCTCCGGCCCGCCGGCAGGCGGCCAGCATCAAGAAATGACCGCATGTACTGACGGGCCTCGAGCGGTCCGATGTTCATCTTCCAGTTGGCGGCGAAGACGAGGTCTCTCACGCGTCCTCCAACGCCGCGACGCCCGGCAGCTCTTTCCCTTCCAAGAACTCGAGCGACGCGCCACCGCCGGTCGACACGTGGGTCAGCTGGTCTTCCATCCCCGCGACGGCGGCGACCGAGTCCCCGCCGCCGACGACCGTCACCGCGCCCTTCTTCCCCGCCTCGACGAGCGCGGTTGCGATCGCGCGCGTGCCGGCATCGAACGGCGGCGTCTCGAACACGCCCATCGGCCCGTTCCAAAAGATCGTCTTCGCGCGCAGCAGCCGGGCACGGAAGTCGTGCTGTGTGGCGGCGTCGATGTCGAAGACCGCCCAACCCTTGGGGATCGCATCGGTCGCCACGGAGCGATGCTCGCTCGCGCGCTCGAGCGATGGAGCGATCACCGCGCCCCGCGGCAGGATCAGCTTCTTGCCGCTCTGCGCGAGCAGCTCCTTGGCGAGCGCAATGCGATCGGGCTCGACCAGCGACGACCCGACCTCGAGCCCCATCGCGGCGAAGAACGTGCAGGCCATCGCGCCGCCGACGAGCAGCTCGTCCACCCTCGGCAACAGCGAGCGAATCACGTCGATCTTGCCGGAGATCTTGGCGCCGCCCAGAACGGCGATGAACGGATGCTTGGGATTGCGGAGCAGCTCCCCGAGATACTGGAGCTCCTTCTCCATCAGGAAGCCGGCCACGGCGGGTTTCAGCAGATGGGCGACCGCTTCGGTGGACGCGTGTGCGCGGTGTGCCGAGCCGAAGGCGTCATTCACGTAGAGATCGCCGAGGGCCGCGAATGTCTTGGCGAGCTCGGGGTCGTTTTTCTCCTCCCCGGGCCAGAAGCGGGTGTTCTCGACCAGCGCCACGCCGCCGCGCGGCAGGCGCCGCGCCGTCGCGACTCCCGCCGCCGGATCGGGAATGAATTCGATGGGGACACCGAGTAGCTGCTCGAGATCGCGCACGATCTGGCGCAGCGAGTATTGCGAATCGGGGGGGGGCCCGCCCTTGGGCCGGCCGAGATGCGAGAGTAGAATGACGCGCGCGCCTTTGTCGCGCAGGTACTGGATCGTCGGCAACGACGCGCGCAGCCGCGTGTCGTCGGTGACCTTGCCGTCTTTCAGCGGGACATTGAAATCGACGCGCACCAGGGCGCGCTTCCCATCCAACGCCTGCGGTGGAAGATCCCGCAGGCGGCGCTTGGTCAACGGCGGCGTCCGATGTAGGCGAGCAGATCCACGCAGCGCGAGGAATAGCCTATCTCGTTGTCGTACCACGACGAGACGTGCACCAATGTCCCGTCGATGACGGCGGTCGACATGCTGTCGACCACGCTGGAGTACAGGCTGCCGATGTAGTCCACGGATACGAGTGGCTCGTCGCTCACGTCGAGAATGCCCTTCAGCGGACCGCTGGCCGCGGTCTTGAAAGCGGCGTTGACGGCTTCCACGGTCGTGGGACGCTCGACCTCGGCCGTCAGATCGACGATCGAGACATCGGGAGTCGGCACACGCAGCGAAACGCCGTCGATCTTGCCCTTCACTTCCGGAATCACGAGTCCGGTCGCCTTGGCGGCCCCCGTGCTCGTCGGGATGATGCTCAATGCGGCGGCGCGCGCACGACGCAGATCCTTGTGGGGCAGATCGAGGATCTGTTGATCATTCGTGTAGCTGTGGACCGTCGTCATGAAGCCGTGCTTGAAGCCGAAGTTCTCCATCACGACCTTGACGACGGGAACGAGACAGTTGGTGGTGCACGAGGCGTTCGAGATGATGTGATGCTTCGCGGGATCGTACTTCTCGTGATTCACGCCGATGCAGATCGTGATGTCCTCGCCCTTGGCGGGCGCGGAGATCACGACCTTCTTCGCGCCGGCTGTCAGGTGCTTGGCGGCGTTCTCCCGATCGGTGAAGCGTCCCGTGCTCTCGAGGACGAGTTCGACGCCCAACTCCTTCCACGGAAGCTTCTCGGGCTCCTTGATCGCTGTCACCTTGATCTGCCGGCTATTTACGATAAGAACGTCGCCCTTCGCCTCGACCGTGCCCGGAAAGCGGCGATGCACCGAGTCATACTTGAGCAAGTGGGCCAGTGTTTTGGTATCGGTGATGTCGTTGACGCCGACGAATTCCACCTCCGTCTGCTTGGCCATCGTGGCGGCGCGCAACACGTTGCGCCCGATGCGGCCGAACCCGTTGATCCCAACCCGAACCGCCATGACTCTCCCCTTAGATGAAGTCCGGAATCGCGGCGCGCGCGAAGGTAATCGCGTGAATCGTCGTTGCGCCGGCTTGCTCTAACGCTCTGGCTGCTTCAGCCAGTGTCGCACCCGTAGTAAAAACATCGTCGACAAGGATTAAAACTGGCCAGGTTTGAGGCTTCGCTACCGCGAAGGCCCCTGCGACGTTCGCCAGGCGAGTGTCCGGTGTCAACGCCGTTTGCGTCGCTGTCTCGCGCGTCCGCACCAGGAGATCGGGAAGCACGGGAATCCGCCACTTTCGGGCCAGCGCGCGCGCGAGCGCTTCACTTTGGTTGTAGCCGCGCTCGCGTAAACGCCTGCTGGCGAGCGGTATTGGAATGAGAGCCGACGGTCCGTCGGAATGAGGGCGTACATCCGGCATCGCGGTCGCCAAATCGTCGGCGATGCGCGGCAGGCCGCCGTACTTCAAGGCGTAGACGGCTTGCTGCGCGCCTTCGCTGAGCCAGACGGCGGATCGCACCGACCTGAGCGCCGCGGGCCACTCGGTGCAGAGCCGGCAAGGACCGAAATGAGGTTCCGGCTGTCCGCAGCGCTCGCACCACGGCGAGCGAACGGGACGCCAGCGCTGCCGGCAGACGCTGCAGACGAGGCGAGCTGACTCCCGGTCGCTCAGCAGCGCGTGACACAAGAGACACTCCGCCGGCAGCAACAGCTGCGCGACGGCGGCGAGGCTAGACACGCAGCGCGCGGTGGACGGCGGCTCGCATCACCTCGACGGGGGCCGCGGTGTCGGGAAAGAAACGGGCAAACGCCGCCGCCCCTTGCTGAACGAGCATCTCGCGACCATCCGCGGCGTCGATGCCGCGTTCGCGCAGCGCACGCACCCACCTCGTCTCACCAGGGGCATAGACCAGGTCGAGCGCTTTCGTCGCGCCCGGGATGTGCTTGACGTCAACCGGGAGCGGGTCGTGGCCCGCGAGCCCCAGCGGCGTCGCGTTGATCGCGACATCGATCTCGACGGGTCCATTGGCGACCGTGGTGGGAACGCCGATGCCTGTGGCCCACGCCGCGAAATCTCGCGCGCGCGACTGATCGCGGGAGCGAACAAAGAGCGTCGCCCCTCGGTCAGCCGCCGTCACCGCAGCCGCTCGCGCCGATCCCCCCGTGCCGATCACCAGCCATCGCTCTCCCTTACGGGCCGCTCCGATGTGCTCGAGCGCGGCGGTAACACCGAACACGTCCGTGTTGTCGCCGACGAGCGCGCCGTCTTCGGTCCAGAACGTATTGCAGGCGCCGACGCGCGCGCAGACATCCGTTTTGCGCGCCACGGATCCTTCGACCGCCTCCTTGTGAGGTACCGTGACATTGCCGGCGCCGCCGATGGCGACCTGCAGCGCCAGCACCGCGGGCAATGATTCCGGCTGAACGCGCAGCGCAACGTAGACGGCGTCGAGGCCGAGCGCGCGGAACGCGGCGTTGTGCATGGCGGGCGAAAGCGAATGGGCCACCGGGTCCCCGATGACCGTGAGCAGCCGCGTCTTAGCGCTGATCTCCACGCTTGCTCTCAGCGGCGAGCCGCTCGGCCACCGCCGCCGCGAGGGCCTCGAGCTCCTGGCAGGTGTCGCGGTAGACACCGAGGTCGCCGCCAAAGGGATCACTCACCTCGTCGCTACCGCGGCCGGCGTACTCGCCCAGCACGAACACGCGGCCCTCGCCGCCCAACTCGTCCACCCGGGCGCGATGGTGGCGGGCCATCGTTAGAATCAGGTCGGCCTGCTCGACCAGTTCGCGCGTGAGCAGGCGCGCCCGATGTCCCGAGAGATCGAGCCCGCGCTCGAGTCCGACCAGGTAGGCGCCTTCGGAGGCAGGCGCCCCGTCCCAGGCGCCGGTGCCAGCGGATGTGACGGCCACCTCGAGGCCCCGCTCCTGCAACGCGCGCTCGAGCAGCGACGCGGCCAGCGGGCTGCGGCAGATGTTTCCGGTGCAGACGAACAAGACGTGTTGAATCATGGCGCGAGGCGGCCGACGGCGCGACGCAGCTCGCTGACGCTCAACGTTCCCTCGCGCACGATTTGCGCCCGGGGTCGCGTGCAATCAACCACCGTCGACGGCGGCCGGTTCCCCAGGACCCCGCCGTCGAGCACGAGCAGCTGACCCGTCTCCACTGCCGGCGCGAAGTCGCGCGCGATGGCGTCCGCGCCCGGACCGGGCGGCTGCCCCGGCAGGTTCGCCGACGTGGAGGTGAGGGGCACACCCAAGGCTGCGACCAGCTGCGCGATGGCGTGGTGCGACGTCCACCGCACGGCGATACCGCCGTCGGGACCGCGCAGCAAGTCCGGCAGGCGCCCGGACCCGCCCGGGAGCACGAGCGTGAGCGGCCCCGGCCAAAAGGCGCGCGCCAGCGCGTCCGCGGACGCATTGAAGGCGAGCCCGTGCGCCTCAGCCATGCCGCGGTCGCTGATCAATAAGAGGAAGGGCTTGCCGGCCGAGCGCCCCTTGAGCGCCGCGAGCGACGCGACGTCGGCCGGCAAGGCGCGTGAGCCCAGTCCGTACACCGTTTCCGTGGGATACGCGAGCAGGCCGCCGCCCTGCATGTGCGTGACGACGCGCGGGATCGCGGCCGCGACCTCTGCCGGCGTTTGAAACGCGAGCGGTTTCACCGCAGCTCACGGGCCAGCGCCTCGGCGATCCGGAAGTCGTCGGCTGTGGTGACCTTGAAGTTGTACGGCGAATCGGGAATCAGCTCCACCGGGAATCCTGCGCGCTCGCAGACCTCGGCATCATCACTCGGCGCGCCGCCGTTCGCGGTTGCTCCTGCTCCTGGAAGCTGCGCGTAGGCGTCGTGCAGCATCTGGCGCGGGAAGCCCTGCGGCGTTTGTGCTCGCCAGATGCGCTCGCGATCCACGGTGCGCGCCACACGCGGCGTCGGGCGATGCGGGCCCTGTCCTATTTCCTTCAGCGTGTCGGACGTGGGTACCGCGGCGATCGCGCCAACACCGGCGCGGGCGCGCGCGATCACAGCGTCAATCGTTCCCCGGCTCACGAACGGCCGCGCGGCATCATGCACCAGGATGACGGTGGTGTCCGCCGGCAACGCCTGAAACCCCGCGCGGACCGAGTCCACACGCTGCGCGCCACCGGCGATAAGGCCAAGACGCTCGCCGCGCAGCTTGCCCAGCCACTCGGGCGGCCGTTCGGCGTATCCGGGCGGCAGCACGACCACGACGTGACTCACTTCGGGGTGTCCGGTGAAGGGACGCAGCGCGCGCAGCAGCATCGGTACGCCCAGGATGGGACGAAACTGCTTCGGCTCACCGGGGCCGGCCCGCACGCCCGCCCCCGCCGCCACGACCACGACTCCGACGTCAGGCGGCGAGCCGGCGAGCGAGCTCACCGATTCCCTCCAACCCGATCACCTCGAGATCGCTCCCCGCGCCGCGCGAGCGTGCCGACAGGAAGACCCGCCGGAATCCCTGCCGCGCCGCTTCGGCGAGGCGCCGTTCGACGCCAGCCACGGGCCGGATCTCGCCCCCGAGTCCAACCTCTCCCAGAAAGAGCGCGTCGGCCGGCACCGGGCGATCGTGCACGGTAGAGACAAGGGCGGCAAGGACGGCAAGGTCGGTAGAGGGCTCCACCAGCCGCACCCCTCCCGTGACGTTCACGAACACGTCCAGGCTGCCGAACGGCAACCCACCGCGCCGCTCGAGCACCGCGAGCAAGAGTGCGAGCCGGCGATGATCGAGTCCGGTCGCGACGCGCTGCGGCGTTCCGAATCCGGCCTTTGCGGCGAGCGCCTGGATCTCGACGAGCATCGGACGCGTGCCTTCCATGAGGGCGGTGACGGCGGACCCGGAGGCGCCAGTGCTGCGGCCGGCGAGGAACGCCGCCGCCGGATTGGCGACCGGCTCGAGCCCGGCGCCGGTCATGCGAAAGACGCCGATTTCGTCCACGGAGCCGAAGCGGTTCTTCACGGCCCGCAGGATTCTGTGGTCGAGCGTGGTCTCACCTTCGAAGTAGAGCACGGTATCCACGATGTGCTCGAGTGTCTTCGGCCCGGCGATGCCGCCGCCCTTGGTGACGTGTCCGACGAGCAGGACCGCGGGTCCCGATTCTTTGGCGAAGCGCATCAGCCGCGCGGCGCACTCGCGAACCTGGCCGACATTACCGGGTGCGCCCTCGAGCTCGTCGGTGTACGTCGTCTGAACGGAATCCAGCAGCACGACATTGGACTTCAGCTGCGTCGCATGATGAAGGATGGATTCCAGGCGCGTCTCGCCGAGGACGTGGATGCCGCCGGCGTCTTCCTGCAGGCGATCAGCCCGCAGGCGCAGCTGATCGGGCGACTCCTCGCAGGACACGTACAGTGTGGAGACGCCCTGACTTTCGAGGCGCGCGGCGCATTGCATGAGCAGCGTGGACTTGCCGATCCCCGGCTCGCCGCCAACGAGCGTGACGGATCCTGGCACTATTCCCCCGCCCAACACGAAATCGAACTCCGCGAGGCCGGTCTGCCAGCGCTGCGCGCCGCCCGTTGGAATGTTGGACAGTCGGACGGGCACAACATTGCCGGAGTTCACCTTCCAACCTTCCAACCTTCCAGCATTCCGACCGACAGGTTCCTCCACCAGCGAATTCCACGCCCCGCACGCATCGCACTTGCCGCCCCACTTCGGCTGGTCCGCGCCGCACTCGGTGCAGCGAAATACGGACTTCCCTTTAGACACGACTGGCCTCGACGGGAGCCTCGCGAGCCGAGTAATTGTCGAAGCGCGTGTATTCCTTCTTGAAGTGCAGCTTGACGGTTCCGGTGGGCCCGTTGCGCTGCTTGCCGACGATCACTTCGGCCAGTCCCTCGATGCTTTCGTTCGTCTTGGGATCGACCGGCCCGTCGTAGAACTCCTGCCGGTAGATGAAGCACACGACATCCGCATCCTGTTCGATCGCGCCCGATTCGCGGAGGTCCGAGAGCTGGGGGCGCCGGTGCTCGCCGCCACGCTGCTCGGGGGCACGCGACAGCTGCGAAATCGCCACGACGGGAACGTCGAGCTCCTTCGCGAGTGCCTTGAGCGAGCGCGAGATGTACGAGATCTCCTGCTGGCGGTTCTCGACGTCACCCGGTCCCTGCATGAGCTGGAGATAGTCCACGATCACGAGTGCAATATCGTGCTCGGCTTTCAACCGGCGTGCCTTCGAGCGCATCGCGAGCGGCGTCAGCGATGCGGAATCATCGATCCAGATCGGCGCGGTACCCAGCAATCCGGCGGCACGTGCCAGCTTAGGGTAGTCGTCGTCGCGCAGCTGGCCGCGGCGCAGCCGTTGTGCATCAACCAAGCCTTCCGAGCAGAGCAGCCGCTGCACCAGGGCATCCTTCGACATTTCGATCGAGAAAAAAGCGACGCGCGTATTGTGCTCGATCGCGGCGTG
>Ga0193739_1000131_pt1 | contig 19883 bp, 19 predicted proteins | sample L2a2metaG_FD_144926 | JGI IMG/M metagenome (GOLD analysis project Ga0193739, IMG submission 144926) | Soil microbial communities from a riparian zone of the East river system, Colorado, United States - L2a2 | ecosystem: Environmental > Terrestrial > Soil > Riparian zone | place: USA: East River...
TCCAGAAAGCCATGGCAGCCTCACGCGTCCAGGCCCGCTCCTTCCACACGCCCCATGCAAAGGGACCGCTGACCGCTGCAAACAGGATGAACCAGGAGGTAAGAAGAATGTCATCTCTGGTCCCGCGGAGGGAACCGGACCCCAGACCGTTGACGATGGCGTCAATCGTCGCGCCGAACAAGACGACGACCGCGGTGACGTACATCGTCCCCGCCCAGATAGCCATGAACGCCCAACCACACTTGATCAAGAGTGGAATTGGCACCCTGCTTGAAACGCGCGGAGTGCGAACGGCCGAATCGCTCACGAATTTCCTCCCACGCGCGCGCGCCTAACTAGTAATTAACCCGACTCATTCGGAGTCTTCGAACGTCGGACATCGTCTGCATATCTCGCATTCTTAAGATACCAATGCGTGTTATGCTGCGTTCTAAGCAAGATAACACGCGCCTATGCGCGTTAGACTGCCAAATCCAGTGCGTCACTAGAGAGCATCCCCTGGGCTCCGGACGGCCAGCCTCCCTCGGTTTAAGACATGAGTGTACATCATCGTTGTCCGCACATCCCTGTGCCCGAGCAGCTCTTGGACGGTACGGATGTCATAACCCGCCTCAAGCAGATGCGTGGCGAACGAATGGCGCAGCGTATGGCAGGTGGCTGGCTTGCTGATTCCGCTTGCCTGAACGGCGGTGCGGAATGCGCGCTGCGGCGCTGTCGGATGCAGGTGATATCGCCACCCGCGGCCCCGAAAAACCCATTGCCACGCCCATTCGCGTTCTGCATCTGGAAGGTGCACCGACACGCCGCCCTTTTCGAACCGCTCTCGCAGCCGCTCCAGGTATCGGCGCAATGGCAATCGCTGAGCATCCGCCAAGATGGTTATCCGGTCCTTGGCCCCCTTCCCGCGTCGGACCATGATCTCGCAGCGCTCGAAATCCACGTCTTTGACCCGTAAGCTCAGGGCCTCGAGTAGCCGCAAACCCGACCCGTACAGAAGTCCCACCACCAGGCGCTCCACTCCTCGCACCCGGTTCAGCACCGCCCTCACCTCGGCGCGCGTCAGCACACACGGCATCCGCCGCGGCCGCTGCGCCCGCACAACAGCGCTTACCCAACCGACCGGCTTGTCCAATACCGCACGATACAGGAACAGAATCGCCGCAAGCGCCTGATTCTGGGTCGAGGCACTCGCGGCGAGACTCGCGAGAAAGAGCGCAATGTCTTCGGGTCCGAGCTCCGCCGGATGCCGATTCCCGTGAAATCGAATGAACCGCCGCACCCAGCGCACATACGCCATCTCTGTGCGTCGACTGTAATGCCGGAGTCGCAACGCCTGCCGCAGCCGCGCCATTAGCTTCACGGCCGAGCATACACCGACGCCTGACTACTTCGTCATCAAAAAAACGCGGCGTTGGGATCTACAAGCGTCAATCCGAATGCCTCAGCCACCCCAGGATACACAACCTTCCCTTCAACAATATTCAGTCCAAGAAACAGACTGGGATCCTTCTTACACGCCTCTTTCCACCCCAGCCGGGCCAGTTTCTTCGCATAGGGGAACGTCGCGTTCGTGAGCGCCAGCGTGGACGTCCGCGGCAGGCCGCCCGGCATGTTGGCGACGGCATAGTGAAGAATCCCGTCAACGATGTAGGTCGGCTGGTCGTGCGTCGTCGGCTTCGTCGTCTCGATGCACCCGCCTTGGTCCACCGCCACATCCACGATCACCGACCCCGGCTTCATGAGCTTCAGATCGCCGCGCTTGACGAGGCTCGGCGCCTTCGCACCCGGCAACAACACCGCCCCCACCACGACGTCCGCCTTCTTGAGCTGCTCGAGAATGTTGTGACGGTTCGAAAACAGGAGATCAACGTTGGCGGCCAGCACATCGGAGAGATACCGCAGGCGGTCGAGCGACACGTCCAGCAGCGTCACATGCGCACCAAGCCCGGCGGCCATCTTGGCCGCGTTCGTACCCACTACGCCCCCACCGATAATCAGCACCTCGGCCGGCAACACGCCCGGCACACCGCCCAACAGAATTCCGCTCCCGCCGAACACCTTCTCGAGGTACTTCGCCCCCTCCTGCACCGCCATCCGCCCCGCGACTTCGCTCATCGGCGTCAATAGCGGCAGCTCCCCCGTCGACAGCTGCACCGTCTCGTACGCGATCGCGATCGCGCCCGACTTGATGATCGCCCGCGTCAACGGCTCAGACGCCGCGAAGTGAAAATAGGTGAAGACCACCTGACCCTTGCGGATCCGCGGCCACTCGGGCTCGATCGGCTCCTTCACCTTCATGATCATCTCGGCCTTCGCCCACACCGCGTCCACCGACGGCGCAATCTCGGCACCGACCGCGCGATAGGCGTCGTCGGTGAAGCCCGAGCCGAGGCCGGCACCCTGCTCCACCAGCACCGTATGGCCGTCGCTGGTGAGCGACTCCGCGCCTGCCGGGACGAGCGCGACCCGGTTCTCCGCAGTCTTGATCTCCTTCGGCACGCCGACGATCACGGTTTTGGCCCCAGGGACACCACGGTCTGCCGTTCCGGTGCGAAGAACTCGCTTGCCATCGTGCTCACCTCGTCCGCCGTGAGAGCCTCGACCGTCTGTAAGACCTCATCGAGGCTGCGATACGGTTCGCTGTACACCGCCGTGCTGGCCAAACGATACATCCTGGAAGTGGGGCTCTCCAGCGAGAGCATCAGCTGGCCCAACGTCTGCTGCTTCGCATCATCCAACGCTGCACCCCGCAGTCCCCCCTCCGCCATCCGCGCGAACTCGCCGCGAATCGCTTCCGCCGCCTTCGCGGCGCGCGCGGGCTGGCTCCCGACATACACCCCGGCCATTCCCACGCCGCGGTAAAACGACGTGAAGCTGTAAATCGCGTACGCGAGCCCCAGCTCCTCGCGAATCCGCTGGAACAGCCGGCTCGACATCCCGCCCCCGAACACGTTCGACAGCACCAGCATCGCATATTTGCGTCGATCGGCGTACGGAATCGTGTCGGTGGCAAAGACGATGTGGGTCTGCGCGGTGTCTTTCTCGACGGATCGGGTCACGCCCCGCACCGCGGGAGGTACGGGCGGCACCGGCGGCGGATTCGGATGAGCCGCCTGGCCGTTGCCGTCGAACCAGCCCTGGCGCTCCACCTCCTGGAGCAACGCGTCGTGCGTCAGGTTCCCCGCCGCCGCGATGACGCAGTTGCCCGGAAAATAGGCGCGCGCGTGCAGTTGCTTCAGATCGTCCGCGGAGATCGCGCTCACGGTCTCCTTGGTGCCGAGGATCTGGAAACCGTAGGGGTGATTGGGCCACAACGTTTCGTAGGCGAGATCAAAGACCTCGTCATCCGGCGTGTCCTCGACGGTGCTGATCTCCTCGAGCACCACCTGGCGCTCGAGCGAGAGATCGCTGTCGCGCAGCATCGGCCGGCGGACCATATCGGTGATGACGTCGAGCGCGCGCGACAGATCGGCGTCGAGCACGCGGGCGTGATACGCAGTGGAGTCGCGCGAGGTGTAGGCGTCGAGGGAGCCCCCCCGCGATTCCAGCGCGAGCGCGATCTCCTGCGCCGTGCGCCGCTCGGTGCCCTTGAAGACCATGTGCTCGAGCAGATGCGACACGCCCATCTTGGGACGCAGCTCATGTGCGCTGGCGGTGCGTACCCAGACGCCCACCGCCGCCGACCGCACGCTGGGGACGCGCTCGCTGAGCACGGTCATCCCATTCGGCGCGGCCGTGCGGTGAATTTCCCGGTCCAGCCGGACCGTATCTAGCGTGTGGGACACGCTAGTTCTTCTCGATGAGCGCTTTCCGGGATAGCCGCATCCGGCCCCGCTCGTCCACCTCGAGCAGCTTCACCTTCAGGTGGTCGCCCTTCTTGACGACGTCTTCCGTCTTTTCGGTGCGACCGTGCTGCAGCTCGGAGATGTGGAGCAGCCCTTCGACGCCGGGGATGATCTCGACGAACGCGCCGAACGCGGTCGTGCTCTTCACGACACCCTCGTACACCTTGCCCACCTCCGGCTCCTGCACGATGCCGGAGACCATGTCGCGGGCCCGTTCGGCGGCCTCGCCTACGCCGGAAATGGTGACCAGTCCGGTGTCGTCCACGTTGATCTCCGCGCCCGTCTGCTCCTGGATCCCGCGGATCGTCTTGCCCTTGGGGCCAATGACGTCGCCGATCTTGTCGGGCCGGATCTGGATCGTGAGGATTCGTGGCGCGTACTTGGAGAGCTGCGAGCGCGGCTGCGCCATCGTCTGCTGCATCACGTCGAGAATGTGCAAGCGCGCCTTCTTGGCCTTCTCGAGCGCTTCGCTGATGACCTTCCAGTCGAGCCGCTCGACCTTGATGTCCATCTGAATCGAGGTCACGCCCTCGCGCGTGCCCGCGACCTTGAAATCCATGTCGCCGAGGTGGTCCTCGGTGCCCAGGATGTCGGTCAGAATCGCGGTGCGCTTGCCGTCCGTGATCAGCCCCATCGCGATCCCGGCGCACGCCGACTTGGCCGGCACGCCGGCATCGAACAGCGCCAGCGAGCCACCGCACACGGTGGCCATCGAGGAGGAGCCGTTCGATTCGAGAATGTCGGAGACGATGCGCAGCGTATAGGGGAACTGCTCGTAGGGCGGCAGGATCGCCTGCAGCGCGCGCTCGGCGAGTGCGCCATGCCCCACCTCGCGCCGCGAGGTGCCGCGAATCGGCTTCACCTCGCCCGTCGAGAAGGGCGGGAAGTTGTAGTGCAACATGAACGACTTCGTCGTCTCCTGCGCCACGTCGATCGAGTCGATCCGCTGCTCGTCACGCGTCGTCCCCAGCGTCACCGACACCAGTGCCTGCGTCTGCCCGCGCGTGAACAGCGCGGAGCCATGCGTGCGCGGCAGCCAACCCACCTCGCACGTGATTGGCCTGACGGTATCGAGTTCGCGGCCGTCGACTCGCTCGCCGGCCGACAGCACGCGCTCGCGCATCGTCTTGTATTCGATCTCTTCGATGACCGTCACGATCTCGCGCAGCTTGTCGGGGAACTCCTCGGCCAGCTGTTCGACGATCGTCTGCTTAATGGCGCTGAGCGCCTGCGTCCGCTCCGCTTTCACGGCGAGCGTCAGCGCTTCGGAAATGCGCTCCTGGGCGAGCTCCTGCACCCGCGCGACGAGATCCGCGGGCGGCTCGGCTTTCACCCATTCCATCTTGGGCTGCTGCACCGCCTCGACGACCTCGTCGCTGATGTCGAGGAGCTCCTTGATTCCCTTGTGCGCGACTTCGAGCCCTTTGATGATCTCCGCCTCCGTCAGCTCGAGCGCGCCGCCCTCGACCATAATGATGGATTCGCGCGAGCCCGAGACCGTGAGATCGACATCGGAGAATTCGAGCTGCTGGAAGGTCGGATTGAGAATCCAGGCCCCTTCGACGCGGCCCACCCGCACCGCCGCGATCGGGCCGTTCCAGGGCACCTTGGACATCGAGAGCGCCGCGGAGGCCGCGGTGACGCCAAGGACGTCCGCATCATTCTCTTGATCCGCCGACAGCACGTAGACGAAGACCTGCACTTCGTTCTTGAAGCCGTCGGGGAAGAGCGGGCGGACGGAGCGGTCGATCACACGCGCCGACGTGATTTCCTCGTCGGAGGGCCGGCCTTCACGCTTTAAAAAGCCGCCGGGGATCTTGCCGGCGGCGTAGGCCTTCTCGCGGTATTCGACGGTGAGCGGAAAGTACGGCAAGTTGGCGATGTTCTCGGACACCGTCACCGCGGCCAGCACCACCGTTTCGCCGAACTGAAGGAGACACGATCCCGCCGCCTGCTTGGCCAGCCGTCCCGACTCGAGCTTGATGGTGCGGCCGGCGAACTGCTTCTCGACGTGCTTCACTAATCTGCCTGTCTAGAGCAATGGAAAAAACGCCGAGCGTCCCGGTGCTCTTTCCGGGGCGCCCTGCAACGACACCGTTACCAACTAATGACGGAGACCGAGCTCTTCGATGAGCTGCCGGTACTTCGCGAGATCGGTCCGCTTGAGATACTCCAGCAGGCGCCGGCGGCGGCTGACCATGCGCAGCAGGCCGCGTTGCCCGTGGTAATCCTTGGCGTGGACCCGGAAGTGATCCGTGAGGCTGTTGATGCGCTCGGTGAGCAGCGCAACCTGAACCCGGCTGGAGCCGGTGTCCCGGTCGTGCAGCCCGTGTTTCCTGACCGGCGTCGTCTTGTCGTACATCGTCCCTGTTCCCTAATCGTTGGAAGCGCCGTAGGTTAACCGGCCTACACCCCTTTGTAAAGTGGACTCGTGACGAACGCTGCCACCGACCTCGTCGGCCGGACGCTCGGCCCGTACGCCCTGGAGCGCCTGCTCGGTCAGGGGGGGTTCGCCTGGGCGTTCGTAGGGCGGGAACCCGACGGCACCCCCGTCGCCATCAAGGTCTTGAAGCCCCGGTATGCCGGCGATTCGCAGTTCGAATCCCGCTTCCGCAATGAGAGCGAGACCGCCGCAAAGCTCGAGCACCCCAACATCATCCGTATCCGCTCGGTCGCAAAGAGCGGCGAGCACGTCTATTTCGCGATGGACCTCTGCGCCGACAGCCTGGGCGCCCGGATCGCCCGGGAGGGGCCCCTTCCCGAGGAGGACATCCTCCGCCTGGCGCGCGACATCGCGGCGGCGCTGGAGTTTGCGCACACCCAGGGCGTCATTCATCGCGACCTGAAGCCCGACAACGTGCTGATCCGATCCGACGGGGCCGCCGTGCTGACCGACTTCGGCATCGCCCGCGCGGTCTCCGGATATGTCGCCTCGACCGGCGTGAACATGACGATCGGCACGCCGCACTATCTGTCGCCCGAGCAGGCCCAGGGGCGGCCGCTCGACCAACGCGTGGATTTCTACGCCCTGGGCGTCACGCTGTACAAGGCCGCGACCGGCGAGGTGCCGTTCAGCTCGAACGACTGGTTCGAGCTGGCGCGCATGCATGTGGAGGATCCGCCGCCCTCGCTGCGCCGCAAGCGTCCCGAGCTGTCGAAGCGATTCGAGCGCCTGGTGATGAAATGCCTGGCGAAGCACCCCGACGACCGCTATGCCAACGCCGCCGAGTTCCGTGCCGATCTGGATGACGTCGAGCAGAAGCGCCGTCCCACGATCGCGATGGGCGCGGCGCCGATGGGCACGACTCAGCGCGAAGCGTTGTCCGACCCGCCCGCGAACCACCGGGTATGGCTTCTGGTGGCCGGGGCGGGAATCGGATTGCTGTTGTTGATCGGTTTGGTCGTAAAGCTTATGCGCTGAAGAGGCGACGGATCGCACGAAGGACGCGGGTGATGACACCGGGCCTCGGGGCTTGGGCTGCGGGCCTCGGAAGATCGGCATATCCGCTCACCAGCAGCGCCTGCACACCCTGTCGAAACTCTGCTTCGTAACGCTTCGGGAACGGCCGTTCCGCCAGACGCACAACGAAGCCCGGCCTGTCCGCGCTGCCGGTCAACTCAACGACTCCAGGATGCGCCCGCTCGACAATCTCCATCAGCGGCTTCAACCGAGCCCCTAGCCCCGAGCCCCGAGCCCCATAGTACGCCGCCACCACCACCCCCACCACGCGCTCCACCGGAATCTCGCCGGCGACGTACCCCTCGAGCGCGTCCCTAACGGATGTTGCGGAGGACATCATTCGAAATCGCGAGAATCATGATCGCGAGTACGATGAGCATGCCGACCTGCGTGAGGCGCAGTCGCAGCTGCGCGGACAGCGGTTTGCGCCGAATCCCCTCGGCGATCAGGAACATCGCATGGCCGCCGTCGAGCACGGGAATCGGTAACAGATTCAGAACCGCCAGTCCGATGGAAATGGATGCCATGATCATCAGAAACCGGTCCAGGCCCAGTCGAACGGCTTGGCCCGAAACCTGGGCGATCATGATCGGCCCACCGAGCTCGCGCAGTTTCCCCTGACCCAAAACCATCCGTTTCACGGCGACGACGACCTGCGCCACCCCACGCCCTGTTTGTACCGCGCCGACACGGAGCGCTGTTGTGAAGGGCAACCGCTGCTTGATCTGCGGAGGATGCCCTTCCGCGCCGATGAAGCCGAATGGCTTTGGGCGCAGCGACAGGCTGTCGGGATCCGTTTCCGGCCGGGGCGTGACGGTGATATCGACGAGCGAGTCATCTCTGAGAACCGTGAGCGCCACCGGCTTGCCGGGATTGTACCAGAGCGCCCGCAACACGTCGTACCACGAACGCACCGTGTCCCCGTTGGCTCTGACCACCACATCGCCCTGGCGCAGGCCCGCGCGTGCCGCCGGTTCTCCGGGATACACGAAGCCGAGGCGCGCCGGCAGCAATGGCTCGAGCGCCCGTGCGAGCCGGAGCCGCGCCGCTGTGTCGGCGGGTAGTCGTACGGTCAGCGCCTCAGGCCGCCCGGCGATCTCGATCCTCGACTCGCCTTCGGCTCGAAGCAGCCGGCTCACTATTTCGTCCCACGTGGTTACGGTGTCGCCGTCCATCCTCACGATCCGGTCGCCGCGCTGCAGGGTGGCCAGGGCTTCGGTGCCCGGCGGCAACATGGCGACGCGAACGGTATCCACCTGCGTGGTGGCCCACGCGGGCACGCCGACCGCCGCGCCCAGGAAGACGTAGACCACGAACGCGAAGAGGACGTTCATCGTGACCCCGGCGAGGATCACCGCCATTCGCGCCCACAGCGGTTTCCTGTCGAACGCGCGCTCCGGATCGATCGGGACCGCGGCTTTCCCACCCTCCAGTTCGCCTACCGCTCCCTCTTCTTCGAGGCCGGCCATCTTCACGTAGCCACCCAACGGAATCCAGGAGATCCAGTACTCCGTTTCACCGCGCGTCCAGGCGATGAGCGGCCGTCCAAAGCCGAGCGAGAAGCGCAGCACCTGGATGCCCACCGCTTTGGCGACCACGAAATGGCCGAGCTCGTGCACAAAGATCAGCACGCCGAGGACGATGACGAGCGAGAGAATTGTCAGGAACACGCGGCCTCCTGCGCCAGCCGCCGCGCCTCGGCGTCAGCCGCGAGCACACCTTCGAGCGACTTGGCGTCACCCGGACGGCCCTGCCCGACCACGCGCTCGATGATTTCGGCAATGCGGCCAAACGTGATGCGCTCGTCCAGAAACAGCTGCACGGCGACTTCGTTCGCGGCGTTGAACATCGCCGGCGCCGTGCCGCCAACTCGCGCGGCTTCGCGTCCCACGACATACGCGGGGAAGCGATCCGGTTGCACGGCTTCGAACGTGAGCGTTCCGGCGGCGACCGGGTCGAAGCGTCGCACGCCCTGATCCGGCACTCGGTCCGGGTAGGTCAGCGCATAGAGAATGGGAAGCTCCATCGTCGGAAAACCGATCTGGGCGAGCACCGAGCCGTCCACGAACTCGGCAAACCCATGAATCACCGACTGGGGGTGAATGACGACGTCCACATGAGCGTAATCGACCGCAAACAAGAAGTGCGCTTCAATGACCTCGAGCGCCTTGTTGACGAGCGTCGCTGAATCGACGGTGATCTTCTTCCCCATCGTCCATGTCGGGTGCTTTAACGCCTCGGCGACGGTCGCCCGCGACACGCGCTCGGGGCTCCAAGTGCGGAACGGTCCGCCCGACGCGGTGAGGATCAGGCGCGCCAGCTCGGTGGGCCGTCGCCCCGCGACGCATTGCAGCACCGCGCTGTGCTCGGAGTCCACGGGCACGATTTCTCCGCCCCCCTCGCGCGCCGCCTGCGCCACCAGCTCCCCAGCCATCACGAGCGTTTCCTTATTCGCGAGCGCCACGCGTTTACCAGCGCGCAGGGCCGCGAGTGTCGCCTCGAGCCCCGCGGCACCGACGATGCCGTTCACGACGATCTTCACGTCTGGATGAGTGGCTGCTTCGACGAGGCAGTCGCTGCCTTTACGTATCCCGTTTCCCGTTTCCCGTTTCCCGCCATTGACCAGACCGACGAACGCCGGGTGCCACTCCTTCGCCTGCTCGGCAAGCAGGTCTCCGTTGGAGTGCGCCGTGAGGGCTACGATGTGGAAGCGCTCCCGCTGTCGCGCCAGCACCTGGAGGGTGGACCGGCCGATCGATCCGGTCGAGCCGAGAATGGCGACGCCGACGCTCATATCACCCCGAACATGCGATACAATCCCGCCGCCGCGGGAACCACGAAATACAGCGAGTCGAGCCGGTCGAGCACGCCACCGTGACCGGGAATGAGCGTCGAGGAATCCTTGAGTCCGGCTTCACGCTTGAACAGCGACTCGGCGACGTCGCCGAGCTGGCCGACCACCGAGACCGTCAACCCGAACAGCAACAGCTGCCCATCGCTGAAACTCCATCCTTGACGATTGAGCACGAACTTGCCGAGCGCGAGTGCCGCGATGATGCCGCCCAGTGTCCCGCCAATCGCGCCCGAGTACGTCTTTTTCGGAGACAGGACGGGCGCCAGCTTAGGACCGCCGGCCGCGGTGCCGACCGCCATGGCGGCGGTGTCGCAAAGCCAGGTGATGACGAGGGGGAACAGCGTGAGCAGAACGTAGGCCGTGGGCCGAACCACGGCGACCCCGCCATGGCGGATGGCGATCAGAAAAGACAGCATCCCGGACGCGTACAGGCAGCCGAACATCGTGATCGAGACACTCGTGAGCGGACGTCCGCCCGGACCGCGCCGCGCCATGGCGATCGCCAGCGCCACCATCAGCCAGATCGCGCCGAGATAGAGCGCCGGTTCGGCCCAATGAATCTCGGACCCTTTGGACCAGTAGGCGAGCAGCGGAATCGCCGCGGCCGCGAGCCAGCCGGTGCGTTCGAGCGGCTCGATGCCCTGCCGCCGGCCAAAGTCGTAGATCTCGCGCGCGCCGAGCACACCCAGCAGGGCGAGCATCGCCGCCAGAATCCAGCCGCCCAGCCAGATGACGCCCACGACCAGTGGAATGGCGATCGCGGCCACCACTATGCGTTGCACCAGATTTTGGGAAGGCATCAGGACGCCGTGACTTTTCCGAACCGGCGCTCGCGGCGCTGATAGTCGAGGATCGCGTCGAGCAGCGTCCGGCGGTTGAAGTCGGGCCACAGCACGGGCGTGATGTACAGCTCGGTGTAGGCGAGCTGCCAGAGCAGGAAGTTCGAGAGGCGCTGCTCGCCGGAGGTGCGGATGAGGAGATCGGGATCGCCCCAGGGCGCCGTGTAGAGCTTGGCGCGGATGGCTTCTTCGTCGATGTCTTCGAGCTTCTTCGTGCCTTTGAGCACTTCCTCGGCGAGCAGCCGCGCCGCCCGCGCGATCTCGCCGCGCGACGAGTACGAAATGCAGAGGTTGAGCGACAGCTTCTGACCGGCCGCCGTGTCGCGCTCGACGCGTTCGACCGCGGCGCGCCCCCCGGACGTGAGGCGGGCGCGATCGCCGAGCACGTGTACCCGCACGCCCTGATCTCGCAGCTCGGCGACTTCCTGCGCGATGTATTCCTCGAGCAAATCCATCAGCGCCGAGATCTCCGTGGCCGGCCGGTTCCAGTTTTCCTCGGAGAAGGCGAACAGGGTCAGCACCTCGACGCCCGCCTCGATCGCCCCCTCGACCGCCTCGCGCACCGCCTTCATCCCGGCTCTGTGGCCGAACGGCCGCGGCAGCCGGCGTTCGCTCGCCCAGCGGCCGTTGCCGTCCATGATGATCGCCACGTGGCGGGGAATCGGACCCGGCAGCATCAGACTTCCATGATCTCCGCTTCTTTGCCCTTGACCGCTGCGTCCACTGCCTTGAGATGCTCGTCGTGCGTCTTCTGCACTTCCTTTTCGGCGTGTTTCTGGTCGTCCGACGAGACGTGCTCCGTCTTCTTGATCCGGTTCATCGTCTCCGTGCGCGCGTGACGGATCGCGACGCGCCCTTCCTCGGCGAACTTGTGCACGACCTTGACCAGCTCTTTGCGGCGCTCTTCGGTCAGCGGCGGAATGGGGATGCGAATGAGGTTGCCGTCGTTGGACGGCGTGAGCCCGAGATCGGACGCGAGGATTCCCTTCTCGACTGCTTTGAGCAGGCTCTTGTCCCACGGCTGCACGGTGAGGAGCTTGGGCTCCGGCGCGGCGACGCTCGCGACCTGCGTCAACGGCATTTCATTCCCATACGCCTCCACGCGCACGAGATCGAGCAGCGCCGTCGTCGCTTTGCCGGTCCGCACCGTCGTGAATTCCCGCTTCACGGCTTCGACCGCTTTGTCCATGAGCTGCTTGGCGTGTTTGACGTGATCGGTCAGGGTGCCAGTTGGTGCAGGAGTCATTGGACGATCGTGCCGACGCGCTCTCCGGTCAGGACCCTCGCCGTCGCGCCGGGCTGGTTGATGTTGAACACCACGATGGGCAGCTTGTTCTCCTTGCACAACCCAAAGGCATTCGCGTCCATCACGGCATAACCCTTCACCAAGGCCTCTTGGAAGGTCAATGATGCGAGAAACGTGGCTGAGGGGTCTTTCTTCGGATCCGCCGTGTAGATGCCGTCCACATTGGTGGCCTTGAGAATCACCTGCGCCTCCATCTCGAGCGCCCGCAGCACCGCGGCCGTATCGGTGGAGAAATACGGGTTGCCGGTGCCGCCGGCAAAGATCACCATGCGCCCTTTGTCGAGGTGGCGCACCGCGCGCCGGCGAATGTAGGGCTCCGCCAGCTCTTCCATCCGGATCGCCGTCATGACTCGCGTATCGACGCCCTTCTTCTCGAGGATGTCCTGGAGCGCCAGCGCGTTGATCACGGTCGCGAGCATTCCCATGTAGTCGGCGGACACACGGTCCATGCCCTGCTGGCTGGCGGTCGTGCCGCGCAGGATGTTGCCGCCCCCGATGACGAGCCCGAGCTGCACCCCCGTGGCGGCGACGGACTTCAGTTCATCGGAAAGCCGCTCGATGACCCCGAAGTCGATGCCGGAAGCTCGCCCACCCGCGAACGCCTCTCCTGAAAGCTTGAGCAGCGCGCGCTTGTAGGCGAGCTTCGCCACCTAGTTTCCTCCCAATTCAAATCTTGAGAATCGACGGATCTCGATTTTCTCCCCCGTTTTGCCGGAAAGAGCTTTTACCAACCCGCCGACCGTGACCTTGTCGTCCTTCACGAACGGCTGCTCCAGCAGCACGTTCTCTTCGAAGAACTTCTTGAGCTTCCCCTCGACGATCTTCTGCTTCACGGCCTCGGGCTTCTTCTCCTCGGCCACCTGGGCGGTGTAGACGCGGCGCTCGCGCTCGACGACGTCGGCCGGCACATCCTCGATCCGCACGGCGATCGGCCGGGCCGACGCGACATGCAGCGCCAGGTCCTTGGCGAGCTGGCGGAACTCCGCCGTGTTGGCGACGAAATCGGTCTCAGAGTTCAGCTCGACCATCGTTCCGACGCGGCCGTTGAAGTGCAGATAGATCTCGATCACGCCCTGTCCCGCGGCGCGGTCGGCTCGTTTGTCGGCGCGGGCCGCGTACTTCACGCGCAGCAACTCCTCCGCTTTCCCCATGTCGCCGCCCGACTCCTCGAGTGCCTTCTTGCAGTCCATCATGCCCGCGCCGGTCTTGGCGCGGAGCTCAGCGACTTGCTGCGCGGTGATCCCTGTCGTCTTCGTAGTCATTGCTTCCGTTCACTCCTCATAAAAACGCCGCCCTCGCGCCGTGAAGCCCGGGGGCGGCGGTCGGTGGTTCATCCTCCCAGAGTTGTTACGCCTCGCCCCCGCTCACGGGTTCCGCCGCCGGGGCCGGCGCTTCTTCCGTCTTCATGCGGGCGGCGATCGCCTCGGGCTTGGGCCGCCGCTTGCGCCGCGCCGGCCGCTTCTTGCGGTCGCCATCCACATCCGCTTCGCCCGTCTCGGTCGAGTAGGTCGTCCCTTCCCCCTCTTCACCCGTTGCCGCGTCCCGCAGCGGCATCTGGCGGCGGGCTTCCGCGATCACGTCCGAGATCGCGTTCGTGATCAGCGAGACCGCGCGAATCGCGTCGTCGTTGCCGGGAATCGGCACCGTGATCAGATCGGGGTCGGCGTTCGTATCCACGATCGCCACCACCGGAATGCCGAGCTTGTTCGCCTCGGCGACCGCGATGCGCTCCTTCTTGGCATCCACGACGAACAGCGCGCCCGGCAACCGTCCGAGATTCTTGATACCCGCGAGGTTCTTATCGAGCTTGCCGCGCTCGCGGTCGAACAACAGCTGCTCTTTCTTCGTGTAATTCGTGAAATCGCCGTCCGCCGCACCCTGCTCCAGATCCTTGAGCCGCTTGATCTGCTTCTTGATGGTCTGGAAGTTCGTCAGCGTGCCGCCGAGCCAGCGCTCCGTCACGTAGAAGGCATTGCACCGCTTCGCTTCCGCCTCGAGGATGCCCTTCAACTGCTTCTTCGTGCAGACGAAGAGGACGCCCTCGCCCTTCAACACGATGTTACGCAGCAGCTCCTGCGCGACTTCGAGCTGGCGCAGCGTCTTCTGCAGATCGATGATGTAGATGCCGGAGCGTTCGGCGAAGATGAACCGCCGCATCTTGGGATTCCAGCGGCGCGTCTGATGGCCGAAATGGACACCTGCTTCCAACAGTTCCTGCAACTGTGGCTGAGGCACGTAATCCCTTTCCCTGGGTTAGGTCCGCCGCCGTCTTCATCTCCGCCGCCACCCTGCGGTGCAGGGACCCAGCGACGGATCGGACGACGTGTGTGATTGAGGTGTCAGGTGTCAGGTGTCAGAAACTGACACCTGGCACCCGGAACCTGGCACCTATCTCTTGCTGAACTGGAACCGCTTCCGCGCACCCGCGCGGCCTGGCTTCTTCCGCTCCACGGCACGCGGATCGCGCGTCAGGAGACCCTGCTCTCGCAATTTCTTCCGATGCCGATCGTCCGCCAACACGAGGGCTCGGGCGATCCCAAGCCGCATCGCGCCGGCCTGCCCAGTGAGTCCACCACCCACCACACGCGCCTTCACGTCGAATGCGCCCAGCGTGTCGGTCGCGGTGAAGGGCTGCTGAATGTGCGACACGAGTGAAGGCCGGGGGAAATAATCACCCAGCGTGCGCCCGTTGATGCTCCATTTGCCCGAGCCTGGGGTCAAATACACCCGCGCGATGCCGAGCTTCCGGCGTCCGATCGCATGCCAGCGCAGCTCCGGTGTGATCCCTGAGCTCACTTGGCCTCCACGGCGACCAGCGGCGTCGGCTGCTGCGCGGCGTGCGGATGCTCAGGCCCCGCATACACCTTCAGCATCTGCTTCACGTGCTGGCGCGACAACGTCGTCTTTGGCAACATCCCCCACACCGCCTTCTCGATGACGCGCTCGGGATGCTTGCCGAGCACTCTCTGAACCGGCGTGAACCGCTCGTGACCCATGTAGCCGGTGTGCCGGAAGTAGCGCTTCTGCTCGATCTTGCGACCGGTCAGCTGCACCTTCTCGGCGTTGATGACGATGACAAAATCGCCGCCGTTGACGTGCGGCGTGAACGTCGGTTTGTGTTTGCCGCGCAGGATCTGAGCGATGCGACTAGCGAGCCGGCCGAGCGGCTGCTCCGCCGCGTCAACCAGCCACCACCGACGCTCGATGTCCTGCGCCTTCAGCGTGTACGTCTTCATGCCCCTGTGAGCCCTGGTTTTGGCAGACGCGAACTCTAACCGGGCCGTAAGGCTCTGTCAACCCGAGGGTTGCGAGGATCGCGCCGAGAGTGTCACGAGCGGCGCGCCCTTCTCTACGCGTTGCCCGGCGCTGACGTGGATCTGCTCGACGACACCGGCGTGCGATGCCCGCAGCTCGTTTTCCATCTTCATCGCCTCCACAACCACCAAACCCTCGCCCACTTCCACGACCTGGCCTTCGCTCACTTCCACGCGGACGACAAGCCCAGGCATCGGAGCCTTCACGACGCCGCCGACGGCCGCCTTTCGGCCCTGGCCGGTAAGCGCTTCGATCTGCCTGGAGCGGTCGTCCTGGACCTCGACTTCGAACCGCTCCCCGGCAGCGCCGAGCGCCCACCGGCGGGCGTCGAGCTGCTGGCAGGCCACAGTCCAGGAGTCTTTGCCCAGCAATAGGTGGATGAGCGGCGTTCCGGGAATGTCGGCCCAGTGGGATTCGAGACGCTCGCCGTCTACGGTGACCGCGCCGCCGTCTACGTCGATGACGTACGTGCGCTGGCGCAAGGTAACGTGGTACTTCATGCGGCCTCCAATACCGCAACGGTCTCTACGTGGGCGGTTTGCGGAAACAGATCGAACGCCCGCACGGCGATCACCTGATAGTTCACGTTGAGTCGCGACAGATCACGGGCCAGCGTGGCGGGATCGCAGGAGATGTAGACGAGCTTCGATACCGGCTCAGATGTCAGGCGCAGCGACACGTCCCAATGCAGCCCGCCGCGGGGCGGGTTCACAACCACGGCGTGCGGAGCGGGGAGGCTCGGCAGGACGTCCTCCGCGCGTGCGACGATGAAGCGCGCCGCGGGCAGACGACTCCGTCCCCAGGTAACGGCCTTCTCGTCCGCGTCCACGCTCACCACGCTCGCGCCTCGCTCGACCAGGAGCGCGGCAGTATCGCCGATGCCGCCGTAGAGGTCCCACACCGTCTGGCCTTTGACGTCGCCCAACTGCTCCACCGCCCAGCGGCGCGTGAGCATGCCCATGCCGGGATTCACCTGCTCGAATGCGGTTGCCGGGAATCCCGTGGCCGGCCCGGCGACAACCCGGGCGGCGCCATCCACCGGCTGCCACCAGCACACGATCTCACTATCGACGTTTTGCAGCGCGCGGCGCAGCTCGTCCGCGTTGAGCCAGGGCTCCCCCGCCGATTCGGCGATGATGTGCCGCCGCTCCTCCCGATCGAGCCGCAGCGTCAGCCGTGTCAGCGGTTGAGGCAGCAGGGCCAGCCTGCCACGCAGCTCCCGCCACAGCGCCATGAGCTTGAAATCAGTTATATGACAATCAGCCAGAGGAAAGACAAAGTTTGGTCGATCATATGGGTGCAGTCCGACCGACGTCTTCACGTCCATCGAGATCTTTGACTGATAGCGCCATTCCTCGAGAGCCTCGACAACTTCGGGATCCTCCACCTTCAGCTTTCCAATCCGCCGCAGCGTATCGCCCACGATCGCGCGCTTAGCGCTGAGCTGCCAGTCGTACGCCAGGTGTTGCAGCTGACACCCACCACAATGATCGTGGACGTAGTGGGGGCACGGCGGGGCGACCCTGCCGGGTCCCGGTTCCACGATCTCGCCCAATTCCGCGCGAGCAAAATTGCGGTGGCGCTGCAGCGAGCCCTCGCGCAGCCGAATGCGATCACCGGGCGCGGTGCGCGGCACGAACACCACTCGCCCGTCGCTCAGCCGCCCCACCCCGTCTCCTCCCACTGCGATGCGGGTGATGGTCACGAGTTCGGTCACTCGAGACCAACTCGCAGGTTGAGCCTCCGCCCTTCCGCAACCCATGGAGACACGCTCGCGGCCGTCCGGCCGTCAGGCCGTCCCGCCGTCGTTACCGATCGGCGCTCATCAACTACCACTGCAGCCGCTACCGCAATGGCACGCTCGAGCCCGCTCCTCGGGGCCGCCGCGAGCACCCGCGCGCCGGCGCGCTCGAGATAGGTGATATCGATCTCGCCCTTGAGAAACTGCGCATCGTCCATGACGCGCAGATGGAACGGCTGGCTGGTGGGCAATCCGACGATGACCAGCTCGTTCAGCGCGCGCCGCATGCGCTGGATGGCAACCTCGCGCGTCTCGCCCCACGCGAGGAGCTTGGCGAGCAGCGGGTCATAGAACAGCGTCACCTCGTTCCCCGCCTCGACGCCCGCATCCCAGCGTATCCCGGGCCCACTCGGCACACGCAGGTACTGCAGCACGCCGGTCGCGGGGAGAAAATCGTTGAACGGGTCCTCCGCCGTGATGCGGCACTCGATCGCATGCCCGCGCGGATGCAGCTGGCCACCGGGACCCGACGCTCCGTGGACGCGCATCGGCTGGCCACCGGCAATGCGCAGCTGCTCGCGCACCAGATCCACACCGTACACCAGCTCCGTGACGGGATGCTCCACCTGGATGCGCGTGTTCATCTCGAGGAAGTAGAACTCGCCCGATGGCGCGAGCAGAAATTCGATCGTGCCCGCGCCCACGTAGCCCACCGCCCCGGCCGCCGCGGTGGCCGCTTCCGACAGGCGCCGCCGCAACGCCGGCGACACGGCGACGGAGGGCGCCTCCTCGATCAACTTCTGGTGCCGGCGCTGGATACTGCACTCGCGCTCGCCCAGCGCGGCCACGCGCCCGCGATGATCCGCGAGGATCTGGATTTCGATGTGGCGCGGCCGCTCGAGGTACTTCTCGACATACATGCTGCCGTCCCCGAACGCCTTCAGCGCCTCGCGGCGGGCAGCCTGAAACGCGCCCTCGATCTCCGATTCGGCGGCGACGTGTCGCATGCCCTTGCCGCCGCCGCCGCCGACGGCCTTCAGCAGCACCGGATAGCCGAGGCGCTTGGCCTCACGACGAGCTTCGACCGGATCGCGGAGCGGCGCGGCGGTGCCGGGGACAACGGGCACGCCGGCGGCCTGCATGCGGCGCCGCGCTTCGGTCTTGTCGCCCATCGCCCGCATCGCCGTCGCCGGTGGTCCCACGAAGATGAGGCCCGCGTCCGTACACGCTTCCGCGAAGGCGGCGCGCTCGGAAAGAAAGCCGTAGCCGGGGTGTACCGCCTGACAGCCCGTGTCCTTCGCCGCGGCGATGAGCTTGCCGATGTCGAGGTAGGATTCGGCGGACGGCGCGGGACCGAGCAACACGGCCGCATCGGCGTCGCGGACGTGCGGGGCGAGGCGATCCGGCTCTGAATAGACGGCGACGGCCGCGAGCCCTTCTTCGTGGCAGGCGCGAATCACGCGAACCGCGATCTCGCCCCGATTGGCGATTAACACACGTTTAATCATGGCAAGGCAATACGTCCTGTAGGGGCGCAGCATGCTGCGCCCCTACAATCGTACGTGTCACCGACACCCGACCTCAGCATCGACGCCAAACGTTTCAAAGGCCTTGCAGAGCCCACCGACGTTGTCGGCCGCCCGGCGATACAAGGCGACCGCTGGGGGGGTCCAGGTCTCGTGCTCATCGATCGCGAGGCGCAGCGCGGCGAACACGAAATCCCGGGCCGGCACCCGGTCCGCTTTCGACTCTTTCCCCGTCACCCAGACCAGCGGGCGCTTATTCCACTTCACGGAGGGCCGCACCTCCGGCGACCGCTCGAACCCCATGCTGGCACAGACGGCGCGCGTCCGCGACAGCGCGCGCACCGACGGATCGCGCGTTTTCAGCTCGCGCAGCACGCGGTTGCGTAACACGCTGTCGCCCCGCCAGCGGTCCATCGGAACGATCACAAGGTCGGGCCGCAGACCGCGCGCGAAGCGCAGATACCAGGCGGCCTGGGTATCCGTCTCGCCGGCCGTGAGCAACAGGCCCTGATGTGGGCAGGCGCGCAGCAGGTTCTCACCGAGCTCCTCGAGCACCGGCGGGAGACGCAGCGCTTCCGGTAGCGTGTGCCACGTCAGGGTGGCGGCCGCCGTCCCGGTCGCTTCCCAATCGACGTAGGCTCTCTCGCCGACGGTATACACACGGAAGACGCGCGCCGAATCTGCCGTGCGCGTGCCGGGACTCCATTTGGCCGCACGGTCGAATGCCATTTGCGCCGTGTCGAGCGTCGCATGCGCGAAGACGGTATCCACCGGCGTGGGCTTCTTGTGCGCGTGATAATCCGCGCTGCGCTGGAGGTAGGCGCGTCCCAGCTCGAGCCACGCGGGACCATCGGTGGAGTCGGCGACGACGCGTGCCCACAAAGCCGCCCGCACCGTATCCGGGTGGGGGCTCTGCAGCAGCAGCACCAGAGCCGCCTTATAGAGGAATGTTCCCATGCTTCTTGGGAGGATTGCGCACGCGCTTCGTTTCGAGGGT